>Ga0209344_10000510_pt1 | contig 66545 bp, 64 predicted proteins | sample Cruoilmetagenom6_FD_187293 | JGI IMG/M metagenome (GOLD analysis project Ga0209344, IMG submission 187293) | Oil polluted marine microbial communities from Coal Oil Point, Santa Barbara, California, USA - Santa Barbara Oil Seep Sample 6 (SPAdes)... | ecosystem: Environmental > Aquatic > Marine... | reverse complement strand
AAAGTGAGCATCAAAGCTATGACAGTACTAGCTATAAACAAGCCTTAGCGGCAAGTTGTGATAACCCAGCGAAAGTATTACGCAGTAAAGGAGACGTTACTCAAGCCTTAGCTGAGGCTAAGCAAGTGTTAAAAGCGTCATATTATGTGCCTGAGTTAATTCACGTTCCTATGGAGCCGCCAGCAGCGACTGCACACTTTCATGATGGCATTTTTGATATCTGGGCCTGTACGCAAACACCACAGTCAGCACAAGCCACTGTAGCCCAAATCACCGGTGTTGCGCCAGAGCAGGTTAATATTAACGTCACTTTGCTCGGTGGCGGCTTTGGCCGTAAATCTAAGCCGGACTTTGTCGCTGAGGCGGCGATTTTATCGCAACAATTAAATCGACCTATTAAAGTGCTGTGGACTCGTGAAGATGAGATTAAAAATGGTTATTATCATGCGGTTAGCTATCAAAAATTAACAGCAGGACTTGATGACCATGGTGAAGTTAGCGCTTGGCAACATCATGTTGCTGAGCCCCCTATTGGCTCAACCTTTAGTAAAGGTGCAGATTTAATCGGCTCAGAAGCAGATTTAGGCTTGATTGATATGCCTTATGATATTGCCAATGTCCGTTGTGCTATTGGTAAAGCTCCGGCACATACCCGCATCGGTTGGATGCGCTCGGTGACTAATATCAATCATGTTTTTGCGGTAAGTTCATTTGTCGACGAACTTGCTCATGCCAAGGGCTTAGATAGTAAAGAAAACCTATTGGCTATGCTTGGCGCCGATCGGAAAATTGATTTTTCACTTGAGCAGGCTCAGTACGGTAATTATGGTGAAACACTAGAGAAGTTCCCTGTTGATACCGCGCGCATGAAAGCGGTGATAGAAAAAGTCAGCGCTATGGCAAAGTGGGGCAGAAAGTTGCCTAAAGGGCATGGTTTAGGGATTGCCATGCACCGAAGCTTTGTCAGTTATGTTGCCTGTGTGGTTGAAGTAGCAGAAAATAGCGACGGAAAAATTAAGGTAAATGATGTCTGGATGGCGGTAGATTGTGGTTTAGCGGTCAACCCTGAGCGCATTCGTTCGCAAATGGAAGGCGCGGCTATTTTTGGTTTATCACTGACCTTTTTCAGTGAACTGACGGCGAAAGCTGGGGTGATAGAGCAAAATAATTTTGATAGCTATCAAGTGGCTCGTTATGCCGATGCGCCCACCACTCATGTGGAAATTATCGACAGTGACGCCCCTCCAGGTGGTGTAGGTGAGCCAGGTGTTCCCCCTATTGCTCCGGCAATATGTAATGCGATTTTTAATGCCACCGGCAAGCGTTATCGAGAATTGCCACTTAAACAATACAACATTGTGTAAATGGCAATGGTTAATGAAATGCAGGCTAACCATTAACAGCCTATCAATTAATTATTGTTAAATTCATTTAAAAGCAGCAACTTATGCTGCTTTTTTATTGGGTGCTGTAAAATAGTAATTGACCTGATAAAATAGCGACGATATCGATATTTATACCAACTGACATTATTCTCGCTAAGTGCTGAATTGATCGCTTCAGTTGGTAAGCAACCATAGGAAAATAAATGGCCTCGTTACAAGAGCAGTTGCTAAAAGCAGGTTTAACCACCAAGCAAAAAGCACGACAAGCAAATAGTGATAAACGCAAAACGGGTAAACAAAAACGCAGTGGCGTTAAAGTTGAAACCAGCTTACAAGAGCAGGTAAAGCAAGAGCTTGAGCTGGCGAAAAAAGAAAAGCTAGCGCGTGATATCGCCTTGAATAATGAAAAAAAACAAGCATTGCTTGCTAAAGAGCAGCAGCTAAGAATTTTACAAATTTTGCAACATCATCAAATCACTAACGTTAATGGCGAAGCAGAATACAACTACACCTTTAATAATAGAATTAAGAAATTACTGCTAGATGCCGTAACGCATAAAGCCTTGGTTAATGGTCGCTTAGCACTATGTGGCATCGACGATACAACTTACCTTGTTACGTCAGAAACCGCTGAGAAAGTCGCCAGTTTAGACGAAAAGGTTATTTTAGTGCAAAACACTAAAGTGCTCGACGAAGCAATTGCTGAAGATGACCCTTATGCCGAATTTCAAATTCCTGATGATTTAATGTGGTAACACCGACGTTTTGCCATTAATTTATTTATCTATATTTACCTAACTAAGAGTACCAGCCCTACTATGTTTTTAATTCGTTGGCCGATTGGCCGTTTAATTTTGTTATTAAACTTTATATTTTCTCCAAGTTCGCCAAAGCGCTCAGCGCAATTACAAAAAGAAGTCGATGCCAGTACCGCGCATTTAAGCTTGTATCAGCTTCCTGCTTGTCCATTTTGTGTCAAAACACGTCGCGCCATAAAGCGTTTTGGCTTAAATATTGAGTTACGTAATATCAATCAAAATGAGCAGTACCGTGAAGAGTTAATTAAAGAGGGGGGCAAAAGAACCGTGCCTTGTTTAAAAATTAGCAATGAAGATCAGTCGGTCACTTGGTTATATGAATCCAATGACATTATTGATTATTTAGCAAAGTTTGCTCGTTAAAACACGGTTTCGTTGCGTTTGTTTTACTTACTTAAGAATTTTTTTACCTCTTATTAGGTCTACTTACCACAAGGTAATTAGCTTGATTAGAGGTGAAAATGTTAATTAAGACGAAAACAAACGCGCAATTGTCTGGCAATGACGTCACAGATGAGGCGGTTTATCATAGTAGACGTCAACTTTTAAAGCAGCTTGGTTATTTAGGGGCCGGCAGTTTATTAGTCCAATCGGCTCAAGCCAAGTCGTTAGAATTTTTCAGCAGCAAAAAAGATCCTGTTTTTCAACGTCAAAGCTTATCCTTTCAACAAGCGAGCGAGTCTCAACAAATATTAACGCCGGAAGCAAAGATCACCTCCCATAACAATTTTTATGAATTTGGTACCGGTAAAGCTGATCCGCTCGACAATGCGCAAGCATTCAAGGTTAATCCTTGGCAATTAAGCATTTCTGGTGCCGTCGATAAACCTTATACCCTAGGCTACGATGACTTATTTACTCGTTTTAGCTTAGAGGAACGTATTTATCGTCTACGCTGTGTTGAAGCATGGTCTATGGTGATCCCTTGGGTGGGATTTTCATTGGCGGCGTTAATCAAAAAAGCGGCACCTAACTCGCGGGCTAAATATGTTGCCTTTGAAACCTTGTACGACCCTGAGCAAATGCCAGGTCAAAACAGTCGTCGTATTGGTGGCGGCGTAAAGTACCCCTATGTTGAAGGCTTACGTATTGACGAAGCGATGAATCCACTGACCTTTATGAGTGTCGGTTTATATGGGAAAACCTTGCCAGCACAAAACGGCGCGCCGATCCGCTTAGTTGTCCCCTGGAAGTACGGCTTTAAAAGTATCAAAGCTATTGTTGGCATTAAATTAGTTGAGCATCAACCACCAACAACATGGAATTTATTAGCGGCCAATGAATATGGCTTTTATGCCAATGTTAACCCCGAAGTAGACCACCCACGTTGGAGTCAAGCCAGTGAGCGAAGGATCACTACCGGCGGTTTATTTGCCCGCAATCGCATCGCCACTTTACCGTTTAATGGTTATGGTGAAGACGTCGCCCATTTGTATAAAAACATGAACTTAAGGAAGCATTATTAGTGCAAGCAAGTGCCTTGGCAGTGAATATAAGTGCTTTAAAGTCTGTATTGTTAACTCAGCGAGTTTTGTTACTTAAAATAACAATTCATCTCCTGTCTTTTTTACCGTTATTCGCTATTTATTGGTTGGCCTTTGCTGATCAGCTTGGCGCAGATCCTGTCAAAGAGGTTATCCACTTTACCGGTATTGGCGGCTTTAATTTGTTACTACTTTCTTTGTTGATAACACCGCTAGCGAAAAGATTTCGTCAAGGTTATTTATTGCAAACCCGACGCTTACTTGGCTTATACAGTTTTAGCTATGCAAGCTGTCATTTATTGAGTTTTTTAGCCTTTGAAGTGCAATTTGATCTGGCACTATTTTTTGCTGAGATTATCGACAGGCCGTACATTACCGTAGGTATGGTAGCTTTTATTATACTCTTTTCTTTAGCGCTAACTTCACCAATCGCCATTAGACGAAAAATGGCCAGACATTGGCAGAAATTACACAATGGCGTTTATCTGGCGGTATTACTTATCGCATTGCATTTTTTCTGGTCAGTAAAGTCTGACATCGTCGAACCACTAATATATTTCGCCATGGCGATATTTTTATTAACGCTGCGTAAAGATAAATTTCACCGTTGGTTTAAATAACGATAATGGAGAATAGGTAGCCTAGGTGACTCGGTATAATCATTGGATTATTTTACTTCTAGCCTTGTTTTAAAAAGGCGAACGGCAAGTTCTTTGTGGTCACTATTGCCGGACTGTAAGTTAAGTTTTTATTGTTTTTTACAGGGAGGAAAGCTGGAGAAGAGCAGGAGACTTAAACATAAAAGCTTTATTTCTTTGTAGGGGCAACTTCAGTCGCTTGGTTAGAAAAATAGCCGAATAAATTCGCCGCTAGATAAATATGAGCGAGAAAAAAACAGTGAAAAAAAGCGAAGTTATTAACTTCGCTTTTATATTTCACTTTGCGTTTATAATCTATTAGCGCAAATGTTAGCCGCTATTACTCGCTACGTGCAGTAACTTCTAGTAAGTGATAACCAAACTGAGTTTTTACTGGACCTTGTACTTGGTTTAAATCAGCTGAAAAAACAACTTCATCAAACTCTTGTACCATTTGACCACGACCAAACGAGCCTAATGCACCGCCTTGCGCTTTTGAAGGGCAGTTTGAATGGGCTTTTGCGATGGTTTCAAAATCATCTCCAGCCGCTATTTGTTGCTTTAATGTTAGACATTGCTCTTCAGTATCTACCAGTATATGACGTGCTGACGCTCTTAACATTCTACTTCCTCTATTTGTTACTGCTCAAAATTGCGCTGACTTTAGCGTATTTTTATTGAGAATAAAACTCTCAGAACGATAAAGTCTATCGCGTACTATATTGTGAGATAAAGGTAATACAAAGAGTAAGTCATGCGATTAGACCACAGCAAGACTCAGTAGTATGGGTGAAAGGGCAAGTTTAGTGGGTTATCAATTTAATTAATTGAAAGTTCACTCATTGATAGGTTAAATTAATTTATTAACCGTTTCTGAACACTGATCAATTAATGAGCCTGACATGTATTTACCTAATTTAAAACATTTGCGCTATTTAGTGGCGTTACATCAACATCAACATTTTCATAAAGCAGCGCAAGCGTGCTTTGTCAGTCAATCGACACTAAGTAGCGCGATATTAAAGCTTGAGCAACAATTAGGCTGTCACTTAATTGAACGCGACAATAAATCTTTTTTGTTTACCAATCAAGGTAATGAGTTTGTTGAAAAAGCGCGTAAATTACTGGTTGATGCTAATGATCTGGTTAACTTTGCAAAGCAACAGGGCGAAGTGGAAGGGGGAGTCTTTAATATTGGCTGTATCCCGACCATTGCGCCATATTTATTGACAGATTTAGTGCCAGCTTGTCAGCAAAAGCTTAAAAAATTATTGATTTATTTTCGAGAAGACACCACAGACAATCTATTACAAATGCTAAAAAATGGCGAGTTAGATGTGGTGATCCTGGCGCTGCCTATCGCTCATAGTGGCTTTGAAAGCCAAGTAGTCGGTAAAGATCATTTCTTTGCTGCTGGCGCGCCAAGCTTAATGGTTGAGTTTAGTAAACAGCAAAGCTATCAATGCTTACCCGAGCACAGTGTCTTTCTACTCTCGAATGAGCATTGCTTAACTGAACATGCGATATCCGCGTGTAAATTAGCTGATACTAGTCGGATCAATGCATTTTCCGCGACAAGCTTAGCAACCCTAGTGCAGATGACCGCCTACCATCAAGGCTTTACTTTTTTACCTGAAATGGCGGTTAGTAAAGGTTTTGGTAAAGCGGAGGGATTAACCATTGAGAAACTGCCTGGAGACGTATATCGAGAAATTGCTTTGCTGCGACGCTCTACTAGTGCGGAAACCCCGATATATCAGAAGTTATCCGCGATATTGATAAATTTATTAAAATAATTTGTAAACTTTCAAACTATTTTCCTGCTCAGCTCTACTTCTAATATAACAGAGTCACTTAACTTACATTAATAGGATATTGCGTGTTTGAACGAAGCGATGAAACGCTAGTAAAACAAGCGCTGAAGGGAAAAAAATCAGCTTGGGTTACCTTAGTAAAAAGGTATGAGAAAAGCTTATACAACTACACCTTACGTATGGTGAGTAATCCTGATGATGCCTTGGATTTGATGCAGGATGTTTTTGTCGCGATTTTTCGAAACTTAGCATCATTTCGGGGCGAAAGTCCTTTTAAAGGCTGGCTATTTAAAATTGCCCATTATCGTTGTATTGAGTTTTATCGGCGTAAAAAACCAATGCAATCATTAGACGACACGCCAGAGCAAGCAAGCGATGCCTGTCCAGAAGCCCAGTTATTTTCTGGTCAGCAAACGAGCATCTTAAGTAAGGCGCTACAAACTTTACCTGTTAATCAAAAGTTAGTGGTGGAATTAAAGTTTTTTCAACACTGTACTTTTGATGATATTGCTCAGCAATTAGGGATTTCGGTTAACACGGTTAAATCTCGTTTATATAGCGCGCTAGATAAATTAAAAGCTCATTTGGAGTTAGATCATGTCAAATAAAGATAAGTTAAGGCAAGAGCAAGCATTTGCCAACTGGCTTGATGGCAAGTCAGATGATTGTCAATTCGAAAATGAAACACTATGGCAAGAACGCAAAAACACCGTAAAGGCACTCGAGCATCATGTTGCGATGTCTGGTGAAGAGGCAGTACCAACATGGGATCGTGCCAGCGGTTTTGCAAGTGATAATGTGCCGTTTTGGCAGGGGCGGGGCTTACCGTTATTGTCAATGGCGTTTTCTGTTTTTGCCGTCGCATTAGTGTTGTTTAAAGTTGAATTGGTACTGCAAGACAATGGTATTTTATTGAGTTTTGCGGGTAATAATACCCAGTTACAAGATCAAAAGCTGGCTAAGTTAGTGGACGAAAAGTTGCAAAGTTTTGCGCAAGAGCAACAAGTTGTTTTAGCTAATTATGCCGCAGATATTAAAGTGACGCAGCAAGACAATAATTTGCAATTGGCCAGTTATATTATCGGCGCATCACGACAAGAGCGCAAAGAAGATATCAATGATTTTATGCAATACATTAATGCCCAACGAAAAGACGAACTACTTGAGCAAAAAATTAAATATCAAGAGCTTGAACAAGCTATTAAATATAGCAAAGCCTATCAACGCGAGAACGCTAAGGGCTTTGGTTTAAAACAAGGTGAATTACCAAGTACACCTGCTAATTGGACTGCTGAGGAGTAGAAGATGAAAAAATTACCGTTATTGACCACTATGCTAGTTTTACCTTGTTTATTAATTTCTGGTGCAGGATTTTCTGCTGAGAAAAGTAATGACCAGTATGCGGATATGCATAAACAATTGACGATTATGAATAATATTATTAAGTCTGCTGTTTCAGGTAAGTCGGCTAGCCATTCGTCAGAAATTAATAGCATTCAAAGTACCTATCTGCGGGGTCAAGGTGTGGTCTTTACCATTAGCGCTGCTGCGAGAAAGCGTCAATGGGGCAGCTATAACTTTAATTTCATTATGCCTGAAATACCAGTAGCCCCCATTGCACCAGAGGTGAACCAAGAGTTTCAAGAAAAATTTGATATTGACGTGAATGAAACCGTTACTCAAGCATTGGACTCTGCTGATTATGAAAGCGCCATGGAGGTGTTTGAGGAATATCGTGATAGCGCTAGAGAGCTAAGAGAGCAGCAGCGAGATATGGCCTACAGAGTAAGGGAGATTGAGCGCGAAAAACGTGATATTAGCTTCCAGCTTGCACGGGCAAGTGATGACCATAAAGCAGAGCTAAAACAAGCGTTGGCTAAGCTCACCGAGCAAGAAAAAACCTTTCGCGCAGAGCAGAAAAAAATGACTGAGTTAAGTAATAAAGTTGCCTCAGAGCAAAAAGCAAAGCAAGCGCAAAGTGCAAAAGAGCGAGCCAGTTACTACCAACAATTAACCGTGAGTTTGACTCAAACACTGTGTTTGTATGGCAACGGTTTAAAAGCACTGCCAAAAAATGAGCATGTTAGTGTCATTTTGAAATCAGCGGGCGATAAATCGGCCAGCGGCTATAGGGACAGTATTATGGTTTTTAATCAGCAAGATATTGCTGATTGCTCGAAAGATAAAATTAGCGCTGAAAGCTTATTAACTAAAGGCCAAGTTTATCAGTTTTAAGAGCAGTTTCATTAAGTTTTTGATTTTGTTGTCTGCAGGGAAAGCAAATCAGAGCAACGCTACTATGGCGTATTTTAACCAGCACAAGAGGGCAATAATTTAGTGAAGTTATTGCTATCAGCTTAGATGTAGAAAAATTAACATCTCATAAAAAGTCGCTAAAAAGCGAATTTTTACATTAACTTGTATATAACTTTACCGTGGATAAACGTACCGAATAGACAGAGTAAGTGTGGCGCTACCCTTTACGGAATTTGCAATTGCTGGTGAGTTTTTTGTTAGCTTTAGTAATTAAGTGAATTTTTCTGTCTAGATTTTTGTCACTGATTTGCTTATTTTGGCTGCTGGCATTTGGCGATGAAAAATTAAAGTAGGCGAGCATTTGTTGGAGTTTGTCATTAAATTTAGCGGCAAATTCAAAGATAGAGTTTTTTTTCTCAAACTTATTCGGCGCTAAAAGTGAAAAATCTGTCACTTGCATACCCGTTAAGGGCTGCTGAGGCATGGGGGTAAATGAAGCACGACTGATATTACTGTATTCGTTGAATACTTCGCTAGTGACGCCAGGGTAAGCGGTATTGCTTGCTAGGTTGTTCGCGGACTTGATATTAATAATGAGTTTATTGATGGTAAAAACCGAACGAGGCTTTTCTTTTACGTTTGGCTCTGCCTTAAGCGCTGAACCATATAAACCAAAGATAACAAAAATAGCGCCAACTACCCTTGCTTTAGTTTGTCTGGTCATTTTACTTTCCTCATCATTTTCTGTCCTATATCAATCCGTGATTCAACCATTGTACCATTGTGTTACAAATTAATATAGATTGCGACTGGCATTTACGCGATAAAAATAAGATAAACGGTTCACTTTATCAGACCAATAACCACAGCTTGTGGTGTTTACAGGTATTGCTTAGTAAAGGTGAGTTATGGTCTATGGCTATGTAACCGAGAGTTACCTACTTGAATTAATATGACCGAGACTGTGGCGAATAACTTTCATTCTCCCTCATATGATGGCGGATAAAGCCCGCTAACCCGGATAGAGGTTCAATAACAAAAAGCAGACACTGATAAACTTAAAAATCTATCAGCGTCTGTAGTAGCGTTTTCTCAGGGTTACTACTGCTCTGTAAAAGGGTTTATTTAGCTTGTGCTTTAAAGAGAATTCGATTTTTATGCAGTAAAGGCTCAGTATAACCATTGGGCTGTTGATGACCTTTAAACACTAATTCTAATGCCGCCTGAAAAGCAATATTGCTGTCAAAGTTAGCAGACATCGGTTGATATTTAGCATCATTTTGGTTTTGTTGATCAACAATTGCTGCCATTTTTTTCATGCTGGCAAGCACTTGCTCGGGCGTACAAATTTTATGCTGTAACCAGTTTGCCATATGTTGACTTGAGATGCGTAGCGTAGCGCGATCTTCCATTAAACCGACATCGTTAATATCAGGTACTTTCGAGCAGCCCACACCTTGATCTATCCAGCGCACTACATAACCTAAAATGCCTTGGGCATTGTTATCTAGCTCATCAGAAATTTCTTGCGCGGACCAATTTGTATCTGCCGCTAAAGGGATAGTTAAAATATCATCAACACTTGCTGGTGTACGTTTTTTTAACTGTTGCTGTAATTGTAATACATTGACTTTATGGTAATGCAAAGCATGTAATGTTGCTGCCGTAGGAGAGGGAACCCAGGCAGTATTGGCACCAGCTTCAACGTGATTAATTTTTGTTGCCAGCATATTAGCCATTTGATCGGGTATCGGCCACATGCCTTTCCCTATTTGTGCTTTACCACTAAAGCCACAGGCTAGGCCAACATCAACGTTATTGTCTTCGTAGGCAGCAATCCATTTGGTTAATTTAATATCAGCCTTTCTTGCCATAACGCCGGCAGCCATTGAGGTATGAATTTCATCACCTGTGCGGTCAAGAAAACCGGTATTGATAAAGACCACCCGTTCTTTTGCCTGAAAAATACAAGCTTTTAGGTTAACGCTTGTACGACGTTCTTCATCCATAATGCCCATTTTTAAGGTGTTGCGGGGCAAAGATAATAGGTCTTCTACACGATCAAATAATTCATTAGCAAAGGCCACTTCTTCAGGGCCATGCATTTTCGGTTTTACAATATAAACCGAGCCGGCGTCACTATTGCGCAAGGTGTTTTGTTGGTTGACGTCATAAGTGGATATTAAAGCGGTGATGACTGCATCCATGATACCTTCAGGCACTTCCATGTTGTGCTGATCAATAATGGCGTTATTGGTCATCAAGTGGCCGACGTTACGGACAAACATCAAGCTGCGCGCTTTAAGTTTTGCTGATGAGCCATCAAGTGTTTGATAAGTTTTATCTTGATGCATCAAACGAGTGTGCTGTTGGCCAGATTTTTCAAAAGTTTCAGCTAATGTACCCTGATTTAAGCCGAGCCAATTTTGATAAGCAATGACTTTATCTTCGGCGTCAACAGCGGCAACAGAATCTTCACAATCCATAATAGTGGTCAGTGCTGACTCCATTGCAATGTCACTGATCCCCGCGCTGTCGCTTTGTGCGATGTTACTGTTTTTATCAAATTCAATGACAAAATGTAAATCATGATGTTTAAACACTAAGCCTTGAGGTGAAGATTGCTCGCCGATAAAACCGATAAATAAGCTTGGCTCAGCCAAACAAGTAGTTTCACCATTACTTAGCTTAACAGCGAGGCCATTATCTATAATTTGATAACTGGTGGCCTGGTGATGAGAGCCGTTGGCTAAAGCAATGGTTTGATCTAGAAAATCACGAGCAAAGGCAACCACTTTAGCACCACGAATTGGATTATATGCGTTAGTCTTTTCCGCACCATTTTCTTCAGCAATAACATCTGAGCCATATAAGGCGTCATACAAGCTTCCCCAGCGTGCATTAACTGCGTTTAAGGCAAAACGTGCATTCATCACAGGCACAACAAGTTGTGGGCCGGCAATTGTTGCTAACTCAGCATCAACATTTTTTGTCGAAATGTTAAAGTCGTCCACAGGGGCTGCAAGGTAGCCAATCTCAGTTAAAAAGGCTTTATAGTCATTGAAATTAAACTTTTCAGCTGGGTGCGCTTGATGATAGGCGGTAATTTGGCTCTGTAATGAGCTGCGTTTTTGTAATAGTGCTTTATTTTTCGGACTTAACTCGGTAATGATATTGGCAAAACCAGACCAAAAGGTGTTCTCAGTTAGCGCAGTACCAGGAAGAACTTGTTGGTTAACAAAGTTATATAATGTATCTGCTACCTGCAAATTTGCGATGGAAATTCGTTTTGTCATGGGACACCTATATTGAGTGAATAGAAGATCGTTTTACACTGCTACTAAAGCTATAGTTGCAATGTAAAAATATTAGCAGACTGATGCAATAGCGCTGAGCCCTTAATAATCGCATTTTAAATGAAAGCTTAGCTGGCTATAGTCCAAATATAAGCTCAAGTAATTGATATTTATCGTTATGTTGCAGTTATCTTTAGTGGGGGAATAGTTTTATTCATGTTATTGTTTATTCCTATTGTTGGTATTTATCTGCTGAATGATGTGCGTGGCTTCTACTGGCGACCTAGTTTACTAACACCGCCAATGTTTGTTTTAGCCTAGTTGATTTTATGCACTACAGCAGGGAAGCAAGAAAGTTAATGATAAATGGGCTGGTTATTGCGGTGATCACAGCAGAGACAATCAATGCTAATGAGCTATATGCCGCATGTTGGTAACTAATATTACTGACTGTTGCCGTACCAATAGCATGACTTGCTGCACCTATAGCTAAGCCTTGTGCTTTTGGCGAGGTTACCTTGATAAAGTTTAACCAAGGCGGGCCAACAATGGCGCCAAAAATCCCCGCAAGAATAATAGCAAAGGCGGTGATAGCCGTATTACCCTCTAGTTGCTCAGCAATGGCAATTGCGATGGGGGTGGTAACCGACTTTAGCGATAATGCCACCGCAATAGAGTAGTCGCCGAGCAATAAGAGGGTGATAATAAAACTGCTAGTAATAGCAAGCAGTGCGCCAAGCGCTAATACAAAAAGTATACTTTTCCATTGCTTAGTTATGGTTTCTAAATGTTGGTAGAGCGGAAAGCCTAAGGCGACTACCGCGGGCTCTAATAACGCATTTAGCAACCACGCATTTGAGAAATAGCGCTCGAAGCTAATATCTTGCCAAAGTAAAAAAGCAATGATGACTAAAATACAGATCAACATGGGTTGAAGCCAAATCACCTTTAATTTTCCTTGCAGCACGGCAAGAGACTGAAAAAGTGCGATAGTGCCAACGACCGTAATAAACGAAGACAGTAGATGTGAGCTTAAAAGTTCAGTGAGCGTCATGGGCTTACGCTTCGTCAACAGCGTAACGCTGGTAGTGCAGGCCAACCGCGGTTAGTAAGATAAAAGTGGTTGCAAAGGTAATGACAACTATGGTGATACCAAATTGTTGCAGTAATTCAAAATGATTGATAATGCCAACGCCGGGTGGAACAAAACATACCCCCATATGCTTTATGCACCAAACCACAGTGCCTTTAATTTTGTCGGCATTAAAAAAGCGAAAATGCAGTGATAAGGTAAAAATTATTAAGCCATATAAACTACTAGGTAGAATGGGGGCTAGGTAAGAGCAAAATTTACCTAAGGCAAGGCAACTAAATATCGCAAACATACTATAGAGCACATTTAAGGCTGTTTTATGGCTGATTATCACGTTTACTAAGACCTTATTTTCAACTAGCCTTCATTTGCCGCTTCAATGACTAATTGTCTAAACCATATATGGCTAGCATCATGGTGTAACAGTGGGCTCCAAATCATTTTTAGCTCAATGTCGGGAATATCAAAGGGGGGTTTTAGAATGGTATAGTTGCTATCATTTTTATGAATTAATGCGGCGCGTGAGGGTAAAGTGGCCACTAACTCATCTTCAAATGCCAGTTGCATAGCCACATGGTAATTTCGGGTAAAAACTTTAATATCACGTTTTTTGCCTAGACGCGCTAAGGCCTCGTCAACCCAACCGAGCTTTTGCACATCTTTTGGATCCATGCCAACACCAACACCAAAGCCAGTTTTAGAGACCCAAACATGTTTAGCACTTAGGTAAGTGTTAAGGTTAAATTTTTCAACAACTGGGTTATCAGCGCTAAGTAAGCAAGAGAATGAATCTCGCCAAATGGTTTTTTGGTGGAAAGATTGCGGCAATTCGTCAAAACGGTTAATGGCCATATCAATTTTACCGGCTTCAACGTCATGAAATGTTACGTCACTCGGGGTCATAATATCTATGGTGACATTAGGCGCTATTTGATTGATCCGTTTTAATAGCCTAGGTAACAAGGTTGACGCGGCATAATCACTTGCCATAAGGCGAAAAACCCGCTGGCTATGCTGCTCATTAAACTCTTCTTCGCCTTGCAGAGCTTCTTCTAATTCTAATAAAATTTTACGAATAGCTGGAGCTAGTGCACGAGCTCGTTCAGTGGGCACCATGCCATCCGATGTCCGCACTAATATCGGGTCGTTAAATAATGTTCTTAATCGCTTTAATCCATTACTCATGGCAGGTTGGGTAATATTTAACTGACCGGCGGCGCGGGTAACATTTTTTTCTCTTAGTAAAACATCAAGATAAATTAGCAGGTTTAAATCAATTTTTGAGATATTCATAACATTAATAATTTAGAGCAAAAGTATAACTTAGTTATATGTCATGGCTGGTAGTGAGAATCAAGTAAATTTAATGGAAATATAAAATAATTTGACTAATATTATTTTGAGTTATTATTTAAAAACACTTATTACTAATTGAATTTATTAATTTATTATCATTTATCTTTAGAGTTAATATACTACTATTTCTGTTGTGAATGGTAAGGATGCTTGTTATATATTTTGTTTATTTGCAGGGTGTGGTTTAGTATTTATCTTGTTCGATGTAACAACTTACCAAAGATCTTACATCACCCAGATTTATAAATACTGTCAGTTACGACGTTTGGAGAAAGTAATATGTCTAATTATCAAAGTGCAATAGAAGCAGTTAAAGCAATTAAAGAGAAAGCTGGCAGTGCCTGGGATCCTATTAATGCTGAATCAGTCGCCCGCATGCGAACGCAAAATAGATTTAAAACGGGATTAGAAATCGCTCAATACACAGCAGACATCATGCGTAAGGATATGGCTGCTTTTGATGCAGACAAAACTAAATACACACAATCTTTAGGTTGTTGGCATGGTTTTGTCGGTCAGCAGAAAATGATTTCTATTAAGAAACATTTTGCTGGCAAAACTGATCGTCGTTACTTATACCTTTCTGGTTGGATGGTCGCAGCACTTCGTAGTGAATTCGGGCCGCTTCCTGATCAATCTATGCATGAAAAAACCAGTGTAGCTTCTTTAGTAAAAGAGCTTTATACCTTCCTTCGTCAAGCAGATGCTCGTGAATTAGGTGGTTTGTTCCGTGAATTAGATGCAGCCAGCACTGAGAGTGAAAAAGCAGAAATTCAAGAGCAAATAGATAATCATGTTACCCATGTTGTCCCTATTGTTGCTGATATTGATGCCGGCTTTGGTAACGCGGAAGCCACTTACCTAATGGCAAAGCAAATGATTGAAGCGGGTGCTTGTGCGCTGCAAATCGAAAACCAAGTCGCTGATGAAAAACAATGTGGTCACCAAGATGGTAAAGTCACGGTTCCTCACGCAGACTTTCATGCGAAAATTCGTGCCTTACGTCATGCCTTCCTAGAATTAGGCATCGACAACGGTATCATCGTGGCACGTACTGATTCTGAAGGTGCGGGTTTAACTAAAGAAATTGCTGTAGTTAAAGAGCCTGGCGACTCTGGTGATATCTATAACTCTTATTTGGACGTTGAAGAAATCGATGTAGCTGACATGGCTGAGGGTGATGTATGTTTCAATCGTGACGGTAAACTTGTTCGCCCTAAGCGCCTACCTTCAGGCTTATACCAATTCCGTCAAGGTACCGGTCATGAACGTTGTGTATTTGACTGTATCGGTGCCCTTAATGCTGGTGCGGATCTACTTTGGATTGAAACTGCAGTGCCAACCGTACATGAAATAGCGGGCATGATGAATGACGTACGTAAAGTTCACCCAGATGCGAAACTTGTCTATAACAACTCGCCATCTTTTAACTGGACACTGAACTTCCGTCAGCAAGTATTTGACGCAATGGTTGAAGAAGGTAAAGACGTTTCTGCTTATGATCGCGCTAACCTAATGAGTGCTGAATATGATGAGACTGAACTATCTGCTATCGCTGATGAACGTACTCGCACATTCCAAGCTGATACTGCTCGTGAAGCGAACGTATTCCATCACTTGATCACATTGCCAACGTACCATACAACAGCATTGTCTGTGGACAACTTAGCTAAAGAGTACTTCGGTGAACAAGCCATGCTGGGTTACGTTAAAAACGTTCAGCGTGAAGAGATTCGTCAAGGTATCGCCTGTGTTAAACATCAAAACATGTCCGGCTCTGATATGGGTGATGATCACAAAGAATACTTTGCCGGTGAGAATGCCTTGAAAGCGGGTGGCGAGAAAAACACCTCTAATCAGTTTTCATAGTTGTTCAGCCGAGAGATTAGCGGTTACAAACTAACGAAATAAATCCCAACCGAAGTAAAAACACTGCTATTTAGCGGTGTTTTTTTTGCTTTTAAAAGCTGGCTTTAGCTTAAGCATGTTGTTTATTCTTAGGTTCAACCACTTAACAACAACGGGTAATAACGATATAAGAGCGAATTGGTATTTACAGGCTTAATACGACTGATAAGAGTTATAGATGTTAACCCACATGGTATTAGTTGGCAGAGGATTTTAGCTTGCTGTCTCTCTAAAATTAAAGGCAATAAAAAAGCCAGCATATATTACTGGCTTGATTAGATTAACTTCGCTTCAGATTAGTCATCTTAAAAGCTGTAGACCAACGTCATTGCGGTTTCGGTATTTAAATTTTCTTTGTCTTCATCAACTTCGGTGTTGTAGTCTATGGTAAAGCTGAACTTTAGCTGTAAGGTTTCAATTAGCTTAGTTGTGATTGACGTTCTTGCTTTATAGGTGCTGTTTTCGTCAGTTTTAGGTGAATACTTTGCCACTAATAACTGTCTAAATAGCACATGCTCGTTTATTTGACGCTTGTACAATGCTTGCGCTTGAATAATAAAGGCCGATTTCGTTTCTTCTGGGTCAGTATCTGTAGCACGAATAACATCACGCTTAAAACCTGGACCAATATCCGCATCTAAGGTGGCTTTTTCAGTTTCAAACCAACGACGACCCCAACCAGATGAAATCGAACTTTGGCTTTCAAAGCTACTAAAACGATTGTCTTCATATGAAACGTTACCGTAAACGTAGTTTGGACTTGCTTGGTCAAGGGTGTAATTAGTTTGGCCGACTGCGGTCCATTTTTGATCGCTTGTAGTAAATTGCTCGTTACCGTTTTCATCTTCTACTTCACTCTTTTTGACTAGCAAGTCAAGTTGCAATGTAGACTTCCAAACACCTTCTTCGTGAGCAAAATCAAAGCCCGCTTTAACATCAGCACTTTTTGTGTCACCGGTTTTAAAAAGCATGCCTAATTCTGCTGAGGCAGTGTATGGCGATTTTGCTTTAGGTGCTTTTACTTCTTCTGCTACTGTGGCTAGTGATACACAACATAGTGCAGTGAATATTAGCTTATGACTCATTTTTTTCCTCTTTATTCATATGAATAGATACTTGTGGGTAAGGTATTTCGATGCCGGCATCGTCTAGTGCTAGTTTAATTTTTTCCAGTAAGTCTCGATGTAATGGCCAGTAGTCGCCAGAGGTTACCCAAGGGCGCACGACAAAGTTTACTGAGCTTTCGGCCAACTCCTGCACACCGATCACGACTTCTTTATCCTTTAGTACTAATTCATGTTCACTGGTTAGTTTGGTTAGCAGTGCTTTTGTTTTTGCAAGATCTGCGTCGTAACTGACACCGATAACTAAATCTAAACGGCGTTCTGGCTTAGTTGAAAAGTTGGTAATAGTATTTGAGGTAACTTTTCCATTGGGAATGATGACGGCTTTATTGTCACCGGTTCTTAACTTGGTTGAAAAAACATGTATTTCTTCAACGATACCTGAAACACCCGAGACATCAATAAAATCACCGGCTTTAAACGGTTTTAAAATAATCAGTAAGACACCGGAAGCAAAGTTTGATAATGAGCCTTGCAACGCTAAGCCTATAGCTAAACCTGCAGCACCGACGATGGCTACTAATGAGGTGGTATTAAAACCTAAATGGGATATGGCTGCAACGATAACGATAAAAAACAACATACCGTAAACTAAACTGCTGATAAAAGAGATGATGGATGCATCCATGCCCTTATGGTGCATGACTTTGCTGACGCCCTGTTTGACCATGTTAGCAATAAATTTACCGATGACAATTATCGCAATCGCTACGATTACTTTAATTGTAAAATCTATGAGCATTTGTTGATTATTAATCAGCCAGTTTTGAACAGTTTCCATTGTTTCCCCGAGCGTTGTTACAAAAGGGCGCATTATAGTGAACAACAAATTAAAGATCATTAAATTGTTAATAAATTAATCAAATCTGTCAAAATTTTTTACAACAATAGGGTCAGAGGGCTGAGAAAATAAAAAAGGCGACCTAAGGTCGCCGTTCTAATGCATTACAGTATTTAATTTAAGTTACTTTAACCAAGTTACTTAATTATTGCATCTAACTTACCGCTAGCGTACTGCAAATACATGTTATCTAGAGAAATTGGTTTTATTTTTGATGCTTGCCCCACAGTACCAAACGCTTCGTAACGTGCTTTACAAATATCAGACATCGCTTGCGTAGAAGCTTTTAGAAATTTTCTCGGGTCAAATTCACTTGGGTTTTCAGCTAAGAAACGACGAACAGCGCCAGTTGACGCTAAACGTAAATCGGTATCGATATTGATTTTACGAACACCGTTTTTAATACCTTCTTGAATTTGTTCAACTGGCACACCATAAGTCTCTGGTATTTTTCCGCCAAATTCATTAATAATTGCTAACCAGTCTTGTGGCACAGACGATGAGCCATGCATAACTAAATGAGTATTAGGTATACGGTTATGAATTGCTTTAATACGATCAATCGCTAAAATATCGCCAGTAGGTGGGCGCGTAAATTTATAAGCACCATGTGAAGTACCACATGCAATGGCTAAGGCATCAACTTGAGTTTTTTGTACAAAGTCAGCAGCTTCTTCAGGATCGGTAAGCATTTGTTCCATGGTAAGTTTACCGACTGCGCCAATGCCGTCTTCTTCTCCTGCTTCCCCAGTTTCTAGCGAGCCTAAGCAACCTAATTCGCCTTCAACTGAAACACCACAAGCGTGCGCCATTTCCACCGTACGGCGCGTGACATCTACGTTGTACTCATAGCTTGAAGGTGTTTTACCGTCATCCATTAATGAGCCGTCCATCATTACTGAGGAAAAGCCTAATTGAATTGAGCGCTGGCAAACCGCCGGAGAGGTGCCGTGATCTTGATGCATTACCACAGGAATATGCGGGAATTCTTCGATTGCTGCGAGAATCAAGTGACGTAAAAATGGTGCACCGGCATAGGCTCTAGCGCCAGCTGAGCCTTGTAATATTACTGGACTATTGGTCTCGTCAGCGGCAAGCATGATAGCTCTAACTTGTTCTAAATTGTTAACGTTAAAGGCCGGGATACCGTAGCCGTTTTCGGCGGCATGATCTAACATTTGGCGCATAGAAACTAAAGCCATGAACTAACTCCTGTGATTGTATAGGGTGAAAAATTGATTTCAAAAAAGTTTCATTGTGAAACTTATCGCTTTCGTGTCGTAATTATATCAGAAGGTTTTAATAATTTGCACTAGAAAAAATCGCGCAATAGCTTTGAAAAAGGTTCTTTTTTCTTTATAGATCAATATTGGTTGTTAATTACGAAAAATAATGACGACAGCGCTGATGTTAAGCGGGTTTTGCACGGAAATACGTAATTTTATTACGAGATATACAGTTAAACAACAAAGGCTGTAATGAAAAAATTTACTAGGATTTTAGCTACCAGCCACCACGAAGCAGGTTATCAAGGAGATATAATTTAAAACCACTAACTAACCGTCTTACCGCCGTAAAAAAACTGGCAATGCCTATAAGACATTACCAGTTGATAAACTGAACTTAAACTAATTATCAGTTACTGAAAGCTGCAAACTATTTTCTTTTCTTTTCTTTTCTTTTCTTTTCTTTTCTTTTTTACTGACAGCTGACCGCTTAAAACTGACAGCTAGTAATTAACTACCTTGTTTCGCTCGTGCTTCTAAAATTTCCACCGCCGGTAATTTTTTACCTTCTAAAAACTCTAGGAAAGCGCCACCACCGGTCGAAATATAAGAGATTTTATCGGCGATGTTGTATTTATCAACCGCAGCTAAAGTGTCACCACCACCGGCAATCGAAAACGCTTTGCTGTTGGCAATGGCATGGGCGATTACTTCTGTGCCTTTACCAAATTGGTCAAATTCAAATACGCCAACTGGGCCATTCCATACTACGGTACCAGCATTAGCAATAATCTCGGCTAATGCTTGGGCGCTGTCTGGGCCAATATCAAAAATCATATCGCCATCGTCAACATCACTCACTTTTTTCAGCGTTGCTTGCGCGCTTTGCGAGAACTCTTGCGCAACCACAACATCGGTAGGTACCGGAATTGAACCGTTATTGTCGTTTGCTTGTTTGGTTAAACGTTTGGCCTCAGACACTAAGTCCGCTTCAAATAACGACTTACCAACATTATGGCCTTGTGAGGCAATAAAGGTATTGGCAATGCCGCCGCCCACAACGAGTTGATCGACAATACCGGCTAACGAGTCTAGTACGGTCAATTTAGTGGAAACTTTTGAGCCACCTACAATGGCCACCAACGGGCGAGCAGGATTGTCTAGCGCTTTTGACAATGCGGCTAATTCACCGGCTAACAATGGTCCTGCACAGGCAATTGGGGCATATTTTGCCACGCCATGGGTACTGGCTTGTGCGCGATGGGCGGTGCCAAAGGCATCCATAACAAAAACATCACATAAGGCTGCGAGCTTTTTCGATAAGACATCATTATTATTTTTTTCACCGTCATTAAAACGGATGTTTTCAAATAACACTAACTCACCGATATTCACTTCTACGCCATCTAGGTAGCCTTTCACTAAGCGGACCGGGACATTAAGCGCAGCGGCAAGGTAGTCAGCGACAGGTTGTAAAGAAAACTCGGGATTATATTCGCCTTCAGTTGGACGACCTAAATGCGACATTACCATTACTTTTGCCCCCGCTTCTAGAGCATGTTTAAGGGTTGGCAATGCGGCTCTTAAACGCGCATCAGAGGTAATTTTGCCAGCTTTAATCGGGACATTTAAGTCTTCACGGATCAGCACTCGTTGATTGCTAAGTGCTAAGTCGGTCATTTTAATTACAGACATCTTTATTTCCTGTTGGTAGAGGTTTTACTGTTGAGTCAATGTATTGCTGAGTTCATTTCGGCTCGCGCTCAAGCTTTAGCTAGCCCGCTTTTGCCATCGCAGCAGCGGTGTCGAGTAATCTATTGGCAAAGCCCCATTCGTTATCACACCAGATCAGGAGTTTAACTAAACGCTTGTGACTTACCCGTGTTTGATTACCATCAACAATACAGGAGTGCGGATCATGATTAAAGTCGATGGAAACTAAGGGCTCGGTGGTATAGCCTAAAATCCCGGCTAGGCCATTATTTTGCGCCGCGACAATGGCCTGATTAATGTCTGCAATACTAACATCGCTTGATAAGTTCAAGCTTAAATCCATGGCAGTGACATTGATGGTGGGGACCCGCACCGCTATTGCTTCAAAGCGACCGGCAAACTTAGGTAATATCCGCTCAATGCCGGCGGCAAGCTTAGTATCAACCGGAATTATCGATTGACTGGCAGCGCGGGTGCGGCGTAAGTCAGGGTGATAAGCGTCAATAACTTGTTGATCATGCATCGAAGAATGAATGGTGGTGATAGCGCCACTTTCCACGCCAAAGGCTTTATCTAATACCTGAATCACTGGTACCACACAATTAGTGGTGCAAGAGCCGTTTGAGACAATTTTTTCTGCCGCGGTGAGCAATTGATGGTTGATACCGTAAATAATGGTCGCGTCTAGGTCTTGCGTGCCAGGGTGTGAGAATAAAACTTTTTTTGCCCCTTGGGCAATATGTTGTTGGCCATCTGCTCGGCTGCCATAGCTACCAGTACAATCGATAACGAGATCTACATTGTGTTCTTGCCATTGCAGGGCAGTAATATCGGCTTGGTGGCTTAATGCGACTTCGTCACCGGCAATAAATAATTTACCATCACTTTGTTGCACAGCAAATGAAAAGCGACCATGGGTAGAGTCGTACTTGAGTAAGTGCGCTATCCCTTCTGGCTCGGCGAGTTCATTAATGGCGACTAATTTAAATTCGTCCGTTCTGGCGTTTTCATAAAGCGCACGAACGACATTTCTGCCGATCCTGCCAAAGCCGTTTATCGCGATATTTATTGACATATTTTTCTAATGTTTAGCGCCCAGAGTTGAGTTGAACCTCGACCTGAGTGCTCAGGTGATTAGGAATTAAATAGCCAGTTAAGCAACACTCAACTGGCTAAAATGCTATAGCTAGCTACAGGCTGTTGACGGTTTTAACAACATTTTCAACCGTAAAACCAAAGTACTCAAGTAGTACGTTACCCGGAGCAGACTCACCAAAGGTAGTCATACCAACCACTTTGCCGCTTAAGCCGACATATTTATACCAAAAGTCAGTATGCGCCGCTTCAATCGCCACACGTTTTGTCACGCTTGCCGGTAAAACAGACTCTTTATAAGCCGCGTCTTGGGTATCAAAGATATTGGTTGATGGCATAGAAACAACGCGCACCTTATCACCTAAGCTTTCAGCTGCTTTTAAGGCTAATGACACTTCAGAGCCAGTAGCAATTAAAATAACTTCTGGGGTGCCAACGCTGTCCTTTAAGATATAACCACCTTTGGCGATATCAGCAACTTGCGCTGTACTGCGGCTAAGGGCAGGTAAACCTTGGCGAGAAAATATTAATGACGTTGGTGCATTTTGGCGCTGAACGGCATTTTTCCAGGCAACCGCAGATTCAGTAGCATCTGCCGGGCGCCATGTCACCATATTGGGGGTGGTGCGTAAGTTAGTTAATTGCTCAATCGGTTGATGCGTCGGACCATCTTCACCTTGACCAATTGAATCATGGGTATAAACAAAAATGTTTTGAATGCCCATCAATGCTGACATACGAACCGCGTTGCGGGCGTATTCCATAAACATCATGAAAGTTGCACCGTAGTTAATAAAACCACCGTGCAATGAAATACCGTTCATAATACCGCTCATACCAAATTCACGGACGCCGTAAAAAATGTAGTTACCGGCCGCATCATCTTGAATACCTTTTGAACCCGACCAAAGTGTTAGGTTAGAACCCGCTAAATCGGCAGAGCCACCTAATAATTCAGGTAAAAGCTTACCAAAGACTTCAATGGTGTTTTGTGACGCTTTACGTGAAGCAACATTCTCGGCTTTTTCTTGGCATTCTAAAATGTAAGCATTGGCTTTTTCTTCAAATTCAGCAGGTAAGTCACCTTTGATCACACGGCGCTCATATTCTGCCGCTAATTCAGGGTGAGCTGCTTGATAAGCGGCAAATTTTTCATTCCAGCTTGTTTGCTCGCTATTACCTTTTTCTTTTTGATCCCACTCAGCGTAGATATCTGCTGGTACTTCAAATGGTGCATGTGGCCAATTTAAGAATTCACGGGTTGCGGCAATTTCATCATCACCTAATGGCGCGCCGTGACAATCATGGGTCCCTGATTTATTAGGTGAACCAAAACCAATCACTGTTTTACAACAAATCATCGTGGGTTTATCGGTTACTGACTTAGCTTCTTCAATGGCCGCGGCAATCGCTGCGCTGTCGTGTCCATCAACATCGCTGATGACATGCCAACCGTAAGCTGCAAAGCGAGCAGGGGTGTCGTCAGTAAACCAACCTTCAACATGACCATCAATTGAAATACCGTTGTCATCCCAAAAAGCAATTAATTTACCTAAACCTAAGGTACCAGCCAGTGAACAAGCTTCATGGGAAATACCTTCCATTAAACAGCCGTCACCTAAAAATACATAAGTGTGGTGATCAACAATGTTATGACCTGCGCGGTTAAATTGTGCCGCTAAGGTTTTTTCCGCAATCGCCATACCAACCGCATTAGAAACACCTGCGCCTAATGGACCTGTAGTCGTTTCTACGCCCGGCGTATAACCGTATTCAGGGTGGCCTGGGGTTTTAGAGTGTAATTGACGGAAGTTTTTCAATTCACCAATCGGCAAATCATAACCGCTTAAGTGCAATAAAGAGTAAATTAACATTGAACCGTGGCCGTTCGATAAAATAAAGCGGTCACGATCAGCCCATTGTGGATCTGTAGGGTTATGTTTTAGAAAGTCACGCCAGAGAACTTCAGCGATATCTGCCATGCCCATTGGGGCTCCAGGGTGTCCTGATTTAGCTTTTTGTACAGCATCCATGCTTAAAACTCGAATTGCATTGGCCAGTTGTTGACGCGACGGCATAATTGCTCCAATTATTGTAAAATTTGAAAGGATATAAATTGCGCTTATTTTCGCCTAGACCACCCCATCACTGCAAATTTAATTGTCACTTTTTAGTGATTATTTTTAACTAAGTGTTATTTACCGCCATTAAACAGCTAAATGGCTGATTCATTGAGGAGGCAAAACCATATTATCAGAGAGAATCAATCATAAGGCCGAAAGCTAAGCCATCAGCAATTAACTGACAACAAGGTCTATTTTTGGAGTTAATTAAGCAATTATCTATCAATGACAGCTTGTTTTATTTGTTTGTTTTTTGCACATTTAATTTAAAAAAAGCTATTAAATCATTAACTAGGTTCTTGAAATAGCTCTAGGCTTGCGCTAGTGTTACTAGGTTGTATGTACAAATAAGAATTATAAAGATATAACCTGCCACAGGATTAAATAATGAACAGGTCGTCGTCACGCGGATTTAAGCTGACTACGGTAATATTAGCGGTATTGATATTAGCGGTATCAGCGGTGTTGAGCAGCAGCTCAGCAAAAGACGACAAGGACGTTGTAATAGAACAAGCAAATACAGAGCTAGTAAATTAGTTCGACAGATAATAAAAACCTCGCACGAAATGCGAGGTTTTTTATTGCTTGAATAAAAGTAGCTAGCATTTACCCAGCATATAATTGGCGTCCCCACCAGGGCTCGAACCTGGAGCAGCGGCTTAGGAGGCCGCAGTTTTATCCAGTTAAACTATGAGGACAAGCTGCAAATGATAATATAGCGTTATGATTTTATAAACTAGTAATCAAGATAAAAATGTCATTTATTACACTTTTCATCATCCAACTTGCTAGCTTTAATAGCGCACGGCTAAATCGTTGATTTGGATATTGTCCAATATATGTTGTTCTGTAGTGGTGGCATGGGCACTATCTTGACTGACAGAATGAACAATAACTTTATAAGGGCTAATATTAAAGCCAGAATAAGAACGCTTATCATCACTGATAAAGTTATTTAAATGCAGTAAGGAAAATTCATCACCGACTTTAACCCCATGCCTTTTACCTAAGTTAAAGGTGAGTGAGTTGCCATTAACTTGCACAATTCTACCTTGGGTCGGTTGGCACATCATGTTTTCATCAATGTCACTAACCATATTGTCTAAGGTTTGGCTAATTTGCTGGCCATAGTCGCTTTGCCAAAAATTATAACTGGTAACATCAACTTGTTGGCGCTTATCGAATGGCCAAGGGGCTGAATTTTGATAGTGTTTAGCTAAAATTCTTTCGCCTGTGCTGCCGTCGTGAATATAAAGGGCGATATTAAATTGTCGTTGATAAATGTTTTTCTGCCAAAATTGCCACTGATTATTTTCGTCGTTTGCCAACGAGAGATCTTGGATTTCTGAAAAGAAAACATATTGGCTATCAGTCCTGTTGGCTAAAGATATCGCTAAGCTTTTTAAGTTCTGTGTTTGCAGGCTTTGATTAAAGCGAGAAAATTCAGTTTTCGTTTGTAACGCGAGCTTAGTGTCTAAATATATCCCTTGTTGTTGTATTTTATTTGCTAGCTGTTTTATCAGTGTTTTATCAATAGCGTAGATATTGCCGATATTGGCTTGTTCGCGGTGCAATATATTACTGCGTGTTAGCAACATAGACTTTCGATAATCAGCGGCAAAACATTTTTTCTCTTGTGAGAAAATATCAGCACGTATAGTCACTGTTACTAGCTCGCCGCTATAGTTCTCACTGACCAATTCTAATGAATTAACACTGCCACTAGCACGTATACTAATTTCATCTTGAGTCAGTAAGCCATTAACCACTTGCTGAACACTTGACACGGAAGCGCCAGCCACTAGCAGTGCTTTTTTTAAGGCATTTTGCACTGCTTGTGCTTTCGCCGCTTTTTTGTCATTATTTTTTATGCTCGCCACACCTTGTGATTCATACCACTGCCCGAAACTGGCACTACTATATAAAGCAAAGCAAAGGGCAATTAAACTTAAGCGCATAAAACATCTCTTTTAATAAGGGTCGATTTCTAATTTAAAATATGCAGGTTTTGTGCCTCTTTATAAATATAAAAATATTGGCGCGGATCATGCTTTAATATCTGTATTATTTTTATCACATTTGCATTAATTGAGGGGAGCTCAATGAAAAATTGGCTTATAGCAATACTAATACCGACACTTATGTCGTGTTCTATGGGATCCAATGATGATTTTTATCGATCTTCTTATATCGATAAACAAGAAATTGATAGTTTTGAATTACCTCGCCATGCAATAAATGATGTCGTTAAAGGCCTGGCTTATCAAATGTTGGAGAGTAGCTCCTTTGTTAATCCTAAAACGCCGATAGCGATTGCCTCATTCGTTGACTTGAAAAATTTAGAATCAACCAACTGGCTGGGTAATCAATTGTCGGAAAGCTTTGTTCATGAAATGCAGCGACATGGCTTGGTGGTGATCGATTTTAAAACTACCGGACATATTCGCGTGACCGCAGATGGCGATTATGTCTTTAGTCGTGATTGGAAAGAGTTGCCAGAACGTCAGATAATTGACTATGTAGTTACCGGTACTATGATGCAGCAAGAAGCAGGCATTTTAGTTAATGCTCGCATGATAGGTATGCAATCTCGAGTTGTGGTTGCTACTGCGCAGTCTTTTATTCCTGCTTGGGTGGTCGGTGATGACTTTAATCGCCATGAAAATGTTAAAATGAAAGATGGCATGATCTTACGTGATAGTGCGATGTTAGTTGATGATGCCCGTGCCATCGAGATACAACAGTAATGTTGTCAAAGTTATTGTTCAAGCAACAGCGAAGGTGAATATGAATATTTTACGCAATTGTCTCCCCGCTTTATTTGTTGCCGTCGCTGTAAGCGGCTGCTCGTCAGTATTTGATAAGCACGTTGAGTGGCAACAGGTCAAGCCAGAAAAATTCCCTGTGTTAACGGCTATAGGACAAGCACCGATCAGTTTACAAAATTCTGAGCATAAAACTCAACGTATGCTGATGGCGATAAAAGCGTCAAAAATTGCCGCTTATGCGGAATTAGCAGAGCAGGTTTATGGTCAAAGTATTGATGGCAAAACCACCATGTCTAATTTAGTGGTAGATAATGAGCAATTAAAAGCTTCGGTACAGGGGATTATTCGTGGTGCCAAAGTGGTGAAAAGTTATCCGGTTGGCGACAGTTACACCACAGAGTTAAGGTTAGACTTTAAAGACGTTTATGAAATCTATAATGCCTCGGCTAACCGTCAAGAAATCAAACACATTTCATATTATTGATAGCTATATCGAGGCTATTAAAAAAGTAAAAAACCAGCATTTGCTGGTTTTTTATGTTCAGGATGAACGATATGTCATGGTGCGATGGCCGTTCCTAGGCATCCCTGCCTTCACGGCATTAATAATTCCGTGTATGTCGACGGCAAAGAGTGACGATGTTCAAGATGAACGGTAAGCAATGACGAAGTACTACTACCTAGCTTACGCCTTAATGCCTAAGCTACTAAGGCCACCTGAGGTTTTACCTTTATTATCATAGGTCATTGATGATTTATTATGACTTTCCAGTAACGTGGTTTTCATCCGCTCAACCGCTATTTGCGACTGATGAATAATCAAACCATTAATTTGGTTTTGCTGCTTACAACGCGTTAAACTTGCGGCAATCTCTGCCAATTCATCAGTAAAATTACCGGCTAATTTTTCTTGTTTGAATTCGAAACTTTGTCCAATGGCGTTGTCAACGTCTTGAATGGCGATCAGTAACTGATTTTTATCGGCAGTGATCTTAAGCAGAGCATCAGGGTTCTGCTGCTGCAAGACTTCTTTTTCTGTGTTTAATAACGCCTCTAATTGCGTCAATTGCGATAATTGTTGAGAAACCAATTGTTGCGGCGTTATTTTTTCAGACACTTATTTACTCCATTTTAGCAATGAGTTAACCCAGTTCAAACTCAAGATTGGCAATACTGGCCGCTAGCTTCTCTGGATTAATTTTATAATCGCCAGAGGCTATAGCACTTTTCAGCTCTGCAATCTTTTTCTGATTGAATGCTGGCGACGAATCAGCCGCTTTTTTTTGCAATTCATTCATTTGCTTTGCTTGTGGGGTAATAGATACAGAGTCGCGCGGCGCCACTTTAGCTTGTTGTAATGCATTAGCACTTTCGTTAACTTGTTGTTTGCTCTGTACTTGTTGTTCAAGTTTTTGTTTTACTTGATTGGTATTGCTCAAGTTGTTGATATTTATAGCCATTAGTATGTCCTAGTTACAACAGTAATTGGTTTCTAACCTTTTATCGGCAAAACAGCAGAAAACTTAAGCGGTTATTATAAATTAATTACTACTTGGTTAATAGCGTTTACTTGCCCTTGTACAACGCGACCAGATTTTTTATTTTTGACCGCTATTAGCTCACCCATACTGCCGTCTTCTAAGGCAATGCCTAAAGATTTTATTTCGAAACTCGCTGACTTTGCGATGATAGTTACCGACTGTCCTTTGCAAACAAAACAGGTGTTTTTATTGGTGATCGCACTACCTGACGATAAGTTTCTTTTTAATCGTGCTCCAACGACTACATTAGGGTCGGTAAGTACTGCGCCTCGTATCTGTCCGCTGTCTCTAAAAATGACTTCAATATTGGAATTATCGAGTAAACTACCTTTTGCCAATCGTGTCCGGGTGACTAAAATCGGCACTATGGTGTGAATTTTCACAGGGATATATAAATGCCAAGATTTTTCGTCTGGGCAAATTATTTTAACATTTACATTTCTACCATTATGTTTTTCAGGTATATTTGCCGTTAATGGCGATATGCAAGGCTGTAATGAAATTCTGGGGTCTATTGCTGAAACCTCAACTTTAAGCTGACCTTGTGCAGGTATACTGACATTATTTTCGATATAAGTTGTGATGAAATTATAGAGATAGTCACGATCAAATGTCATGGCGGTACTTGGATTAAGTATGGCCAAGTAAATAACGGCAAGTTTTACTAATATCTTTAATTTACTCATAATTTTTTGATTTGTCTGTTAGGGAAATAAAAATACTCGTCTATGCTTAGCTTACTACCAAATGGGTTAAATGATTATACAATTTAGTGCTCGTGTAGCGAGCTATAATAAGAAAAGCATGCTCATGATGGCTATTTGCGACATTGGCTACTGAGTCACTTTAACTTTTGACTAGCTAAGCTTTTTAACACCATTTAAGTGCTAATATACAATGTTAAAAAGTTTATATTCTCTGTAATCAATGGTTTAATTCTCGCTAAAGGAATAAACATTTAATCAGACTGGGTTAAATACAATCTAACACCAATAACGTCAAAATATTTACGTTGTTGTTTAAATGATAATACAATCAAGAAGTGTGCCTTTGTTATAATTTCAATGGCATTACTTAAGAGGTTTTTATGGCAGGTATATTAGATTCAGTTAATCAGCGTACTCAATTAGTTGGACAGAACCGACTGGAGCTGCTGTTATTTAAGCTTATTGGTCGACAGCGCTTTGGTATTAATGTCTTTAAAGTACGTGAAGTTATGCCATGTCCTCGGCTAACATCACTACCCAAACAAGATAAATTTATTAAAGGTGTCGCCCATATTCGTGGTCAAACTATTTCTATTATTGATTTGAGCAAAGCCACTGGCGGTCCTGAAATTGTTCAAACCGAAAGCAGCTTCGTTATTATTGCTGAGTACAATCGCAGTGTACAAGGGTTCCTTGTTTCTGGCGTTGAGCGCATTGTTACCCTGAGCTGGAAAGACATTATGCCGCCGCCAGAAGGTGCCGGAAAATCAAGCTATCTTACTGCGGTGACTGAAATTGATAATGAAATGGTCTCGATTCTTGATGTTGAAAAAATTCTCAACGAAATTAGCCCGATCTCAACAGAATTGAGTGCAGGCGTTGCCGATGTCACGGTTGGCGAAGAAATTGGCGACCGCGTTATTATGATCGCAGATGATTCGACGGTGGCCCGAAATCAGGTTAAGCGCGCACTTGAGCCATTAGGTTTAAATATGTTGCTAGCAAAAAATGGTCAAGATGCACTCAATCAATTACAGGCTATTGCCGCAGAGTGTCAAAATAGTATCACTGAGAAAGTAGCATTATTAATTTCTGATATAGAAATGCCTGAAATGGATGGCTATACCCTAACTGCAGAAGTTAAGCAAAATGATCGCATGAAAGATATCCCGGTAATTTTGCACACATCGCTTAGCGGTGTCTTTAATAATGCCATGGTAGATAAAGTAGGCGCAGATGATTTTATTCCCAAGTTTCATCCCGATGAACTTGCTACTGCAGTTAAGAAGTGGTTAAAGCATGATGAAGTTTCTTAATATCTTTTTGGATTATTTAAATAAGGTGGATTATAGCTAGTGCCAACTAAGCAACTTGATGATAAGAGTTATCATCAGTTTAGAACCTTTCTAGAGCAGCAATGCGGCATAGTGTTAGGTGAAAGTAAACAATACTTGGTAAAGAGTCGCTTAGCGCCATTGATGATAAAATTTGATGTCGCGTCTTTATCTGATCTCGTTGCACAAACGCTTAACCCGGTTAAACGGCAATTGCGCGCGGCCGTTATCGATGCCATGACGACTAATGAAACGCTGTGGTTTAGAGATGAGTACCCATTTGAACTATTAAAAAAACGTTTACTGCCGGAATTTAAAGGCCAGCGAACACCATTAAAAATTTGGTCAGCGGCAAGCTCTTCGGGGCAAGAGCCCTATTCAATAGCCATGGCCATTTCTGAATATCAGCAAGGTAACCCAGGGGCATTTCCCGGCGGTGTTCAAATTATTGGCACTGATATTTCTAATACCATGTTAGAGCATTGTAAATTTGCCCATTATGATAGTTTGTCATTGTCACGAGGATTATCTTTAGAGCGTAAAAGGCAGTTTTTTGAAGCAGGCGAAAATGGCATGTTAAAAGTAAAAGATGCCATTAAAAAAATGGTCAGTTTTCGACAATTAAATTTATTAAATAGTTACAGTTTAATGGGACGTTTTGATTTGGTTTTTTGTCGTAACGTCTTGATCTACTTCTCTCCTGAACTTAAATCACAAATAATTTCTCAAATACACGGCACGCTAAATAATGACCGCTATTTATTGCTTGGTGCCTCGGAATCACTTTCAGGTATTAGCCAAGATTTTAATATGATCCGCTGCAACCCTGGTATTGTTTACCAAAAAAAATAACCCCCTTCTTATTACCTCTGGCATAAATCTTGAATATATACTTTCATTGATCTGGAGGTATTTTTTATGGCTATTAGTTTTGACAAAGCATTTGGCATTCATCCGCAGGGTTTACAAGTGCGTGCTCAACGGGCTGAACTTATTGCCAGCAATATCGCTAATGCCGATACGCCTGGCTACAAAGCTAAAGGAATGGACTTTAAAGCGGCAATGTCGCAAGCAATTTCAAAGCAACAAAGCGGAATGACGCGAACTAATGAAAAACATTTCGATGTCCGTATGGAACTAAATAATGGTGTCGGTTATCGGGTACCTGAACAAGCAGATACAGGTGATGGTAATACGGTAGATGTACAAGTGGAACGAAACTTGTATCTAGAAAATTCTATGGAATATCAAGCAAGTCTACAATTTCTAAACGGTAGGATTAAGGGCTTGCGAAAAGCAATCACTGGAGGGCAATAAAAATGAGCCTATTTAATGTATTTTCTATTTCTGGTTCAGGCATGAGCGCACAATCGGTGCGCTTGAATACGACTGCCAGTAATATCGCGAATGCGGATAGCGTTAGCAGTAGTATTGATCAAACCTATCGTGCTCGCCATCCAGTTTTTGCCGCTGAGATGCAAAAAGCTGCCGGCGGACAAAATGAGGCAATTGGCGTGCAAGTACTTGGCGTTGTTGAAAGCAACAAGCCATTGAATGTTGAATATGCCCCTGATCATCCGATGGCCGATGGCGAAGGTTATATTTATAAGCCGAACGTTAATGTTATAGAAGAAATGACTAACATGATTTCTGCTTCTCGTTCATATCAAACCAATGTGCAGTTAGCGGAATCAGCAAAAAATATGTTGAACAAAACGCTAACACTTGGTCAACGCTAAGGTTAAATAGGAATTAACATGGAAACAGTATCAGGTTCTAAGCCCTTAGATAATATGCGCTGGCAACAAGAAGTGAAAACTCCTGAGAGCGACAAAAATCGCGGTATGCTAACGCAAGAAGATTTTTTTGCCTTACTAACTACAGAGCTTTCGCATCAAGATCCGACTAAGCCGGTTGAGAATAATGAGATGATATCTCAGATGACAGCATTCTCAACCACAGACGGAGTGACCAAATTAAACGACCAATTCACCAGTTTTGCCGCGTCAATGTCATCTAGCCAAGCCCTGCAAGCATCGTCACTGGTTGGCCGCAGCGTGTTAGTGGACGACAACGTCTTTGGCATGGAAGAAGGTCAAGCGGTGAAAGGTAAACTTGTCACGGATAAAGCAGCAAGTAACGTTAATATTTATGTTGAAAACGTTGCCGGTGAAATCATTCAAACCGTCCCTGTGGGAAATGTTAAAGCCGGTGAATTTACCTTTAGCTGGGATGGGCAAGGATCAAATGGTGGACCTGCGCCAGAAGGCGCCTATCGTTTTCGTGTTGCCGGATTAGTTGAAGGGGAAGCATCGGAATTACAAGCTATGACCTATAGAAAAGTTGATAGTGTCACCTTAGCGGGCACAGGCGGAAGTATTTTATTAAATCTTAATGGTGGCAGCACGATGAAACTATCGGACGTTGTTGAAGTAACACAAGGTTAATTAACAAAATTTTTACGAGGTGAATTTATGTCATTTAATATCGCACTGAGCGGATTGAACGCTGCTCAAAAAGACTTGGATGTTACATCCAACAATATTGCCAACGTTAATACTACTGGCTTTAAAGAGTCGCGCGCAGAGTTTGTTGATGTTTATGCGGCGTCATTACTTTCTTCTGGAAAAACTAAGGTCGGTGACGGGGTTTTGACGGCAGAAGTTGCTCAGCAGTTTTCGCAAGGTAGTATCCAATTTACCAACAACTCATTGGACTTAGCGATTACCGGCAATGGTTTTTTTGCTACTGTGCCTGAACTTGGTAGCTTGGAAACATCGTACACCCGTGCCGGGCAATTTAAGCTTAATCAAGATAATTTTATTGTTAACTCGCAAGGGGGCCATCTTTTAGGTTTTCCTGTCAACCCTGATGGCACATCAGCGTCGGTGAGTTTAAGTACTGCAGAGCCCATTCGAATTCCAACAGCGTCAGGGGCACCACAGCAATCATCAGAAGTTGATATTCGGATGAATTTACCGGCAGGTGATGCCTATATTACCGGCACGCCAGGTAACTTTGATCAAACAGATCCGTTAACGTTCAATCATTCGACTTCGGTAACCATATTTGATTCACTAGGTGATAGTCATGTGATGACTTATTACTTTGTTAAAGATAATCCAACGACTAACCCAAATGAATGGGTAATGTTTGCTGCTGTTGATGGCAATATGGTCGATTTAGAGTCAGATCCGGGCTTAAATAACCCGATTGCAGGTAATGTGTCAGGCCCTCATGTTGGTCGTCCATTGCCTGTGCCGCCTTATACAGCTGCTGATACTGGGGTTGTTGGTGCAAGATTGGAGTTTAACTCTTCAGGTGATTTCATTGATCAAGTCCCTAGCTTAGCCGATGGTGGGATTATTACCAGAGCGCTGGGCGCTACGGTATTATCAAATGGTGCAGATTCACTTCAGACCATCAAAATTGATTTTAATTTAGATCCTAATGCACCTAATCCTAATGAGCCGACACAATTTGCTTCTAACTTTGAAGTGACCTCTTTACAGCAAGATGGCTTGGCAGTTGGTCGCTTAACAGGTATTGATATTGGCACCGACGGTTTAGTACGAGCAACCTATAGTAATGGTACCTCAGAGCCGTTAGCACGCATTGCCATGGTCAACTTTGCTAATGAGCAAGGATTAACCCAAGTGGGTAATACCGGTTGGAAAGAAAGCATTACCTCTGGTGAAGCATTAGCTGGTGAAGCGGGTTCAGGTACTTTTGGTACTATCAACTCTTCGGCGTTAGAGCAATCTAACGTTAACTTAACCTCAGAATTGATTGATTTAATTTCCGCTCAGCGAAATTTCCAAGCTAACTCACGAGCACTAGAAGTGGATAATCAGTTAAATCAGACTATTCTACAAATTCGTTAATTAAACCATTAATCACGACCAAGCCAGATATCAATCAAATGATATCTGGCTTTTTTAATGCTTTCAATTACTCGTGCACCACACCTGAATAATTTGCTTAAGCTTTTGGCACTCTATTTGCAACAGGGTAATTATTACTAATTTTATAGGGGAAGTTCATTATGGATAAGATGCTGTATATAGCGATGAGCGGTGCAAAGCAAAACATGCAAGCCTTATCAGTGAATGCTAATAACCTCGCTAACGCCAAAACCACAGGCTTCAAGGCTGATCTTGCCAATGCAAGATCAATGCAAGCTTTTGGTGAGGGTATGCCTACTCGGGTATTTTCTATGACCGAACGGGCAGGCCAAAACTTTGACAGTGGCTCACTGCTGACCACAGGACGTGATCTTGATATTGCCATTGAAGGCCAAGGTTGGCTGTCAGTGCAAACCAAAGACGGAGGTGAAGCATACACACGTAGCGGTCAACTGAAATTAAGTGACAATGGCGCACTAGAAACCTCTAACGGTGACTTAGTCCTAGGTGATAGTGGCCCGATATTTTTACCTCTGCCGGTTAATAATATTAACATTTCAAGCGATGGCACCATTATGGTTCAACCTGAAGGCGCGCCGAGTAATGCCCAAGAGGAAGTGGCCCGTATCAAGTTGGTTAACCCCGATAATCGCTTTCTAGAAAAAGGCAGTGATGGCTTATTTCGTCGCAAAGATGGCAATAATGAACCGGCTGATATCACGGTAAAAGTAGCAAGCGGAGCACTTGAGTCAAGTAACGTAAATCCTATTGGTGAAATGACCGATATGATTGCACTGCAGCGACAATTTGAAATGCAGTTAAAAATGATGAAAACCGCCGAAGAAGTCGATGCGAGTGCAGCTTCATTACTACGCGCGTTCTAAATAAATTATTTTGAGGTGATGTATGAACCCAGCATTATGGATCAGTAAAACAGGCTTAGATGCGCAATCAAAAGAGATTGCGGTTATTTCTAATAACTTAGCAAACGCCAGTACCATTGGCTTTAAGAAAAGTCGTGCGGTATTTGAAGACTTACTTTATCAAAACATTAATCAACCGGGTGGGCGCTCAGCGCAAGATACCGAAATGCCATCTGGCTTAATGTTAGGTGCGGGTACTAAGGTAGTGGCGACACAAAAAATTCATACCCAAGGTGACATGATCAATACCGATAATGCCTTAGATTTGATGATCCAAGGTGAAGGTATGTTTGAAATATTGATGCCTGATGGCTCTTCTGCTTACTCTCGCAATGGTCAATTTACCATGGACGAAGAAGGTAACGTAGTCACGCCAGGCGCAGGTTATTTAATGCAGCCGCAAATCACCATACCAGAAGACGCCTTGAGTATTATTGTTTCACAAGACGGAGAAGTGTCGATCACGTTACAGGGGCAAGCAGAGCCAGCAGTGGTTGGGCAAATTAATACCGTTAATTTTGTCAACCCAACGGGCTTACAACCTATCGGACAGAACTTATATGTTGAAACTGCGGTCAGTGGCGCACCACAAGAGGGCGTACCAGGATTAGAAGGTTATGGCATGATAGTTCAAGGCGCGCTAGAGACCTCGAATGTCAATACTACTGAAGAGTTAGTTAATCTCATTGAAAGTCAGCGTGTTTATGAAATGAACTCGAAAGTCATTTCCGCCGTTGACCAAATGCTTAGCTACATTAATCAACAGTTATAAGCTTGGGGAGCAGATCATGACAGGCAAACGAGCTTCAAAAGTCACCACACTATTGTCCGTGAGCATAATCGCCATATTATTTACTGGTTGTGCCAGTATTGAACAGGCTAAAACGCTACCCGATGATCCTGATTTCGCGCCAATTTTGCCAGAAATGGAAGATGAACCCTTGGTACCAACCGGCTCACTTTTTAAAGTCAATTATGTTAATAACATCTATTCAGACTCGAAAGCTCATCGAGTCGGCGATATTATTTCTGTTATTTTAAGCGAAAGCACACAAGCGCAAAAAAATGCTAAAACAGAGTTAAAAAAAGAAAACAGCGCCACGCTCAATCCGATCACCGGTTTTGGTGGCTCGCCAGTGAATTTTAAAAACCAAGCAATACAATTTGGTTACGACCAAAACTCTGATTTTACCGGCGATTCAAAAGCTAAACAGGGCAACAGTTTATCTGGCAATATCTCAGTGCATGTCTTGCGAGTGCTACCTAATGGCAACTTAATGATCCGCGGTGAAAAATGGCTGTCGTTAAATAATGGTGATGAGTACATTCGCTTAACTGGCGTGGTGCGTTCGCAAGATATCAGCTCAAATAACACAGTCACCTCAAGCAAAGTGGCCAATGCCCGCATTGAATATGCCGGCACAGGTGCTTTCGCTGACGTGCAAGAACAAGGATGGTTATCGAAGTTTTTCAGCAGTTCATGGTGGCCACTTTAGTAGGATAAAATGATGAAAAAATACTTATATAGTTTAGCCTATTTAATGCTATTAAGCTTGTTGCCTGAAGCGAATGCTCAGCGCATTAAAGACTTGGCCGATGTCGCGGGTGTACGTAGTAACCAGTTGATTGGCTACGGCTTAGTGGTGGGTTTACCTGGCACAGGTGAGCAGAGCCCTTTTACTGAGCAAAGCTTTAAAACTATGCTGACCAATTTTGGCATTACTATGCCGGCTAATTTAAAGCCGAAAATTAAAAATGTTGCCGCGGTTGCCGTGCATGCAGAGTTACCGGCGTTTGCAAAACCCGGGCAAACTATTGATGTTACTGTTTCCTCGATGGGCAGCGCGCAAAGTTTACGCGGCGGCACGCTATTACAAACCATATTGATGGGGCTTGACGGTAATGCTTATGCCGTGGCGCAAGGCAGCTTAATCGTTAGTGGCTTAGGCGCAGAAGGGTTAGATGGCTCAAAAGTTATTGCCAATACACCAACGGTGGGTCGTATTGCTAATGGTGCTATGGTTGAGCGCGAAGTTTTATCGCCATTTACCTCAGGTGATCATATTACCTTTAACCTGCATAATGCTGACTTTACCACCGCTAAACGTTTATCAGACACCATAAATAACTTGATAGCTGGCTCAGCGCGTGCGATTGATGCGGCGTCGGTAAAAGTGACAGCGCCAAGAGATGCGGCAGATCGTGTCAGTTTTCTAGCAATATTAGAAAACTTAGAGTTTGAACCGGCTTCTCCGGCGGCAAAAATTATTGTCAATTCCCGCACTGGCACCATAGTGATCGGCGCTGACGTGCGTCTATTGCCCGCGGCAATTACCCATGGCGGTATTACTGTCACCATCAACGAAATCGAAAATGTTTCCCAGCCTAATGCTTTTGCTGAAGGGGAGACAGTCGCTACCAATCAATCGATCATTGATGTTAAGCAAGATGATTCGCGGATGTTTGTTTTTGACCCCGGCGTCAGTTTAGATACATTAGTGCGCGCTATTAACCAAGTAGGAGCTGGCCCTGGTGATGTCATGGCGATATTAGAAGCGCTCGATCAAGCCGGCGCCTTACGTGGAGATTTGATCATTATTTAATGATCAGGACTATATTATGACAACACGTATTGCAGATGCACAAAATTTTTTAGACATTAATGGCTTAAACTCTATTCGCCAAGACGCGAAATCGGGTGATAAAGACAGCAAAGAAGCGGCATTAACGCAGGCAGCGAAACAGTTTGAAGCGATTTTTATGCAAATGCTGATGAAAAGCATGCGTAAAGCTCAAGACGTGTTGGAATCCGATAGCCCATTTAATTCAGAATCGACCAAGTTTTATCGGGAAATGCACGACCAGCAAATGTCACTTGAATTGTCTAATAATGGCTCGCTTGGACTTTCCGAACTTATTGTTCGTCAACTCGGTGGCGACAGTGACAATTTTACTCCACATAGCATTTTGCGTTCAGACGGTAATCTAGATAGTCGTGGCAGTGTTCGAGTTAACGACCCGTCCTTGCTAAGCAAGGCCAGTTTAGTCAAGGATGCGTCTGCGCATCGGGATCCTGATAAAGATCGTCAAACAAATGGCTCTATTGCCACGCAAGCGGCAAACATGTTGCAAGCGCCGGTATTTGAACAACCCAAAGACTTTGTTAGCGCATTAACCGCCGAAGCTAAACGCGTACAAGATAAAATTAATGTTCCTTTTGAGGTGGTTATTGCCCAGGCGGCGTTAGAAACCGGTTGGGGGCAAAAAATCATAAAAACCGATTCAGGTAAAAGTTCGAACAATTTGTTCAATATTAAAGCTGACAGTCGCTGGACTGGCGAGAAAACCCACAAAGAGACCTTAGAGTTCGAAAATGGCGCTATGGTGAAAAAGCGTGAACCGTTTCGGGTCTATGAATCTATTGGCCAAAGTGTTAATGATTACTTAAATTTTCTTACTAAAAGCGAACGCTATCAAGGCGCATTAGATAAATCGACAAATGTGGAACAATTTCTGCATAACCTACAGAGTGCTGGTTATGCCACCGACCCTAATTATGCTAAAAAAATAATGGGAACACTTCGGACAGTAACTAGCTTATTAAATAAATAGTTAATTCATAATTTCAATGTTGAAGTTTAGGTTACTGTAGGAGTGTAGGTCATGTCGATTAATCTGTATCAAACTGGTGTCAGCGGTTTATTAGCTGCGCAGCAACAGTTAGCGACTACAGGCAATAACATAGCGAACGTTAATACCGAAGGTTACAATCGGCAACGAGCTGAACAAAGCGCTTCGGCCGGCATTGCCAATGGCGGCAACTATATTGGCTCTGGAACCTATGTGCAAGATATTACCCGTATTTATGACCAATTTTCTCATAAAGAACAATTACTTAGTCAGAGTAATCTCGGTAATGCTGACTCGCTAAGCATCAATTTAAATCAGTTAAATGAAATTATGACCTATTCGGGTGACGCTATTAGTGGCTCGATAGACAGATTTTATCAAGCAATGAATGGCATAGCGGATAATCCAAACGATCTAGGCCTACGCAGTATAGCATTAAGCCAAGCAAGAGTTCTTGCTAGTGACTTTAATACGTTAAATGCCAATTTTGATCAGTTAGAGAAATCGGCAAATGGTGAAATAGCGCAAATCGCCAGCAAAATCTCACAAATTTCGTTAGAAATAGCGAAAATTAATGAGCAAGTCCTGCAGAATAAAGATCTAACAGTTTCAGGTCAGCCTAATGACCTACTAGATAAACGTGATCAGCTGGTTGGTCAACTGGGTGAATATACTTCAGTTAACACCATTCAAGATGCCAATGGTGTGATGACGGTAATGATAGGCAATGGTGCGACACTCGTTGCCGGCATTACTCCGTTAACCGTCAGTGTGCAAGCCGGTAATCCCGATCCGTTACAAACACAATTACAACTCAATAGTGGCAATGGTAAAGTTGCCATTGATGGCGCTAAGCTAGGTGGTTCTATCGCAGCTAAGATGGAATATCGTGATGAACACTTATTAAAAGCTCGCAGTGAAATTAATCGTTTAGCCATGGCCATCTCGCAAACATTAAATCAAGCACAGTCGCAAGGCTTGGATTTAGATGGGCAACAAGGTCGTGACTTATTTACTGATATTAATAGTACCGGATTACAAGCCTCACGCGTTTTAGAATATTCAACAAACTCAGGCACACTCAGTGGTAGCGTCAATATTACTGATGTCTCTTTGCTACCAGCCGACGAGTTCGAAATTAAATTTGATGGTAGTGATTACCTGATGACTAACAAAACCAGTGGCTCAATCGTTAATTTAGGAGCCGCGGGCGCTGGTACCTATACGACGGCTTTTGGCTTTGAATTTAATGAAACTTCAGGCGCTGCTAGTATCGATGATAAATTTATCATTCGTCCGACAGAGAACGGTTCCTCATTAATGAAAGTGGTATTAACTGATAGCAAAGGCATTGCCGCAAGCACTGCAGTTGGTGCAAGCGCTAATGCCAATAATGTTAGTGATGGCGCAGTCAATATTATTAATGTTACTGATCCGGTAACGGCAAGAACTTTTACCCAAGGCACTAACGCCAACTTAACCGTTGATGTTTATGAAAGTGCGCCGGGCACTTTTGATTATCGCATTTACGATGCGGCTAACCCTCCTCCTGCGCTAACATTGGCTAGCGGCAGTTTTGCTGCTGGAGCCTCAGCCGTTATTGATATGCCACCAGCGCCTTCATCTGCTGCTTTTCAAATTGAAATATCAGGTGAACCTGTTGGCCAAGGGACATTTGCGCGTGAGAAGTTTACTATTTCTGACACCTTTGGCCCAGGTAATGGTAGTAACGCTGGCTTTATTTCGTCAACGCAAGAACAGGCTATTATTGGTAACAGTACACAAACATTTAGCCAAAGTTTAGCGGTAACCACTGCAGATATAGGTTCAAAAGCCAGCTCGGCTGAACTTGTTGCAGGTACTGCAGAAGCACTTTTTACGCAAGCATATAACCGTAATCAATCGACATCAGGGGTCAATTTAGATGAAGAAGCGGCCAATATGATTAAGTTTCAGCAAGCATACCAAGCATCGTCTCGAATAATTTCGGTTGCCAATACCATTTTCGATACCTTATTAGCGGCCGTGAGATAGGAGTTATTATGAGAGTTTCAACCGCACAGTTTTATTTTCAAAATAGCCAGCAGCTGACCAATAAACAGTCCAGTGTTAATGATCAAAGCAATTATTTGTCTAGTGGTAAAAGAGTGCTTACCGCGAAAGATGATGCGGTTTCATATGGCACACTGGCTGGCTATAAAGATGAATTAGCTAATATTGAAAAGTATCAACGCAATATCACTCAAGCAGGGAATAGAAATAGTTTACAAGAGACTTCATTTAGTAGTGCACAGACTTTAGTGCTAGAGCTGAAGCAAGCACTTATTCGAGCCAATAACGGTACTTTAGCAGAAAGTGATTTACAGGCTTTATCTGCTCAAACTAAAAATAGTCAATCTCAGTTACTTAATATTGCTAATAGTAAAGATGAAACCGGTGGTTATATATTTTCCGGTTATCAAACAGAGACTCAGCCTTTTTCTCTCCAGTCGGATAATAAAGTTCTTTATCGGGGAGATAGTGGTGTTCGTGAGTTACAAATTGCTAAGAATGTGGCTGTAAAAACGAACCAACCAGGGGATCTCGCTTTTGAAAATGTCCCCAATGCCTTGGGCGATTTTAGCCCAGTATACAATACCAGCACTTCAGCACTCTCGATTAGTCTAGCAAAAATTGCCGAGCCTAAAAATTACGATGTTACTCCTGGGGCAGGTTATCCACCACCATATAATATCTCTTTTAGTTCGCCAACGAATTTAACTATAACGGATGCTGACGGCGATGCCTTTTTTACCACCAATACTTATGTACCTGGGCAGGTTATTTCGCTTGCTAATGGCATAGAACTTCAGATCAGCGGCAATCCTTTGCCGGGGGATAGCATCGATCTTGTTCCTCAGGAAAATATTAGTATTTTTGAAACATTTAAGGCAGTAATTGACTGGATGGAATCGGGTGCCAGTGTGACAAATGAAGCACAGCGGCAAATTGATTATAACGACATATTAAAGCAGGTTGATAATGCGCTAAATCATATGATTTCGCGTCGAACGGAAGCCGGCGTAAGAATGCAGTTGATTGAAAATCAGGAAAATAACCATCTTGATGCCGAGCTGTACTTGGAGCAAGGTCGTTCAAATGTAGAAGATTTAGACTTTGCAAAAGCGGTTACGACTTTTGAACAGTCTAAAGTCGCATTGCAAGCGGCACAACAAATGTTTGTACAAGTTAAAGATCTAAACTTATTTAATTATATTTAATTTATCACTTTGGCATACATGATGCTTATTCAATGATGTGTCAAAAATATAAATCGTGGTTCCTTATTAATGTTGTTATCAGCAATAGAGCCACACCCTAACCCTTAGGAGATGATAGCAATGGCTTTAATCGTAAATAGTAATATTTCATCACTGAACGCTCAGCGTCAGTTAAGTAACTCGACCAATGAATTAAGTGTGTCATATGAGCGGTTATCATCTGGCAAACGTATTAATAGTGCCAAAGATGATGCGGCTGGCTTGCAAATTTCAAGTCGACTGACCTCACAAATAAATGGTTTAAATCAAGCATCTCGTAATGCTAATGATGGTATATCGTTAGCACAAACCGCTGAAGGTGCGTTAGACGAATATACCAATACTTTGCAAAGAATGCGTACCTTAGCCGTACAATCTTCAAACGGCTCCAATACTACAGCAGATAGAGCAGCATTAGATTCAGAATATACCGAATTAGAGAGTGAACTTGTTCGCATTGCCAGTCAAACAAGTTTTGGTGGCGTCAGTTTGTTAGATGGAACATATTCTGCCAATTTCCAAGTGGGAGCAGATGCAGCGCAAACCATCTCTATTAGTATTGCCACTAATTTTGCGACCACAGTAGGTACAGCAGGTAATGTTACTACCTTTGATAAGGCGCAAAGTGCCATTTCAAAAATGGATAGCGCTTTAGCTGCAGTAACAAGTGTTCGTGCAGATTTAGGTGCCAAGCAAAACCGTTTTAGTTCGGTTATACGAAGCAATGACAATACTGCGCAAAATGTTTCCGCTTCCCGCTCACGCATCGAAGATGCCGATTACGCTAAGGAGTCAGCAATATTAGCGCGAAATAGTGTTTTACAACAGGCGTCAAGCTCAATGCTAGCACAGGCAAATCAACAGCCGCAAATAGCGCTATCATTACTGCAATAATACGCTTGAAGTAATTATTGTTTGAAAACTTAAACCCTCAATTATGTTGAGGGTTTTTATTTTAAATTTAAATAATCGTTAAATATCAATCGATTAAGTTGTTGCTTTTGGGGTTCATTGTAAATTTTATAGTTTTTTATTAAAAAAACTAAAGTTATTTCTCTTGTGCCCGATAAAGGTTTCAAGAGGCATTACGAAAACAGATAAATGCTTCATAATTTTTTATTTGAAGGGTGCTAACCCAGGAGTACAACTATGGCTTTATCAGTTAACAGTAACATTTCATCTTTAAATGCCCAGCGTCAACTTTCTCGTTCAACGGCTGAGTTAGGTGTTTCATATGAGCGTTTATCTTCAGGTAAACGTATTAATAGCGCGAAAGATGATGCCGCGGGTCTACAAATTTCTAGTCGTTTAACGTCACAGGTCAATGGCTTAAACCAAGCGTCTCGTAATGCTAATGATGCTATTTCATTATCGCAAACTGCTGAAGGGGCGTTAGACGAATATACTAACACCTTGCAACGTATGCGTACCTTAGCGGTACAATCTTCAAACGGCTCAAATACTACAGCAGATAGAACCGCGTTGGACTCAGAATACTCAGAATTAGAAAGTGAACTTGTACGTATTGCCAGCCAAACAAGTTTTGGTGGTGTAAGTTTATTAGATGGAACATATTCAGCCAATTTCCAAATCGGTGCTGATGCAGGCCAAACCATCTCTATCAGTATTGCGACTAACTTTGCGACTACTGTCGGTACAGCAGGTAATATTACTTCATTTGATAAAGCACAAAGTGCCATTTCAAAAATGGATAGTGCAATCGCCACTGTAACAGATGCTCGTGCTGATTTAGGTGCTAAGCAGAATCGTTTTAGCTCAGTTATTCGTAGTAATGACAATACCGCGCAAAACGTTTCAGCGTCAAGATCGCGTATTGAAGATACTGATTATGCAAAAGAGTCAGCAATGTTAGCTCGAAATAGCGTACTGCAACAGGCTTCAAGCTCAATGTTAGCGCAAGCTAACCAACAGCCGCAAATAGCTTTATCATTATTATAATGATAAGTTTTAAGTAGAAAGCAAAAGGGAGCTTGTTTTCAAGCTCCCTTTGTTCATTTTAATACGTGCTGAGGTGAGTATTATGAGCCAGGATTTAAATGTTAATAGCAGAGAAAATAGTTTTGCAAGTCAAGCTGGCGTGGTAGCGAATAACGAAAAAATACGTAACAATAAGCTTACAAACCAAGAAGCACAAGAGCGTGTTAATCTTAATGAAAAAACTACCGCTGTTAATCAAGGTAAAACTGATGAGATTAGTAATAAAGCGTTTGAAGAAAATATTAGTGAAGAAAAAATTAGCGAAGCAGCAATTCAAGAAGCTCTAGATGTAGTCTCTGAGTTTATGAGTAATTCATTTAAACATGTTGGTTTTTCGAATGACAGTAGCTCAGGTAAAACCATTATCAAGGTTATTGATAAAGAAACTCAAGAGCTGATAAGTCAATTTCCCAGTGACAAAATGTTGACAATGGCTGAAAAAATTAAAAACCTTCATCAAGAAATTGAAGGTTATTCGGGCTTATTAGTTGATAGCCACGTTTAGTTAGAGAACGCACTGATTTCTTAATCGGTAGTTAATATATTCAATGAGGAGGCTATTTTGCCCAATATTACAAGTTTAGGTATCGGCTCTGGGCTAGATTTAGAAAGTATTATTACTGCCTATATTGATGCTGAAGCCATCCCTCAAGAAATAAGGCTGCAAGAGAAAGAAGAGCGTTTAAACCTCGAGTTATCCGGAGTCGGCAGCTTTAAATCTTCTTTATCAAGCTTCAAGGATATCCTAGCAAAATTAACTGAATCAGATGCCTTTAATAAACAAGTAACCACATCAAGTACCAGTGCGGTTTCTGCTAAGAGTAATGGCTTGGCAAGTAATGGCGAGTTTGACATTGATGTGACTCAACTGGCGCAAGGTACACGCCTAAACTCGCAAACGTTCACCAGCTCCGCAGATGTGGTGGGCTCTGGTACCCTAAGTTTCGGTAATGGTACTGATAGTTTTGCTGTCACAATAGATGCTGCTGATGATCTTTCAGCAATTCGAGATAAAATTAACGAAAAAAGTGATAATTTTGGCGTCACGGTTAATATTGTCAACGGCGAATTAGGCTCTTTTCTTGTTTTTGACTCTCAAGTTACTGGACAGGCGAATGCGTTAACAGTGACAGGCTCTGATCCCTCATTAGATAAAATATCAACCAATAATACATCGGTGCGTACGGCACAAGATGCTAAAATTACGATTGATGGTATAACCAATGTCAGCAGTAGTACCAATGAATTTAAAAATGTCATTGAAGATCTAACGCTAACGGTAAGCGAAAAAACCACAGCTGGTGCGCCGGCAAAAATCACTATCGCCCAAGATAAAGACAATGGTCGTGCGTTAATTGATGAATTTATTGCTGGTTATAATGCCCTTGTCGATAATTTGACGGGGTTAGCTGCGCCGAAACAAGGCCGGTTAGCCTTCGACCCCAATGTCAGACAAGTGAAACAAAACCTAGCTAACACGGTAATCGACAGTGTCGGTGGCTTATCAGGTTCGCTTAGCGCCTTAGCTGACATAGGGCTAGAAATAAATCGCGATGGCCGTATGCAGATATCCACCTTTAGTTCGGCAAATATTCTCTCAGGTCAGGCAAAGCTAGATAATGCCTTAGAAAATAAATTAGTTGAACTTGGCGAGCTATTTGCATCTCCTAACGGTATAGCCAGTCAAATGACAGAAATGATTGATGGCTATATCGCAAGTGATGGAGTGTTAACTCAACGACAGAGCACTTTAAACGAGCGAGTTAGTGGAATTGCCGATGAATATGAAGCGCTAGAGTTTCGTTTGAGGTCCTATGAAGAGACTTTAAGAAAACAATTTAGTTTTTTAGATTCGACGGTTTCACAATATAACGCAACTGGAGATTTTCTTAAATCGAGCTTAGCTAATTTAAGTTCGAATTCGGATTAGTTTCTTAGTGCTAATTAATTCAATGTCTTATAGGTGTCAATATGCGTAAAAATCTAACAGCGTATAAAAAAATAGATCGAGAAAGTGCGATTATTGCTTCTGATCCACATACCATAATCGTTATGTTATTTAATGGCGTGTTTGAAAGTATTTCTGTTGCTAAAGGTGCAATTGAGCGCAAAGAATTAGAGCTTAAATCACAACAGATAAGTAAAGCAACAAGTATTCTTCGGTCTTTGCAAGATTGCTTAGACCATGACGCAGAGCCGAAAATTTCTGATAACTTTTATCAGTTGTATGGCTACTGTGTCGAAAGACTGATGGATGCGAGTGTGTCCCTAGACATTGCAATATTGGATGAAGTTGTCGAGTTGCTTAAACCATTAAGTGATGCATGGCAAAAAATGTCTAATAATGATAAGGAAGAAGGACTTTCATTATTAAAGTCTAAAGAGTTAGCTAGTTAACCTAAGGCTTTAATGTGCTTTCATTATTATTTGAGAAAATTAGAGCGTTAACCGATAAAGCAAAGGAATGTGTTGAACATGACCATATAGAGCAATGTCATATTGCGCTTGTTGAACGTCAAAACCTGCTTGAAAAGCTCAATGAGCAGGTTTCCTCTCAATCTAACAATGACCCTAAAGTACGCGACAAGTACGTGACGCTATTACTTTGGATACAAGAGCAAGATCAACCTAACATTGTAAACTTGCAAACTAAAAAGCAAGCAAATATTAAAAAGTCTATCAAACAAATTCAAACCAAAAAAGCTTTGTTGCAATACAAAAGCGTACAATAAGTGAGTATGTGTGAAAAACAAACTTGAAAGCGTAGCTGGAGCTGAACAGCACTTAGCTAAGCTGAAATTAGCTTATTCTGCCATTGAACAGCAAGAAAAAATATTACAATCTGCAGCCGATAAAATGTCTTTATTAGTGTCTAGCGATGAAGAGTTAATGGCCAGATATGATGTCAATATGGCGGCTTTTGAAGAATATTATCCTGAAATTTTTAATTTCTTTTCAACTTACCAACCTAAAAAAAGTGGCATAGATACCAGCAATGGTTTTGTTAATGCGCTGAATGCCGAGACCGGAAACTATTTATACGCTTACCCCTCTTATCTTGAAAGCTATGTTCAATTTGAAGCATTTAAAAAATCGCCGAATATCAAAAAGTTTAATTTTAATGGTAAAGAAGATAATGAGGCCAATTTTATTCACGTAGATTATTTGGATAAAATGACGGAGTTGTTACCTGACAAAAAACAGGCAGGGCCTGATAGCCCAAAAAATTTAAGTGCATTAATCGTCTTTGGAGTCGGCGCCGGTTATCATCTTGAGCTTATTTCTCAATATTACAATATTTCTTGTCTCAACATTGTTGAGCCTGATCTAGATTTATTTTTTATTTCCTTGTTTAGTATTAATTGGCAGATGGTGCTGAAAAATTTTGATCGAAAAGGTAGCCAAGTATTTATTTCGCTTGGCGAGCAAAAAGAGACATTTTTTGACGATTTTATGCAAGAGTCTGCGAAAAATGGCCGTTACCAGCTATCACATGTTGCCGGCTATATTCATTACCAAACCCCAGAGCTTACCGAGTTATTGAATGAGTTTAACCGTCGATACCTCGAGGTGGGACAAGGGTGGGGCTTTTTTGATGATGCCGTGATGTCAATCGGTCATATGTTAGGTAACTTGAATAACCAAGTTCCGCTACTTCGAAAAAAAGCTATTCTGGAAAGTAATGTCACAGATGTGCCGGTATTTATTGTCGGTAATGGTCCCTCATTAGATGAGTTGATTGACTCAATCCGAAGCTATCAAGATAAAGCGATTATCATCAGTTGTGGTAGCGCGTTAAGTGCGCTATATCAATATGGCATCAAGCCAGACTTTCACTGTGAACAAGAAAGAACCTTTCCTGTTGCCGAAAAAGTAACTCATTATTGCCCAGCAGAGTTTCTCGAGGGCATAGTGCTTCTTGCTCCAACGATTGTGCACCCTGACGTTTTTAGCCTGTTTAGTCGTAAGGTTATGGCAGCGAAACAAAATGAACCCTCTTCTGCTTTATTACAAAGAGATATAGAGGCTGCTGAGCTTTTTTCATCGTATCACTTTATTAATCCAACGGTGGCGAATACCGCATTAGTGATGGGCTATAATTTAGGTTTTAAAAACTTTTTCTTGTGTGGTATCGACTTAGGGCATAAGCAAGGAGGGCTGCATCATAGTAAAAAAAGCCTTTACTATGATGCGCAGCAAATAGATCAGAAACTTTACGAGGTTAATGAAAAGGATCAAATAGAGCTTGAGGGGAATTTTGGTGGCACCTTTTTATGTGATTCCTTTTTTTATCAATCCAATGCCAGTTTAAGTAGGCAGATACTCGGCTTTGCTGATTTGACTTGTTATAATTTAAGTGATGGCGCATTGATAAAGGGCAGTATAGCCAAACGAGTTAACGAATTAGCGGCTGTATTTGAGCATAGACCTGCACTTCAAAAATCAGCTCTGGTCACTGAGGTATATCAAAATTCCATCTACGAAGATAATAACTTTTCACTTTATCAACGCCTTGTTGATAAATTGGATTATGAGCTATTCGATACTATTTGTGCGCAGTTAGTCAGTGTTAATGAACAACCATTAAATAATATCAATGATGCCGCTGATTTATTACTCATGAATACTGCAATGATTCGAAAGACCAATCAACATATCAATGATTTACTCATTGGTACTGTGATGCATATACAAGTAGTGTTAACTCAATTGCTCTACGGAGCAGCTAGCGAGCAAGAAGGCCTTAAGCTTTTTAAACAAGGTTTAGTTTTTTATCGAGAGTTTTTAACTATTGCTCCTGTCTATTATAGAGAAAATGCAGAAAATGCGCATTACATCAAAGATAGTAAATGGATAGTGAAATTAAGAAATAATAGCACCGTGGGATAAGTTGCGTATTGTGAGCGTTTATAAAAAGAATTTAGCGGTAATTGCCCAACGCTGGCCTGAAATAGCTCATGGGATAGCATCAGTAGATATTAGTCAGGCGCAAATAGAGTTGGTGAAAGATAATCAACTGACCATGGTTTATGAACATATTCAAGTGGCTAGTAGCTTTGACCAAGTCGCAGAAGCAAAAGTTCAAATCCAGCAAGTACCGATAGGCAGTGCTCAGATATTTCTGTACGGTACAGGGTTAGGCAGTGTTCAAACGCAGCTACTCATCGGCAAAGAGCTTGACCATCTTAATGTTGTAATTATGAATATGTCACTATTTAAGGCGGCCTTAACACACTTTCTTCAGCTTGATTGGCTAACAGATCAAAAAGTAAAATTATTAAAGGTAGAGCAAGTTACAAAAGTTTTTTCACCGTTTATCGCCTTACCTGCGGAGTTAGTATTAGCCGATAACAATAGTGCCCGATTAAGGGATCAGCTTTGTTTAGCACTAGATGACCCTTTTATTGAGTTGAAAAAAGGGCAGGGCAATCAAGCGTTACGACAAATAATAGCTGATAATTTACATTATATTCAGCAAGATAAGGATGTTGGCTGTTTATTTAAAGCGAGTGACAAACGAAAGTTTATTGTTTGTGGTGCAGGACCCACGTTAGAGTCCCATTTCCCCTGGTTAGCTGATTTAGCGAATCGTCAGGACTTTTTTCTGGTTGCAGTTGATGCCGCGGTGGCGCCATTAGCAACCATAGGTGTTATTCCTGACCTTGTAGTATCAATCGACCCTGTGGCTAAAAAATTATTTAATCAGTTGCAACTGAAAGAATATATCGATACCGCTTTAGTCTATTTTCCGGTACTTGAACATTCGTTTTTAGCTAGTTGGTGCGGGCAACGTTATATTGCCTACTCGACGGGTGATTTATATAATGATATTAATGAAAAAGTACCTCGTGGGCGCTTATATTCTGGGGGCAGCGTTATTCATCCTGCTATTGACTTATCTGTAAAAATGGGCGCGAAAGCCGTGTTTCTATTGGGGTGTGATTTTTCTTTTCCGGAAGGAAAAACCCATACTTTTTGGCAAGAAGATACATCGTCAAAAGCGATACACCTTTCAGCGCAAAATACTGCGCATTGGGTGTTAAATAGTAAGAATGAAAGAGTTCCAACGTTATTAAATTTTCGCGGCTATTTAAGAGATCTAGAGCAATATATTGCGTTAACTAGTCAGGTTGACTTCTTTAATGGCAGTGACAAAGGGGCGCTGATTACAGGAACAAGGTTATGGGGAATTGAAGATGGCTTTGACTAAACTTAATGTAGCCATAGAAGATGCCTCAGTTGCCTTGCTGCAAGGAAAAGAAGGGCAAGCAAATGAACTTTTAAAGCAAGTATATGACGAATTGATAGCGTTATCGTCGAGTTTGCCGGCCGGTAAAATTGAAAATTTACAGCCAGTAATGGACGTTATTTTTTTGGCACAACAAGGGCGAGATTATGTATATTTAGTTGATATTCTAAAGTATCAGTTGCGAGCGTACTTGCAATAACACTAAGCCAATTATCAGCTATAAAATATATCGTGATTATTTTTTTACCCTATCTTGCAGCTAACTCTTGTATCGTCAGTGAATTCGATATTTGGGCTTGCTGAGCAAACAAACATTAACGCCATCAACCGCCTCATTATGCGAAATAAAGCGCCATTTATCTGATAATCAGCTTTAATAAAAGCTTTTGTACTAGCAATATTGGTTTGGTAAGCGTCGGCTGATAATTTTCTCAGACTTAGTAACGAGAATACATAATAACTGATTAATTTTATCGCTAGCGTTGCAAACCCCTTGCCCCACGCATTTTTTTCACCAATAAACAAGCTGACGTCACCCATCCCATGATGCTTATTGATTGCACAAATGCTGTAACAGTTTGTAGGTTTTGAGTTGAAATCGCGTATCTAAAAATTGATTTACTAGTGGGGCATTTAAACCTGGTAGTTACACAAAATGTGTTACAGGGTCAAAAAGCAATAACAATAGTCAGGCATTCACTCGTAGACATCTTGACTGACGTCTTCGCTTTTTTGTACCGTTAGCAATTAGTTCAATCCTTATCCAGTTTTCAGGTTAGTTAAAGCGACGTTGAAACTATAATCTTGGGTAACACGGCTCTGTTATGACTAAACAAAGAAACCAATATTAAATCGCAAGGAACGCCATCCAAAAGGTAATGTGATTTAAGGATAGCGTCTGGTTGATAGCCCGCCTTAGAGAATGCTTTAATACTCGCTTTGTTAGGTTGGTATGCACTGGCGATAAGTTTTCTTAATAACAAATAATCCATTGCGTATCGACTGATTAATTGAATTGCTTGTACAGAATAATTTTTCCCCCAATGTTTTTTATCACCAATAAATAGGCTGACAAAGCCTAAATTATGCTGCTTATCGATAGAGCCAATCTTGATATTACCAATATGGGTATTATTATCCTTAGTTCGAATGGTAAACATGTGCTCATCATCATTATCAATAACGTTGCGTACAAAATTTTGAATCGACTTCAAATTTTGTACGCGATAGCGGGTTTCCAAAAAGCGATTAATATCAGGATCATTTAACCATTCCATGTAGGTAGGTGTGACATCATTAATGCTTATTTCTTGTAGGTAAATATCTGGAATATTAGCACTGTTTATTTGCATTTTTTTCTCTAGCAATGTGAGTTTAGTTAAGTTTTGTTTTGATAGGGTGAATAAATATCACCGCGCCAACCTAATTTCATTAACTCTTGGGTTATTTCGATAAAAAATGATGAAGATATTACCATCATCATTTCTATATCTTTGCCTTGGCGCACAAGTTCACTGATTATATTGGGGGCATAGCCTATCGATTTGTCTAGACCACAAAAAAACTTTCCAGTTTTATTTGGGTTACCATCTACAATATATTCTGGTGTCACTTGAGAAAGAGCAAGGAGAGTGATTGCCCCAGATCCTGCGCCCCAAAAAACTACGTTTTTATCTTGGCAAAATTGCTGAGCTTCACTTATCAACTCTGTGTGTCTATTTTGAATACGTATAAAGTTTTCAGGAGCGGGAGGTAATACAAAATGATTTTCTTGCCTAATAAAAATAACTATTAAGTTTCCAGATGAGGTCACGATACTTTTGTTTTTATACCAGCCATATCTCCCTGCTAATGATACTAACGACCTTTCGGAGAAAACATGTACATGCTCTACGTGAAACGGCATTACGGACCCATGTTCGGCTGACCAATCTAGGCTAGGCGTTTCTAAAATGAGTTGACTATTGTGGTGGCTAATATTGTCTGCCGCAGAAAAGAAATCAGCAAAGTCAAAGATATGCTCAATGACGTGACGAGAATATATAATATCAACAGAAGTATTTAATGTATTCGTATAAGCCTGGGTAAAAAACTCATGCTGAACATCAAAGCCTTTGTTTTTGGCAACTAAAGCTGTTTCTATATTAGGCTCTATAGCCTTAAGTAGGTATTGCGGATATTCTTTTTGTAAAGCTGCTAAAACATCACCGCTGGAGCAGCCAACCTCAAATATAGACGCACTTGGAGACACTTTTATGTTTTCTTTGAAAAAATCTATAAATTCATTTCTAAATACGACTCCAACATTGTCAGGGGAAGGGGTGTAATAATGTTGTTTATAGATGTTTTCTAAAATTCCTCTATCAAATTCATTTTGATAACCGTGCCCACAGCTATCACAAATTACATACTCTAAATCAAGGACATGTGGAAGAGGAATTTCTACAGGAGCTATCATAGGGTGCTGGTACACGGGGTAATTACTTAGTGATAATAGCGGCGTACTGCTTTGGTGTTGGCATATAGGACAAGACATTTTAATACCTTTTAATTATTCTACTTGGCGAATTAACATAAAAGCCTCTGCGAATCGAGCTCCTATTGAGCTTCCTCGCACCTTAGCTAAGGCTTCTATAGCTTCGAGAGAACGGGAATGAGGATAATCTGACATTTCTTCTTGATAGCATGAAAGCAGCCGCATTTTTTCTGCTAGCTGGTGACGAATGTCGACATAATAATTAGCGATAAAATAATTATTACTATTAGGAGTGTTCCATTCGCTGCTTGAATTAACTTCAAAGCTATAAATGCTGGGGATTTTCTTTCCAGGAACCGGTCTAAAAGCTGTCATTACCGCTTGATGAACAATTCTGTGGTCAATATTCAAATCACCACTATGATGTGTATAAATAATATCAGTAGTAAGCGTTTCGTTTATAGATTCAATGCATTGCACAACCTTTAATAAAGGAGTTTGGTCCATTTGATTATCAGGAAAATCAAAATAATGTTGCTTCGCATTGAGTTTCTCTCCTACCGCTTCAGCCATTAACTTGCGCTTTAAAATCTCCTTTGGATAGGAACCTCTTGATGAAACACCGTCTGTCATATAAATAATCGTGATTTTGTCACCGTTTTGATGGTGTTTAGCTAAAGTGCCTCCACAGCCGATAATTTCATCGTCTGGGTGGGCTACAACGACTAAAATATTTTTTTTCATTGGACGTGTGGCCATGATAACGCGGTACCCCGTGATAGTTTCGTTTTAGATATTTTACCTAATATTTGTGAATAATGTTTTGGAGCTATACCAAAGCCAGGTCGAATAACTCGAATATTTTCAGCGTTAAAGTACTCGCCTTTTAAAATATCTTTAACCACATAAATAGAGCGCCCATGTTCTTTACCAGGACGAGTTGTTTGTTGCAAAATATCTGCACTACCTTGTGCTTCCCATGTTTGTAGAGAAACTTGCACTAACGAGCGTAGCTCATCTGGCTCTATGGAAAATGTCGCATCTGGGCCACCAAGCGAACGGTCTAAAATAAAATGTTTTTCAATAATCCGCCCACCTAAAGCAATTGAGGAAATTGCAGGAATATTCGACAAACTGTGGTCAGATAAACCGACGATTAAACCTAGCTCTTTTAATTTATTGATGGCAGAAAGGTTCATTTGTTGAAATGACGAAGGATAAGCGCTAGTACAATGTAGCACCGCAATTTCTGCGCTTCCTTGGGCCTTGAGAAACTCAATACTGGCTTTAATTTCTTCGAAGTTAGAAATACCGCTGGAGATGATTACCGGTTTGCCAGTTTGGGCAATGGCTTTTAATAAGGAAAAATCTTGAAGTTCGAATGACGCTACTTTATATGCAGGACAATCAAGCCGTTCAAGTAATGTAACTGACTGTTCGTCAAAAGGTGAGCTAAAAATTGTCAGGTTATACTGTTTTGCAGTTAAAAATAACTCTTCAGTCCACTCTAGTGGCATTGCTATTTTCTTGTACAAATCATAATAGCTTTGACCTTTCCATAGTGGGTTTTGGATAATAAAGTCTGGTTTGTGGCAGTCTATGGTAAGAGAGTCTGCGCTATATGTTTGTATTTTTATGGCATCAGCGCCACATTCTGCTGCTTTTTTGATCATTTCTTTAGCGATCGATAGATCACATAAATGATTGTTAGACATTTCAGCAATAATAAATGGCTTATTATTTGGCAAGATAAAGTGATTATCAATGTTCATAGTTTTGCCTCGAATAAACAAAATGAATAAAAGGGATTTTAACTTTTTTAGCAAAAAGGCCATCAACCTCTATAGAATCTCCAACCATAACAGGGTTGCTCATTGGATACTCATCTGCCAATAAATCAAAGGCATAAGAGGATGGTTTAAGCTTTTCTGGAGTTTTTGGATCGCAAATAATAATATTCGTTACTTTTGTAGCAAGTTTTAATTTCGCAATTTTAGTTTGCTGGACCTGACGGGGACCGTTGGTTATAACAAAAGTTAGCTTTTCAGCCAGGATTTGCTCGAGTAATGGTAGTAAACTGTTTTTAATCTTGATGTTAACGCCATCATGTTGATAATAAATAGTCAATATTTTGTTTAACAGGCTCAGAGGTAATTGATAATGTATTAAGGCGTCGTTAAAGAGATAGCCATAACTACTACCCATTTTAATCTTGTGATGCTGTAAAAAGTTAGCAAAACCTGTTACAGAAAATTGGCAGGTTTGCGTTAAATATTTTTCTATTTCGGTGAATGCGCCGGAATCAAAATCATGTTGTGAAAATAAAGTATTATCCAAATCAAAGATGATTTCGTCATAAGCGCTTAATGCTTTTATTAAGTTTTGGCTTAACATATGTGTTCCTGCCAATAACGGATAAAAGATTTAGAGGAAATATCGCTATCTACCGGCAAACGATAATACTGATTTAACCACAGCTTGATCGTTAAATCTACAATGTCAAAACCTGACAAAACTGTGAATATCAAACTGCCTGATAACCTAGGGTTAATTTCAATTAAATGTGCGATGTTATTCTCATCAAGCATTATTTGAATATTAATCGGGCCTTTAAACAATATTTTTTCACAACATAATTTTGCTAGATTAAGCACAATAGGGTTTTGATCTATGGTACCTATCCTTGAAACACCTGCTGTTTCAACTCGTTTACGCGCAACACTATATTGCCAATTACCTTCGTGATCAACCAAAGTGTCTACGGTATATTCGACCCCCGAGATTAGTGTCTGAATAACCCCCTGTTTTTTTTCAAAATAAGGAATTAAATAATCATCTTCAATAATAAAAATACCTTTACTACCACGGCCATAGTCAGGTTTAAATATTGCAGGTGATTTTTTAGCGATTGGCGCTATAGGTAAATTATGTTGTTCACAATAAGATTGAAAGTTAACTTTACTTGTACAAATGTTTATTGTTTCTAAGCTATTTAATACTATTTTTTGCCAAATTTTACTTTCAGGACAAATATGAGTTGATAGTTGAATTAGCTCTTCATCTATAAAGGGGATATAAAGGTCAAAACTATGCTCTAGTCCGATGATAAAATCTATAAATTCAATGGAGTTACACAATGGGGATAGATGAAACTCATTGCAAACTTCTTTAGCCAAGGCTTCACTATGGCGATTAGCATCGATACCTATCACGAAATGTCCTAAGTGTTGTAGGTGTTTTATGATTGATATAGCCGCGGCCGAGCCAGCAGCACTCATTAGTATTCTCATTTAATTTTAGGGCCTTGGTTGAAGTCTTCGGCAGGTTTTATTTTATTATCTTCAATAATCAAACGATAGGATGTTGGCGTTAAAGTACAAAAATTAGCGTTAATAAATAGCTTATGTGAATGTTTGTTTGCTATATGTACGTTAGCAATGATAGTTACATTGTTAACTAGTTGAGGAAGTAGTTCAAGTGCGGATAACCCAATACCTTTTCCCTGGTGTTCTGGAGCAATTAAAATAGAAAGCTCATATAACTTTTCTTTAATTTTATCTAACCTTAAACTCCCTACAGCAGCTTCTTTATTACAAATGATATATAATTTCCGATGTTGATTGGCTAATGTATTACTAAACCAAAGAGTGTGTTCCTCAAGGCTTGGAATACTAGGAGTAACAAAATATTGCCTGAGGGATGGTTTTGATTGCCATTGATAAACTTGCTGACAATCCGTCATTGTTGCTAATCTAAGCTGAACCGGCGCTTCCTTTTTCTGCTCATTATCGGTTGATATGGTTATACCATTAAGCTTTTTAATAGTTTGCTTATTGAGTTCTTTTAAAATTTTCTGGACAACTCTTTCTGTACCTTCACCATCACAGACATTGTTTGCCGAAATAGCTAGTTCATTGTAGCGAGGACGATTTTTTAATAATTTTTGACACTGTTCAACTATAAGTTCTTCGGTGATGCTTTCATACCAACCTAGAGAAACACAAGCACCTATACTTGCGAGAGATTGGTCGACTAGCATTTGATTATCAGCCAGAATAATAGACAAAGTGGGTAGCGCTAAACAACATCGCTCCCAAGCTGTTGAGCCACTAGCGCCGATGGCTATATCAGCGTTTTCCATGACTTCTGCCACATTTTCAGTGTCAACATGTAAAGTAAGCCATTGATATAAGCTCGAAAAATCATTAATGGCTTTAATGAAAGGGGCTTGGGAAGTGAGTAGTACAGAAACTTGTAGGTCAGGCTGCAGAGCCTTTAGCAATAAAAGCCCCTTCAGGATCAATAAGGTTATGTTGTGTGGATCCATGCCACCCACGGTAACAAGCACATGGTTAATTTGTTTTTTACTTAACCGTTGCTCGAGGATGTGAGCTTTTTTATCGGTAAATTCCTCGCGTAATAACATGTACCTTTGCCCAAGCAGTGTTTGGCAATAAGGAGGAATAAGTTTGCTGTAGGCTGCTTCTGTTCTACCTATTGTTTGATCAAGCAAAAAGTCACAGCTGTGTTGTCGATTCGCTAAATCATCGATCACAAGTAATTTCTGATAATTAGCGCGGAGTAATTCTTGCCAGTGGTTATTTAATTCGTAGTGGTCAACAATAAAAAGATCAAATGTTTTGATATTCTTTAGCAGGCATATACACTCTTGAGCATCTTGTTGTTGCGAATATTTTGATGAAGAATGGGTAGCCTCATTATTTAGAGCTGCCAGTTGTAAAACGGTAAAGCCATGCCGCTTTATTTTACCAATAAGGTTGCCCTGAGTAGCTCGACACAAAAAGGTAATATTAGCCCCATGTCGAGCGAATGCATTTGCTAAGGTTAAACAGCGCATAACATGGCCAGCACCAATGACACTTGAAGCGTCAGCTCTAATTGCAATTTGCATATTAACGCACCTTAAAAACAGGCGCTAATAATTCACCGTAAAAGACATGGTTAAAATTTTTCTTTTTGACAACATCGATTAATAGTGTAATCACTTGTTCATAGGCAATAAGTAGATTGTCAATATCAGCAACTTGATGCGCATAATTGAGGTTGTGGCCACCGCCCAATAAAAAACCTCGAGCTGCCATTTCTTGCAGCAGTAAAGATTTTAGTTCCAGTGCTGAATAGGGGGCACTGTCACCCATTACTAAAAATGACCAAGCAGGGTGACCAGCGGTACTTAACCAATGTGCGGCATCAAACTTTGTGATTAGCTGGTTAAGGCCGGTTAATAAATGTTTGCCAAGCGCATGAATATGACCTAAGACATCCACTTGCTGCATTTTAGTTAATGTCGCTTGAGTTGCTGCCAGTGATAAGGTTTCACCGGCAAATGTACCTGAAAAAAAGATATCTTCCATTAACATCATGATATCACGACGGCCAACCACTGCGGAAAGAGGATAACCATTGGCCATGCCTTTACCAAAGGTGGCTAAATCAGGAGTTACCTGAAATAACTGTTGTGCGCCACCTAAGCCATAGCGAAAGCCGGTAATGGTTTCATCCAGAATGAAAAGCGCCCCATGTTGATGACAAAGTGCTTTTACTTGTGTCAGGAATCCTTGTTTAGGGTAGGCAGTATTCATGGGTTCCATAATAACGGCAGCAATTTTTTCTGGGTATTCAATAAACACTTGCTCTAATGAGCCAATATCATTGAACTTAAACGCATGGGTTAATGCTTTTGTCGCTTCGGGAACGCCTAAATCTCGTGTTGTTGAGCCAATATACCAGTCTTGCCAGCCATGATACCCGCACACCGCAATGTGCTCTTTTTGGGTAAAGGCGCGAGCTAGGCGTATTGCTGCTGAAGTCGCATCACTGCCATTTTTACCAAACCGCACCATTTCAGCGCACGGCACTAATTCAACCAGCTGTTCAGCAACTTCCATCTCTAATTGATGCGGTAGTGAAAACGTCACGCCAGACTTGATTTGCTCGATGACAGCAGCGTCAACGTCAGGATCACAGTAGCCTAAGGATACCGATAGCAGGCCACTAACGAAGTCAGTGTATTGGTTATTGTCAACATCCCAAACTTGGCATCCTTGGCCACGTTTAATAAACAAAGGAGAGCAACCCTTTGGGTAAGCTATTTTGCTCTTGCTAAACGTTTGAGAGCCAAGGGGAATAGTTTTCTCTGCCCGACTAAGCAGCTGCAGCGAATTGGTATATTGATTAGACAAGCGTTATTCCTTACTACTGTTTATAGTATTACTATCGGCACGCTGAGACTTTAGTAAACCCTCATTACGTTCAAAATTACGGTTAATTTTCATCAGTGCGGGTTTTTTAGTCATTAATTCTAAAATATCGGCGAAATTAAAATAGGGTTTATCGGGGTATAAATGACCGAATATTTGCTTAACTAACTGAAAGTCCTCCGGTTCATCAACAGTCCATCTTAAATGTGAATAGTCAGTATGATAATGGTAGTTTTGGCAATTAAATAATTCAGGGTGTGAGCGCATAAATGGCGTCACATGCTCTAACTCAGATAATTTTTTCGCCTGTTGCCATGTTTTGAACAAAACCTTAGCAGTAAAAATTTCCACGTCTAAACCGTCAGGTAAGGTCGCAGGAGCACAATTAGAGCTATAGTCTGCATCAGTGCTTAGGTGTAGGTCTATTACACTATTGATAATATCGACATCAATTAAGGGACAATCTCCCGTTATACGAATAATATGCTCACTGGGATAGTGTTGAGATGTTTGATAATAACGGTCTAGGACATTATGCAAGTTGCCGCGATAGCAGGGGAACTCAAGATTATGGCATAGCTGTTCTATTTCATCATCGCTCACCTCATCACTGGTCGCGACAATAATATTATTCACTCGGGTTAATTGCTGTAACCGCAAAAGCTGATGCGCCAACATTGGCTTACCAAGTATGGGCTTTAAGACTTTACCGGGTAATCGTGTTGAACTCATACGTGCTTGCAAAATAATATTTATCGACATGAAAATTCGCTCAAATTTATCGGTTAACTTACCAGAAACTAGGGTTAATTAGTGCTTGTTCATGACAAGCAAACTCGTGCCAGTTCAGCTGCTCTAACGGGTATGCTACGGCTTGATTATAGCTTTGTACAATTTGCTGTAATTGTGATTGAGAGCAACAGCCTACGACTAATTGTTCTAAGTATGGTTTGATATGCACATTTTGTAGTAAAAAGGCTAAAGCCAAGGTTAACTTTGACAGTTGTAAACGGCTCGCTAAGGCATCAAATTTACCTAACAGCCCTAAGTAAGGAGTAAAGTATTCAGGCCAGGTATCAGTTGCCATTAATAGCAGTCCTTGCAGGAATACTGAACGAGCGTGCAGTTTTATGTTGTGTTGATTTAATAGCTTTACGGTAGCTTGATGGCAAACTCGCTGGTCGAAGACATTTAAAGGAGCTTGAACCACGTCAATACTTAATTTTTCAAGCGATTGTTCAATGTGTTCTGGTGTATAAACCGATATACCAATGCGCTTTACTTTTTTTTCCGCTTTGAGCTGCTTTATCTCATGGCAAAAAAGCTCACTATGAGGATGTTGTAAAATTGTGTTTACATCATGGAATAAAAGCGTATCAATCTTTGTTCTCTTTAAGTGCTTAATGCTGTTATTAAAGTAAGGAATGATACTCAGTTCAGTGTCGGGCAAAGGTGGGATTTTAGTTACTATATCAAAATGTTGGCTTTGAGGTAATGCCCCTAATATTGCTTCACTATTCCCATAGGCGGCAGCACAATCTAAAGTGGTTATGCCTACTTCGCTCGCTAGCCTTAGTATTTGCTTTACTTCAAGCGGACTGACTTGCCCTTGTGGGTTACTAATACCGTAATCTAAGCCAAACTGTGCTGTGCCTAATGCCAATTTCATAAAAGTGATTTAACCGATGTAATAATGTATTGCTGTTGCTCATCTGTTAGATCTGGGTAGAGGGGGAGCGAAATAGCGTTTAGATAGTAATTTTCTGCATCAGGGAAGTCACCCTGGTGAAAGCCTAATTGCTGATAATACGGCTGAAGATGAATAGGAATATAATGAACATGCGCCGTAATACCTTTTTCGCGAAGGCTAATAATAGTCTCTTTGTGCAGCTTCGCATCACTATTAGGTAGCAAAATAATATAGAGATGATAAGCCGAAAGTTTATTCTCACTCGGTGTTAGGCATTGTAAGGAAGTTTGCGCAAAGGCATCATCATAGGTTTTTGCTAATTTATTTCGTTGACTAACAAAAGTATCTAAACGCTCAAGCTGGCTGATGCCAAGGGCTGCTTGCAGTTCCGTCATACGATAATTAAATCCCAGTGCTATTTGTTGATAATACCAAGGGCCATGACTCGGCTCGGTCATTTTATCTTGTTCTGAAACAATACCGTGGCTTCTATATAATCTAAGCTTTTCAATTAATTGAGCATCGTTTGTTAACGCCATGCCCCCTTCAGCGCTGGTGATGATTTTCACCGGGTGAAAGCTAAAGATAGTAATATCGCTATACAAACAACTGCCAACCGGTTTACCTTGATACTGCGCTCCAATGGCATGGGAGGCATCTTCAATTAACTTTATACCGTAAGGCTCAGTTAGCGCTCTGATTTCTTGCATATCACATGACTGTCCAGCCAAATGCACGACAATAATGACTTTCGGTAAGTTATTTTCAATGTTAGCGTTAGTGAGCTTATCGGCTAAAGCATTAACACTTATATTGCCAGTTAATCTATCAATATCAACAAAATCGACTGAGGCGCCACAATATAACGCACAATTAGCTGAAGCAACGAAAGAAATAGGCGATGTCCATACCACATCATTTTTTTGAACATTCAGGGCAAGGCAGGCGATATGCAATGCTGAAGTTGCACTGTTAACGGCCACGGCAAATTTTGCTTGTGCGTATTTTGCTACTTTCTGCTCAAACTCGGGCACTTTAGGCCCTTGGGTCAAATAGTCCGACTTAAGCACATCAATAACAGCGGCAATATCTTGCTCTGATATATTTTGTCGACCGTAGGGGATCATCGGCATGATAAGCCTATAAACATACTTTGGTATTAAACATTTTTATTTCTTCATGAGAAAGAAAGTGTTTATTATTTTTAGAGTTATATTCAAATCCAGGTTCAACAGGGTGACCATTTTCACCTATGGCATTAGAGGTGAAATCGTTTGTTCTGCTGCTAAAAGAAATGCTGGGTGAAATAACATAATGATCGTCATATTCAAAAGTGTGATATGAGTCATCGGCAGGACACATAACTTCATGAAGTTTTTCGCCAGGGCGTATACCCACAATTTTTTGTTCTAATTGAGGGGCAATAACTGTCGCTAAATCAGTAATTTTTATTGAAGGGATTTTAGGGATAAAGGTTTCACCACCTAACATGCGTTGGAAGTTTTTCAGAACAAAATCAACACCATCTTGTAGTGATATCCAAAATCGAGTCATCTCAGGGTGGGTGATTGGCAAATGATTCATCCCCTTGTCTACTTGTGACTGAAAGAAAGGAACAACTGAGCCTCGAGAGCCAACCACATTGCCATACCTAACCACCGAGAATAGACTTTTATGACCACCACTTATATTGTTCGCGGCAATAAATAATTTGTCCGATGCTAATTTAGTTGCACCATATAAATTAACCGGATTTGCAGCTTTGTCTGTAGAAAGGGCTATAATTTTTTCAACATCGTTATCTAACGCAGCTTCTATAACATTTTCTGCGCCATAAATGTTGGTTTTAATACACTCCATAGGATTGTATTCTGCGGCAGGGACTTGTTTTAGTGCTGCAGCATGAATTACGTAATCAACACCACGCATCGCACGACGGAGTCGATTGGCATCTCTAACGTCACCAATAAAATATCGCATACAAGGTTCATTGAATATTTGCTGCATTTCAAACTGTTTAAGTTCATCACGTGAATAAATGATTATCTTTTTGGGGCTATAACGTTCTAGTAAAGTTTTAACATAGAGTTTGCCAAACGAACCCGTCCCACCTGTAATCAGTATACTTTTATCATCGAACATTGTAGTCATTTAAACTCTCACATAAACGTGGTTGTAAGTTAGGTGTAAATTATATCTTCTTTATCTTATCAGCAGGTAATTTAAAAGCAATTTACGTGCCTTGTTGTATTATTACACCGCGCTTTGACGGATATGTAAAACAGATCTTATAAATATTTAATTAAATGCTCTATTTTTTGTATAGCACTAAACTGGGTTGGGCACGGATAGAGAAACTAGATAATTCTTATATAGTTTGAATTTATTGAAGAGGTATGCACCTTTAATAAGCTTTGACTAATAAGTGATGATTGTTTTTGTGGTCATTAATTTAAAATTTTTGGCACAGTAATTGTCAATTACCTGACACCTTGCGTCAATTTTTTGTTGATTAATCATTGCAGCAAGTTAATATAGCAAATATATATAATAAGAAGTGGTATATCAGGAAATTATGCAAGGAAAAGGGCAAAAACATATTCTAGTCGTCGATAATGACGCCGCAAGACGCCAGCAATTAGAAACCGTTTTAGCTTTCGTCGGCGAGCATTTTCATGTTTTTTCAGAAGCTGAGATTGATCAGCATTTAGCTGAAATACCCAATATTCTGACGATAATTTTATGTGGTGATATTTCATCTAGGTTACAAGAAATTATTAAAGCACATCCAACCTATCCATTTCTTTATCACGATATACTGGATAAAGAAAAAATTAATGGTTATGTCAACGTCATAGGTGAGCTCACTACGCCGCTAAATTATGCGCAATTAACAGAGCTTGTACATAACAGCCACCAATACCACATTAACCTGCCTACTAAGCGTGAGGTAAATCGACCAAACTCATTATTTCGCTCTTTGGTGGGCATCAGTGCTCGAATGCAGCAAGTACGCTCCTTAATTGAACAGGTGGCAAATACAGCAGCGAGTGTGTTGATTTTAGGTGAGTCGGGTACCGGTAAAGAGGTAGTTGCTCGTAATATTCATAACCACTCTGATCGGCATAAAGGACCATTTGTGCCCGTCAATTGTGGCGCTATTCCTGCTGAACTACTGGAAAGCGAGTTGTTTGGCCACGAGAAAGGAGCCTTTACCGGCGCTATTTCTACCCGTAAAGGCCGCTTTGAAATGGCTGAAGGTGGCACGTTATTTCTCGACGAAATAGGCGATATGCCGCAACCTATGCAGGTAAAGCTATTGCGTGTTTTACAAGAACGCACTTTTGAACGCGTTGGTGGCGCTAAAAGCATAAAAGCTAATGTACGTATTGTGGCGGCAACACATCAGCATTTAGAAGAGATGATTAAAAGTAATCAATTTCGTGAAGATCTTTACTATCGGTTAAATGTTTTTCCTATTGAAACACCAGCACTGCGAGAGCGAAAAGAAGATATTCCGCTATTGTTACAAGAGCTTATTTCGCGATTTTCTGCCGAACAAGGACAATCAGTTCGCTTTACAGATAAAGCTATTGAATCACTTCAGGAGCACCCTTGGCCAGGGAATGTTCGCGAGCTTTCTAACTTAATTGAACGCATGATTATCATGTATGGTGAGCAGGTGATTAGTGTCGGGCAATTGCCGTTGAAGTACCGTCATATAGACGTAGATGACTTTCAACCTGAATACCCTGAAGAATTACAAGAACGTGAAGCCATTAATGAGTTATTTGCTGGTTTTGATTACGACGAAGAGGAAGCAACAGCGCAAAATAATCCAGTAAACGCAATGGCAACGAATGACAACAGCATTGATGTTTTGCCAGGTGACGGTCTTAACTTAAAAGAATATTTAGCCGAGTTAGAAGTATCACTGATTAACCAAGCATTAGAAAAAAATGATTGGGTTGTGGCACGCTCCGCTGAATTATTAGGCATGCGTCGAACCACGTTAGTGGAGAAAATGCGAAAATATAACTTACAGAAAGAAGGCTAATTAGCGCCAAGGCTAAATTATTGATATTACCGCTAGGGGCATTTTTGTCAGTACCGTGGCGGCTGATACTTTAGCCCAAGCAACTTATCATACTAGCCGTTAATAGCAGAAATCCGCCATATTTTACTGTTAATCTCACTTCAGCCATTTTATTGACGATGAAGTTTTAATCAATATATCTTATGTTAACTATTGAATAGTATGGATTTATTTGATTGGCACAGTTCATGCTTTGTTCGAGTGTACTTCTTTACTCGGGTGAAATATTATGGCACTTGCCTATTCGACATCGACCAACTCTTCTACAGCCAATCCAGTGCTGGATCGGGTCTTAACTTCTTTTGATGAGGTTAATTTAAAACATGAGCAAACTAATCGACTAGAAAGCGAAAATTACGCGGGTGAATTGGCGTTTTTACGTCAACAAAATAAACAACTACAACAGGTTATCAATGTAATGCCGACCGGCATGATCATGCTAGACGGTAATGGTATTGTGGTGAAAATGAATGCGACCGCACAATTGCTACTTGATGAGCCCATTTTGGGACAAGCTTGGTTTGATGTTATTAAACGCTCTTTCAAACCCCGAGCCGATGATTGGCATGAGGTTTCCTTAAATGATGGTCGTCGAGTTAAATTGGAAATTACCGCTTTAGGTGGGCAGCCTGGGCAGTTGATCATGATCACCGATCTAACAGAAACCCGACTATTACAAGATAAACTAAGCCAATTACAGCGACTATCGTCTTTAGGGCGTATGGTGTCGAAATTGGCCCATCAAATTCGCACGCCGTTATCTGCGGCTATGCTCTATGGCGCAAACCTGCGCAATAAAAAACTTAAAGACGATGCGCGGGTTAATTTTCAAGATAAATTAATGCTACGTTTACATGACCTAGAACAACAAGTGAATGACATGCTGTTGTTTGCAAAGAGTGGTCAGCAAGCGGTGGTTGAGCCAATTAATATCAACCAGCTTATTGAGCAAGCTAAACAAGCGATTGAGCCTCAGGTTAGCCAAGCCGGCGCGCAAGTTAAGTTAAACTTTTGTCAGCAAAACTGCGAAATTTTGGGCAATGCCAGTGCCTTGTCTGGGGCAATTCAAAATTTAATTCACAATAGTTTATCTGTGATTAAAAGCGATGCCGTTATTGATATTAGCGCCTATTGCCGAGCAGACTATAGCTATATTAGCGTACGAGATAATGGCCCCGGCATTAGCGCTGAGCTTGCCGATAAAATATTCGAACCTTTTTATACTTCAAGAAGCCAAGGCACAGGTTTAGGACTTGCGGTAGTTAAATCAGTCACTAACGCCCATCAAGGTGAAGTTAGCTTGCTCAGCAAGCCAGGTGAAGGCGCACATTTTTGTATAAAAATTCCTAAGCTTGCCAGCAAACAGGCAAAAACAACTAATAATGAAAGCGACGAAGTTTTGTTGAAGGAGTTAAATAATGGCCACAAGTAAGATCATGGTAGTTGAAGATGATGCAGGGCTACGAGAGGCATTAGTTGATACCATACTGTTAGCAGGTTACCAATGTTTAGCGGTAGACTCAGGTGAAGAGGAAAG
>Ga0209344_10000509_pt1 | contig 66568 bp, 59 predicted proteins | sample Cruoilmetagenom6_FD_187293 | JGI IMG/M metagenome (GOLD analysis project Ga0209344, IMG submission 187293) | Oil polluted marine microbial communities from Coal Oil Point, Santa Barbara, California, USA - Santa Barbara Oil Seep Sample 6 (SPAdes)... | ecosystem: Environmental > Aquatic > Marine... | reverse complement strand
GCAGCCTGTTGGTGATGCGAGTGGGCATGTCGAGACGGTTTTGACAGCTGTGCGTCGCGAGGCAGACGGCATGATCCATCGCTTTGGCGGTATGGTGTCGGCTGGGCGCGGGACGCAGGGATCGCCGCGCCAGGCGAGACTGTGCCGAATTTTGTGCGCTGACGCATTTTCTTACGCCATTGGGAAGCGGTCTTCGAACATGATGGCGAGGTGGCTTTTCACTGCGTGCCATTCGCGCACCGAACGCTTCCACTCGGTTGATGTAGCATTGAGCGCCAGATAGATCAATTTCGCCGCAGCCTCATCGCTGGGGAAGTGCCCGCGGGTTCGGACGGCGCGCCGGATCTTCGAATTCAGTGCCTCAATGGAATTCGTGGTGTAGATCAGCCTGCGCACCTCGGGCGGATAGTCGAGAAACGGGATCACCTCGTTCCAGGCCCGGCGCCAGCTCGGTGCGATGGCCGGATACCGCCTGGCCAGATCGCTCTCCTCGAACTCTGCCAGAGCGGCCTCTGCCGCCTCGGCGTCGACCGCCGTGTAAACAGCCTTCAGCGCGGCGGCTACGGCCTTGCGGTCCTTGTAGCTTGCAAAGCTCATGGAATGGCGCAGAAGGTGGACGATGCAGGTCTGGACCTGAGTTTGGGGAAAGGCAGCCTCGATGGCCTGAGGGAAGCCCTTGAGGCCGTCCACGACGGCTATGAGGATGTCCTGGACGCCCCGGTTGCGCAGGTCGCTCAGCACCTTGGCCCAGAACTTGGCACCCTCATTGGCCTGGAACCACAGCCCCAGAACGCCGCGCGTTCCATCTGGCAGAACCGCGAGGGCCACGAAGACCGCCTTGTTCTAGACGGCTCCATCGCTGCGGATATTGACCCGGATCGCGTCCATGAAGATGATCGGATAGCAGGGTTCCAGGGGGCGGTTCTGCCAGGCGGGAACCTCCTCCATAGCCGCGTCGGTAATCGCGGAAATCAGGCTGGGGGATGCCTCCACGCCATAGATTTCCTCGATATGCCCCTGGATCTCGCGGGTTGTCATGCCCCGGGTATACATGCTGATGATCTTGCGATCAAACTCGGGAAAGCGGCGCTGATATTTGGCGATCAGCATCGGATCAAAGGTGCCGTTCCGGTCGCGGGGGATGTCCAGAACGACCTTGCCGCTGTCGGTGGTCACCGTCTTCTGGCTGCTGCCGTTTCGCCGATTGGAGGGCTGGTTGCGGCCCCCAGGCGCCTCCTCGGCGCGCTCTTCGTCGAGATGAATATCCATCTCCGTGCTCAATGCCCGCTCCGCCAGCGCTTTTGTCAGCTCCGACAGAATGCCGCCCTTGCCAAACAAATCACCTTGCCCGCGGCCTTCCATCAATCGGTCCAAGATCTCTTTATCGATGCTCATACGTGGGTCTCCTCTTCGAGCAGTTACCACGTCAGCGCACAAAATTCAGGATAGTCCCCGCCAGGCCTTCGCAACCACAGCCTGCGGGCCACCGGGATCACAGCCTACATCGTCACCGGCGGCATAAAACAAGACATGCGCAGCGGAGGACAGTTGTGACAGCATGCCGGGTTCTATCATCGCGAACTGCCCATCCTTGCGCCGCGCGGTGATGGATTCAATGACTCTGCGACTGAAGCGAAGCCTCACATCGCGATTGGTATCACTGAATTCAAATGCTTCTACCAGGCCTTCGCCGCACCCGCCTGACATTTGGGGCAATGGCGATTACGGCACGAGTTGTAGGCGATGTGTTCAACAGCACACACCCAACATCACAAATCGCGAAACAAATTCCAGCTCAGCACAACGCCAGAAACATGCGCCCTATCGCGGAGCGATTTAATGCTTGAGCCGGTTGCGTCGAAAAACACCTATCCATGCTGCGTCCACGTCGACGGGCGACGTGGCATACTTTTGCTTCGGAATTTTGCCTCGGCGGTTAGGATTGAATTTGTGCGGCATGCTCAGCATCTTGAATGAGAAGGAGCAACCTCAGTATCAGGCCGAGAACGATCCCTGCAACAAAGCCCAGGCCACCTTAACGCCCCCAAAAAGCCGCATGATTCCGCATAGCCCATGACCATAACCCAGCCTACCGCCGAATTGCGCCCTCCCTTAGCGATTAAAAAACTGGCGGGTACGCCCAAAAAGTAACCACCATTACCGCTTAATCGGGTTCAAAGCATGCAACAGAGTGGTCCACACCCCGGCCGTTTGGAAATATCTTGCTTCGGAAGGCATTCGCATGAAAGGTTTGTAACATGTATATGCGCCTCATGTTTTAGATGATACCCCGAAAGGCAAAATGGAAGATGTGCCCCCCCTGAGCGCCTTGCGCGCCTTCGATGTCTTTGGAACACTAGAAAGTGTGTCAGCGACCGCAGACGTCCTTAATGTGACGCCGGGGGCCGTAAGTCAGCAACTTAAGAAGCTTGAGGAAAGTCTGGGCCTTCGTTTGATCGAACGAAATGGCAAGAATGTACATTTGACCACTTGGGGCCGTCTCTACCATCAGGACGTTGCGAAAGCCTTCGGGATTCTGCGCTCTGCCCATCAAAAGGTCAAACAAACACAGACTGAAAGCTCCATCGTCCTCAGCGCTTTGCCCTCTTTGGCGCACAAGCTGTTTGGCCCACGTTTGTACGATTGGCAGGCCAAACACCCCAAGACCCAAGTTCGTCTGGTTGGCAGCGATTCCGAACCCTCGCTTGAAGACGGAAGCGTTGACTACCGTGTCACCTATGGTCGCCGCGTCCATGGCTTTAGCCACTATACCGAACTGTACACCGACACTGTTGTTCCTGCATGCGCCCCAGAGCTTTTGAAACAGAACCCCATTCGCGACCTCCAGGATTTGTTTCGCCTACCGCTTTTAGGGATCGAATGGGATCCGGGCTTCAGCGCAGCACCGGACTGGAAAGATTGGGCAGATAGCCTCAACGTATCAATCCGAGAGCCACTGCCTGACCTGTCCTTTTCCCATTCTTCTTTTGCAATTGATGCCGCAATCGCCGGGCGCGGCGTTGTGCTTGGCCAAGCTTCAATGATCGCCGAAGATCTCGATGCGGGTCGGCTGGTCATACCGTTCGATCACAGGCTAAGCTTGCCAGACCCCTATTTCTTGGCTTGGGATCGTACCGTCCTTTCAAAACCCTATAGCACGGCAATGCGGGATTGGATCATTTCTTTAGCTCGGGCGGATAGCAAAAAACATCAGACAAGAAATGCAATGGCTGCCGAATGAACCGGACCCCGGTTTCGTTTCGCGTGCAGACATAGCTGCCACCTTAGCCCTATAGGGTTCAGCATGTCCCTTTCGCGCGTGCTTATGAAGCCACTCGCCGTGCAAACGAAACAATTGAATTACCGTTTCGTCTATTCGAAGGGCAAACATTGCGTTTTCTACCATCGTTTCCACATCGTCTGGTCGACGAAATACCGTTATAAGGTGCTGACTGGCGCGTTGCGTTTGCGGGTGCGCGACATCTGCCGCCAGGTCTGCCGCGAGAACGAGGTCGACATCTTGCGCGGGGTGTTGTCAAGCGACCATATCCATATGTTCGTTTCGGTGCCGCCCAAGCTCGCCATCTCGGATCTGGTGCGCAAGATGAAGGGCCGTTCGTCTTACCGGGTGCAACGCGAGTTTCCGGCGATCCGCAAGCGCTACTGGGGCTGCCGGTTTTGGGGTAGGGGGTATTTTCCACCACCAACGGTGCCATAACCGAAGACATCGTACTTGTGTGGTTGCCGCCCGTGATGCAAGGGGTTTCTGACTTCGTGGCCGTTTGATCGAGCGCGGTCTTGTGTCAGGCCTTCATATTCAACTTTCCCGCTTGACAGGGCCGCAATCAGAGAACCGGCCAGCGGCTTCGGGAAGGCCGCCAATAAAGGCCTGAAAGAAGACAGCCATCGATCACATGCTAAACGGTTAGAAACCTCTTGCATCACGGGCGGCAACCAAAGAAGCCGGAAGGCGTTGAGTCACCCTAAAGTTCGAGCCGCCACCCATCAGAGATAAGCGTCTCTTTGATTAACTCAAATCTACCTCCCCTGACACTTCGACTCCTAACTGCCAAAACTGCGCTAGACGTAAAAGTTCCGACAGTAGGTAAACTACATCAGATATAGGTAAACTAAAATTGTCGGCAACGTTCTGATTTTATTAGGATTTCCAAGGAAGCATTCGCTCTCCCGCGCTCTACCCCGATGAATGCCCCTGCGATAGCATTATCCTTATTGCGGTCAAGAAGGACGATCATCAGATCCCCGCCGTCAAACACAGGGAAAGCCATGAAATATTTAGACAGTTTCCTCGCTGCGACCTTCGTCATTTCCGTGAGTGCCGCAAGCCCATTGGTGGCCGCCGACTTCAAGTTTAAATTTGCAAACGTCGATGCGCCACAAAGCGTCGGTGGCCACCGGGCCGTCGTGTCAACAGTTAAAGGCCGTTCAACCCTGATCGGCTTTGCCAAGTGGTATCTCGATCCGATGGATAAGAATGGCCGTGGTTATGTTGTCGGCGCTGTCTGACAATGGCTAATCCGAAGATCCGTACCCTTTCGGAGGCTGTCAATATTGAGGACCTCCGTACCCTCGGCCGTCGAAAGGTGCCGACTTTTGCTTTTTCTTATGTAGAAAGCGGCGCCGAAGATCAGGAAACGCTGGCGCACAACCGCGATGTCTTTCATCAGATACGGTTGATCCCGCGTCAGCTTCGTGATGTGAGCAATATTGAGACCGCTTCCCAGTATTTCGACCGCCCTGTCGCCCTGCCATTTGCCATTTGTCCGACGGGTTACAATGGTATGCTGACTCATCACGGCGATCTGAAGCTTGCTCGTGCGGCGCGAATGTTCGGCATTCCCTTTATTCAAAGTACGATGTCAACCAGCAGTATCGAAGACATCGCGCAAGTGCTTGACGGCAGTGACCATTGGTTTCAGCTTTATGTTCTAAAGGATCATGCCATCAGCCAACGGTTGATGACGCGGGCCACCAACGCGGGTTGCAACACCTTGGTCATCACAACGGATTCCGTGGTGATCGGAAACCGCGAGGACGATAAAAGGAACTTTGCGCGGCCGCAGGTTCTCACATGGGCGAACAAGATCAATGTGGCATGTCACCCGGCTTGGATTTTCGATGTGCTCTGGCCAAACGGGGTCCCGATCTTTGGCAATCTCACCGAGTTTTTGCCGAAATCGCAGTGGTCAACCGCTGGCGGCGCGCATTTCATTTCGCAACAGATGGAGCGCGCGCTCGACTGGGGCCGCATTGCGCAGATCCGCAATGAGTGGCCCGGTAAACTGGTCATAAAGGGACTGTTGCACCCGGACGATATTGCGCAGGCCCTCTCGGTTGGAGCGGATGGTATCATCCTATCCAATCACGGTGGCCGCCAGCTTGACGGCGCTGTTAGCCCAATGGAGCAGCTCAGCGAATGCGTTGCCCGTTTTGGAAGCTCATGCGAAATTTTTCTCGACAGTGGTTTTCGGCGCGGCAGTGATGTTGCCAAGGCGCTCGCACTTGGCGCGCGCGGTGCCTTTCTGGGCCGTGCCACGCTTTATGGTTTGGCCGCTGCCGGCCAGGAGGGTGCCGAAAGGGCGCTTGGCCTGCTGTCAAACGAGCTTCAGACCTGCATGGGGCAGCTTGGCTGTGCAACCATTGCAGATCTCGGTGCCATTCAAACGATCCCGGGGAGGGCCTTTGGGCGTCATCCATAATTTTCAACCAAGGATAGAGGGAAACATAGATGCGCACAGAAAGTAACGGTCATTCCTGACCGCTCCCTTTCGTATGCCAAAGCCCAGCTTGAGGCGGGTTTACCCTCTTTTCTACTACGGAATTTACTTCTTTTCTCCCGGCGCCTTACGGTGCAGTTTTCTTTCGACAGCACCTAATATCACCCAGTTTCATGGACATAGCCCCGATACCGCCCCTGAGCTGAAATTGACGTGACGACACAAATCTAGGATATGACAATGACTATCGAAAAAACCGACACGCTTATCGTTGGCGCAGGGCAATCGGGCATCGCCATGAGCGAGCACCTGACCGCAATGGGGGTGCCCCACATCGTGCTGGAGCGCAACCGCGTTGCCGAACGGTGGCGTTCCGAACGCTGGGATTCGCTCGTCGCAAACGGACCTGCATGGCACGATCGCTTTCCCGGTCTGGAATTCGATGATGTCGGACCCGAGACCTTTCCGCCGAAAGAACGCATGGCGCAGTATTTCGAAGAATATGCCAACATGATCAAAGCTCCCGTGCGCACGAACGTCGACGTCAAGCATGTCAAACGCTGCGAAGGCCGCCCCGGTTTTATCGCCACAACGTCCCAAGGTAAAATCGAGGCCCAGCGAGTGGTCGCCGCCACCGGCCCGTTTCAGGCGCCGTCCTTTCCCGAAATCGTGCCAAAGTCCGCCAAAGTCACGCAGATCCATTCCTCAGCATATAAAAACCCCGGTCAACTGGCCGAGGGGGCAGTTCTTGTTGTTGGCGGCGGGGCCTCTGGGTCGCAGATAGCCGAGGAAATGCAGCGCGTAGGCCGCAAGGTTTACCTCTCGATCGGGGAACACTATCGCCCTCCGCGGTCCTACCGTGCACGCGATTATGTCTGGTGGCTCGGTGTTCTTGGCAAATGGGACGAAATCAAAACCGAAGCGAAAAAGAAACATGTGGCCTTTGCCGTCAGCGGTTATGATGGCGGCAAAACCGTCGATTTCCGCCGCATGGGCAATAACGGCGTGACGGTTCTCGGCCTGACCCAATCCTACGAAAACGGCAAGCTTACCTTTGCTAATGATCTGGTCGACAATATTCTCGAGGGCGACCGCGCCTATCTTGATGTGCTGCGAGAGGCCGACGCCTATGTCGAACGCAATGGGATCGATCTGCCGCCGGAACCCAAGGCTTGGAACATGGAACCAGACCCGGAGTGCGTGAAAAATCCGGTGCTTGAACTTGACCTGAAAGAAGCTGGGATTACAACGATCATCTGGGCGACCGGGTTCAAGTTTGACTTCAGCTGGCTTGATGTTGACGCCTTCCACGCCAACGGCACGCCGTTCCACAAACGCGGGATTTCCGCAGAAACAGGCATCTATTTTCTCGGTCTTCCGGAACTGACAAATCGTGCATCTTCGTTCATCTATGGATGCTGGTATGATGCCAAATACATCGCGACCCATATCGGGGTTCAAAGAAACTACGTGGCCTATCGCAAAGAGTAAGCCGCACCTGTTTCGAGATCCCGGTAACCGCCATACAAAAAGGACCGCGCCCATGAAAACCATCATGTTTCTCAATGGCCCTAACGCCAATCTTTATGGGCTGGACCTAAAAGGGACCTATGGAACCGACAGCTTTCCCCAGATCGAAGCCGCCTGTATGGCGCGCGCAAAAGAGCTTGGGTTCACGCTCGACTTTCGCCAATCCAACCACGAAGGCGTGCTGATCGACTGGATTCAGGAAGCGCGGCAGACAAGTGCCGGGCTTTTGATCAACGCCGCCGGGCTGACCTATACTTCCATCGCCATTCTTGATGCCTTGCTCGCCTTTGATCGCCCGATCATCGAATGCCACATGAGCAATATTTGGAAACGTGAACCGTTCCGCAGCCACTCTTATATCTCAAGGGCGGCAACAGGCGTGATCGCAGGCTTGGGCGTTCAGGGCTATCTCATGGGTTTGGCAGCGATGAACACCTTGATCCAAGATGCCCCAGCATGACCGATACCCTCGTTTTCTACAGCGGCCCCGATCCCTTTGACACATGGCGCGACGCGCTTGCGCCGCACTTGGGCAATCACGTGCGGATCGAAAATGCTGATGCCGTCACCAATCCCGAAGATGTGCGTTTCGCATTGGTGTGGATGCCACCAAAAGGCTTTTTCGCCCGCTTTCCCAATCTGGACCTCGTGATCAATCTTGGTGCAGGGGTTGATAAGCTTGTGGCGCGCAACGATCTGCCGGATGTTCCAATTACCCGCCTGTCTGATCCTGAAATGGGCCGGATGATGGCCGGTTTCGTGCTGTTTTCTGTGCTGCGCCACGCCCGCGACATTCCATTTTTCGAGGCTGCACAAACCCGCAAGGAATGGGCTTATAAACACCCGCGCGCGGCCAGCGATATATCTATCGCTGTGCTCGGCCTTGGAGAACTTGGCACAATGGCCGCGACCGAAATCGCGCGGCAAGGGTACGACACCCACGGCTGGGCGACCCAGCCCCGCGACTTGACCGATGTGACTATTCATTGTGGCGACGATGCGCTCGACCCGCTACTGGCGCGATCGGACATTGTGGTGTGCATGCTGCCGCTGACCCCGGGCACCCGCAGACGGCTGGATGCCGGGCGTTTCGCAACGATGAAACCGGGCGCGGCTTTTATAAATGTGTCGCGCGGTGAGGTACTTGATGAAATGGCGCTGGTCGACGCACTGCGCACAGGCCATCTTTCGGGTGCAACGATTGACGTGTTTGAAACGGAACCCCTGGCGCCGGATCATCCGCTGTGGACCCTTCCTGGTGTCCTTATCACGCCTCATCTGGCCTCGGTCGCACTCCCCGAAAGCGCAGCACCCCAAATCGCTACAAACATCCGAGCTGTGCAAACCGGCGGCATCCTGATCAATGAAGTGTCTCGTCTGCGCGGATATTAGGCAGTTCTGATTCCGCCCTCCACGCACCCTTCGACAGGACACTTGAGAAATCATAATTTTATTGTTTAATAACAGATGGATAGGTGGATTGCGTTGAAAAAACCTTTGTAGCACTTCGTTATTTGCGATTCCTGCAATCCTCTGAACCCGTGCAGTCTTTGGTCAAGCGTTAGGTGACAACCTCTTTGCCGCGCGACTTTCCCGGTTCTGGGCCTGTGGCCCTAGCCGGACCCTCACATTCGATCCGTTCTCAAAGCGGCATCTGAAACGCTCAACCAAAAGGGAAATCCATCGTGAAACGTCTTCTTTTTACCGCCGCCGTCGCTGGCCTGCTGGCCCCTGCCGCCTATGCCGAAACCCTTGTCGTCAGCAGCTGGGGCGGAAGCTTCCGTGACCTGATCGCCGACACCATTGCCGCGAAATTCACCGAAGAAACCGGCGTTGATGTCGAATTTATAACTGGCGGTACCATCGATCGCCTGAACCAAGCGAAGCTGAGCCGCGACACACCGGAAAGCGATGTCACCTTTACCACGTCGCATATTGGCTGGCTCTATCACAACGATGGGCTCTTTGAAGAGCTCGACATGTCCAAGATCCCCAACTCCGCCGCGCTTGTCGAACAGGCTAAAATCAGCCCCTCGCACATTGGAGCATGGGCGTATGTCTACACGATCGGCTATCTGCCCGATGCCGTGCCTGAAGGCATAACTTTTGAAAGTTGGAACGACCTGTGGTCGCCGAAATTGGAAGGCATGATCGCCGCGCCGGATTTCGACCCCTCGCACATCATCGGGGTCGCGTCAAAACTGGAAGGCGTAGACATCGAAAACTGGATGGATGCCACTGACAAACTTCTGGCGCTGAAACCAAACTTCAAAGCGTTCTACACCAATGACGCAAATTCGCAGCAGCTTCTGTCAACCGGCGAAACCCCAGTACAGATCATGCTTTCGATGAACGCCTATCACATGAAGTCCCAGGGGCTGGATATTGAGTTGGCCATTCCATCCGAGGGCGCGGTTCTAGGGGTCGATACTATGGGTATCACCGCTGGCAGCGACAAGGTTGATCTGGCCTATAAGTTCCTGAACGCCGCCCTCGACCCCGAAGTGCAAGCCAAAATTGCGGAAATCAAAAAAGGCAGCCCTGTGGTGTCGAATGTCGAACTTCCCGAAAAGCTTGCCTCTCTGCCCGGTATTTTCACCACTGCCGAGCAGTGGGAGAGCCAAACTCTGATCATTCCGCATGAACTGCGCGCTGAGAAAACCGCCGAATGGCGTCAGTGGTTCTCGGAAAACATGATTTCCGGCAACTAAAACCAACGCACCCGGCGGCGACCTCGCCGGGGCACTTCCCTAAGGAACAGACTGCCTCTCATGTCAAAGCGCCCCTTTCTTGGCTGGTTTGCTTCGCCGTCAATCCTGATTGCATTCGGGATCGCCGCGTCGTTTCTGGCCATCGTGCAATACAGCTTGCGCGCCCATGTGCCTGGATCGCTTGATCCCGGCGGGCTGACGCTGGACAACTTTACTACGCTTTGGAAAGCGATCTATGGGCAGGCGTTTCTGACTGCCGTTCTACTCTGTTTCTGGACCGCCATCTTTACCCTCTTGATCGGCTACCCGCTGGCCTATGCTATGGTGCGTGCAAAATCCCCGAGCCTGCGCAGCGCCATCCTATTGATCTCTCTTACGCCATTGTTTTTGGGCGAAATCGTCCGCACCTATTCGTGGATGATTGTGCTCGGCAATCGGGGGTTTGTGAACTCTGCGCTCAAGCAGTTGGGATTGATTGACCGGTCGCTTGAATTCATGTTCACCATGACCGGTGTGGTGATTGCGCTGGTTCATTTCACCCTGCCAATTGTGGTTGTGATGCTGGCGGCCGCGCTATCGCACATCGACCGCAATCTGGAACGCGCTGCGACCTCGCTTGGCGCTGGCCGCATTCGCACCTTTGTCACCGTGACGTTGCCGCTGTCGATCCCCGGCATTGTTGCCGCCATCTCGACAGCATTCGCCTGGACTTTTTCGGCCTTTGCCACGCCCCAGATGATTGGCGGCGGCAAGGTTCAGACGATCTCAACCCTCGTCTATCAGGTCGGCTTTGCCTCGTTCAATTTCCCGCTTGCCGCGTCGCTGTCATTGGTCGGGCTGCTGTTTACGCTAGCGGTGCTGGCCTTCCTGAACACCGGTGTGCGCCATCTTGAAAAATTCGGAGCGCATTGACCATGAAAAAGGCCCCTTTCGACCATGTCCTCGACTGGAGCGGTCGAATCCTTCTGACCCTGATCCTTGGCTTTGTGATGTTGCCGTTTGTCGTGGTGTTCATCGCCTCATTCAACGACAGCGCGATCCTGTCCTTTCCGCCCAAAAGCTGGTCGTTCCGCTGGTATGCCAACGTCTTTGAGTACCGCGACTTTCGCAAAGGACTGGTCAACTCGCTCAAGATTGCTGGCATCGGAGCAACGCTGGCGCTCTTGGCTGGGGCCGGGTTTGCCTACGTGCTTAATCGGTATGAATTTAAATTCAAATCAGTGCTCAATGGCGTGCTGATGTCGCCACTGGTCATCCCAAATTTCACAATCGGTCTTGGCCTCTTGATCCTGTCAGCGGCGGCGTCCCTGCCGCGGTCGATTTGGTTGGTGGTGGCGGTGCATGTGATCATCGTGCTGCCGTTCGTCGTGCGCTCGGTCTATGTCTCGCTGCAAAACTTCGAGACGCGGTATGAACAAGCCGCCGAAAGCCTCGGCGCCACGCCCACCCGCGTCCTGATGACAATCACCCTGCCACTATTGTTGCCCGGTCTTGTGTCGGGCGGGCTTTTTGCCGCGATCCTGTCGTTTAACGAATTCACCGCGTCGCTGTTCGTAGTCAACCAACGGACCCAAACGCTTCCGGTCGCGATGTACAATTACGTCCGCGAATATGCCGATCCAACGCTGGCCGCCGTGTCCGTCATCTATGTCGCGATGGTCGCTGTCATCCTGCTGATCGTCCACAAACTCTTCCGTCTTGAAAAGGTCCTCAATGTCGAGTGAGAACGCCCCCAACACCCCGCCGAAAACCTGCGAGGTTCCCGCCGTGCAGATTGACGGCGTGTCCAAATCCTTTTCCGGGACTGTCGCGCTGGAACCAGTGTGGCTGAAAATCCGCAAGGGTGAGTTTCTGACCCTGCTTGGGCCGTCCGGCTGTGGCAAAACTACGTTGCTTAACCTGATCGCGGGCTTTCTTGAGGCCGACAAAGGCGAGTTGTTCATCAACGGCGAACTTGTTACCCAAGTGCCCCCTCATCAGCGAGAGATCGGTATCGTGTTTCAGAATTATGCCCTGTTCCCGCATATGACGGTGGCGCAAAATATAGCCTACGGTCTGCGCACCCGCCGCGTGCCCAAGGTCGAAACAGCAGATCGGGTGCGCGAGGCGCTTGCCTTGGTCAAACTCGAAGGTTTTGCCGGCCGGCGCCCGCGCCAATTGTCCGGCGGCCAGCAGCAACGCGTGGCGCTGGCGCGCGCTTTAGTGATCCGGCCTCGGGTGCTCTTGCTGGATGAACCTTTCTCCGCGCTTGACCGCAATCTGCGCACTGCAATGCAGGTCGAGCTAAAGGAAATCCAATCGCGTCTTGGCCTGACAACCGTTTTTGTGACGCATGACCAAAGCGAAGCCCTCAGCATGTCGGACCGCATCGCCGTGATGTCGCGCGGACGCATTCGGCAAATTGGCACGCCGCCTGATATCTATGACCGCCCGCAAAGCCATTTCGTGTCCAATTTTGTGGGCGACGCAAACATGTTCCAGGCGACCCTGAAGGAGAAGACTGGGACGCTTGTACAGCTTGATGTGGGCGGCACCCGCCTGACGCTTGACACCTATCAGGATGAATTGCCCGAGCCGGGACAGGTAACGCTTTTTGCCCGCCCGGAACAGTGTCACCTGACCAAGGCGGGTCAGCCCGGCACTATTCCGGCCACAGTCGCGCTTTCGGTGTATCAAGGCAGTTATGCCGAAGTGCACCTTGATTGCCTCGCGGCTGAAACAGGCCGGGTGATGCAACGTGTTCCCGCCAGCGAAGCACCCGAAGAAGGCACCGCCGTCGGCATCGCCCTGCCCGCCAGCGGCCCCGCAATTTATGACTTGCAAGGAAGTTTCTCATGACCGACCAAACCTACCCCCCACAAATGCGCGCAATGATCGCCAAAACCGCTGGCGGCCCCGAGGTTCTTGAACTGGTGGAACGTCCGGTGCCCCAACCCGACGCAGCCGAAGTGTTGATCCGAACCTCCGCCGCCGGTGTCAACCGGCCCGACATTTTGCAACGCACAGGCGCGCTGCCTGCGCCGCCAAATGTGTCCGATATCCTTGGTCTAGAGGTCTCTGGCGAGATCACAGCGCTTGGAGATGGCGTTGATCCCGCCCTGAAAGGGAAAGCCGTTATGGCACTGGTCAAAGCCGGCGGCTATGCAGAATATGTAATTGCCAAAGCCGATCAATGTCTTGCCATCCCAGAGGGCCTTAGCGCCGAAGAGGCCGCGGTGCTTCCCGAAGGCCTGTTTACGATCTGGCACAACCTCTTTGATCGCGGCAACCTACGCCCCGGTGAACACGTGTTGATCCAAGGCGGTGCCAGCGGCATCGGCACGCTTGCCCTTCAACTTGCTGTTGCTTGGGGCGCCAAGGTGATCGTCACCGCTGGCGGCCCGGAAAAATGCGCGCGCCTCACCGATATGGGGGTGCAGACGATTGATTACCGCACTGAGGACCTGACGGGTGAGGTTCTGCGCCTCACGGGCAATCATGGCGTGGACGTCGTGCTTGATATTCTGGGCGGTGAGATGATCAACAAACACCTTGCCTGTATGGCTCCGGGCGGGCGTCATATCGGCCTGTCGTTTATGTCCGGGATGATCGCACCAATCGATCTGGGCCTGATTATGCGCAAGGGTCTGTGGCTTAGCTCTTCGACCCTTCGTCCCAAGAGTGACACCGAAAAATCTGCCATCGCGAATCAGGTTCGCAGCCATCTTTTGCCGTTGATCGGACAGGGAAAAGTGCGCCCAGTGATGTCCGATGCCCTCCCCTTGTCCAAGGCCGGAAACGCCCATATCCTTTTGGAAAGCGGACAGAATATCGGCAAAATCGTATTGACCATGGAAGAGATCAAGCAATGAAAATGTCACTCTATTGGGGCTCTGCCTCACCTTACGTTCGCAAAGTGATGATCGTCGCCCATGAACTCGGCTGTGTTGACGACATCAAAATCCTCAATAGTGCCGCACACCCCATCGTGCGAGACACCCGCATCAAGGCGTTTAACCCGCTGGCCAAAGTCCCCGCCGCGCGCACCGAAGACGGCACGACGCTTTATGACAGTCGGGTGATCGCTGAATACATCGATGCCGAGGCACAAGGCGGGCTTTTCCCCGCGCTGGGCCCTACGCGCTGGACTGCGCTGCAGCGGCAGGCGCTTGCCGATGGGCTGTTGGATGCGGCGATTTTGGTCCGCTATGAAACCCTTGTCCGCCCCGAAGCGCACCAATGGCCGCTCTGGGTTGAACAGCAGCTTGCCAAAATGAATGACGCGTTGGATGCCATGGAGGCCGATATTCCAGAGGCGGACTGCACTGATATCGGCGCAATCTCTTATGGCTGCGCCCTTGGATGGCTCAACTTTCGTTTCCCTGATCTCGATTGGCACACGCCCCGGCCCAACTTGGCGGAGTGGCACAATGCGATTGAAACCCGCCCCGCCATGATCGCCACCAAGCCAACCGCCTGATGCCGTTTCTCAACAGAAAGATTCTCACAATGACCCACCTTCGTCACCGCAAGTTCAACACCAAAGACACTTATCCTGAACAGAACCTCGACAACGACCTGTCTCAAGCCGTGGTTGCCATGGGCGGGACCACGATTTTCCTGCGGGGCCAATGCCCGCAAGACATTGATACTGCTGAAAACATTACCAGCAGCGACCCGGTTGAACAGACCCACAAAGTCATGGGAAACATCCGCCAACTGGTCGAAGAATGTGGTGGAGAGATGCAGCACGTAACCAAATTGGTGGTCTATCTGACCGATGTGCGCCACCGCGAGGCCGTTTACCGGACCATGGGCAGTTATATCAAAGGGGTTTATCCAGTTTGCACAGGGCTGGTTGTCGTCGCCCTCGCGCGGCCAGAATGGCTCGTTGAAATCGATGCCACGGCGGTGATCCCGGACTGAGCTTCGCCGGATCAAGTCTAACATCCGGCGCGCAAAAAAACCAGCGCCGGATTATATGTTTAATTTTGTGTATGCGGGTTGACCGCTCAGGAGATCACATGACTTTTTCGATCATTGGCCACTGTCCGGACACGGGTATGTTCGGCATCGCTATTTCTTCGTCCTCGCCTGCCGTTGCCGCGCGTTGTTCTTATGCCCGCGCCAAGGTTGGCGTGGTAGCCACCCAGAACATCACCGATCCCCGGCTTGGGCCACATGCGCTTGATCTTATGGAAAAGGGGGCCAGCCCGGCCGAGGCGGTATCGATTCTTGAACGCTCCGGCGGTCATATGGCCTATCGCCAAGTGTTGGCGCTGGATCATTCCGGCAAAAGCGCGATTTTTTCTGGGTCCGAGGTACTCGGCATGTGGTCCGAAGCCCAAGGTCGCGACACTGCTGCTGCTGGGAACCTATTGGCCGACGCAGGCGTGCCCGAAGTCATGGTCCAGCATTTCCTAAACACCAAAGGCCATTTGGGCACCCGTCTTATCGGGGCCCTACGCGCCGGTCTTGACGCCGGTGGCGAGGCAGGGCCAGTGCATTCCGCTGGTCTCTTGTTAGTTGAAACTCAAAGCTGGCCCTGCGCAGAACTGCGCATTGATTGGACCGAAGACTGTCCGATTGCTATGCTTGAAACCGCTTGGACGGTGTTTGAGCCGCAGATGGCTAATTATATCACCCGCGCGCTCGATCCCCGCACCGCGCCCTCCTATGGCGTTCCGGGCAACGAATAGCTAGGATATCTTGGGCGGAGCCATGAGGCCCCGTCCAGATACCAAGAGCGAGGACGATAATGCCTCTCAGGTTTACACTGCGCCAACTAGAATATTTCATCGCGGTGGGCGACGCTGGAAGCATCGCCCTAGCGGCGGAAAAGATGAATGTATCCGCCCCTTCCATGTCCTCTGCGATTGCCCAACTTGAGGCCGGTTTTGGAGTGCAACTGTTCACTCGCCGCCACGCGCAGGGATCAGTGCTGACGCCCACCGGCGCACGGTTCCACGCCCAAGCGTGCGAGGTTTTGGCCGAAGCGGACAAGCTCAATGACATGGCCAATGTCTATAGCGGAAGCGTGCGCGGACCTCTGCGGCTGGGGTGTCTCAAGACCTTTGTACAACTGATGGTGCCACAACTTCGCCGAGGGTTTGAGGACAAATTTACCAATGTCGAATTCACCCAGATTGATTTGGATCAAGCCCAAATTTTTGAGGCATTGGGATCCGCCCGCATCGACATGGCGCTGACCTATGACCTGTCTCTGCACAGCGATATCGTCTTTCAACCGCTGCGCGCCTTGCCGCCCTTTGTGATGGTTGCGATGGATCATCCACTGGCGGGACGCCGCGAACTAACAGCCCCCGATCTGATTGATCACAAGATGGTGCTTCTCGATATGCCGCACAGCTCGGACTACTTTCTGTCGCTCTTTCGCGCCTTAGGCCAACGGCCGCGCATTTCCGAACGCACCTCGGAAATCGCGGTTCAGCGAGGTCTGGTTGCCAATGGCTTTGGCTTTGGCATTTCAAACATGCGCACCGTGTCGGAACATTCGATGGATGGGATGCCGCTTAAGTTTATCCCGTTGCTAACCGATGTCCCGCCGCTTCGGCTTGGCATCGCGCTGCCCCGATCGGCCCATGTGTCGCGGACAATCCAATCCTTTATTGACCATTGCCACGAAGCCGCTGACGCCAACAAGCTGCCCGGTCTCGTGACGTAACAGGTGACTCGTCTTATGATCCCCGAAATCGAAACGATCCTCGCGAAGCTCGTGGGGTTTCCAACCCTGTCGCGGAAGTCAAACCTTGCGCTGCTCGATTATGTCGAGGTCCTGCTGCGCTCTGCCGGTGCCCGGCTTGAACGGTTTAGCAGCGAGGATAGTACCCGCGCCAACCTTTGGGCAAGCCTTGGCCCTGCGGGCTCTGGTGGTGTGGTGCTCTCGGGCCATTGCGATGTGGTGCCGGTGGAAGGCCAGGATTGGAGCCGCGATCCCTTTGTGCTTCACCGCGAGGATGGGGCATTTTACGGTCGCGGCACCGCCGATATGAAAGGGTTTTTGGCCGTTGCCATTCAAGCCATGCTGCACGCAGCGGATCGCACGTTGGAAATGCCCCTGCACCTTGCGATTTCTTATGATGAAGAAATCGGATGTCTGGGCGTGCGCGGAATGCTTGAAACGCTGGCCACGCGCCCTGAACGCCCCGCCCTGTGCGTCATCGGCGAACCCACCGGAATGCGCATTGCCAATGGCCACAAGGGAAAACGTGCCCTGCGCGCCTGTTGCCACGGTCAGGAAGGTCATTCTGCCCTTGCGCCTGATGCGCTGAACGCCCTGCATCTGGGCGCAGCCTTCGTCGGACAGCTTCAAGCCCTACAAGTTCTGCTAGAGGCCGAAGGCGCCCGCGATGGTGCCTATGATATCCCCTATTCGACGGTTCATGTGGGCATGATGTCGGGCGGAACCGCGCTTAATATTGTGCCCAATCGCTGTGACCTCGACTTTGAAATCCGTAATGTCGCCGCCGACGACCCTGACGCGATCATCGCCAAACTGACGCAGGATGCAGAGTCCATCGCGGCGTCGTATCGCAACCGTTTTGCGAATGTGCGGATTGAAATTGAAGAGGTGTCCGGCTATCCCGGCCTTGATACACCCACCGACATCCCGGCGGTCGCATTGCTGCAATCCCTACTTGGGCGGAATGACCCCCTGATCAAAGTCGCCTTCGGCACTGAAGGCGGATTGTTTCAAGATCTGCTCGGCCTGCCCACGCTGATCTGCGGACCCGGTCACATGGCGCAGGGCCACAAGCCCAACGAATTCGTCAGCGAAGCCCAACTCGCCGACTGCGCGCACCTTCTGTCCATGATCATTGGCGTATTGGAAACTGGCGTAGAGCCTGCAATTTTTGCGCCGAACTAAACCCGCCACAGTCGCGACGCTAAATCCGCCGGACCGTGTGTCCCGGCGGAATGTCAGTCTCACTTACAGATCAAGCACCAGCAGGTCAGAGTTCGACCGCGAAACGCATACCAGCATCACTTCGCCAGAAGCGCGTTCTTCATCCGACAGCACGTCGTCCTGATGATCTGGGTCCCCGGACAACACCCTAACGAGACAAGTGCCACAAATCCCAGCGGTGCAGGAGTTGTCAATCTCGCAGCCTGCGTCCTGAAGAACGGACAAAAGGCTTTCAGACGGCGGCACATAAAGCCGCTTGCCCGACTGCGAAAGCTCGACCTCAAATGCGCCCGCTTCAATCACCGGTTTTGCCTTCGGTGCAAACCGTTCCTGATGCAGCATCCCAATTGACCAATCCGCACAATGACGTTCGACGGCATCGACCAAGGGTCCTGGCCCACATACATAGGCCACGGTTCCCGCCTCAGGTCGTCCAAGATATCCAGCGATATCAAGTAACCCGGCCTCATCCTGTGGGACCAAAGCGACCTTATCGCCAAACGTTTCCAATTCAGTCACAAAGGCCATCGTGTCCCGCGACCGGCCCCCATACAACAGCGTAAAGGATTTTCCGCGACGCTCAAGCGCGTCCAGCATGGGCAGGATCGGGGTGATCCCGATGCCTCCGGCGACAAAGAGATAGCGAGCGGCCTCTACCAATCCGAAATGATTGCGTGGTCTCGAAACGCGCAGCCGATCCCCCTTGGCCACATGCTCGTGCATATACTGCGACCCGCCGCGCCCGTCCGTCTTGCGCAGAACCCCGATGCGCCAACGGTTTCGGTCGTCGGGATTGCCGCAAAGCGAATATTGGCGGATCACCCCGTTGGGAAGGATCACATCAATATGGGCCCCCGCGCGCCACTCTGGAAGGGGGATATCGTTGTCCGCACGCAGTTCAAACGACAAGATCCCATCGGCTTCGCCGGTGATTTCCGTCACCACAACCCCAAGCGAGGCACCATTGTTCAACACCTCGGCAGGTTTATCTTCTGGCATCACAAGTTCCCTTCTGGATGCGCCTGTGCAACCTCGTCGCTCCATCAGTTCAGCCACGCTTAGATGTTGGCTTTGACAGAGGCAGGCGTAAAGGTCTTCCACGCCAGATCGCGCATGCCGCGCATCGCGCGCAGGATCTCTTCGCGGTCATGATCGGTCTTGGCATAGTCAGACAGAATCTGAACGCCGAGACCAACGTGGAATTTCTCGTCAATCGCAATTTTTTTGTAAACCTTGACCACCGCATCAAACCCGAACTTTTCACCGGCCTTGAACGTCGGTTCAAAGCTGCCCGAAGCCGATGTCTCAGACACGTTCCACGCGGCAATTGCGGCCAACGGGTGACGTTCCAGGCAATCCCAAAGAAAATCGCTCCACGGTTTCGCCTGTGGCGGAACAGACTTTGGCACTGTGCCCCCAAGGGATTCGATCACTTCACCGACCATTTCGTAGTGTTCAGCTTCTTGAAAGGACTGTTTGGCCAGCAACGTGATGTGCTTGCGCGAGAACTGCATCCCATAGCGACGAATCTGTTCGTTCAGCAGAAAGACATAATCGATCTCACGCCATGCGCGCGGCTCAATCCAAGCAGAGAGAATTCTAGGATCCGGATTTTCACCATAAGATTCGAAGAAATCTTCCGTGGCCTGCCGGGTATTCTCGATGACGGATTCGAGGATATCATCTACTTCATCGCGGATGCTTGCAAGGCCATCACCCCCTCTGACGTTACGCACATTGACCATAAGTAGCACTCCTAATTTATTATCGTTTCCCAAAACGCCAATGCCTCGGCTCGTTGAAACGGGCAGTCTCCCACGCAGGCAGGGGCCCTTTGGCTTGATCATGAGATAACATGTGTTGCCGCGCGGTGAAGCGACTGAAACTAACGCAGGTTTACGAAAACTAAAACGTAAACTAAAATATTGTTTTTAAACATAATTTCCAAATAAGACTGCCGCAAAAACTACTGGAAAAGTCCGGCCATAAAGTCAACACTGAACAGGCCCATAGAAAGCAAGGCATAGATCTGGCGCGGGCTCCATTCCAACCAACAAGGGAATATTCACTCATGAAGCGTCGGCACTTTATTGCATATGCCACCCTCGGAAGTCTGACATCCGCTGTCGCGGCCCCGGCTATCGCTCAGGACACGAAAACTTGGCGTCTGCTACACGCCTATCCAAAGGGCTATCCGATCTACGGAACGGCCCCGGTCATGTTTGCCGAATTCGTAACCAAGGCCTCTGGGGGGCGACTCAATATTCAGGTGTACGGCGCAGGTGAAGTCGTGCCCGCGTTTGAAACCATGGATGCGGTGCGCAGCGGCACGGCGCAAATGGGCTTTGGCACATCCTATTTCTGGAAAAGCAAAGTGCCAGCAATGCAGTTCATCAGCGGTATGCCCTTTGGGCTGACAGCGCAGGAACAAAATGCATGGTTTAATTCCAGCGGCAACGCACTGGCGCAAAAAGCCTATGATGAACTTGGTTGCAAGTTCTTTGTCGCAGGCAACAGTGGTACGCAAATGGGCGGTTGGTTCAACAAAGAAATCAACTCGGCCTCGGATTTCTCTGGGCTGAAAATGCGGATGCCAGGTTTGGGCGGCGAAGTGCTTAGTTCACTTGGCACGACCATCGTCAATCTGCCAGGTGGGGAGATTCTGCCGTCCATGCAGTCCGGTGCCATTGATGCCTGCGAATGGATCGGGCCGTACCTTGATCTCGTCTTTGGGTTCCACAAGGTCGCCAAATATTACTATTATCCGGCATGGCAGGAACCTGCTGGTATCAACGACCTCTTCATCAATATGGGAGAGTGGAACGCGCTTCCCGCCGATCTTCAGGCCATCGTCGCGGCAGGGGCCGAATTGATGAACGCCTATGTTCTGAATGAACTTGGCGCAAAGAACCCTGAGGCGCTGCGCGTTTTGACCGAAGACAACGGCGTCGAGATGCGACGTTTCAGTGATGAAACCCTGCAAGCGTTGGGCAATACCACCGGGGAAATGTTGAATGATCTGGCGTCACAAGATGCGCTTAGCCGCGAAATTCTGGACGATTTGGTGAACTTCAGAACCAAGACGCTGGGTGTGGCGGATACCGCCGAACGCGCTATCATGGATGCGCGGGCTTTGGACTACGCGTTCGCGACACCGTCCACGAAATAGGTCTAGAGGTCGGGACATGAGATACGGCAAAACTCTTTGGTTGCTGACCATCGCGGATCGGATCGACCGATGGATTGATCTGCTTGGCAAGGGTCTGTCGTGGCTCATCGGCTTCACGGTTGTCACATGTGCTGTGGTCGCACTTTTGCGCTATGCTTTTGGGCTTGGCTGGGTGTGGATGCAAGACGCCTATGTCTGGGCTAATGCCGCGATGTTCATGTTGGCTGCGGCACCCACGCTGTTGCATGGCAAACATGTGCGCGTGGATTTCTTTTATACAAAAGCGCCCGCCCGTGTGCGGGCCGCGATCAACCTGTTCGGGGTGCTGGTCTTGCTCATGCCATCTATGGTCACGATTTTTGTACTTTGCCTGCCCTATGTGCGCGATTCATTTGCCAGATTGGAAGGCGCACTCAACACCGGGGGGATGCCGGGCGTGTTCTTGTTAAAAACGGTCCTCCTGCTGTTTTGCGTCCCTCTCGCGGCCCAAGGCATTTCACTCGCGATCAGAAGTTGGGCCAGCCTTGTGTTCGGAAACGACGTTGAAAGAGCTGTTTCGTGACCTTAGTTGAATTGATCGGTATTCTGATGTTTCCGGCGATTATCGGGGTTCTGCTATGCGGTTTTCCCGTCGCCTTCACCCTTTCGGGAATGTCGCTCATGTTTGCCTTCGGCGGATGGGCGTTCGGGATCATCGACCTTGGCCTTTTGGGCAGCGTACCATCTCGGATTTTTGGGATCATGACGAATTTGGTATTTGTGGCGATCCCACTGTTTGTGTTCATGGGAGTTGTCCTTGAACGCTCGCGCATTGCCGAAGATTTGCTGATCACGCTTGGCATCCTGTTTGGAGGAATGCGGGGCGGCTTGGGGCTTTCGGTTATCTTCGTCGGGGCGCTTCTGGCCGCCTCCACCGGCGTTGTTGGGGCCAGCGTTGTCACGATGGGCCTGCTTAGTTTGCCGGCGATGATGCGTGCAGGCTATGACACCCGCCTTACCTGCGGCATCATATGTTCGTCGGGAACCCTGGGTCAGGTGATCCCACCATCAACCGTTCTGATCCTGCTGGCTGATATCCTGCAAGGGGCCAACGCTCAGGCGCAGGTGGCGAAAGGCAACTTTGCGCCCGACCCAGTATCCGTTGTTGAGTTGTTTGCGGGGGCCTTCCTTCCCGGTCTCATGCTCGTCGGGCTTTACGCAAGCTGGATCATTTTCAACGCAATCTTTCGGGGACATCGCTGTCCTGCGCTCTCATTCGAAGAACGCGACATGCCCGACTTGGGAATGCGCGTTGTCAAAGCGCTGATTTCTCCGCTCCTGTTGATCGGGGCCGTCCTTGGGTCCATCCTGTTTGGGCTCGCAACAGCGACCGAAGCGGCGGCGATCGGCGCGATAGGGGCACTGATCCTCGCTGCCGTTCAGGGCAAGCTTGGATTTTCGGTTCTGCGTTCTGCTATGCACTCCACCATGATGATTTCGTCAATGATCTTTATGATCTTAATCGGCGCGTCGCTGTTTTCGTTGGTCTTTCGAATGTACGATGGCGATCACGTCGTCGAAGCCTTCCTGCTTGGCATGCCAGGCGGGGCCTTATCGGCCATGATCTTTGTCATGTTGGTGATCTTCATACTCGGCTTCGTGCTCGACTTTATCGAGATCATGTTCCTCGTCCTGCCTATCGTCGCCCCGATCATACTGACCTACGATATCTCGCCGATATGGTTCGGGGTGATGGTAGCGGTGAACCTGCAAGCCAGCTTCCTGACGCCGCCTTTTGGCTTCTCGCTCTTCTACCTGCGCAGCGTCGCACCGGACAGCGTGGCAACCAAGGAGATCTACCAAGGGATTATCCCCTTTGTCCTGCTTCAGCTTCTGGGTCTTGGCATTTTGTGGACCTTTCCTGCTCTGGCGACATGGCTGCCTGAGGTCTTATTCTAGCAAGCGAATGCACCTCGGACGATGAGGGCGGCGCGGCGACGGGCTGGGACGGCTTTGTAGCAGGGATCGTTCTGAGCCTGATACTGAGGTTGCTCCTTCCCATTCAGGATGCTGAGCATGCCGCACAAATTCAATGCTAACCGCCGAGGCAAAATTCCGAAGCAAAAGTATCGTGTGTCCAACTGGGCGAGTTACAACGAAAGCTTTCGGCGTCGCGGGGATTTGACGGTCTGGGTCAGCGAAGAGGCGCTTGGTTTGTGGCGGGCACCGCGCCGGGCGACGCGGGGTGGTCAAACCTTCACCAGAGCCGCCCTTGGCCAAGGGTCCTATCTCTGCGTTGCAGCTTCCAAAGACGGATGGGGTGGATAACTCCTGCTCCAACCGGCGTCGCAATGCGCCATACTGCAGTTGTCTATCACTGCTAAGAAAGGAGCTAGCCAATGCAAGTTACAACAGTGGGCATCGATCTGGCCAAACATGTTTTCCAGGTCCACGGAATTACCAAGGATGGGCAGGTTGTCTTCAATCGAGCAATCCGCCGAGCACAACTCATGCAATTCTTCACCAATCTTGAACCCTGCCTGATCGGCATGGAGGCGTGTGGATCCAGTCATTACTGGGCGCGGGAACTCAGCAAACTTGGGCATGATGTTCGCCTGATCCCAGCCAATTATGTAAAACCCTACGTCAAACGTGGCAAGTCCGACGCCAACGATGCTGAAGCTATCTGCGAAGCAGTGACGCGCCCGACGATGCGGTTTGTTGCTCCCAAGTCCGAGGAACAACAAGCCGTGCTCTTCTTGCATCGCGCGCGCGATTTGATCGTCAGGCAGCGAACGCAATTGAGCAATATGCTTCGCAGTTTGCTTGCCGAATTTGGCGTCATCATTCCACAAGGGACTGGGGCTGCGGTCAAATATGCAAAGGGCGTTTTGGAGGGCGAGAAACCAGCCCTTCCTGAGTTCGCAATAGATGTCTTGAGTCAACTTAGCCACCAACTTGTTGCGATGCACTTGCGCTTCCGCTGGTACGAGATGCGCATGCGGCTGCATTCGAAACTGGACAAACGCGTGATGTTGCTACGCACGATTCCTGGCGTTGGCCCAGTGACCGCTTCGGCCATAGTCGCCACAGTTGGCAACGCAAAGCAATTCAAGAATGGCCGACAGTTTGCTGTTTGGTTAGGCCTCACGCCGCTAAACTTATCCAGTGGCGGAAAGGAACGCTTAGGGCGGATCACGAAAATGGGCGACCGTTACATCCGACGTCTTCTGGTGACCGGCATGACAGCGCGATTGCGGCAAATGAAAGTGAACCCTGATCGTGTAGATCCATGGGCTATAGGCCTACTGGAACGAAAGCCTGCTCGACTGGCGACCGTCGCAATGGCGAACAAGACCGCACGAATAGTCTGGGCGGTGCTGACCAGGAACGAATACTACCGGCCTCACACAGCCTAAAAGAAGGAAAAGGAACAACCGAGACAGCAAGACCATTGAAATGATGGCGCACAGTCAGCCCGCCAACCAAGACAACCCGTCGAATGTCCAGGACACATTGTTGTTCGATAAGCCGTTTGGGACTTGGTCGCGGAAACCATCAGGGCCAGCGGCTACGAGTGCCGCGCGAACAGGCCGGACACACGTCTGCTTCTGACCAGTGCAAAATCACCTCAAAAAATGTCTTGCAATGCAGGAGCTATCCACACACGGACATTCATCCATCGTACAGCATTTTCATTGACCCGGTGACGGCAACGCGGGACCAAGCTGCAATTCGCTGTTGCAACCCGAATATTTGTTGCACGATAATTACATTTGCGGGGGCGCAATCCTAGCAAGACGAAGAACAATACAGGCCTTTAGGTTTGCAAATATGCGTGTATCGCGACGTGATGTTTCAGTCATTCGGTAACCCCAGTAGATCATCGGCGACTTGCTGACCGCCGAGATCCGAGAGAAACAGGCACGGTCCGTCAAATACCAGATGACCATCGCCAAGCTGCCGCTCGCCAAAGAACTGGAAGAGTTCGACTTCGAGACCGCCGAGGTGAACGAGACCTTGATCCGCGATCTGGCCTCCGACCTTTATATCGGTGGTTAAAAAGCCACCCTCGCTCCAAGATGAGATAATGTTTCTTGAAACAAGCCATTTGACCAAATCGAGATTCTCAGGACTGCTCTTAAGTCTCGGCGTATTATACCCAGTTTTGATCTCGGAAAATGGTCGCGGTAGATTACTCAAGACACGACCAAATATCCGCAAAACACGGATGTGGATCTCGTGAGCTTAATCTGAGCAAACCTGCACCGGGGGCATCAAATGCGATTGAAGTGGATTGTATGCCAACGAAGACGGACTCGACCCCTACTCCGAGGTCCATTGGTTGAATATGAGGGTCTCTTGATCGACGCGGAAACATCCGAACCGATCCAAAGCTCATCCATCTCTGACTGACATACTCTTCGATCAGCAGCGGCGCTCTCCGATTGAATCGGCGAACGGATTTGTCACTCCTGGTACCTTACCGGTCAGCGGCATACGAAATTCTGATATTGCCGCCCGTGCTCCACAGTAAAGAGCTTTGCAGGTATCGATGGTATCACTGCGCACGATCATCGACCCGCCTTCTTCCGTAAGGGTCATCCGGCAACCATTGTATGATGAGGACCATCCACTACCACTACGCTGTGCGGTAAGTGTTTGCGTGCCGCAGGAGTGCTCTCCTGAGAAGAACATGAAGTCGAAGCGTAGATTCTGACCTTGCTCCTGTAGGCCCATAATGCCGACATTGTTGCAATACAGGCCGGTCAATCCAGCGGTTTGAACTGACGAAGGCGCATTTAGAGCTGCAATGCGGTTCTGCATAGAGTCCAAGAGACAGCGACGATCCGAACTACAGGAGTTCCTTTGACCGATCCAGGATCTTTGATCCGCAAGGATCGAAGCACTTTTGCTTTTAGAAGCAGATCTGCGGGCGCTCCTGAATACATCAGCCATTTGTCGGTCAAGTTTAGAGAGTGCCGCATCGGCGCAGATCGTTTTTTCAACGGTCGTTGCAGCAAGATTGCAATCGAAACTGGCTTGGGCTTGAGCTTCAAAACCGGCGAGCATTACGAAGGGTAAAGCCAATAAACATCTCATCAGAAAATCTCCGCATCAATTTGTTGAATGGCGCAGATTATAGCAAAGTTTAGCGATTCTGGTAAGCGACTTGGAGCTGTTGGGCCTTGGCGAATGAACGATCTGACACTGCCAAATTGAAAAGCGAGACGGCTGAGCGGCAAATCTAATTATTGTGCAGCGATTAAGCGGCCTGACTGATGGTTGCAGCTTTTTACGTGGCGTGGCGTGAGCCGACGCTGCGAACGCCGTCTGGGTTCAGAATGAGAGCCAAGCGGCCTGCGCCAAATGAGATTGCGTATTTCGCGGCGCGGCAGAAGCGCAAGGCATCAAACTCCCGCGTGCCAACCAACACAGTATGTGGACGCCCCGAAGAATCAAGGTTGGAAGAATCGCTTACTCTTTCCCGTTCCTCAGGCGGACTTAATCTTGGGGGGCTGCGGTTGGACAAAGGACTTCATGGGGGCCAGCTGCGGTTTTGAGCGGACCCCCAAAGCCATTGATACTTACTCAGCAGCTATCTGAAAGTTGATATTAACCGGAACACAGGACTTCTTATCGCTCATGAACCGGAACATTGCATCAGAAATAGTTTGCTGATCTTTCAGTAATGGAATGAAAAGACCTTTGTTGTGAATGTAGACCCCATCTATTCCAGGTACTTTATGATCCAAAAGCAACTTCCCATTTATTGGATTAATAAGTTCATGCTGAGCCATGGTACGGTGGGTGTGGCGCAATATATGGCCTGTTTCACGTGGCATATTTTTCTCACGGACAACTTTTGTGTGGGTAACCTTTCCGTCTGTGGTTCGCGTTGGAAAGAGCCAATTTGAGTTTGGATAGAGCGAATGGCTGATTTGCTGAGCTCGGCCCACGCACTCTATCATTTGGATGGAAAGGGGGAGGTCGAATGCACGAGAGGATTTCATTCGTGGGAACCTGATCGCTGAACCTTCAAGATCAAACCAGTCTTGTTGAATAGACATTGCGCTACCAGGTCGTAATCCCGAAAGCAGACTGAGAAGATGCATTTCACGACGAAGTGGGTTGCGGATAGCCTCAAGTTTTTTCGACCATTCGAACAACTCTTCTGGAGCCAGTACGCGATTACTTAATCTGTCTTTATGAAAAATTACCCCCCTTACTGGATTGTATTCAAAGGCTTCATTGTCGTCAGAAAGAGTATCAGCAACGTTGTATGCTGCACGAAAATACCTCAATGCTTGGTTGGCGGCCGTTTTGCCGTGGTTTGTTGAAATGTACTCGTGAAGATCTCGAGCATCGCGTTTAGTGATCTCGATAGCCATCCGGCCGCGCCACCGTTTGAGGTACCGGCTATGTATGTTGTGAACGTTGGAAATGGACCTTTCCGCCATTTCTTTCGCTTCCAAAACTTCTGCGTAACCAAGCATTAGTTCATCAACGGTCCAACCAACGGGGTCTCCGTTTACACTCGGAAGCGTTCCCCGGTTTTTGTTCTTCTGGGGAAAGGGGTCGACACCCCGCTTAATTTTGCTCAGACACTCAGAAGCAATATTTCTGGCGTCTGACAAGGAGTGCGTTTCCGTCGTGCCGATAGTGTGCCGCACCGTACGAACAAGCTTCCTGCGACCAATGGCGCCCTGCCAGAGGTCCGCTTGAAGCTTGTAGGATTTGCACGTTTTATTTATGGAGATAAAGAAACCGGGGACTTTTCCGTCCCGATATGTTTTTGCTTCCCCATGCCACACGTAGCCTTTGATTTTCTTTTCTGTAAGCCAATTAGTCATTTCGTACTCCGAACTGTGTTACCGATAAGTTGGAACCGTCCGCGAACCGCGACGATCAATAGTGATATTGGCCATTGCAGAACTTACGAAACTAAATTATCTATACTTTTCAATGCGATATGGGGCAATATCGGGCGATCCCAGACTCAGGTGTAATTCCTCCTAAGGGGCAGGTTGCAGGTTCGAATCCTGCCGGGGTCGCCATCTTCAGGGTTTTCTGGATATACAAAGATACTTTTTCCGTCCGTCGCGCTCAAAAATCCCATGTCTATCACTCCAATAACCCCCGACAAATCCTGTCAGGGTCAAGGTTGCACATGGGTCAATTCTCACTGACAATTCTGACCTCTACCGGGTCAGTTTTGAGTGACATTCAACAAGTCCTACAGCCTCAGGCTGAAATTTGAAGCGCCTTAGGTTGGGCCTTTTCCACGTTCGGCAAAAACGAGATTGAAGTCCGAACCGATCACGCCGTTGTCGAACAATGTCTTTTCGAACAGACAGAGCAAATTGAGAACGAAACAGTCCGTTTCATTCGATTCATCAAAATTGTGAACGCGGCCACGCATTAGTTCGTACAGCAGTGTCTGGCAAATAGGCGCTGTCTTCACAATGTGAAGATATTGACCCATCACTTCAAAAATATCGGACGCCCGAACACCCTCGCTTGGGTCAACTTTTTGGAACATTTCCAACGGGATACGCGTAATCTCTTTAACGACTTTATTATCTTTGTGAAGAACCTGATTGTAATGATCCGGGAAGCAGGCGAGCAATGCGTTCATCAGACTGATCTGATTCTCCGTCCACTGCATATGGTTTGGTCCCATATAGTCATTCGCAAAGAACAAGCCGCCCGGAGTCAGCGAGAGGTTTATCTGCTCAAAAAGGTGTTCCAGGTTTTCAATGTGATGAAGCGCACCATTGGCGACGATCAGATCGTAGTGGTTCTCTGGAAGGGCTTCTCGGTTTAAATCCATGACGCGAAACGATATGCCAAGGCCATCTCGATGGGCGTTAGCATTACCGGTCTTGACTGCGAAATCGGAAATGTCGATGACATCGAAACATTCGGTCCCAAGAAGGGAGTGCAGCGCCCGCGCCTGATGCCCCAGCCCCCCCAATTTCCAGGCCGCGTTTAATTTTTCGGTCGCAGAGGAAGGTTTTCAGGTATTCGTTCACTGAAACGCCACCTAGGTAATTCTCGCGCATGAACCGGTTTATTGTCGGGCTCTGCCAGACAAATTTCCGCTCTGGATGCGTTCCATTTGTCACGCACAATGACGGATTTTTCCAAAGCATCGATCCTATCAACTTACCTGCCGACCAAGCATTGTTAGAATATTAGCCGGCAAATTTCAATTGGCGCACTCTCGTTTCATACAAGCAATCGGGAGCTGTTAGAGTTGTTATCACACGTTATTTCGAAAAAACAAAATATGAAAACGGCGTGATATCATTCATCTTCATTGGCTCGCCATAGTTCACGGTCAGCTTTTCAAACAAGAATGCGTAGTCGGATAGAAAGTCGGCGTTGGTTTTGATCTGATTGAATACGTGCTTGATCAGGCGCAGTGTATGTTCTCCGAGCGAGAGCTGGCTGTCAAAGCTGATGCAGTCGAAGCTTTTGAAGCCAATGGATGATGAGAGCTCTCTCATATAGTTTATAGGGAATATAAACTTGTCTTCGATTTCGCGCAGATCTGTTCGGTCGCTTTCAAGGTGGTCTCTCTTTATTTGTGGCCGATTTGCTAGGGCCGTTAGCGCCATACGCCTAGGGCGGTCTAGGGTGCCCCTGGCCTGCTCCATATGCAGGATGATTGATGCGATTAGCCCAGAAAAGACATGGACATCCAAAACTGGCTCTCCAAATACACAAAATCCACCGGGCTTGGTTACTCTAAAGCTCTCTTCCAACGTAGTTTCGAATTGCTCAAGATGGCGCAGTATCGAATGTCCTAACACTAAATCAAAACTGGCTGTTCTAAATGGATTGTTGTTTGCGTTGAGCAAATAGCAGGAGAGTTTGTCGGGACTGTGCGCCCCCACCCGTTTTTTCAACAACTTCATGAAATTGAGGGAAATATCTGAGGTATGAATCTCGAAGAAAAAGGGTGAATTGAGTAATCCGTGAGTTAGGTTGCCAGAGCCCGCACCAATCTCAAATACATTTGCTACACTTGCACAGCCCTTTTCGCGCAAAATGCGTTCATAAACATTCGCAAGAGCGGCAGTTTGTGCTTGAATATTATGGGCTTCGTCATACGCGTTCACGTCGAGTAAGGTATCAAATGTTTTATCTTCGCGCAGGTCTACGATCCCATCTATTATTTCAGGTGACCAGCTGCAAGCGCGACAGGCCATACCTTCCGAGGCTGATGTCACGGCGCTGGAACATTTAGGGCAAACAAGTAGGGATGAGGAAAATGGTTTCATGCTTTTAGCCATTTCACAAACTGCTGATGTGACCCATCCTATTTGGAAGGATGGATCACAAGCAGTACAGGTGGGAAACCCCCACTTTGGAACTTACCTGATCACTCTATACAAATGTGAATTCGGTACCATCGCCCAAGTAGTTCAGTAGCGTGATTTCTCCAGCCCCCCATGCCGCCGCCGTAAGGATAGTATCTGGCCCGTCTACAGTCAGCGTCAGGTCACCCAAGGCGGTAACGCCGGAACTGGCCGCGAAGGTCAGCACGTCACCATCGACCGCGTTCGAGTAGTCGCCAATAACGTCCGTCCCCATGTTGGCGTCGGTGAAGAAAAAGGTGTCTGCATCCACACCGCCGAGGTAAAAATCGTTACCGGCGCCGCCTTCCAAAGTGTCGGCTCCTGCTGCACCTATCAGGGCATCATCGCCACCGGCACCGGTCAGGATGTCGTCGCCGGTGCCCCCATAGAATGTGTCATTGCCGGAACCGCCGGTCAGGATGTCGTTGTCACCCCCACCAGCCATGGTGATGCCTGTCACCATACCGGTTGCATCGATAGTATCGACCCCGGTAAAGCCGTTGATGCGCTCCACCCCTGTCCAGGCGCCGATATTCAGCGTCAGGCCAGCGGCATTGGCGATCACGACCTTGTCGAAGCCGATGCCACCGTCTGTAACGACATCAAGGTTGGCATCGATGTAGAAGACATCGTTGCCGTCACCGCCGGAAAGCAGGTCATCGCCGACACCGCCGATGATTGTGTCATTGCCTCCGCCGCCAGACAGATCGTCATTACCGTCGCCACCGAGGATCGTGTCGTTCCCCGAACTGCCGGTGATCGTGTCATCTCCGTCGCTACCGAACAGAACCAGCCCCACGCTCAGTGCCGAGGCGTCGATCACGTCGTTGCCGATGTTGCCGTTGACCCGCTCGACACCGCTCCACCCGGCAAGGTTGATCGAATCGCCCGCCGTGTCGAGGATTGTCGCCCTGTCAAAGCCCACGGTGCCGGTGTCGGTCACGATATCGTCGCTGTCCACGAAGTGGTCGTCGGTATTCTCACCGCCATCGAGGGTATCGGCGCCGAGACCGCCGAACAGCGAATCCTGATTATCGCCGCCATTCAGAACGTCGTCACCTTCCTGGCCAAACAGACCGTCGTTGCCTGCCAAGCCATTGATGATGTCGGCAAACGCAGTACCCGTCAGCGGAACGTCGGGGCCGGGTGTGCCGTTGATGATATTTGCCGGCACTGGCCCGGACGTCACGCGGATCTGTACGTCTTCGGTAACTGTGCCAGTACTGCCATCCGTGGCCTCGACCGTCACGTCGTAAATGTTGTCACCGCCGGCGTCGCCCGGAGTGTCGAAAGAAGGCGTGCTTGCGAACCGGAGTTCACCATCGACGAAGGTGAATGCGGCCGCGTCGACCCCGCTGAGCGAGTAGGCGATCAACTCACCAGTGGTGTCGATGTCCTCGCTTGCGGCACGATAGATGATCGTGTCAGTCGATACATTGTCTTGCACATTCACATGGTTACCCGATGTAATCACCGGGGCGTTGTCGTTGATGTCGGTGACGTTCAGCTTGACGTTGATAGCAGATCCGCCGATCCCGTCCGCGACATCGATCGCCACGTTGTAGAATTGTTTTGCCTCGAAGTTCACAGAGCTGTTCGGTCCGCCGCCGGTCAGGAACAGCTTGTTGATGCCGCCGATGTTACGGATCGTAAAGGATGCCGCGTCATCGCCCAGAAGCGTCAATACCTGTGGCCCGCCATTGGCGCCGTCGGGATCAAGGATCTCAATGTCGCCAACCTCAAAGCCATTTCCGGCAAGCGACTGACCGTCCACCAGATTTACCGTGGACTCGAGTTCCCCGATAATGTCGACGCCGTTCTGCACACGTTCGGCCGTGTTGGTCAACCCGATCAGCGGCGCATACTGCCCAGTCTGCAGGTTGACCAGGGCGTCATCGAATGTCAGCCAGGTTATATCGTTCGAAATGAAGTCGGTACCTTCGTTCGTGCCGAAGACAATTTCATTGTCGGTCAGGTTGAAGCCGCCGACGGCCCCCGCGATCGAGAACTCGCTTTCGAGGCCACGTACGAGGACCGTATCAATCCCGCCACCGCCGACAAGCCGGTCGTTGCCCTCGCTGCCGACCACCACGTCGTCGCCAAGCCCGCCGTTAATGGTATCGTTACCGACCCCACCGATTATCATGTTGGCCAGGTCATCGCCGGTAATCACGTCGGCGAAATTGGTGCCGATGAGCGCTTCGATATCGAGATAGGAGTCGTCGCGGGCGTCACCGGTCGAAAGGACGGTGTTGGCCATGTTGATGGTCAGGCCTGACGCGGTGCCTGGCTGTACGTTTTCGAGCCACGTTGCATAGGACGCGATGTCGAAGCCTCCGACACCGCCATCCAGCGCATCACCGCCGGCGCCGCCGATCAGCATATCGTTGCCCAGGCCGCCCGCCAGCAGGTCGTCGCCCCGACCGCCCGACAAGACGTCGTCGCCATCCTCGCCGTCGATGCCGTCATCGCCGTCATCGCCGAACATGACGTCGTCGCCTTCGCCACCCAGCATTTCGTCATCCTGGGCGCCACCATGCATGGTGTCGTTGCCGTTGTTGCCCATCAGCGCGTCAAAACCGTTGTCGCCGAACAGCAGGTCGTTGCCCTTGCCGCCAGAGATGGCGTCATCATCGGCACCACCACGGACGGTGTCGTCGCCGTTGCCGCCGCGCAGGAAGTCAAATCCCACAGCACCCTCGATGCTGTCGTTGCCTTCGCCGCCATAGATATGATCGTCATTCGCGCCGCCATCGAGGGTATCGTTGCCGCCCTCACCATAGATGGCGTCGTTCCCGGCACCGCCGCGAATGTTGTTGGCTGCATTGGTGCCGCCGATGACCTCAGAGATATACGCGGTCAGTTCCGCCGGCGTGCGCATGAAATCTTGAAGCCCAAGGGCGCCAAGTTCAATCAGCGCATCCGGTGTCCCGAACGCGTCGCCGTGCATGTGTGTCGTACCGTTTCCGCGCATCAAAATATCAGAGAATGTCTGGCCCTCGATCTGGTCGAGGAAATTGCCACCAAGACGCGCAAGGTAGTAGAACCGGTCGCCGTCCTGCAGCGCGATCATCTGCTGGGCAAAGATAAAGTCAAAGGTTGACCCCAGCAGTCCAAGCGGCACTTTCTGTTCCGCGAGGCCACCCATCCACAGGTCGATCAGTTCGTACCCGTTGTCACCCCCGTTCATGAAGGCGTTATCAGCCATCATAAGCGCCGCCGCGTCACGCACATCGTCGATTGCGGTCGGCAGTCCGCTGTCACGGGCTGCAACGATCGAAGCCTCGTTGGAATAGGCCGCGATAAAGTTGACCAGCGAATCCGGGTTCAGCAGGTTCGCCCCAAACTCAGCCCAGCTTTCGTAGGGCTTGAGCGACGCTTCGCCGGTCTGCGCAAAGAGGTCGGCGCGCAGCTGATTCAGACTCGGTAGGCCGACGTCGCGGGCCCGCGCAATGTTCAGTGCTGCCAGGTCGAGCGGCAGGCCGACGAGGAAATTACGTAATGCATCGACCACGAATTCATCGATCTGCATGCCCTGTTCGAACTGGCTACCCTTGATAAAGTCGGCGCCGCCGACGTCAGAGTACAGTTCGGGGTCGAGGAACGCGTCGATCAGCGAAAAGTCAGTGGCCACACCGGAAGTGTCGATTGCTTTGACATTGTCGGAAAGCTGCGAATGTCCGAGGCGGTACACAGCCTGAGAGAACTCCAGCATGATGTTGGGGTTGATGTCGACCTTATAGCTCGCGAATGCGTCGATGTTCGGGCTCATCCGGCGTCCGAATTCTTCGAACACAAGATGCTGATACTGCATCTCGTTAACCATCTTGGCGGCCTGGAAATACATCTCGCCGGTCCATTGCGCGGCGAACGTCGGGTCGATCTCGTTTTGCTGTTGTACCCAGTCCTTGATCTGATTCAGGATTCGAGTGTGTTCGTTGTGGAACGCGTCGTGGATCGACGTCAACGCGGTGTTCTCATTCACCCGCGGATCACCCGAGATATAGTGCAGATCAAGCAATTCATTGTCGAACTCGCCTGCCGCAGGCGGTGGAGCGCCAACGCCATGCGGATTGACGATGCTGTCTCCATCGGCGACCAGCCCACCCGATGGATTGGCGTTATGGGCGATGTCGGCTAAAAACGACTGGCCCGATTCCGCGCCAGCGAGGAAGCCGCCCAACCCACCGTTCGCGGCGGGGTTCCACATCGTCGGATCGGGGGCGTTAAGAACATTGGCGTCGGTCAGCATTTCCGTCGCCGGGTCGGCGCCGACTTGGGCACGCGCCCAGACGTTGGCGTTCGCCTTGATGTCGGCCCAATTGGCGAGGCCGCCGTTTGCGCCATGCACCAAATCACCCGTCGCGTTACCGTTGACGTCGTATTCCCTTAGGTAAAAGCTGATCGCGGCATTCGATCCATAGGTCTGGCTCTGTTCGATCAGCGGCGCGGTGGTGTTTATCGTCTCGCCGTTAGCGTTCTCGTCAGCGCGTGAAAGGAACATCATGTTCGGACCGCTAGGGTCGAACAACTGATCGCCCGGTAGCAGCGGGATCATTACCGTGCCGCCTTGCTTGCTGATAAAGTCAAGCCCATGATCGAAGAACTGTCCGAAGAACGTGAACAGGCTGTTCTCCGGCAGACGGTCGACCGAGATGTCCCCTTGCGACATCAGCTGGGCCGTGTTGGCTGCAGGGTTGCTGGAGGTAATGTCGGCGATCAAGTTGCTGACCACCCGCGGCGATGCGTCAACTTCATTGTTTGCGAACGCCCCGTAGGCAAGCGGGCTGGTCGAACTGGAGATGCTGACAAAACCCTGGTTGAGGTTGGCGAAGGTGCCCGTATCGACAAGCTGTCCGTACTGGTCGATCAAGGTTAAGTTGCTGATATTGTTGTTCGTTCCGTCGATCGTCCTGATGCCCACGGGCGCGAGCGGGTCAGCCCCGGGCGCAGGCGAATCGCCAGCAAGGACATTATCGAGTATGAATAGGATGTCGGCAGGCGTGAGTTGCTGTGTCATAATATCTTTCCCCCTAAATTTATGCAGATATTTCAACGCGTTCGACGCTTTACAGCAGCCGACGATTGCGCAATATCACCGCAGTTACCCTAGGACGGATTTTGGAACTTCGAAAATTAAGATTTTTGTAATATTGCACGAGGCGTCGGGTATCCGGGGGATACTCAGCCGACTTTCAACAACTCATGATTGTGGAACTAGTTCCCGGCACTAAGCAAGGTTCAGATTTCTTAATTGTTTGTCAACCACGTAGGCCGGCAATTTTCCGCCCAAGGTTGAGCGCCCAAAACGCCGCGAAGAAATCCTTGTGCAACAATGCTGTAACAATAATTTACCATATTTTTTGCTAAATTTGCCCAAAAACATGTGTTATTATCGTTAGGCAACCAATTTGATATGCTTTCTGAGATTCTGTGATTTTGGCCATTCCAATTAAGGCTGTTTTCCTTGGGAAGGCAGCGAAGCAAGTCAAGCAATTTTAGTGCGAGTTGTATGCGGTATTTCGCAATTGATTTCAAGGCAGCATTCGACGGTTGGTTGGTAAATTTTTAGTGATGGGGTTTAGATGGATCCTAGAATATTGAATAACCTCGACGGAGTGGTCGCCATTCAACGACTAACATCCAGTCGGCACGAGGGTCAGCATGACCAAGCTGAATTGTTGCGTGGGACGATAATCGAACAGGGGTTTCGACCGCACAATAATGACGTGAAGTCGGCCCACCCAGAGGTGAATAGCCTTGTCGGCATTGTCGCCTATGACTTCAACTGTTCCTCTCCGGCACAGGCTAAGCTCGCTGGCCTAAGAATTGCACACCCGCAGCTTCCCATTCTTGTCGTGGGGCGGTCGGGTGACGACGACGTGAGGGTGGCCGCCTTCGAGGCGGGCGCTGACAATTTCCTGCCTGCAAATTGCAACCGTTTGGAACTGGCGATTAAAATCCGCAGGCTGGGGTTGATGCGCAATTCGCATCCGCCAGCGATAACCATCGACGACTTGCAGATATGGCCTTCGACCCGTTTCGTTGCGCGTGGAGGGGTTCCGATCAAGCTCAGCGACAAGGAGATGGGCATACTATCGTGCCTAGCAGCCGCCGCACCGAATGTTGTGGACCGCGCGACGCTGCTTAAGGAGGTGTTCAAGCTCAACTTCGACCCTGGCACCAACAACGTCGAGGTACATGTACACCGCTTGCGACAGAAAATCGACAAGGGCTATGCCGTGCGTCTGATCAACACAGCAAGAAACGTCGGCTATTTTCTGGGATTGGCATTGACCGGCCCCCCGCTGGCCCCTCGTTCATAATGAGAGTCTGCAGGCTTTTGATCAGCCCCCGAACCAACTAGCGCCCCTATGCGAGAGTTTTCCGGCTTTGGTCAGGGTGACAGGCTGGTGGTGATGACCAGAATATCGACAACGCGCATGACTCAGGGTGACAATGGACCGGAAAGGAAATCGCCAAGGGTCTGTCCCGCATCGGCCCGCGTCAGGCGCGCGATCAGTTCGGCGCGCCCCAGATTCAGCCAGTCTTCCCTGCTCCAGCGCGGTGTATCAAAAAGTGCCCGACGCAAGTCGTTATGGCTGGTGACGGGGCGGGCGATTATCTCTTCGCCTTCAACCTGCCAGTCTACATCGTCCAGCACTCCGGGCCTCGCCCCCACCAGCGCCGCCTCGTAAGCCATCGAATAGGTAAGGTCTGGTTCTCGACGAAAACTCCTTCTCCGAAATGCTGGGAAGGCGATGTAGAATGGCGCATAGCCGAAAGACCGCATGGCCGATAGCAGCAGCAGGCTCTGCGGTGTTTCATTGCATTCGACCCACAGAACTGGCTGATTTTCTTTGATATAATTGTAATCGCTCTTAAGCGCGTCGATCTCTGCCCCCTCAATATCGAGTTTCAACGCGTCGTAATTGCCATGGTCATGACGCAACTGCCTGAGCGGGAAACAGGGCACGGCCTCGTTGGGCGCATTGTCCGGTGCGTCGTGAAAGACGTATTCCTGCGCGCCATGATTATTCACAATCTCTTTTGCGGGCGTCGGTATCATCCACCCCCGGTGCAGGCCCACCCCCGCATTGATAACCTGTGTAGGACAGCTCATACCTTGAGATAGATTTCGGGGTAGATGCGGTGCGAGATGCCGATTGGCTTCGATGGCGACAACTGCACTCGGCGTAACGAAACGCGACACGCCCAGAGAAAACGTTCCGAGGAAGGCTCCAACATCCCACAAGCGGCAGCCGTCCCGTAACACCCGCGCGGCGAGCTCAGTCTCGACCGCACCCCATTCGCCGCGTTCGCGTAAGGCGCGAACGATAAGGTCATCGGGCCAAGCGGGCGTGGATATGGGGCCGTACAACGTATCCAATATAGTCTCATTCAGTCTTGCGCGTGTGTGGTTTCGAAGCGCGGGGGGCTAGTAAGAGAAAGAGGAGGTGCATGCGGCTGATCTATGAAATAATCAGCCTACCCAGTTGGGCTGTTCTGTTGTTTTTGGCACAGATCGAGCGACTCCTTTCACAAGCCGACCCGAGGTCTCCTTTGCCAAAACTGAGCGAACGGCTGTCATGACGGCCTTGGGCGTCTGGTCTACAATCAGGCCGTTGGGTGCGGCCCTGACGGTATCGCCCTGAGCACCCAGATCGAAAGCAAGCACAGGCAATCCTGTGGCGATCATCTCGTGGGTCGTGTACGAAAAGGTTTCTGGCCAGATCGAAGGCATCAACCAGACGCCGACCCGGTACTGGTGAATGAGATTTTCCAAATTGTCCAAATTGTAACTGCCCGTGACATTCACGCGATCAGGTAGAGAAAACCGTGAGTCAAATTCACCAATGATGACAAGCCCTGGCGCTTCGGGCTCCTTTTGGAGCCACCAAGCAAAATCACTAAGGAACTGTGCGCCCTTCACATCACCAATCGCGCCTAGAACGCCAATGCGGGCTTCGGTTGCCGATTTTAGTGGGCGACAAGCGACACGGGGCACCGTATTCGTAATGGTGTGAGGATGAACGACAATACGGCACTCGACATGTGGCCAGACCTCCATCAAGATCCGCTTACTGTTGTCGGAGAACACAATAATAGTGTTCGCCCTCTCTATCAACTTCGTCCAGCACTCACGCCATTCCGCGAGAGATACCTGCGTACCGTCCGGCCGTGTGAAGATATGGGCTGGATCGTCGGTGTCAGTCGCAGGAACGCCGCGGTATTTCAAAGTACTGTCTACTAGGTTGTATGACGGGCTAAGTGGAAAATAATCGTGGAAAAGAACCTCTAGGTTTGTATCAGACCCCGAAGCGATGGCGATCAAGATGTCGGGTAGCTGAATCGGGTCTGGGTCGCCAACACCGCAGGAGTATACCACATGCTTTCTTGGAAGGTGGCGGAGCACTTCAATCAGCACATCTTCGCTTTCTGTAACGGCTTGATGAACATCTCCTGCGACATGCAGCTCAATCTTGAAGCGATTATCACCTCCAATTCTAATTATTATAGTGGGCATGCCCTCGTTTTCTCGGCTGGCGATCCTTTCCTCCATGCATTTCTGCGCACCGCCCTTCATAGAATGGGCCAGATAAATGTGGATGGGACTATGATGAACGGTTGCAGCATAGGCGAGTGCCAAAGTGAAGCGGGCGGTATGGAGCGGATCGTCTTTTAGAAACCTCTGGACCTCTGCATCGTAGGTTGGATAGCGGGACGTAATGCGCTTTCTTGAGGCTTCTGTCGCTATGTTTTTTCTTCCAACTCCAAACGATGCGCCCCCGAAGTGCTCAACAAATAGATTGCCGATCCCAACATGTCGCATCCCAAGCGCTCGCGTTTTTTGGCACCAGTCGACTTCTTCGCCGTAGCCGTGACCAAACGCGACATCAAGGTATGGTACATGTTTTAGGGCTTGGCGGTTGATCCCCATACAAAACCCGACTCCGGTAGGAGCCGATACTGCTAACGGAGCCACTGTAGCGCGTGCCACCGCGTCGATTTCATCAACCGCGCCTGCGTTGATCTTGACAGATCTAGCGATCGAAGGAACAGAAAAAATCGTTGCATCATTTGACATTGGAGTGACGCTGGCGATTGATGGATCCTCAAGTAGCGGATTTATCAGGCGTGAGGCCCAACCGGCAGGAACGAAGGCATCGCTATTGAGAAGAACAACATTCCGCTCGAGTTCTGCCGCCTGCTTTAGCCCGCGATTCACACTATTGATAAAACCCTGATTGGTTTCATTCTTGATAAGCGACACCTTGTCGGGAAACATTTCAGCCCAACTTCGCAGCCATGGTAGTACGCGTTCATCCGAAGACGCGTCTTCGATCAGGATCAGGTTCCAAGGAAGGTCGGTGCATTGTTCAATTCTCGAGAGTGAATTTTCCAGTAATTCAAAAGCGTTGTAGACTGGCATGATAATGGAAATAGGTGTGTTTGTGTTAGTACTTAACTTAGAGGGAAAAAGTGCCTTTGCCGAAAGTTGATCGACATTTCGGTTTATCACATTGTCAACTCCGAAGCGTCGGCGCAGCGCTAGGAGCGTTTGTTTCGGTTTGCCTTTCGCGAAATAGCATGTGATCAGAGCTGCATTTCTGAGTGCCAGGCCCGCAAACACGACCATCGCTTTCCGCCGCGCGGCTGTTTTGTCACGACTGCTAGGCACGGGAATAGGCCAGTGAACTTTTTTGCTATCACTCCTGCTACACAGCGTGATCGCATCGCCATGCCAATCAAGCTCGGTTGAAAATCCGACACGTCCGTCGCGGTTTCTGGTCTCGACCATGCGCAACGGACCCATTGCCGTCGCAACGTCGCCGCGATGCAATCTCCGTCTGATCCGTTTTGGACCTGCTTCTGATAATAAAACAAGATTATCCAGGAGAGACCAGCCAAATAGGTGAACGCGGTCACCGCAGAACTCGACGCGTTCAATATATCCGACGATAGAACCGTCGACATCATGTAACGGGCGAAGCGCGACAGTAAAAATTACTGTAGAATTCTGAAACCTAGTAAAAATAGTCTTCATTTGAGATATCATTTTAGACCTCAAGTTGAAAATAATAACCCTCACCATTGAAGTGAATAAGAATAAAAGCAGTGTCAGGCGTGGTATCCAAGGTTGCCTCGAATCCCACCTCATTCCCGCGCTCTAAAGTATTTAATTCTGGACACACAATCGATACGTCAGGCCTGACAATGTTCGGAACAACCTTGTTCTGATCGGCCCCTGAGACTAACGTCACGTCGTCGCAAATCGTCCAGCCTACAACTTTCAATGTAATCATATCATAATCAACTGATTCGACATAACCAATCAACTGACCTGACGATGCTAACAGCGGAAATCCATGAATGCATTTGTTCAATTTCAAAGGTTTCATCCGAACCTCCCATGTAGGTGCGAGAACCCTCACAAGCTTGAGTTAATGGGATGAACAGCTTCCCCGGCAAGCATTTTGTTGATATTCCTTCAATTTACTGCTTCTGGTTGTCTGGCCTTTCTACGGGTTGTGTGCTGTCATTCTTGGCTTTGTTTGATACGCATTTGGGGAGGTTATGCGATCATATACATTAATGTCGGGCGTGATGCGCCTGTGTAAGGTGCGGTTACCCGTCGCCTTCGAACGGAAAGTGGCCTAAGCGAGCACTTGGGGCGGCACAAAAGCAGGGCAGGTCCATCCACCCTCGCTTACGCACTTTGGGCAGCAACCACAGACGTTTCAGCATTTGGTCAGCCCGCAGAGATCCTAAATTTATCCGATTTTTGGGCGTGCGGTCAGGTGTTTAGACAGGTTGCTCTGAGCCGTAATAGAAAGTTTTGGAATATTTCGTGTAAGAGTAAAGTTTGCTTAGTTTATCGCCCGAAACAGATGAGAACACATCAGCAACTTCCTTTGAAAACTGTTTTGCACCGCTGATGTTTTCACGCTTGAAATCGGCAATCTCGCAAACATGATTTTTATTCAACCATTGCGCTAGAGAGTTAGGCATTTCTTCGTATCGTACGATGACATAATCGGCATTTGGACTTGTTGTGGTCCAAACCCCGCGGTCCTCTTTCATATCTTTGATATAAATACCCAAGGCTGTTTCGAAATGCTTTTCGAACCAATTGGCAGGTCGCAAAAACAGCCTTAACAAGCGTGTCGTCCCAGGGTTGTCCTCAAATATAGTGTCCTTAAAGACTGCGGGGTCGTTTTCGACTTCTGCCAGATATGCATCTATCCCGCCCGCCTTTTCAAGAAGACTACAAGATTCGTCCAAAACGCATTTCAGGCCATTCGTCACAATCTCTGCATCGGTCTGACACGGTAACGATTTCGTTTTGCATAGGCTTTCAAAACTCGGCAAATACCCTTCGACATCCTGAACTACGCCTGAGCGCGCCCATTCTACCGGATTACGTGCAAGGGATATCACCACTAGCCGTTCGTCGCCAAAAAGTTTCGCACGGATGAGGTTGACGCGACGGGTGATCCTTATATTTTCTATAAATTGTCCGAGCTGGTGCTTAAAGAAATATAGCGGAACATTCGCCCCGGTTATTGTCGGGACGATCGCCGCCAGCGCCTTTTCTCCCAGAAAGTGGCACTGCACAGCACTAATATCTTGAAGTTCGTTAAGGGTTGAAACAATTGACGTGCTCGCAACCTTTCCCATTTGATAGACTACGATATATCTGCGTGTCATAATTTTGATCATCCTCTTCGCACTGTCTCGATGCCCTCTGGGCCGCATATCATCGGCTTTACACTGGCTCAAATCCCTCTTTCTGCGGGTATTTCATCAGGTCAGTATTTTTTTGAACCCAGTCCAATAGGCTGTCGGGGCCGGTTGTGTACGGGGCGGGAAACGCTATGCGCAGGTCCTTACGGTCGCGATAGAGCTCCCGTACGGATTTCGGTATGGTTTCGCCGCTGTCGAAGGTGCCGTAGTGCCACCACCCTGTTGGGATGGCGGGGTCGGTGGCCGCGATGACCTGCTGGCGATACCACCACCAGAGTTCATAGATCTCGATGTTGCCGCGGGCATAACGCGCGGTCATGCAGTCGCCCACCGGGCCGAGCTTTGTAAAGTGGTAGAATCTGAGCGGCACGCCGTTGATAAGCGCAGAACCCACGTTATTATAGCACATAGTACGGTTGCTGAGGTTCCAGCTTGCCACGTTGTAGCCCGGATCGCGCAGCGTCTTGACGCCATCAAAAAAGCAAGGCACCAGATTGCACCATTTTTGATCGACAAAGAGGCCGATATCGAGCCGATCATAGCACCAGTCGGTCAACCGGTCGTCCCACCACTGTGCAAAGCGTCGACCTTCAGTATCGTTTGAGATGGCTGCGAAGCCCAGGTTGTAGATGCCATAATCGAGTGACGTGATTTCGTTGTCACGGATCGCGTGCGGTTGGTCCTTGGGATCGGGATCGATTTGGTGCGGTGTTAGCACGATGGAATTGCTATCGAGCATATCGCTCACCGGCGTCATCGGGTTAAACACCGCAATGTCGGGGTCAAAATAAAACAACTTCTCGCAATCTGGCTCTTGAAGGATACGGACACAGGCGCGACCCTTGACCGCGGTGCAGGCCTCGACGACATCATGGCTGAACAGCCAGCGACCGGTCTCTGTGCCATAGAGGTCTTCGACGTTGAGGATGCGGTCGTAGTTCTCCTGCGTCAGATCGAATCGGAAACCCTCGGGGGCCTTGTCGGTCATCACCAACCAGATTACCCAGCCGGGATGCTGGGCTCGCAGGGTGCTCGCCAGAACACGAGCACGGTTCAGGTAGCTGTAGGAACAGCTGGTGAACGCATGGACAGTCATTGCTCATCTCCAGGTTCGGCGTCGATCGCATCATGCACCATACGACTGAGGTGATGCTTCACACGGCTCTGACGACGTTCGGTACGTAACTTTCGGACTATCTGATCGTTTCTACCATCGGTGAAGAAAGCCTCGAGGTCGTCGACGTCGCGGAGTACCACTCCGCGACCGAATGATACAACGGAGGCTGCCACATTACCCGAAACCTCGTTTGTAATCACGTAAGCGCCGCCAGCGTATGCTTCATACGTCGAAAGTGAGAAGGTTTCCGGCCAAGACGCCCAATGTAGCACCAGATCTACACGGTTGCGTACAACAGCGTCGATCATGGCGTCTGGTGCTTCTGCTGTGACATGTACCCGTTCGTGCTCGATTCCCGGCGTTTGGATATCTGCTGCGCCAAGGAACAGAAAACGGAAGCGCTCGGTATGCCGTAGCGCGCGGAAAAGATTCTCGAAGACGTTCCAACCTTTATGTGGGAGGGGTGTGCCAAGGAAGGCGATCGTGACAATGTGATCCTCTCTTGGCAGTCGGACCACCCGCTTGCGCCATTCCAGTTTCATATGCGGGCGGATCTCCACAGAGGCAGCTCTGAGCCCAGAGCGCGCCACCCACGTTTCGGCGGTCCCTCGCGAGGGCGATAGCAATCGGACCTGCACCCGCTTGAAGAACGTGGCCATTCGATCCGTATGGGTGCGCCTTTCCTCACCAAACCGGCAAAGTCGGCAGGCGTTGGACACAATCGGTGGTGCGCCACAAAATGACACGCCATTGCGTTGCAAGGTGTAGCTCGGGCAGAGTGTGAAGAAATCGTGGAGCCAAAGCCAGCATTCTTTACGACCAGTTGCCAGAATGAGATCGGCCAGCCGCTCTGGCAGGTGACCCAGCATGTGGTGAATAACCACATGCACATCGTTATACTCTGTGGCAACGGTGCCGACAGTTCCAATCAGATCAGAGATATGGCACTCACCGATTGACCGCCCATCGAGCAACAGGGACATTACTGGGTCACTTTCCTCAGTCTCATGAGCCAGACGGGGCAGGGTCTGCCAAGGGTGTAGGTTCAAATACAGGCAGCCGTTGGCCGCCGAAAGTGTCTCTTCACGATGCTCGCACAGCTGAACTCCGCCGCTGACCTTGCGGTAGTTGTCATGTCCAACCGACAAGATCAGTGTGTGCCTGTCTGCGTACTGCACATCAGAGAGTATATCGATCAGATCCGCAGTGTTGAGTAACCTTTGAGGGAGGCGGTTTGATCGCCATCTCTTAACCTCTTCCTCAAGCGGTACCGTATTGCGGAGACGCTCAGCCTGGTATCCACCAGGATGTCTTGCAAGCCGCCCTTCCGCCCGTCCGGTCGTCACATAATGCAAGAAAGGGTTGATTTTCAGACTTGCGATATCCGGGTTCAAGTCCAGATAAAATTGCGTCGAGAATTCTGGACACGGGTCACGCCGCTCTTTCCAGCCAACGGCGCAGTAGTGCGCGACAGGGTCGATCTCGGCTTGCGCCAGATCTGGATTGTGTGAAACATAGAATTCCGTATCGAAATATGGTCTTATCTCTGCTACCGCACCCAATCCGGTCGTATCGTCACTCGCTTCTTCCACGTTGCCCGAAGGCCTCGTAATCCGGCCCTCCTGCCGTCCGGCAACGATGTAGTGCCAGAACGGGTTAACACCGGATTGCGAGATGTCCGCATGGTCCCTAAGGTATTGAATGGTCGAGAAATACGGTGAGGGATCGCGCCCTTCCCGCCATCCGTAATGCATGAAATGGTGGAGTGGATCCACACCTGCCTCGGCAATGTCTCCATATGTCTTTAGATAAAACTCCGCGTCGAAATGCGGCTCTACATCATCAGCCTCTCTCGCTATGCGCTCTTCAATGGCTATATCGAGCGAACTCTCGGCTACCTCGGGCTTGACTGCTTGGCTTTCTTCTTCCTCTCGAAAACTCACGAAGTGGACTAAAGGATTTACTTCACGCTCGCGGATTTCAGGGTGTTCGTCCAAGTAAGAGCTTATCGAGAATTCAGAGCTCGGATCACGCAGCTCACGCCAACCATATTCGCAAAAATGAAGCAGTGCATCAACTCCAGCCTCTCGCACATCTTCGTTGCATTCCAGGTAGTATTCAGCATCAAAGTAATCACGAATCTTTTCGGCCTCAGCCTCTAGGCTTGCTGTCTTTCCTTCCAGAGTCATGGCAACACTCCTTCTGAAGTCATCGTAACAGTCGCGGGTTTTGCCTCATCAAAAAAGGAAAGTTGAAAAAGCTTGTTCCGTTCCATCCTAACCTCCTGGAAAGCGCATTAATCAAATGCTCGGCGACGACGCGATCGGCTTCAAAGATGCCTTCAAAACGCGCGTATCGTCTTTATTGGAGACTGTTTCGCTGCAAAGCAGCCCCTAATCCGGAAACACCTCGGCCATCAATTCTATATCTTTTGCGACAAAATCCTTTAATTTTCCAGCAGTTTCATCGCACTCTAGCCGTGCCAGCAGCTTGGGCCAGCGCGCCTCACCCACAGCATGATCACCAGTGTTGTGAAAGACTTGCGCCACTTTTATTCGCTTGCCCAGACGCGCTGCGATATCGACCTCTAATGCCGCGAGACCGGTACTGGCATAAATTCGGTCCAATTTTGCTACACCAGCGCGTGCCTGCATCAATACCTCTGCCAGAGTAAGTCCAGCCAGTTCCTGATGACCGCGCATCTTGCGGGTGGCAAAATAGGAACAATAGAAATTGTCATAGTGATCGCATATGAATCTCTTCCAGTTGGCATCACCACCAAAGAAATACTCATCCGCTGACACTTCAAGGATCCGCCGCTTGCCAAAATTCTCAGGAAGCTGCAATTGTTTCGGGCTTAGCCCTCGAGCCTCGTTAAATAGATAAAGGTAAAAGGAGGCAATTCGTTCACGCGGGTCGCGTAGCACCGAAAAGACAAAGCGGTCTTGTGGCAGTTTTTCCAGTTCAACCCAGTCAATATGCCCTGAATAGAGTCTGAACCCACCTGGCATCTGCGACCCGTTCGGAGCTTGAGTATGGGTGCGCACTGGGCTGACATGTTCAGGCCCGCCCACCGCACCAACCAGAGCTTGATGGATGGTCTGCCCAGCAGTCTTGGGAATGTGTAGAAAGACGACTTTTGTCATATGCCGCCCTCAGAAAGATTCACGACGGTGGGTTGGAAGTTTGGCTCCTGTTCATGCATGGCCAGAACACCCATAATGAAGTGATGGGGTTTCGATGGTTGCAAATGCTCCAGTTGCCAAGGTGCATAGCGCCACCATTCACACCGCAACATCGGCGAGATTAGAGTCGGCGGAAGTCGGAATTTCTTTATAACTGCCGGGTTCCCTGCCACCATCGCATAGGGAGGCACATCGTGAGCAACTACCGCATGCGCGGCCACAATCGCCCCGTCACCAATCGTTACACCCGCTTTGATCAACGCCCCATGGCCAACCCAGACGTCATTGCCGATCTTGGTGATATTCACTTTCGTGGGCGGCCCCTCATTGGAGAAGCGGTACCTGTGATACTGCTCGGCTCCCTCGAACCCGTCGTCTAGGTCAAACAGGCGGTCATGTAGATAAAACGCCGGGCTGGTTGAGGCCCAAGTCAGAGGGTGATCCTGCCGTCCAATCTGTACATTCTCACCGAAAGAGCAATAGCGTCCAATGCGTGCCGCAAAACAATATCCTGACACTTGATATGAGAATGCTCCTAGATGGATCGAATGCTCGTACTCGGTCCACTTTAGGCTTGAGGGGGCCTCAAGCCGTGTATCGGCAGGAAGGCTGACAGACCGAGATCCGCTGCGGTTCAGCACCTCAATACCCTTACTGCGCAATTGACTTATTGAAACCACAATTTTACTCATCGCCAGCCTTTTGCGTATTTCTGGGATGGGTTCTTGGTACTTTGCCATACTTCGTCGCACTAATGTCAACGGTATTGTCAAATAATGGCCGCCTGCAACCGCAACGGTTCAATCCCCTACGCATCCCCTTGAATAACCTGTGGGCCTGTGGCCTCATTTTCACTTTAACATCGATTCTCTCAAAAACTCTCTAGGTTACAATAGAACTTGATCTGATCCCCGTAAACTGGACCAGTTTAGCTTAGAGTCCGATTCGAAACTATGTGCGATATTTCATGAGGTTGCGAGGATAGCCGACGATGAAGCTGTCGTGGACGCAAGGGGCCGGCAGATTTTCATCGACCGCCGTCGTCAGCGCACCTTTCGCGATCCGAGCGTCCACATTCATCAACCGAATTCCTTGGTGGTTGAGTAGCGTTCCCCGCAACTGGCGTGTCTTAACCGCCTGGGTTTTACCGTAGACTGCCTAGTTCTTCTCAAGCGACTTTATCGAATACGTTCATGTTCGCAAAGAATGCCTCCTCTGCCTCCGTTGGGGGGGATTGCCTGAGAACATACTCCAGTAGTCCCGGTGTTGTGGGTATGGTCGTTAATACAGAACTGAAGGATTCCGCGCCTCGCCCGAGCGACGCTTAGCTGGCCGTATGGAGCAAGTCGGCCGGAGGCGCATAGTATTCGATCGATGCGCCCGTATCGCATTTGACACGAAATTTCACGATGCTTTCCGGGCGCAACAGATCGGCTGGCAGGCGAACCGACCACGATTTAGGCTCATTTTCGAAACCGGGGAAATGCTTTGCAAAATCCGTATTGCGATAGGGATGAAATTCAGCCTGCCCAAACCTCACATTGTCGATGTAAACGTCAACCGCCACGATTTCGTGACCGACGTTCATGTCCACGACCCATCCGAAAATTTGGAACTCCCGGCCCGAATTCACCGAAATCCATTGGGGTGCCCGCCCCCCAGTGGGAGGTCGTTTCAGGTCGAGCGGTGTGAACGCGACCGGATCACGCAATGAAATCGCATACACATCCTGATTCAAATATAATCCGCGCCTGAAAACATGTATATTCGCCTTCGGGGAAATGAATTCGGCAATCATCCTCCGCATGAATTCGTCGGTCACCGTCGTCAGCCCGTATATGTCGGTCGACAGCGAACTGCTTTCCGAGCGGAGTTCATATACAATACCGCGTTCCTCAATGCCATCAATGTTTCGCGTGCCTGTAACCGTCTCCGCCTCGCGGGCAGTAACGACAAGAACGCCATCCTTCTCGAGCAATGAGCCGAGCTTTGCCAACCATTTTCCGAAAATATCCTCGGGCAGATGGGTGAACAGCGACATCGCGGTTATCAGATCGAATTTTCTGTCGCATTCGAACTTGTCCGGATGTTCGACAGACTGAATGGTGTTGACCTTGAGATAGGATTCCTGGAACGACATCGCGTCAGAATAGATGTCAGACACCCAGACCCGATCTGCCGGAATGGACTGGATCATGAATCTTGTCGCGCGCCCGTGCCCGCTGGCGAACTCGAGAACAGATCCAATCTGGTGTGGGCCGCCAAAGTAATGCTGATAGAACTGTTCCATTACGTCATGCGTGCGACGACCGGATTCTATATACTTGAAATAGGCGAAGTCGACCGGATGCTTCACTGCTATCGCCTTGTGGAACATCTCATCTTGGTCTGCGATTTTTCCATGAAAGTTTTCAGGAGAAATTCCGAGGGATGTCAGGTAATCCTCGACGCATCGTCTAGAGTGTGTCGAAATTTGAAGGTTTGTTATCAGTCCGTTCATGTAGCAACCTCGCTCACCAAATACGGGAAGGTAAAACTACCATAGCGACAAATCTGCCTAGAAAAATTTTTTTCTACCTCAGCCTTGCATCTCCGCAATTATGTACAAAAGGTTTAGCTGTCAAAGTCTTTTTCTCTTATAAAATTCTGAATTATGAGTCGGCTCCGAGATTCGGATGCCGACGTAAGCTGCGATTTGCAGTGGTAAATCCCCATTTTCAACGGGGTCCAGCCGTAGAATTCGTGCGGCTGTTTTCAGTTTCTTGGCGGGGGGCATTTCGCCGATGGCCTGTTGGGGCGTTTGTTGTTGTAAGTCCATAGCCATTTGGTGCGTCAACCCAAAGGGCTCCGGTTTCGGCTGGGTGAAAGGTCAGGGACAGGTCAGAGCTTCTGGAAAATCCGGAACGGTTCATACAGGCAGAACCGTTTATCGCTTCGGACGGATGACAATATGCGATCAGCCGGACGCGGCCATAGCGATGCGTCGATAGCCAGCCTGTCCGTAATAGAACCCATTACTGAACGCCACATCGCCGCAAATGTCGTGGAGTGCCTGCTCAGCGTCCGTAAAGTTCGAAGTGCAGTCCAGCGCATCACGAAAAGTGCGTGCGACAGCCACCATGTCGACGGCCTGTGGCATCAAGCGCAGATGCGTGACGCCAGTGGATGCAAGCTTGGGCATTTCGGGCAACAGATCGACATAGCTTTGCGATTGGGTCTGAATACCGTTGACCCGCAGAATTGGCCGCTCATCTGTTGTGCAAAGAGGCATGCCATCGGCGTCGTCTTCGCACACGAATTGGCAGTTATCCTTGGTACGCCCGTGCGCGCGCGCGTGATAACAACGTGCCGAGACAGCCAATGATGCCCGCCCGAAGACCTGCACCTCCACACCAAGCCCCAGATCGCGGGCGGCCTTGGTGGCCACGGCAATCGCCTCGGCAGGTAATTCGGTGGGCAGGCAGATGTGACTGGCCCCTTGGCGGGCCATCCATGCAATCGTTGCCTCGTTATAGGCGTTCATGAATGGCCCAATGCGGTGGGGACGGTCACCTCGGGCATAAAGACCCGTAGCGTTGTTAATTTCGATCTCGGGCGCGTCCATCGCGGCCAGATCAGCAGTCGCCTTGCGCTCGCGCTTGAGCATCACTTCGGCCAGCGATGACAGGATCACCGTCTTGCCAGCCCTTTCCAGCCGCGCAATCGTGTCTGGCAGGTCAGGCTCATGAAACGGCGCGCGCTTGGAACAGATGACTTCGCCCAGATAAACCTCATCCACAGGGGCTTCATCCGCGATACGCGCGTAGAAATCGCGCCGCTTTTCAGCAGACCAGTGATAGGCAATCGGGCCTAGTGTGAGTTTTGTCATCTCTGTTACCGCCATTTCTTGGTCTCGAACGCGCCTTGGGTCTGCTTTTGCCCCTCGGTCAGTGCCACGAGGTCTGCCATATCCGCAGATCGGCCCGCGCGAATATCATCGACCGCGCGGCGAAAGGCGGAAACCACGCCCCGTACATAGGATTTTGACCGCTGCCGCCCCTCGATTTTGAACGCATGGACACCGGCATCGATCAGCTCCGGCAGCAGCCGTGACAGGTTCAGGCTGACGGGTTCTTCAAAGGCATAATAGGCGTCTGACCGGTGCGGCGCGGTGTAACGTCCCTTGCAGATGGTGGGGTAGCCCGCCTTTTCATCGGGTCCAAAGCAATCAATGGTGAAGCCGGCCAGTTGCGACGACATTGTGCCATCGGCATCGCGTTTGTATTCAACATCCGAGGCGGGTGAACAGACGCCATCCATATTGGTTGATTGGCCTGTCAGATAATTGGTCAGGCTGCATCGCCCTTCTACCATCAGACCGTGATTGCCGAAAATGAAGGTCTCGATTTCGCAAGGGATTTCCTTGCGGACCTGCTTGATTTCCGGGATTGTCAGGATGCGCGGCAGCACCACGCGTTTAACGCCAAAATTTTCGCAATAGTACCTGATGGCCTCCGGGCTTGAGGCCGCAGCCTGTACCGACAGATGCAAACGGACCTGCGGATGGGTCTGGGCAATATAATCGGCCACGCCCATATCGGCGACGATGAACGCATCAATCCCCAATCTGGCACCCGTGTCCGCCGCCTGCCGCCACAGATCAACCTTGCCCGCAGGCGGGTAGGTGTTCAGCGCCAAAAGCACCTTTGTACCCTTTGCATGAGCATAAATCACCGCCTCTGCCAGTTCATCGGGAGTGAAGTTAAGCCCCGGGAAGTTCCTGGCGTTGGTGGCATCCTGAAACCCGCAATAGACAGCATCGGCACCAGCATCGACCGCTGTGCGCAATGCTGCGGGCATACCGGCGGGGCAAATCAGTTCGGCGAGGCTCATGGTGCGACGGTTCCATTTTCTTGGGTGGGATAGTTGCGCCGCAACCGGGCGAGGATCACGCGACCGGGAGCGCCAAACATCTCTGCGGTTTCTTCGGCAATAGAGCCGTCCACGTCGTCCAGCGCATTGCGCAATCGCACGACCGCTTCGGTGTCACCCGAGACCTCTAGATCGCGCGAGAAAAAGGCAGCGTCGCCGTCCTCTTCTGCATCCATCAGTTCCAGGAGCAGCATGAACTTACCACGGATCAATGCACCGGGGTGCGGCGCGGCATCGCGTGGAACGGCACAGAAGATCAGTGCCTCGGGGTCCGGCCGCAAGTGCAGGGCAAAGGGTAGCTCGATCGGGTCAATCAGGAAATCTGTTGACTGGTGCGGTCCCAACCGTGCAAAAAGCGATGGATGCCGTGCCGCAATACGCCGGACGACGTGCGTTAAGAGTGGTTGGACCAAGGCGCAGGGCAGGCGGGAGAGAACGGTCATGCGGCGCCCTCAAGGCGCGGGAACAACACCGTGTCTTCAAGGAACATATGCTCGTCCATATCCTCAACCAGTTTGCCAAGCCCTGCGTAAAGCCTGGTCCAGGATCCGCAGGCATATGATGGCAAGCGGAACCCATGCGTAATCGCGGCGATCTTGTTCAGCGTCGCCTCTTGCCCCGAATGATCGTGACGCAACGCGGCGATGGGCCCATCTGCCTTTTCAGGGCGTCCAAAATCCACCGCTGCAAAGACATTCTCTTCTTCTTCGCGCATGTGGACCTCGAGGTCGACGATCAGCGCTTCAAGTGCATGTGTCAGGCCATGCGGCGCATTCGGGTCGTCAGCGTGGGCCGTTTCGACCTTGCGGCCCAATGCAATCAATTCCGGCAACTCGCGCCGATGTGTTGCGTGATAGCGCTCTACTATATGCGCGATCAGCGCGGGTGTCGGCGCATCTTTGCCGGGAAACTCAATGGGTCTGACCATTTGGACGTTCTCCTTTGTCTGAGCCTTTTGGTGATGCGTGCGTTTGTTCCATACGCTCGTGTCAGCCGGTAGCGGTGTTGGGCCGTCGCGCGATCGCCGTTTTACACCATGTCAAAATTGCTTTCTCATCTGATGACAGGTTGGTGGCCATGCCATCTGCGAAACGCTCAAAGGCTGCGCGATGCGTGTCAGAGACGCCAAGCAAGACGGGTATCTCGCTGGCCAGTGCATCTCCGATCAGCTGGCGAAAGCCATGGCCTTCGGCTTCGCGCAGACCGAATTTGTTCAGCACGATCAGATCAGCGACTTCGGCTGCCAGACGCGCAACGGCGATCCCGACGGCGTCTTCCAGCGCGCCGGCATCCATCTTGCAAGCAGAAGAGCCGGGACCCAGATCCTGAGTAATGCGCACAATCGGGCCATTCGGCAAAAGCCGAAGCGTATTATCGCACTGTTTTGATGCATCACTTTGCTCAAAATCGCGCAGAGCACCCAGTACTCTTATCCCCTCACTGCTGAGCCGGGTCACCGCATCGGCCAGCAAACGATCCGCCACGCCGCGCTCTGTCGGGGTAATGCTCGCCAGCGGCGTCATGTGTGGCCACCTGCGTTGATATTGGCTTCGCTGATGCCTTTCATAACAGACACTTTCAGATAGTATTGACCGTGAGTAGTGATCCGGTATTTGAAATACCGATTACACCTTTTGAATACGCAATGTAAATACCAAATCAGGACACAGATCTTGCGCCTTACCACTTTCACCGATTTTGGCCTGCGTGTGCTCATGCGCATGGCAGGCGAACCCGACCGCCCCTTCACCACCGCAGAGCTGGCAGAGGAGTTCTGCATCTCGCGCAATCACCTGGCCAAAGTTATCTCGGCACTATCTGCCGGAGGATATCTGAAGACGCGTCGTGGAGGGGGTGGTGGCGCGGAGTTGGCACAAAAACCCGACAAGATAAGGCTGGGCGATGTCGTATCCCTGCTTGAAGCAGATCAGGCGTTGGTGGAGTGCTTCTTGGCCAACGGCAACGCTTGCACCCTGACATCTCGCTGCCAGCTCAAGGCGAAGCTGCTGCAGGCCGAAGCTGCCTTCATTGCCGATCTGAACCGCAGTACGTTGGCCGATTGTATCTACCATCCGATCAAATTCTGACTTTGGACTGTGGCACTCAAGGCGCTGCCTTAGTTCAACGCGGGGCCGCCGACATGATTTTGCATGCCATTGGCCGCTCGATTCTGGTAAATCTGACCGAGGGTCAGGCCTAGGAAGGACGTTCGGCGGCGGGCATGTTCGCCAGCGTAACGGCTGACACGACATTTCTGGCAGACCGCGCCGATGACAACGACACATTGCGCAATGTCTTGAAACCTTGCGGAGCCATCGCCAACATTCGTCCAATTTGCGTCGTTACGGATCTCGTTGCGGACTTATGGGCCGGTGAGCAAACCAAGCAGAACAAGCGTGCAAAAGGTCCTGACCGTATTTGGTCAGGACCGATGTCGCGTACCTAGCCGATGATGACCGCCTTCAGATCGTCATCAATGTAGGGCAGGTACTGTTCGAAGTTCTTCGCGAACATATCCACCAGCTTGGCCGCCTGAATGTCATAGTCATCCTGGTTTTCCCAGGTGCGGCGCGGGTCCAGCAGGACCTCGGCAACGCCGGGGGCCTTGACGGGGACGTCGAACCCGAAATTCGGGTCCTTTCGGAATTCGACCTCTGAAAGCGACCCATCCAGAGCCGCCGTCAGCAAGCTGCGCGTGGCCTTGATTGGCATCCGGGAGCCCTTTCCATAAGCGCCGCCGGTCCACCCTGAATTCACCAGCCAGCAGGTCGAGCCATAGCGTGCGATCTTGTCGCGAAGCAGGTTGCCATAGACCTCGGGGCGGCGCGGCATGAACGGCGCACCAAAGCAGGTTGAAAAGACCGTCTGCGGTTCGGTCAGGCCGCGTTCTGTCCCCGCCATCTTGGCCGTGAAGCCGGAAAGGAAGTGATACATCGCCTGTGTTGGTGTCAACCGCGCGATCGGGGGCAGTACGCCAAACGCATCACAGGTCAGCATCACGATATTCTTGGGGTGCCCGGCCATTCCCGTTTCCGAGGCGTTGGGAATGTAATCAAGAGGATAGGCACACCGCATGTTTTGGGTGAGGCTTGAATCTTCGAAATCAAGTTCCCGTGTCTCATCGTCGTAAACCATGTTTTCGATGACCGTGCCAAACATCGAGCAGGTCGCGAAAATCTCGGGTTCCGCCTCGGCGCTCAGGTTGATTGTCTTGGCATAGCAGCCACCTTCAAAGTTGAAGGTGCCGCGATCCGACCAGCCATGTTCGTCATCGCCCAAAAGCGTTCGGTCGGGGTCTGCCGAGAGGGTCGTCTTGCCGGTGCCCGAGAGGCCAAAGAAAATGGCCGCGTCCGTCGGGTTGTCATTTGCGTGGTTGGCCGAGCAGTGCATCGGCATGACGCCTTTTTCGGGCAACAGGTAATTCAGCAGGCCAAAGACCGATTTCTTGTTCTCGCCCGCGTATTCCGTGTTGCCGATCAGGATCAGCTTTTCGTCGAGATTGAGCGCGATCACAGTTTCCGAGTTACAGCCGTGGCGGGATGGGTCAGCCTTGAAGTTGGTGCAGTTGATGATCGTGTATTCGGCAACGAAACTGTTCAGATCCTCGCGCTCGGGCCGACGCAGCATGTGGCGAATGAACAGGCTGTGCCAGGCCAGATCGTTGATTATGCGAACGTTGATGCTGTGCTCCTGATCGGCGCCTGCGACCAAATCCTGAACGAAATAATCGCCACCAGCCATATGCGCCAGCATGTCCTGGTGCAGCCTGTCAAAGGCCTCTGGGTCCATCGGTGCGTTGTTTTCCCACCAGATTTCATTTTCCGTGCTTTCCGTGCGGACGATAAACTTGTCCGTCGGGGACCGGCCGGTGAATTCGCCGGTTGAAACAAGCAGAGTTCCGCCATTTCCTTGGGCGCCTTCGTTTCTTTTAAGCGCGGCTTCGACGAGGGCGGCTTCTATGAGGTTGTAATAAACATTGCCCAACCCTTTGATCCCCTGGTCTTCAAGTCGGAATCCTGGGTTTACCCGTCCAGTTGTCATGTAGGTCTCCTTTGGTGTCGTACTCTACAACGTCGCAACCGGGTGCAGAGCGTAAATCGTAGCTGCTGTATTTTCGATAGGTGTTAGCATGGGCTTTCAGGTGCTGAAAGCTAAGATAGGCGTCGTTAGCGCCACCAAATCAACGTTTGGCGCCATCATTGCGAATTTCGGGATTTCAGGGCCGTCATCCATTTTTCGGGATTTGCGTTTCGCCCGCCAATGCACAGGGTCGGTCATGTCGTGCGTTTCGCATCGCGGCCCAATCGCGCGGCGCGCAAATCGCCTTGGACAGGTTTTAAGGCTGGAGCAGGATTTTTCCATGATGCTTTCCGGCTTCCATAATGCGGTGCGCCTCGGCCGCCTGGCCCAGCGGAAGAACCGCGTGGGTTACGCTGCGAAGCGACCCGCTGGCAAAGATCGGCCATACCTTTTCGCGAAGGTCTTGGGCGACCTCGGCCTTGAAACCGTCCGAGCGTGATCGCAGGGTCGACCCGGTGTAACTGATCCGTTTGAGCATCACCGGCATCAGGTCAATTTCAACCTTGGAGCCAAGATTGAATGCCAGTTGGATGATGCGTGCGTCGTGGCGCGCGGCCTTGATATTGCGGGCAACATAATCGCCGCCGATAATATCGAGGATGATGTCGGCGCCCCCTGCTTCGCGACAGATCGGGACGAAATCCTCTTCGTTGAAATTGATCGTACGTGTCGCCCCAAGTGACGTGGCAAACGTCGCAGCCGCGTCTGATTCGACGGTGGTGTAGACGTTGAGGCCCATCGCGGTGCCAAGTTGAATCGCGGTGGATCCAATCCCGCCGGACCCTCCGTGAACAAGGAAATTGCCATTTTCAGGGATCGTCTGGCCGAAAAAGACGTTGCTCCAGACGGTGAAAAAAGTTTCGGGCAAGCCCGCCGCATCCACCTCCTCGACGCCCTCGGGGATTGCCAGGCAATGAGTGGCGGCAACGGCCACATACTCGGCATATCCGCCGCCATTGGTCAGGGCGCAGACCCGGTCGCCGGGCGTCCACCTTGTCTGGTCTGACCCAACGACAACCACTTCGCCCGACACTTCGAGCCCGAGCAGATCCGACGCGCCCTTGGGAGGCGGGTAATGGCCCCTGCGCTGAACCAGATCAGGGCCATTGACGCCGACAGCCGTGACATTGATAAGAATTTCGTCGGCCGCAGGTGTTGGCAGGGGGCGGACCCCCTCAACCAGAACCTCGGGCCCGCCGGTGCCATTGGCCTCGATTACTTTCATGGTGTCGGGAAGGTGCGGGAAAGTCATGGTGGAAAAACCCTGTCAGCCAGCGGCCTGCGCGCGCTTCACGGCGGCAACGACGTCATCTGCGTTCTCGGCAATGACTGCACCGGCATCACGCAGGCATGATATCTTATCCTGCGCCGTCCCGCCGCCAAGCACCGAGAGGGTTCCGGCATGGCCCATCTGACGCCCGCGCGGTGCGAACCGCCCGACCACCAGTGCGATGACCGGCTTGCCATAGTCGAGCGATGCAAGATAGGCGGCGGCCTCTTCTTCGTCGCGCCCGCCAATCTCGCCGATCAGCACGACCGCCTCTGTTTCATCGTCGTCGCGGAAGTGTTTGAGGCAATCCACGAAATTGACGCCATGCAAGGTGTCGCCGCCAATGCCGACTGTTGTTGACTGGCCCATTCCGGCCTTGCTGAATTGTGCAACAATCTCGGATGTCAGAGACGCCGAGCGCGACGCGATGCCGATATTGCCGGGCATCGTAAGCCGGGTCGGCATCACGCCGATCTTGCATTGGCCCGGCGTCAGGATGCCTTGCGAATTCGGGCCGATCAAAACGGTTTTTGAAGACTGCAACGCCTTTTTGACGCGGCTCATGTCATGTTGTGGAATACGTTCGGTCACGCAGACAACGACGCCGATACCGGCCTCGATCGCCTCGATCATGGCATCGCCCGCATAGGGGGCCGGAACAATCACCATGCTGGCGTTAGCACCTGTTTCGGCCATCGCCTCCTTGACGGAATTGAACATCGGCAAATCCAGATGCTGGCTGCCGCCTTTTCCCGGTCGGACGCCGCCAACATAGCAGGGGGCGTAACGCGCCGATTGATCGGTGTAGAATGTACCGGACCGGCCTGTCATGCCCTGAACGATCACACGTGTGTCGGAGTTGACAAATATGGCCATCAGCCTGTCCTCCCGCTGCTTGCTATTTCAACGACGCGGTTGATCGCCCCGGACATTGTGTCGAAGATTTCAACGGGGACTTGCCGGTCGCGAAGGATGTTGATCCCCCATTCGGCATTATGGCCCGAGATATGGGCGACGACCGGTAATTTTCGCGCGGCGCGGGAATAGGCAAAGTTGACACCTTCCGCCACCGTATCGGCCGCCGTCATGCCGCCGCCATGAATGTTGAGCAGTATGACCTTCACCGTCGGATCGGACAGGAGCAGTTCAACCCCCCTGGCCACGTCAAAGCTGCGCGCCGTTGTTCTGATATCCATGAAATTGGCAGGTTTCCCACCGGCGTCGGTGATCATGTCGTTGGTCGCAAGCCCAAGACCGGCGCCATTGGCAACCACGCCGATATCGCCGGTAAGTTTGACCAGATTGATGTTGCTTTTCTGCGCTTCCGTTTCGCTGGACGACATGCCGAGATCCTCGACCATAGAGTCGAACTCGGGGCGCCTGAAAGAGGCGTTCCTGTCGAGTGCGATCTTGGCGTCAATCGCCATCCACTTGCCATCTCCCGTGCGCACAAAGGGGTTGATTTCAACCAGGGTCAGATCGTTTTCACAAAATGCCTCATGGGCGTTGCAAATGGTTTCAACCGCCTCCGGACCTTCAATGCCGACGCCCTTGAGGAACGCGATCAGCTCATCGCGGGTCTCGGGTTTATCGTCAAACAGATAGGTTTTGACCGCATTTTCATCCATGCGCGCAAGCTGTTCAAACTCAACCCCGCCGGCCGCAGAGGCCAGAAGGATGGGCCGCCCGCTATTGGGGTCAAAGGAAATCGCGATATAATAGTTCTTTGCGATGTCGATTGCGGCCTCGACATAAACCGAATGCACGGTTTCGCCCGCGGCCGCGGTCTGTTCGGTGACCAGTTTTGAATTGAGAAGCGTCCGGGCCTCGTTGGCGACGGCGGAGGGCGTGGCGGCGAATTTGATTCCACCTGCAAGCCCTCGGCCCCCGGCGGCAATCTGTGCCTTGACCACGTATTTGCGCGCCTTGATGTCCTTGCAGAGCTTTTCGGCTTGTTCCGGCGTATGCGCCAGGCGACCCTCGGGAATCAAAACACCGTACTGGCAAAGCAGTTCTTTAGACTGGTTCTCTGAGAGCATCATCGCGCCGCTCCTCCCTGGCTGGTTGGTTCTTGGTATACCAAGGCTATGATTCTGTCAACGCACTGGTCCCTTGTTCGGACGCGGGGTAGGCAGGTAGAAAGCCGGTGAAACGGAGGCCACCTTGATCAGTTTGCGCGACCTTGAGTTTATCGCTTCGCTTGCACGGCGAAAGCATTTTGCGCGGGCCGCAGAAGATTGCGGCGTGTCGCAACCAGCGTTTTCGATGCGGATCAGGAAGTTGGAGGAAAAGCTTGATACGCCAATCGTGAAGCGCGGGAACCGGTTTCAGGGTTTTACAACCGAGGGCGAGGCCCTGGTGCGCCATGCGCGAACGATCGTCGAAGACGTCAAAATTCTGGAGCAGGAGTTTCGGTCGGCGAAGGGCGAGATCACCGGCAAACTCGTGCTTGGGGTCGTGCCGACGGCTGTGATCTTCGTGGCCCGCACGGTCAAAGCCCTCAGAACAAAGCACCCCGGTATTAAGGTGAGGCTTCAGACGGCCACCTCCCTCGCCATTCAGCAGGGATTGGAAAACGGGCTTTACGAGGCCGGAATCACCTATGGAGAAGGGGTGTCGCGTGATCTTTTGCGGGTTGAGGACGTATATAAGGAAACCTACCTTTTGCTGGTCCCGACACATCTGGCGCCGCGCCTGAGTGGCGAGGTGACCTGGGCAGAGGCGGCGCAACTGCCGTTGACCTTGCTGGAACCCGGAATGCAGAATCGCCGTACTCTGGACAAGGTGTTTGATGACCTTGGCCTGTTCCCCGAGGTGAGTGTCGAAACCAGCGGGTTTATTGCTGCGATGGTGCTGGCCGCCGAAGGCATGTCGGCCACGGTTGTTCCAAAGCATCTGATCGAAGCCCTTGGCGCGCCCGAGGGAACGGTGGCGTTGCCCCTGGCTGCACCGGTGCTTGAAAAGAGTGTGAGCATCGTTACGCCGCTGCGCGATCCAAGCTTGCCAACGGTCGAGGCATTGCGGCGCGCCCTGAGGGTCAAGTAGATAAGCTTTGGTTATCGCAATATCAGATTAAAGCGATTGACCTTCAACCTTGTTGATGTGGTATACCAAGAGCCACGAGGTTGAGGAGAACACCATGTCACCGCTGGATGAACGCATTGGTATCTGGAAGAAAAAGGGAACCGGCAAAAGCCGGAAAACGCCCAAGGGCCGTCAGGTAGACGATCTTGCGGTTCAGGATGTACAATCCCTGCTGGGTGACAGGCCGCGCCGACATGATCTTCTGATTGAATTTCTCCATTTGATTCAGGATCATTACGGCCATTTGTCCGCCGATCATATCGCGGCACTGGCCGACGAAATGCGCCTTGCCCAGGCCGAGGTATACGAGGTCGCGACCTTCTATGCGCATTTCGATGTGGTGCGCGAGGATGAGGTGCCGCCACCGGCGCTGACAATCCGGGTTTGTGATTCGCTCAGCTGCGAAATGGCCGGGGCCGAGCAGCTGCGCAATGCCTTGCAGGACGGTCTTGATCCGACACAGGTGCGCGTTCTTCGGGCGCCCTGTATGGGGCGCTGCGACACGGCGCCGGTTCTGGAGATCGGCCACAACCACATCGACCATGCGACCCCCGAAAAGGTGCAGACGGCCATCGCTTCCGATGACACCCACGCCCATATCCCCGACTATGAAACCTTCGCGGCCTACCGTGAAAACGGCGGGTACGCCACGCTTGCGTCACTCCGCGCAAGCGGCGACTGGGAAGAGGTGCAGGATAAAATCCTGTCCTCAGGCCTTCGGGGGTTGGGCGGTGCCGGCTTTCCGTCGGGCAAGAAATGGGGCTTTGTTCGCATGAACGGCGGGCCGCGGTATCTGGCGGTCAATGGCGATGAGGGCGAGCCGGGCACCTTCAAGGATCGGCACTATCTCGAACGCACGCCGCATGATTTCCTTGAGGGCATGCTGATCGCGGCCTGGGCTGTCGAGGCCGAGACCTGTTTTATCTACATGCGCGACGAATATCCTGCGGTGCTTCGAATTCTGGCAACCGAGATTGCGGCATTGGAAGCGGCAGGCATCGTGGCGCCGGGGTATATCGACCTGCGTCGCGGCGCCGGGGCCTACATCTGCGGTGAGGAATCCGCGATGATCGAATCCATCGAGGGCAAGCGCGGGATGCCGCGGCATCGTCCGCCCTTTGTGGCCCAGGTCGGCGTGTTCAACCGACCGACGCTGGTGCACAACGTCGAAACCCTGCACTGGGTCGCCAAAATCTGCCGTGAAGGTCCCGAAATTCTGAACTCCGTGGAAAAGAACGGGCGCAAGGGGCTGCGCAGCTATTCGGTCTCGGGGCGTGTCGCCAACCCCGGTGTCTATCTGCTTCCGGCGGGGTCAACCATTCTGGATATCATCGAGGCATCTGGCGGAATGGCTGAGGGTCATGTTTTCAAGGCCTATCAGCCGGGCGGGCCGTCGTCGGGTCTTCTCCCTGCTCATATTGACGACGTCCCGCTCGATTTTGACACACTACAGCCGTTGGGCACCTTCATCGGGTCCGCGGCTGTGGTTGTTCTTTCGGATCAGGACAAGGCCAGGGATGCCGCCCTTAACATGCTGCGGTTCTTTGAGGATGAAAGCTGTGGCCAATGTACGCCGTGCCGCACCGGCTGTGAAAAGGCCGTCAAACTGATGCAGCAAGAGAGTTGGGATACCGACCTTCTTGAGGATTTGTGCCAAGTGATGGGCGATGCCTCGATCTGTGGTCTGGGGCAGGCGGCCCCAAATCCGATCCGGCTGGTGATGAAACATTTTGCCGATGAGATCAAAGGCTGAGAAAGGACAAGGACATGCTTGACGCAAGTGAGGCCAAAACCGTCACCTTCCGCCTGAATGGCAAGGATGTGACCGTGCCCGAAGGCTGGACCATCTGGGAGGCCGCAAACGGGCAGGGTCTGGTTATTCCGCATCTGTGCCACAAGCCGGCAAAAGGCTACCAACCGGATGGAAACTGTCGCGCCTGCATGGTCGAGGTTGAAGGCGAGCGCACGCTGGTGGCCTCGTGCATCCGCCCTGTCGCCGAGGGTATGGCCGTCACGACGGATAGCGAGCGCGCCAGGAAATCGCGTGAATTGGTGATTGAGCTTTTGGCCGCAGATCAGCCCGAGGTAAAGCATGACGCCTCATCGCATTTCTGGGACATGGCCGCGCTGAACGGTGTCTCAGAAAGCCGCTTTCCCAAAGTTGAACCTGATCATGTGCCGCTTCTGGATGCCAGCCATGTGGCGATGCGGGTCAATCTGGATGCCTGTATTCATTGCAACCTTTGTGTCCGGGCCTGCCGCGAGGTGCAGGTCAACGACGTCATTGGCATGGCGGGGCGGGGGCGTGACGCAAAAATCGTGTTCGATCAGGACGACCCGATGGGCGACAGCAGCTGCGTTGCCTGTGGCGAATGCGTTCAGGCCTGTCCGACAGGGGCATTGATGTCGGCGACCGTGCTGGATGAAAACGAGGCCGGGGACAGCAAGGATTACGACCGCGAGGTCGCAAGCGTCTGCCCCTATTGCGGCGTCGGCTGTCAGATCTCGTTCAAGGTCAAGGACGACAAGATCAAATATGTCGAAGGGATCGACGGCCCGGCAAATGAAAACCGTCTCTGCGTCAAGGGGCGGTTCGGGTTTGATTATATCAACCATCCGCATCGTCTGACCAAGCCCTTGATCCGGCGCGAGGATGCGCCCGCCAAGGGGCTGAATGTGGACCCGGGCAATCTGCTGTCGCATTTCCGCGAAGCAAGTTGGGACGAGGCGCTTGATTTTGCCGCGAATGGCATGAAGGGGCGCGGGCGTGAAGTGGCGGGCTTTGGCTCTGCGAAATGCTCGAACGAAGAGGCCTATCTTTTCCAAAAGCTGATCCGCCAGGGGTTTGGCCACAATAACGTCGATCACTGCACCCGGCTGTGCCATGCCTCATCCGTGGCGGCGCTGATTGAAAACGTCGGCTCGGGCGCGGTGACCGCCACCTTCAACGAGATCGAAAACGCCGATGTGGCCATCGCCATCGGATGTAACCCGATTGAAAACCACCCGGTTGCTGCGACCTATTTCAAACAGTTCACCAAGCGCGGCGGCAAATTGATCGTGATGGACCCGCGCGGCACCGGGCTTAAGCGGTTTGCCAGCCATATGCTTCAGTTCAAGGCAGGCGCCGATGTGTCGATGCTGAATGCGATCATGAATGTGATCGTCGAGGAGGGTCTGTACGACACGCAGTATATCGAGGCCTTTACAGAAAACTGGCCTGCGATGAAGGCGCATCTCAAGGGGTTTGAGCCCGAGAAAATGGCCAAAGTCTGCGGCATTGAGGCCGAGGTTCTGCGCGATGTCGCGCGTACCTTTGCAGGGGCCAAAGCCGGCATGATTTTCTGGGGCATGGGAATTTCCCAGCACATTCACGGCACCGACAATTCGCGCTGCCTGATCTCGCTGGCCCTGATGACCGGACAGGTCGGCCGCCCCGGCGCCGGTTTGCACCCGTTGCGCGGGCAGAACAACGTTCAGGGGGCCTCCGATGCGGGGCTGATTCCGATGTTCCTGCCGGATTATCAGAGCGTGACAGATGACGGCGTGCGCTCGGCCTTTACCGACGTTTGGAAATCGGGCGATTTCTCAAGCGAAAAGGGTCTGACCGTGGTCGAGATCATGGATGCGATCCATGCCGACAAGATCAAAAGCATGTATATTCTGGGGGAAAACCCGGCAATGTCCGACCCGGATGTGGATCATGCAAGGGACGCTCTGGCCAAGCTTGACCATCTGGTTGTGCAGGATATTTTCCTGACCGAAACGGCGAATTATGCCGACGTGATTTTGCCGTCCTCTGCCTGGTATGAAAAGACCGGCACAGTGACCAACACCAACCGTCAGGTGCAGATGGGGCGCGCCGTTGCCCCCCCTCCGGGCGACGCACGGGAGGATTGGTGGATCGAGGTGGAGCTTGCCAAACGGCTGGGGCTTGGCTGGACCTACACCCACCCATCGCAGGTCTTTGCCGAAATGAAGCTGAACATGCACTCGCTGGACAACATCACCTGGGAACGTCTGCAAGGTGGCGCGGTGACATACCCGTCGCTCAGCCCCGAGGACCCGGGTCAGTCGATTGTCTTTGGTGACGGCTTTCCGCGCCCCGAGGGTCGCGCGCGCTTTACCCCTGCCAATGTGATCCCGCCAGACGAGGTGCCGGATGGCGAATATCCTTTCGTCCTGATCACCGGGCGACAGCTTGAGCATTGGCACACCGGATCAATGACCCGGCGCAGCAAGGTGCTGGATGCGGTCGAGCCAGAGGCGAATTGCTCGCTGCATCCAAAAACCCTGCGCGAGCTGGGCGTTGCTCCGGGCGAGTATTTGCGCCTGAGCACCCGCAGGGGATCGGTGACCGTTATGGCACGGGCCGACCGGGCGGTGGCCGAGAACAATGTGTTCCTGCCGTTTGCCTATGTCGAGGCGGCGGCGAACATTCTGACCAACGCGGCGCTCGACCCCTATGGCAAGATCCCCGAGTTCAAGTTCTCGGCGGTCCGGGTTGAAAAGGCCGAGGCGGCAGCCGCCGAGTAAAGATGGCAATCCGGTAACGAAGCGAGGCCCGGCAAGAGTATTTGCCGGGCCTCGCGTGTTGGTTATATGTGACATTCGACTGTGCCGGGACGCGCCGAAAGGTCTTACCCGATGGCTTCGAGGACGGCTTCGCCGAGGCCTGCGGGGCTTTCGGCGACGATGATGCCGGCGGCTTTCATGGCTTCGATCTTGTCGTCGGCGCCGCCTTTGCCGCCGGCCACGATGGCCCCGGCATGGCCCATGCGGCGGCCCGGGGGGGCGGTGCGCCCGGCGATGAAGCCTGCGGTGGGTTTCCAGCGGCCGCGCTTTTTCTCGTCGGCGAGGAACTGCGCGGCGTCTTCTTCGGCGCTGCCGCCGATTTCACCGATCATGATGATCGATTCCGTCTCGTCATCGGCGAGGAACCATTCCAGCACGTCGATATGTTCGGTGCCCTTGATCGGATCGCCGCCGATACCAACACAGGTCGATTGGCCAAGGCCGACATCGGTGGTCTGCTTGACCGCCTCATAGGTCAGCGTGCCCGAGCGCGACACCACACCGACGCTGCCGCGTTTGTGGATGTGGCCGGGCATGATGCCGATCTTGCAGGCATCCGGCGTGATGATACCGGGACAGTTCGGCCCGATCAGCTTGGAGGTCGAGCCCTCGAGCGCGCGCTTGACGCGCATCATGTCCAGCACCGGGATGCCTTCGGTGATGCAGACGATAAGCTCCATCTCGGCGTCGATCGCCTCGAGGATCGAATCGGCGGCGAAGGGCGGCGGCACATAGATGACGCTCGCGTTGGCCTCGGTCACATGTTTCGCCTCATGCACCGAGTTGAAGATCGGCAGGTCAAGGTGGGTGCTGCCGCCCTTGCCCGGCGTCACGCCGCCGACCATTTTCGTGCCATAGGCGATGGCCTGTTCAGAGTGGAATGTGCCCTGCGAGCCGGTGAGGCCCTGACAGATCACGCGGGTGTTTTCGTCTACGAGGACTGCCATCTTGGCGTTCTCCTTACTGAATTCGTGGGGAAGGTGGGTTGGCACCCACCCTACGATTAGCCCTTGACCGCCTTGACGATCTTCTGGGCGCCATCCTTGAGGTCGTCGGCGGCGATCACGTCAAGCCCGGAGGTGTTGATGATCTCCTTGCCCTTCTCGACGTTGGTGCCCTCAAGCCGGACCACGAGGGGCACCTTGAGGCCGACCTCTTTGACAGCAGCCACGACGCCCTCGGCGATCACGTCACAGCGCATGATGCCGCCGAAGATATTGACCAGAATGCCTTTGACCTGCGGGTCAGAGGTGATGATCTTGAACGCTTCGGTGACCTTTTCCTTGGTCGCGCCGCCGCCCACGTCGAGGAAGTTGGCAGGCTCGGCCCCGTAAAGCTTGATGATGTCCATGGTCGCCATCGCCAGACCCGCGCCATTGACCATGCAGCCGATTTCGCCATCCAGCGCGATATAGTTGAGGTCGTATTTGGAGGCCTCAAGCTCCTTGGGGTCTTCTTCGGTGGTGTCACGCAGCTCGGCGATATCCGAATGGCGATAGATCGCGTTGCCGTCAAAGCTTACCTTGGCATCAAGCACCTTGAGATCGCCCTTGTCGGTCACGATCAGCGGGTTGATTTCCAGCATCTCCATGTCTTTTTCGACAAAGGCCTTGTAAAGCGTGCCCATCAGAGCGACGCATTGCTTGACCTGCGCGCCGCTCAGGCCAAGGTTAAAGGCGATGCGCCGCCCGTGAAACGCCTGATAGCCGGTGGCGGGATCGACGCTGAAGCTGAGGATTTTTTCCGGCGTCGCCTCGGCGACATCCTCGATGTCCATGCCGCCCTCGGTCGAGCAGACAAACGACACCCGGCTGGTCTGGCGATCGACCAGAAGCGCGAGGTACATTTCGGTCTCGATCCCAGAGCCGTCCTCGATGTAGATCCGGTTGACCTGCTTACCGGCGGCGCCGGTCTGCTTGGTTACAAGGGTGCGGCCCAGCATGCGCTTGGCTTCTTCGGCGGCTTCCTCGACCGATTTGGCAAGACGTACACCGCCCGCTTCGCCGGCGCCGGCCTCCTTGAATTTACCCTTGCCGCGGCCCCCTGCGTGGATCTGGGCTTTGACAACCCAAAGCGGGCCGTCAAGGGCGCTGGCGGCAGTCTTGGCTTCTTCGGCGCGCAGAACCACGCGCCCATCCGACACCGGGGCGCCGTAAGAGCGAAGCAATGCTTTCGCCTGATACTCATGGATGTTCAT
>Ga0209344_10000508_pt1 | contig 66624 bp, 85 predicted proteins | sample Cruoilmetagenom6_FD_187293 | JGI IMG/M metagenome (GOLD analysis project Ga0209344, IMG submission 187293) | Oil polluted marine microbial communities from Coal Oil Point, Santa Barbara, California, USA - Santa Barbara Oil Seep Sample 6 (SPAdes)... | ecosystem: Environmental > Aquatic > Marine... | reverse complement strand
CATGCGACAGCAAAGCGACTCGCGCAAAAAAATCTCTACTTCCCCCGGTTAAGTGTCAGTGGCTGCCCTATCTACCTGCGAGGCCCATTAAGGGCACCTATGAGAGAGCACCGCTGGGAGGCGGAATTGAGATGATGGCGATGCGAGGCAGCACGCTTATTGGCGTGGCCATATTAGTTTGGGTCGCATGGATTGTCCTGGCGACCGATTCAGAAGCTCGAATTGAGCGAACCTGTCAGCCCGTTCTTTGGTTTGGCAATGTGGCAACTTCACTGACGCAGCTAACCTTTCCTAAGCAACAGGAATCGGTGCATGAGGCGTTTGAATCAGCTGACTATGCTTGTCGCTTTACCGTGTGGCGCTTGCTGCACGAAGACGCCTGGATCGAAAGCCACCAAGGTAACGAATCTAGTGATCAGTCGGGGGAGAGCGACCAATGATTTCCCCTACCCGCCTGCTACACCCCATCCGTAGAATTCTCGGTGTCACCGTGGCCACCTTGGGGCTCGCTGCTGGCGCTCATGCCGGAAATGATCAGCCTCTGGCGCTGGTTGAGTTTGCCAGCTTCGATTGCCCGCACTGCCAGGCCATGGACAAACACCACTCTTCTATTCAGGCAGCCGTCGAAGCGGCGGGCCTGGAGTACCGCTACGCTCCCCTGCCTTCCCATACCGGCCTTGAACGCGCATGGCGTGAACGCGCCTTTTACGCATCTCGCTCTATTCCAGGGGTTGCCAATGACGTTCGGAAAGCCTTTCTCACGGCTGGCGAAACCGGGGTTCCCCTCAAGGACTATGACGATGTGCTGGCGCACCTCCAATTGCATGTTCCCCAAGTTCGGTGGAACGAGTTTGCGGACGACCATATCAGCGATCCCAGCTCTGTCGAGGCGATTGAGCGAGCAGCGAGGCTTGCTGGTCGGGCAGGTCTTCGTGAGTACCCTGCCTTTGTCGCTGTGTCTCGTTCTGAAGTGAAGCTATTGAGCCTGTCGGGAGACGTTGCCGAGAGGGCCGAGGCGGTAATCAAGTACCTGGAGAACCTTTGATGACACTGCGAAACCCTGTGCTTGCTGTCTCGCTGACAGCTGTTCTTGCTGGCTGTGCAGCACATCCTCCGGCTCTGGAGCACGCACGCACGTCAACGCTACCTGATTCGTATAACACGATGACCAGTCGGCATGTGGTGATCCCTGCCTATACGCTTCAAGGGGTCAACGCGACCCGTACCACCAACTGGTACTACGGGGCTGGCCAGGGGCTTGATCGCTACGCTTACGGCGGCACCGTTTACGACGAGGCCTATTGGCAGCAGCGCCATGCCTCAATGCCGGATGACTACAAGGACGCCATGGAGTCTGTGCCTCTGGCGCGCTTCCATTTCGAGTTCGACTCAACAACGCTGACGCCTACCTCTCAGCGTGAAATGGCTTCCTTCCTGGAAGGAGAAGACCTGGCTGGCCGTGTGCTCATTGTTGGGTACACCGACCATATCGGCCCTGAGTCCTACAACATTTCACTCTCACAGCGCCGCGCTGATGCGATCGCGGGACAGCTCCATTTGGCTTGGCCAAAGGCCCGGTTCCTGACGGAAGGGCATGGCATCTATCCCAAGTTGGTTGACGGCACGACTGATGAAGCGCGGGCGGCAAACCGTCGCGCCGAGATTTTTTACCTGGAGGCAGACCAATGAACGTCTTTATCGCCCACGCCCAGATTCTACGAAAAGAGACGCCAAAGGAGCGCGGTCGTTCTGGCCTGATGGTGCTCAAGGTTGGTAAGAACAAGCGAAGCACAGAAGCCCTAATCCAATCTGTAAATCAGATCATTGTCCGAATTCCGAATCATCTATCTGATCGCGCAGCCAAGCTGGATGTTGATTCTTACATTGAAATTTTCGGCCATGTTGGCGGCATTGTGCGCCGTGCACACCACACGGGTGAGCAGCACCTGAGTGCCGAGTTGGTGGCCAACAACATCCAGCCGGCTGCCCCGATGATCGAGGGCAACATCGAAAAACATCTTTTCAATCGTTTCATTGCGATTGGCTTGCTGAGGGGGGTGAAAACTCCCGAGAAGGAGGGACCACCCTCCACAGCGTACCTGCAGATCGGCCCTGACCGACCGGACCTGGGGCGCTCCTTTCAGCATACCGGCGTGGTGTCCATGGCTGCTTTTGGGCGCGTTGTCGATCGACTTGTCGAGTACGAGGCCGGCACCGCCCTTCATGTTGAGGGACGAGTTACCGGCCTATTGCGAAAGATCCCCAAACCAGGAGCAGAAGGCGGCTTCGAGGAAAGTCTGGAGGTCGGGCTGGTGATGGATCGTGTCAGCCCCACTGCCATGGTCGCTGAGCGGATGATGACGCCGTTTGATGTGGCCAAGCCTGAAGCGCAGAACACCCCAGAAGAAACCAACGACGAAGCTGGCGCTGGGGAATCCGCGGCAGTGGCTGAAGAACAGCGCTAGGAGGTGGTCAATGATTGCCCTACCTGATTGTGTCCCTGAAATCGCTGATTACTACCAAGTACCCATCGAGATTGTCGCGGCAGTGCGTCTTCAAGAGAGCGGCAGCCGAGGGCAATTAGTGGGTCGCATAGGTCCGAACAAGAATGGCACTTACGACCTAGGCGCTATGCAAGTCAATACATGGTGGCTCGACCAGGAAACCAACCGGAATTACCTCCAGCAATGGGGAATTACCGAGCGTGAGTTGTTGGAAAATGAGTGTACGAATTTCGCTGTAGGGACGTGGATTCTCTACGACAACATCACGCGCTACGGCGAGTGGGAGGCGGCATTGGCCGCTTACAACGCTGGGTCGCCGAATAGTCCGGCAGGCCAGCAATACGCAAACGAAGTCCTCGCGACATTAGGAGATCAGTACCAATGACTACTTCCGTAGATACCCAGGCCACAACCAAGCAGGGCAAGCTCGCTCATCTAGTCGAATGCCTCCGCATGAACAAGAAGCGAGCAGCAGAGCGCTCACTGTTGGTTGCTACTACCGCTTTCCTGGCGATGCCAGCATGGGCACAGGAAGACTTTGAAGACTTCGCTGACAAGGTTGAAGAGCTGGCGCATGGGCCCTTCGGTATCGGCATTTCCATTCTGGCGCTGATCATCGGTTGCCTGGTGGGCCTTGGACGTCAATCTGCTGCCCCTGCGTTCCTGGGTCTAGGGATCGCCGGTGCCTTTGCGGTCGGCCCCTTCATGATCAAGGAAATCTTCAGCTGGTTCTCAGGCACCTGAGTTAGGAGTCGCGGGTCATGTCTAACGAGTCCTATCGGATACCGCAGGATGTTGATGCCCCTATCCCCATCTTCGCCTGGGAGATGACCGAGGTGGTTGTCGCCATCATGGTGATCGGCGTGGGCATCATCATGCGGTTTTTTATCCCAGGCCTATTTGCGGGGATCTTTCTCATGATGATGGCTAAGAAGATGCGTGCCGGCCAGAAGCGGGGACAAGTGCAGCATGTCTTGTGGCGGATGGGGCTCAAGTTAGACCCGCTGCTTGGCAAATACGCACCTAGGCCAATGCGATTGGAGTACATTCGCTGATGAAATACCTCAATGCATTGCGAAATCAGTGGGTCGCTGCCAGGGGCTGGATGTTCTGCACCCTGCTCCTGACTGGGTTGCTGATCTATGTCTTGCAGAGCTATGTCCAGCTCAGCGCCAATATGCCAACCCGGCTGGTTCCCTACAACCTGCACGTCGTGGATGGGCCGGTCGAGGTGGGCGCCAGCGCTGGTTATACCGATGCGAGCTACCTCACTGAGATAGCCATGGCGGATGCCCAGCTGCACAGCTCTTGGACCCCAAGGAACGTGAGAAGCCAATACGCTCGGTTCCAGAACCGGATGACGCCGGCCCTCTATGCCAAGGTCGGCAATGATCTACAAGCACGGATTCCAGACCTGGAGAAATCTGAGCGTACCCAGGCCTTGTTCATTGAAGGGACCCAAGTCCTAGACGGCACAGTGCGAGTTTATGGGCGCTTGCGGGCTTGGCATGGCACCGAACAGATCGAAGACGAACCGATTGCTTACCGTGTCCGCTATTCCTTCAGCGGTGGCGTTCCGTATGTCGCTGGTTTCTCTTTGGAGGACGAATGAAAAAGCCTAAGATGCAGGGGCTGGTCATGGTGGCGGCGCTTGCCGTCGCCACCTTTGTCAGCGCCAGCGATGATGTCCAGAAGGTGGTTGTATCCACCGATGCTTATAACCGGCTGGTATTCCCAGAGCCGTACTCTACGATTGTTATCCCCCCCGAGGCCGAGTTGCGTGACAACCCTGTGCCGACTGATGGCAAACGTGGTCTCCTCATCCGTCCTGCAGACGAAGCCGACCCGTTCTCTATCTTCATCCAGCTGCGAAGCGGCGAGGCCTTCACGGTGAAGCTAGCGCCGGAAAGCGGCATCGATGCCCAGGTGTTCCGGTATCGAAACGCCCCTGACCTATCCGCAGAGCCCGAAAGGGAAAGCCGGCCCAAGGATCGTTGGATTGCTGACACTATCCTGTCCGCTTTCCAGGGGGCTCGCCCTAGCGGGTTTGAGCCGGCTGGCGCCCCGCCTAGTGCCCGACTTGAAATGCCTAATGGCGGCACGCTCAAGCTCACAGCGGAAACCCAGTACCGTGGTTCCGGCCATGTCGTGAATATTTACCGGCTGTCTTCTGATACCTCCCTTGAAGTCGAGCCTCGTGACTTCTACCGCGATGGCGTCGTTGCTGTTTCCTTGGAAGGGGACACGGTAAGTGAGCGCGATCAGCCCCGAATGATCGTCGTGGAGGTTGACCGTGGCTGAAGATCAGAACAACCAGCAGCCGAATGAATCGGGCCAGGACAAGCCTTCTAGGGTGGCCAAGGCCCGAGCTAAGTCCAAGGTAGTCTCTCAGAGCCTGTTGGAGCGAGCGCAGGGAAGAAAGTGGCTTCTATATGGTGGTGGGGCCTGCCTAGTCATCTGGCTTGTGGCAAGTAACGCTATTAGCGCACGAGACAACAGTAGCAATAAAGCGCCCCCTCCCCCGGAATTTATGGACACCACGCCGGATACACGGCATGGGGAGGAAGTCACTATTTCCCGACTTCAACAACAGTTAAGGGAGGCTCATGAAGAATTGGCAGACCAGCGCGAGAGTCAAGAGCAGAGGGATGCACGACTTCAGGCGCAGCTCGAAGAAATGCAGGCTGGCATGGAATCCGAACGCGAGCAAACGCGGGAAACCATGGAGTCGCTGCGCACACGACTAGCCGATATTTCTAGCGGAGATGATGGCACCAGTGAGGTTCGCATTGGCACATCTTCAAACAGAAGCACCGACGCCAACCGTGCCCCGTCTGACTATCTTCGCCCCCCCCGAGGCGACGACGCTAGCGCGGTACCTCCGCCCCCGGTAGCGCGTCGAGATGGTGACTCTGGCCGTGCCGGTTTACCCCCGAGGCAACAATCGTCGACACAGGGCGGCGTCATTCCTTCACAGTTTCCACAGCTCCAGAAGGAAGAAGGACCGGCTGACCCGATCGTACTCAATGGCTCAAGTGGTGAGTCCAGCGCTCGCATCTTACGTAATGAAGCGGCTCAGCAGGATGACGAAGAAGAGGATCTGGGGCCACCTAAAGCTGGGTTCCTCCCTATGGGGTCGTTCTCTGAGGTGGCAATGTTGACTGGCGCTGACTTTGGCGCTGCCGAGCGTACCCGCAACAACCCTCAGCCGGTGCTATTCCGCATTCAAAACGATGCATTCCTACCTGGCAGTGCGCGGTATCGCCTCGCTGACTGCTTTGGTATGGGCGGTGGCTACGGTGATTTGTCGAGCGAGCGAGCGCATATCAACGTCTCTCGTATTTCCTGTGTCGATACACGGACTGGAATGATGCTTGAGTCTCCAATCAATGGCTACATCGTGGACTCGGATGGCCGTCTGGGGCTTCGCGGCAAAGTTGAGCGACGTGCTGGCGCCCTGCTGGGTAAGGCCATGCTTGCTGGCTTCGCAGAAGGCGCCAGCAGCATTGCTGCAACAGCAGCTCAAGGTGCTGAATCGGCTGTCACAGGCAGCGGCGTTGTCACCACCATCGACCCGAACAGTGTCGCCGAGGTTGGCATGTACGGCGGTGCAGGCCGCGCGATGGAGATACTGGCAGAGCGTTACATCGAAGAGGCTGAATCCATGTTCCCGGTGATCGAGGTTCCATCAGGGCGCCGTGGCACTGTTGTAATCCAGGAAGGCCAGAAGCTCGAGTGGGAAGCCTACGAGCTGGCCGACAAGATGCCGAGCGAGGGCTAATACGATGAGCTTAAAGTTGATGATCCCCTTGACCGCCCTGCTGTTCCTCGGTGGGTGTGCCACTGTCCAGCATGATTGTGAGCTGGGAAGCGAGTGTGTCGGTACCGGCGATGTTTATGAAGCTGCGGTGGCAAATAGTGGTTCCTCTGAAACAGTGATGGAGGGCCGTAAGGATGGCTCAGAAGCTGAAGAAGAAAAGATCGAGCAATGGCGACCCTATAGCGGGGGAGGCCTAACCGATATGCCTGTCTACCAGCCAGGTAAACCGGTGCGTATCTGGGTGGCGCCATGGCGCGGTGATGACGGCATTCTACGATCGGGCGAATACCTGTATGTGACTCTGCCTGATGACTGGAGTTATGGCCAGCTGCGTGACGATGGCATTGGGGCAGGCATGATCGGACCTTCTCCGGGTGTTCAACACATCGCGCCGAGAGGGCAAGACGCCAGCGTGAATCCTTATCGCATTCAGCCGCAAATGCAGATCGTCCCGGAGAATTGATATGAAGATAACCGCGATGACTCGTATGCGGCACCAAGTGCGCCGCATGATCCAGCAGGGCGCTCCCGATTATGGCGATCGCGCCCTCCCCCTCCAGGCAGCCGAGGCGCTGACTGAGCGGGATGATCCCGCGAGCCTGCTCCCCTACATCGACTATGAAGATAACTACTGTGTCCGGGATGATGGTAAACATCCTCAGCTTGGCTTCGGCGTCCAGTTTGCGCCATTGATGGTGGCTGGCAAGGACATCGAGGAGCAAATCGAGTCGCTGATTACGCGAGCGCCAGCGGACACGGTTATCCAGTTCGTCGCCCATAGTTCGCCGGCCATTGAGGACCGGATAAATACCTGGCAGGCACGGCGGTTACGTTACTGCAAAGACCCTATGCTCCAAGAGCTGGTAGAGCGCCGTAGCAAGCACATGCTTGACGCCGCGGCCGGGAACAAAAGCCTCCTACCGAATGAGCGTCTATATCCCCGGGAGGTGCATTACTTCGCCTTTTTCACCATGACCTTTGGCGGTGACCCAGAGCATGCTGAAGAGATTCGTTCATGGCGGCACATGTGCGACGAATTCCGGCAGTCGGTGATGGGGACATTCAGCTCTATGGGCCTGTCCCCTGCCCTGATGAACGAATTGGGTACGCGACGTGTGCTGCGCCGCATAGCCAACCCACAAATGGTGCCAGGGGAGCTTCAACGCCTGGAGGAGGAAGGTGGTCACTTCATTGATTCCATTTTCGATAAGCGCACACGCATTCGAGTGAAGTCCTCGGGTGCAGTCCAGTTTAGCGACAATGAAAGGGAGGTGGATGTTGTCCCTTTGACCATCGACACCTACCCGGACTACCTGCGTCTCTACATGACAGGTGACATGCTTGGGGAGTTGAAGTCGGCGACCGATCGGATCGCGCCGGCCTACTGGATGTATACCACCATCTACAAGCCGAACACCGAAAAGGCTCGTGATGACATCACCATGCGAATGGGCATGATCTCAAAGCAATGCATGAGTGATTCCGAGTGGTACAAGGGGATGATGCCGCACCTCTTCACGCGGCGTAGAGATACCCAGCAGCTGCTCAACGATACTCGCTCAAACTACTGCCCGGTACGCATGTGGTCGGGGATCAATATCATCACCGAACCCGAGCGAGCAGCTTCGGACGCGGACTATGTTTCCTCGTTGTGGCGGAAAGCAGGCTTCAGAGCCTCGCGTGAACGCTATATCTCGCTGCCTATCTGGTTGTCGTCTTTGCCATGGGGCTACAACCCACGCATGGACAAGCCTACATCAGGCCTTCAGCGGGCACAGATGGTGTCCAGCCTAAACGGCGCTTGCGCCTCAATCTGCCAGGGCGATTGGGGCGGTAACGGGCCAGTAGTACGCAAAGACCCACAGGGGAACCCTTACCTCTACGCAAACGGACTGTTGCTGGTTTCTCGCCGCGGTCAAATGTCGTGTATCGACATTTTTGATTCGGCCACCTCATACAATTTTTCGGTGATCGCGACCTCGGGTGCGGGTAAGTCATTCCTTGCCAACGAATTCGTTACCGACATGCGCTGTCGTGATGGCGTGGTCCGTATCATTGACGTGGGCGGCTCTTATAAGGAGCTGTGTGAACTGCTGGGCGGTCAGGAACTGAGGTTTGATCCTAACCATCCGGTCTCACTTAACCCATTCTGGGGTATCAAAGGCAAGCAGCGTTACGACGATGATGAAGGTGGCAGCGAGATCGCAGAAATGATCCCGGTGCTGAAGGATGCCATATCTCAGATGGCGTTCCCCCTAGGTGAGCCCGACAACTACGAATACCAGTTGATCGAAAAAGGCATCCTTGAGGCGCACGATAAACATGGCGAGGTCATGGAAACCAAGCATGTCTATCAGTGGCTTGAGTCCCGGGCAGACAGTGATCCGGTGGCCAAGAGTATTGCGTTGCAGTTGGAGCCGTATGCCGTAGGTCGGCATGCCGCATGGTTCAACGGTGAGCCCCAGCTGGATCTTTCCAATGAGTTCACCATACTCGAGCTGGAAGAGCTAAACGTCGATCGTGAGCTTCGGAATGTGGTCATGACACTCCTGATGGCTCGGACGACGCGGGACATGTATCTGCGCCCACGCAACATCCCGAAAATGATGCTGATCGATGAGGCATGGGATCTACTCGCGGACCCGAAAAGCGGGAAGTTTATCGAAACCGCCTTCCGGCGCATCCGTAAGTATTACGGCAGTGCCGGTTTCATTACACAGGGCTTCAAGGATACCGACCTGTCGCCGGCCGCTCAGGCTGCCTTCGACAATGCACCTTGGACGTTTGTGCTCAAGCAGTCGGGTCCCTCGCTCGACTACGCACAGAAAAACGGAAAGCTGGGCGGCGAAGACGAATTCCTATTCGATATGCTGCGCGGTGTGAAGCCCGGTGCCGGCTATTCGGAGGTCTTCGTCAAGCACGAGAGCGGGGGTGGCCTTTTCCGCTTTGTGGTCGATCCTTACTCCTACTTCCTATATTCGACCAATCCCAAGGACCAGGCACGCCTGATGAAGCTCACTTCAGCGGGCTACAACACGCAGGAGGCCATCCGCATGCTGGCCGAGGGGCAAGGGTAGGATTGGCTTATGCTGGCGCTCCTGTCTGCCTTGTCGGCCTGTTTCGCTGGGGCGCTTGGTTATACTGTGATGGTGGTATTGCCGGTGGTGGTCTTCGTTGGCTTACCCCTGGAGTTCATACGTCCCCCTGGTGAGCTTATGACAGTCACTTGGCTGGCCAAGGCCACCTACCTCGCAGGTGGGTGGCTAACTGCCCTCGCCTGGCTAGGGCTTAGGCTGGCGCCAGCCAGTTACCGTATCGGCCGGCTATTCCCAAGGGCTCGTGAGATTGCAGATCGTGTCTGGGTTTACGAGACGCCTGCCCTTCAGGCCTATGCTATGCCGAGCCCTACGGGTGGCGTTGTAATCGTTTCCCGGGGCGCCCTCAATCTGCCTCCTGATGAGCTTGAGTGGCTGCTGGCGCACGAGAGGTCACACCTTCGCCGCGGCGATGCGTCTGCGAGCCTATACTGGTGGACGCAGCACAGCATTTTGCGGGTGGCGCTTTGGCTGGCGCGGTTGATCTATACAATTCTTCGTCCCATTCCCCTGATTGGCCTGTTGAGCGGCTTGTACTTTTCTGTGGCGAGCTTGGGGATTCGCTTGGCATTAGGGCTTTTCAAAGTCTTGGACCGCCACTTAGGGCATCTAATGGAATATCGTGCCGACCGTGACGCGGCGCGTGTTGCCTCTCCAATAGCAGGCTGCCGGCTTCTCAGTAGGCTCTCTACGGGTCTTGAATCGAGCTGGGGGCTTTTCTCGACACATCCGCCGACATATCGGCGTATCAAGCGCCTGGAGCGTATGACATGAGTTTGATGGGGTATCGCTCGACACTGCTAAGATCCGTTATTGCTCTAACTATCTTCTACAGTCTCGCCGCGGCTACTGCTTTTTACTTCATGGGGCCGGAAACGCTGCAGGAGTGGCTAGCTGGCGCTGGCTTTTGGGTAGAGGGTGACGAAGAGATAAACCCCGCGAACGCGGCATCAGCGGCCACTGAGGTCGTCCTGGCAAGGTTGCGTGTTGTCTGGCCATGGTTAGCCGGGGGAATGGCTGCTGGCTCTGTGATCGTTCTGCTCATAGTGGGAATGGGATTAATAACACGTCGACAGCGCGCTAAATCTCGCGGTGAGTTCCGGGGCATGGATCTCTCAATTACGTACATGCCTTATCCTGATCCGATTAACTTCAAGCCAGTGAAAGCGCAGCTGTCGGGTAACGTTCCGGCACATCACATGCCGCTAATTAACCAGTTGCTCGGTTACCTCCAGGCTCACCCTGATGCTTTTTGCGGTGACGGCCACAGTACGACACTGCTTGAGCACCATCTAGGCGTGATCGATGAGGCCTTCGAGTACGAAGGTGCCGATCCCCTCCTCCCTCTTGCCGCGGCAGCACATGATATTGGCAAGACTGTTTCGCATGCGAAACAGGACGGGCAGTGGGTCCGCCTGTCCTACCACGATAAACAGAGCGGGCGTCTGTTGGCAAAGTTCCCCGCGTGGTGGGAGTTGCCTGAGGATGAGCGAGCCATACTGTTGCTGGCAGTAAAATACGAGCATTCTCCCAACCTGATGCCAGTGGCTTTCCCTGGCCTCAGTAGCAAGGGGGTGCGCCGCGCAGTCACTCTCCTCCAGCAGCTGCGAGAGATAGACGGCCTCGCTACACGAGGCGAGAAACGCAAGGTGCTTGAGAATCTGAACGTCCAGGAGCTGGCGATCGAAACGTTCTTGCGAGTGGTTCCCCAAGTACCCTATCAGGTGAAAGGTTTAGCGAAGCGTGTCAAAGCGGCAGGCTTCCGCGTTGGTGAGCGGCTTTACCTCTCCGAACATCATGTTCGGGAGACAGCCCTTTCCAAGCTGGATGATGACGTTGCCGCGGCCTTTGGCGGTGACTTTCGAGCCCGAGGTAAATCAGGGGAGTTTACACAGGTACTTTTCCGATCTTTGGCCGATCGCGGCTGGCTCATCACTGAAATCGAGGGAGTGCCAGAGGGGAGCGAAGCGGCGAAGACCTGGACGTTGCCATCTGACCAAGCGTTGTGGCGGGTACGTTCCGGCATAATCGAGTTCAGGGGAATGATCGCGGTGGAGCTGCCAGTAGAACACCAAGGCCTATACCCGCGAGAAACCGCTTATGAGGTAACCGTCCTCGGCCCCCAGGGCAAGCACAGTAGCAACGCTGGCGTTGCGCCAACAAAAGACAGTGGTAAGCGGGAAGAGCGCATGACTAAGCCTAAAGGTATTCCAGCGTCAGACGTATGTGATGTCAGCCTGTTTGCTTCAGTGCCTACGGGTACGGGTGATGCAACGAAAACCAGTGGGAATGCTGCACAGAAGAGTTTAGGGGCAGCGAGCAAAACCTCTACATTCAGCCATGAATCACTCACGAATACCGACGTGGCTTCCGCCTGGCTGCTAGATGATTCCCAGGCGGCAGGTGGGAATACTGCACAGGAAGAGACGCGACAGCCCACCCCTTGCGGTGGGGATGCTGCACAGAAAGGCAATGGCACCCAGAACCAGCAGGCCTCCGCAATGGTTGAAACAGGCGAAGGAAAAGATATAGCCGGTGCCAAGCCGATGGATGATCTCCATGCGGCAGGTGGGGATACTGCACAGGAAGAGACGCGCCAGCCCATCCCTTGCGGTGGGGATGCTGCACAGAAAGGCAATGACACCCAGAACCAGCAGGCCTCCGCAATGGTTGAAACAGGCGAAGAAAAAGATATAGCCGGTGCCAAGCTGATGGATGATCTCCATGCGGCAGGTGGGAATACTGCACAGGAAGAGATGCGCCAGCCCACCCCTTGCGGTGGGGATGCTGCACAGAAAGGCAATGGCACCCAGAACCAGCAGGCTTCCGCAATGGCTGAAACAGGCGGAGAAAAAGTTATAGATGGTGCCTGGCTGCTGGACGATTCTCATACGGCAGGTGAGAACACTACACAGGAAGGCACGGGCCAGCCAATACCTTGCGGTGGGGATGCTGCACAGAAAGGCAATGATGCCCAGAATCAGCAGGCCTCAGCCAAAGCTGAAACAGGCGACGAAAAGGCTATAGTTGGCGCTTGGCTGCTAGAGGATGTCCCCGGTGTCGGTGGGGATATTGCACATTATGAGCAGGATGGGATGAGTAATTCCATTCATACTAAGACTCCAGCAGGATTTAAAAGAGAATCAGAGGGAGCTTGGTTACTAAATGAGATTGTTGAGGCGGCCGGTGGGAACGTTGCACAGATAGCGACCAATGACCAAATTTCGCCCACAACAAGCGGGGGGGATGTTGAACTGATCGCTGAGCAAGCCGAACCCACGAATGACTTTTCAGAGATTAGTCAGCTGACGCTAGGGGCTGACGCAGATAACCATAGTGATGTTTCGGCTGAGCTGGGTGACTGGAGCCCAGAGGCCGATAACGCACCGAATGATACCCATATTCAACTTGGCCTGGGGGAGGCAATGCTGGCCACAGCTGAGCATGAGTCCCCAGTGACACAGCCGAGCCATCAGCCAGTCCCTACTGTCATGGTTGATAAAACGACGCAAGGTGCTACAGAACAGCAGAAATCGGCTGTGTCTGGGCAGAAAGATGTACGGACATCCTCACCTATCCAGCGACGCCTGAAGAAGCGAGGTGGGACCTCGGCTGGTCGCCAAAAGGCTTTAAACAACGAAGCGCCAGCGGATAAAAGCGAACAGACAGGCCAAGTGAAAGCGAGCAGAGGGTCATCCAAGCCTGCCGGTGCCAAGGCGGAAGTAAAAGGAGTGCCTAAGCTGTTCAGTTGACCAAACATCACCTTGCGGAGATGGACTTCGAAGCGCTGAAGTTATATGATGCATTTATGTAGCAACATCGCTGCATTTTTGCAGGGAAAATAGGCTATGAGCGTTGAAGCAATCATCGAGCCGTCCGATTACGTTGCTCCCGACACTTTCAATCAATTCCTCGCTGACTTGAAAGCTCGGGCACGGCAAACCAAGAGCCCAATCATCAGCCCGAGGATGTTCTGCCTTGCCCTGGGCATGGATGTACAGACGCTGGCCTCGCGGGCGCATGTCCACCGCGTTACTGTAAACCGCGCCCAGGGGGCTGAGAAGCTGCAGACTTACTTACGGGATGCGGTGCGAGTCATGGGAGCAGCGGCTGACATAAATGGTAATTTTCAGGATGCCGCGTTCTGGTTTCGTAATGAACCGATCAGCGCATTCAATTTCAGGACACCAGAGCAGTTGGTCAGCGAGGGACGAGCTGAGGATCTATTGAACTATGTTCAATCACTTCACGCAGGCGCGGCTGGATGATCCTTACCAGACTGGCAGATCAACCAGCCTATCGTGTCCATGTCCCCCGCTGGGCCATCGCCCCCCACAAGTGGCGCAGGCGCCGCCCAGCATGGCGGTCGCCTCAATCGTATCGGGGTTCCCGCACTCTACCTTGCTCTGGAAGAGCTGACCGCGCTTGAGGAGTGCCGGCAGCTCTCGACCCTGATGCCACCCGGTCTTATTGTGAGCTACACGGTAGCGTTGGCCACAGTAGTGGACTTCAGCCATGGGTACACGGCTGACTGGGACTCTCTCTGGCAGGAAATGGGTTGTGACTGGCGTAGAATTTTGTTTAATGATCGCGTTGAACCGCCCAGCTGGTTGCTCGCTGACCTAGCCTTGGAGGCTGGTGCTAGCGGCATACTGTTCCCGTCGTTGGCCAATCCACGGGGTGTAAACCTCGTAGTCTACACCGACGCCTTCATTTCACGTCACACCGCCCCTACCTCTCTTCGAGACCTGTCATACGGGAATGAGAAGAGAAGGATGCAAAATCATGATGATGTGCTGATTGTCCGAGGCGATGCTGATCTACGTTGCTACTGGCTAGCGATGGAGGGGCAGCCCTTTGCAGATGTCGAGCCAGCGGAGTTCGGGATCGAGCGGCAGAAAGCGCAGGTAAGGTTCCTTACTTGGGACTGATCCTACTCTGCCACAGTAAGGCTATCAATTGATGGCAAACGGAGAACCTGCCCGTTAAGCATGGGTTATACGGGCTTGTAGTTCGCCCAGACTGTTGATTTCACGCTTCCCCAGGCTGTCTGCTGAGGGAGGCATTTTCAAAACCGCTTGATCCATCCGGTCAGTCATGCTTTTTGAAAGCTCGAATAATGAGAAAAGCTATGAACAGCGCTAAGTGGAATAAGTTGCTAGCTCGGTGGTGCCTTCTTAAAAATCAGTATCAATTGGGTTCAGGGGACTGCAGCCAGTCCAAGTTCTTACTGGCCTATCCTTAAATGCTCCAAGTTTAATACTATTATGCTTAAACATATCGGCTGATTTTCTGCCATCTTTGATCATAAAGTCGATATAAAGCATCACTATTAGGCTAGAAGTGTCCGGAGAACACAGAGCAGTCCAGTTTTCTTTACACATGAAGCTTGCCCCTCCAGGTGTTATTTTCAGAAGACGATCGCACTGCGTGTCTGAAGTCGGTTGCACTGTGGTCTGGGGCTTCGGACTGGCTGGCCTCCAAAGCGGCGTAAAGGGCCGTCTTGCTGACCTTGATGCGTGCGGCGGCCTCGCGGATGCTCAGCCCATTGGCGAGGTGCTCCCTTGCCCGCTTCAGCTTGTCGTCGGTGACAACGGGCTTGCATTCTCCTTTGCGCCCACGGGCGGCGGCAGCGGCCAGCCCCGCCTTGGTGCGATCACGGATCAGATCACGCTCGAACTGCCCCAAGGCGCCGAACACGTGGAAGATCAGCCGCCCACCCGGCGTGGTGGTATCGATGCTTTCGGTCAGCGACCGGAATCCGACGCCACGCGCGTCCAGAGTGCTGACCACTTCGATCAGATGCGGCAGTGAGCGTCCCAGTCGATCCAGTCGCCACACAACCAGCACATCCCCGTCGCGCAGGAACCCCAGCGCGGCTGTTAGGCCGGGTCGTTCTTCCTTGGCCCCGGAGACGGTGTCATCAAAGATTCGCTCGCACTCCGCCTTGCGAAGCGCATCGGTCTACAAGGCGGTGTTCTGCTCTGCCGTCGGGACCCGCGCATAGCCAATCAGCGCCATTGACTGCCCCTTTTGTCCGCTAATCCGTCCGTTTATCTTATTGTCCCAAAATACATCAAACAAGCTGTTGTCGGACAATGTCCGGATTGGCCGCCTAATGATCGTTTCTCGGACAGGCTGCATTGTGCGCCGCCATGCTGAACCAATTCGAGGATCGTTTGACACGGCTCGTTCACAAGTCCGCTGCACACCGGGCGAACCGCCCAATGTATGGGTACAACCACCTTCTGACAACGACAGGCAATCAATGGGCTCAACACACGCGTTCGACGCGCTGATGAATATGGCGGGTTCATCGTTCCGTCACCATCGCTCGCTGCCCTGACTGCCGGCAGCCGCGGTGCCTCCAGCAGTGCTTCTCTATCCAGCGTTAAAGGGAGTGGTGGCCGATTACGGGTGAATAAAATACGCTTTCAGTGTAACTTCCTTACAGATAAGTTATGAGCTATATCACAGTCTGTTCGCACAAGCGCGACAAGCGACGGGCGACGAAGGCTCTTTGGCGAAAGAGCACGCGGATACTCTTCTTAAGGCTTCGACATGGACAACGTGTAAGTGCACGCCGGACAAGAACGCGGGGATAGCGCCCCTCAGGACGAATTGGCCTCCATCGAGTCCAGTGAACGGCTTATGAGAGCCCTGGGGCGCGGTCTCTTAATCAGCCTGGTCACGATCTTGATCGCCGTGGCCGGGGTCTTCGGGGTGGGGATCCTGTCGTCGCAGTCGCTCGATCGCTATGCCGAAGCGAAGTCGCGGGAGCAGGTGCAGCGACTGCTCGATCTCGAGCTCGAAGAACTGGCCAACCGCAGCCGAGATTATAACTGGTGGAACGAGGCCGTCGAGCTGGTAATCTACCAGCGAGACACCGACTGGGCCATGGAAAACGTCAGCGGTTATCTGCAGAACCAGTACGGTACCGACTGGGTAGTGAGTCTGGATCGCGAGGCGACACTGATCCACGGCGTACACAAGGGTACGGAACTGGAGGCGCTGCCCGAGGGCCTGCTGACCGCCGAGTTCAAGCAGCTCATGGCCGAGGCCATCGACACCGATTTCGCCGACCCCGAGCCCGCATCTGACATCCTGGATATCCAGGGAGCGCCTGCCCTGGTCGCCGTGTCGCCGTATGTGGCCTACGACCCGACCCCGTATGCCACCAATCAGGCGCATGGCTATCTGATCCTGGTCAACTACATCGACGAGGCCATTCTGGGCGCTTGGCGTCGTGATTTTCAGATCGAGGCCCTGCGTCTGCTGCCTGCAGCGGCAGCTCCCCCTCGGGAGACAGGCCAACTGGCGTCCCTCCCCCTGGCAACACCGAGCGGCGAGCCGCTGGGCACCCTTCAATGGCGTCCGGAGCATCCTGGCCAGAGCCTCCTCACACAGCTCCTACCCTGGGTGATTGGAGGCGTGCTACTGATCCTCGCGGGCAGCCTCTTCTTCTATCGACGGCTGCGAGCCTATGGCAGGCTGGCCCATGGTCACCTCATGGAATTGAGCACCAGTCGGGAACTGCTTTTTCGTCAGGCGAACTACGATTTTCTCACCGGATTGGCGAACCGGTCGCTGTTTATAGAGCACCTGAACCACGAGTTGGCGCGCTGCATCCGCCATAAGCTGAAGGCCGGAGTCCTCTACGTTGACCTGGACGGTTTCAAGGCCGTCAACGACACCCTGGGCCATACCGCCGGCGATGAGCTGCTGTGCTGGGTGGCCAAATCCATGGCGAAGCTCGTGCGCACCGAGGACGATGTGGCACGCTTCGGTGGTGATGAATTCTGTCTGTTGCTGACCGACGTCGCCTCTGAGGAAGATGTGTCACGGGTCGTCGACAAGATTCATGCCCTGCTGGCGGGCCCCGTTGAGGTGGGCGGCAAGCACATGCTGGTCGGGGCGAGTATCGGGATCGCGATGATTCCCGACGACACTCAGGATCTCTCCGATGTGTTCCGCTATGCCGATATCGCCATGTACCAAGCCAAGTCGAGGGGCACAAACCTGTTCTGCTTCTATGATGCAACGATGGAGGAGCGCTCGCAGTAACATGCAAGGCTGAAGGGTCTGTTGGCTCATTGCCTGACCCATGAAGAGCTGTACCTGCGCTATCAGCCTATCTATTCTCTGGTGAGCCGTGAGATCACCGGCATGGAAGCACTGCTCCGGTGGCGCCACAAGGAACTGGGGGAGGTGTTGCCGGCCGAATTCATTCCCGTGGCGGAAGAAACGGGCCGGAATATCACGGTCTCGATCAATATCTCGGCCAAGCAGCTGCGCGACCTGACGTTTCCGTTCAAACTGAAACAGCTGCTGGAAAAACACGGCGTGGAGTCTTCCAGCATCAAGCTCGAGATCACCGAGAGCCTGTTGATCTTGGAAAGTGACAACTAGCACCGTGTACTGCTCGACCTGGCGAAGCGAGGATACCGCCTGGTGCTGGATGACTTCGGCACGGGGTATTACGGCCTTGGCGACCTGGGCCGCTATCCCCTGGAAACGGTCAAGATCGACAAGTCGTTCGTGTCCGGCCCGAAAGCCTCCTCGCTGAACGCCTCGCTGGTCAAGACCATCGTCTTCATGGCCAACCACTGTGGCATGAAGACCATCGCCGAGGGGATCGACACCCCCGAGCAGGAAGCGTTCGTGCGCGGTACCGGCTGCACCCACGGCCAGGGCTTCCTCTTCAGCCGTCCGACCTCGGTGGCCGACATCATTGCCCTGATGGCCCCGCCCTCGCCTTCCCCAACGGCGTCCTGGAACGAGAGCGTCTCGGTCTCGGGGCATGCCCCATCAGGCGCCAGGGAGTCATCCCTGTGTCCGGCCATGCACTATCGTGGTGCATGGTCGAGCATTGTAGTTGCCCGTTGCCCGTTGCCCGTTGCCCGTTGCCCGTTGCCCCGCCCAAGGCCCACTGGCGTGTCGGGCTGGCTGGCCTTCAAAACGGCGTAGAGGGCCGTCTTGCTGACCTTGATGCGTGCGGCGGCCTCATGCCCCAATTCAAGTGTCACCAAGGCTCCGATGATGGACGTTCGGAACTGGGCCTGTGCTCAGGTCGGACAGGATGGTCACGCCTTGCTCTGCAATTGGTGATGTATCTGATGCCATGCCTCGACCCGCCCATGGTGCTTAGGAGGACTGAGCTTAGTCGAGGTTGGTGAAGGCGATTGCTGAAACAATTCTTTCAGAAGACCACTGCACACCGGGCGGTCCGCTCGATGCGCTGGTGCAGCCGTCTTCTGAAAATGACACCAGGACTTCCTGGAGGGGCAATTTTGCGTAAATAAATTACGTTAAATTTTCTACGTAAAGAAAACGTACCTATTATTCGGATTTATAGAGCCATGGTCACTACTACGCGTCCGCGAATGCGGCCGGCGAGCAGATCATCGACCGCCTCGATGGCGTCGTCGAGGGCGATGGAGCTGGTGATAGCATCGAGCTGCTCGGGAACCAGCAGCTGCCCCAGACGCCGCCAGGACTCGACGCGATCCGCGTAGGCGCGCATCACGCTGTCGATCCCCGCCAGGGGCACGCCGCGCAGGATAAAGGGCGCGACGCTGGCGGACAGGTCCATGCCCTGGGCCAGACCGCTGACGCCGTGACCACTAGTACAGCCGCTGCCGACTTTTGTCCCGACGCCGACCAATAGACCTGCCAGCAGCATCAGCCCGATATCTCCCGCCGGCTGACCGATGACCTCATCCGGTGCGCCGGAGACATTACCTAGCCCACCTCCCAGTAAAATAAGGATGAGTGGGCCGCTGAACAGACCCAGTAGGAAGGCCAGGCGCCAAGCCGAATCTCCTGCGGGTTGCTCCAGCAATAGTCCGGAGAGGATTCCGCTGACGCCGGAAATACGACCCAGCGTTGCCATCAGCCATACAGCTGCCAGGCCGATCAGCACACCGCCGATCAAACCGGAAAGACTTGCCGCTATGTCCACGTTGTGTCTCCTCTATGTCAGGTATTTGAAATATGCCGGACAAGCCGTGTCGAAGCATCGTCATTGTCGGGATCGCTCAGCTCTGCAGAAGAATGAACGTGCAAGGCATGTCAAGCATCGAACGTGTTCAGGAAGACATTACCGCTGAAATTGCGTAGGAATGCTGTCTTCAGCAGGCGGTTCATCTCTGGCCCCTTGACCTCGCAAAGGTGCAGTTGTAACCCCGCATCACTCAAACGCAGGTTGATCGACTGCAAACTATCCAGTGCCGAGGCATCGATCAAGTTGACGGCCTGGCAGCCACTGAGCGATGGGGAAATAGCGGCGCAAACTGGCCATGCCGGTCAGCGCTATTAGTTGTCATTGGCCTGGTTTTCGAGGCTCTCGCGAAGCGGCTCTAGGTCATAGCCGGCCGACTTGGCAGCACCGACGAGTTCCGAAATCGGACGATGCGAGACCTGTGAATAGGCCCAGAGATGAGCGACCCGTGTGCCGGTCCGGCAGAAACCGATCACGGGAGTCGGCGATAACTCCAGGGCATCGGCAAAGGCGGCAATGTCCTGCTGGGAATACTTGCCGGGCTTGACGGGAACTTCATGCCAGACCATACCCAGTGATTCTGCCTTAGCCTTGAGAGCATCGGGATCCGGCTGGTCATCACTTTCCCCACGCGGGCGATTGGAGATAATGGTGCGGAACCCTTGCTCGGCGAGCTGTTCAAGTTCGTCGAGGCGAGGTTGTGCTGTCACAAAAAGGCGATCATCAAGCGGTTTGATTTCCATGGGTTATCTCCTTGGTCACTTTAGGAGCGCGCCTCATCCCAGGCGGCCCCTGGTAGAGCATCGAGGGGAATCTTCAGGTAACGACGACCATTATCCTCTGGCGCTGGCAGGTCGCCGCCCAGGATGTTGACTTGCAAAGCGTGCAAGATCAGTTTCGGCATGGGCAGCTTAGCGTCGCGCTCGTTACGCAAGGCGATGAAGCTTTCCGCTGTCGAGCTGTCTTGGAGATGAATATTGGTTTCGCGCTGGACACTCACCGTGCTTTCCCACTCTGGCTCGCGATCGCCGGGCATGTAGTCGTGACCGGTAAAGAGCCGAGTGTCATCCGGCAGTGCCAGGATGGCCTGAATGGAATCCCACAGCTTGTGAGCATTGCCCCCGGGGAAATCGGCACGGGCCGTACCACCATCCGGCTGAAACAGCGTGTCGTGCACGAATGCCGCATCGCCGATGACGTAGGTGATCGACGCCTTGGTATGGCCGGGCGAGAACATAATCCGGCCTTCTATCTCGCCTACGTGGAAAGTATCGCCCTCTACAAAGAGGTAATCCCACTGGCGGCCGTCATCCGGAAAGTCGGGCCAGTTGTATATATCCTTCCATAGTGCTTGCACTTGCGTAACGTAAGCTCCTATGGCCTTTGGTGCCCCTGTCTTTTCCTTTAGATACTGTGCTGCCGAAAAATGGTCCGCGTGCGGATGGGTATCCAGAATCCATTCGACCTTCAGCCCTTGGCTGGCAACGTAGTCCAGCAATTCATTCGCATGGTGCGTTGCGATAGCGCCGGACTTTTCATCGAAATCTAGGACTGGGTCGATGATTGCGCAGCGCCGAGTCACAGGATCGCTAACAACGTACTGCACGCTAGAGGTCCGCATGTCGTAGAAGCCGACAACATCTGGCTTGCCTGGCGAGTGTCGAAACGTTTGCATGGCATCCTCGGTTGTTGGTAAAAACGTTACTAGGTTAGAACAAAAAAACATAATGTCTAGCATCAGCAACCAAACCGCACAAATCATTTATCGCGGCAGCCTTCAAGGAGAAACACCTACTCTGTTTCGCTGGATTGACCCATTTCAGGGCTTCGTGGACTATAATGATGCGATAGAAATCCTGATGAGGATGAAGTTTGCCGACCTGTGCTAGATCATGCAGGGCCAAGCTGACGATACTTGCAATGGCAAAAATCCCCATTGGTAAGGAGGCTTGTTATAGCTGATCATGGCCGTGTACGGCGGGCTTTGGGTGCGTGCGTAGCTACAAGGGCATGCTCGACAAATACTTTGCCATCCATGGCTTCACGGATCGCAGCCAACACGGCTGACACAATCAACCGCCAGTCTGGGTATGCGGCTCGACTAAACATGACTGATTTCCTAAGCATTCCTACGCAGGTTTCCGTCGGCCCAACGAACTGGACCGGGAGGAGATATCGAGCATGCACTGAAGCAAACGTCGCAAAGCTTAGATTGGCTGGGGTCTTCCTAGGAGAAACAGTGCTGACTTCTGCCAACTGTGACCATTAGATATCTAGCGTGATTTTTGTCCATTTACCCTTCTGCAGCGTGGAATTCGGGCTCAACGAGCTCGAGGAGTATGCGCTATAGGTGCTGTACAGGGACTGAAGTACTGACTTTGTAACAATCAGCCCACGAGGAAAGGGTAAGAAGATAGCTCGTGCAAATCGACAAAAAGCGAATCCAAGTCAGGATGAAATTCAAGGCGTGGCGTTATCGGCAGGAAAAGCTAAGCGAGGTGTGCTTAACGTAACCATTACTGTAAATGAGATAGAAAGGGAGAGAAACAATGATGGATGGAATGATGAACGGTGATGCAATGATGTGGGGGATGGGGCTGATAGGGCTTCTTGTCCTAATACTGCTTGTGCTCGGTATTGGGGCTCTCGTTAAGTATCTATTTAAAAAATAAGCGAGACCTTAAAAGCGGTGAGGATACTGAGGGCTCTCAGTGAGTACAACCATTTGCTTCCCAAGTTCACACAAGGGCAGATAGCCGGCATATACGAGTGCCATGTTATTCCAACTGAGGCGCGGGACATCCGCAGCCACTCATTGCCTGTTGCTAAAGAACAAGTACTATACGAGTGCGGCAACCCCAAGCACGAGGAGCAGGATTACAAGCAGACAGAGCAGGTCCATCCCACCACATCATCAATCCGCCGCAAGCCACCATTTCGCCCATCGTCAGTTCTTCTCCCTGTAGTGTCGGTTTCTCCTGCATTTCAATCTGCACCGGATGTCCGGCGGCTTTCCACTGCGGATAGCCCTCGGTCAGGCTTATCGCCTTAGAAAAGATTGGTATTCTGACAGCGATATACCCCGCCGTCTGGAGCATCGGTAAGCTCTTTACCGGTGCCTGGTCAGACCGGGTGGGGCGTCAGGGGCTCATCGTCTGCCAGCAGTGGTCATTGTGGTGTTTGCTGTCTCCGTAGGGTTTTCGGGATTTGCGACGGGCGCGTTCCTATTGGGATAGGTAAAGCGATGGTTTATCCTACCCTGTTCGTCGTCATCGGTGATGTCGTGCATCCAGCGTGGTGATCCTCGGTTGGCATCTATCGCCTCTGGCGTGATCTTGGCTATTTCTTAGGCGCTATTATCGCAGGGGTGGTAGCGGATACACTGGGACTGGCTGCGGCGTTGTGAGTGGTGGTGGCTTTGACGTTCGCCTCGGGCCTATTCTCGACGCTGCGCATGAAGGAGGTACTCCAGATCACCGCACGGTCTCAGCGCAGCTGGATCCCTAACCAAGCTGGGAAGTGATTTACCGACCATCTCCTTGCCCATAGGCCCGGTCACGCCCGCGCCAAAAAGGAGAAAGACATGACGAGCATCACTCCTTCTTCTTGCCCGATGGGTCTTGGGCGCAATAGTCGTAGCAGTAGACATTGCCGGAAAGTTCAACACCTAGGACGGGAAAGAGCGCGTTGTAGTGCCCCAGAGATGGAGGGCAACAAAGGGCACAAGCTGGCTTAGCGGGGGTGCTATAGGCTTACAACACAATGATATGAGTTTTATCCCTATCGAATGTGGAGGAAGTGCCATGGGTTTTTATAGCCGCCACATACTGCCGCATCTGATCAACCTGACGATGGGAGCGGGGATGCTTAAGAAATATCGTCAACGTACCGTGGCCAAAGCTCGGGGGAGTGTCTTAGAACTTGGATTTGGATCTGGAGTTAACCTACCTTATTACAACCCTGAGCTTATAGAGAAGTACTATGCAGTGGAGCCGGATGGTGGCCTTTTAAAGCTTGCGCAAAAGCGTATTAACAAAGCCCCTTTCAAGGTGGAAGTGCTGCAAATGGGCGCAGAGCAGATAATACTACCTGATGACAGCATAGACACGGTCCTGAGTACTTGGACACTCTGCACGATTCCGGACATAGAAGCGGCTCTAGCCCAGGCGCGAAGGGTGCTCAAGCCCGGGGGACAATTGATTTTTGTCGAGCATGGACTCGCGCCAGAAACCCGCGTTGCCAGCTGGCAGCAACGGCTGACTCCGTATTGGAAGCGTTGCGCCGGTGGCTGCCATCTGGATCGGCAGACAGATGTGTTGCTTCTCAATGCCGGCTTTGTACTCCAGGATCTGGCTACAGGCTATCTCGGTCGTCCCAAGACCATGACGTTCATGTATGAAGGCGCGGCCAAGCCTCCCGCTGTCGGGTGAGTGAACTGGGTTCGCTGGCGGTAGATGGCGAACTCCGGGGCGCGAGATGTGAAAAAAATCAATTACATGCTACATAGCTGCTGGTGTAGCCCAGCATGCATGGCGGAGCCAGCGGCCCAGTAACGTGATCGCCAGCATGTTATGTCTCTCCACCCCTGTCTCGGTACGGTCACCCTCGGCTCTATCTCGGAGTGACATTCTGGTTTTTATCTTGAGCCCAGGTAATGAGGTCTCGGGTTCAACAGTGGTTTACGAGGCTCAACAGGCCCAGTACCCGGCAAACTATCGGCATTATGGTGCTTTTCTTAATTGGCATTGCCCTAATCGCCAGTGTGGTCTTTCGCTAGGCCACTGCTTTTGCATCTGCCGTTCTGCATGTTAAGGACGGTAGGTCTATGCTATCGCTGGATCGGCGATGTGTGCGGCCTCGGCCTGCTGTGGGGGGGTGAAACTGGTCATGGGCCCCGTAGTGCGAACGCCTTTCCCCGCCGCCTCTAATCTCTTCGCCAAGGTAACGGTGGTGGCCAAGGAGAAGGGTCTGTTGATCTACCTTCGGCGCACTCTGAACGGCCTGCTCGATGAACTGCTGACGCAGACCAGTCTCACCTGACGCTGGTCAAGAACGACGCAACGAGCCGGACATTGGCATCGGCAGGCGGAACCGCGCTAGTCGAGTCGCCCGCGTGATAGCTATCGTTCACGGAAAATTCGCTGTGCACCCTATTTACGAACCTGAGTGTCACCCTGCCCCCCTATCTCCTCTTGAGACCTGTAATCCAGCAGGAATGAGAGGAGTAGGATCATGAGCGTAAAGTTTCAACAATGGGTCGCCACGGTACGACGAAGGATGCAGGATGGCCAGCCTCTGCTGGGGCCGGACAGCCTGCAGGCACTGACAGACGATGTACGAAAACTCGGTCTTGGCGCTATGGGTGCCGGAGTTCTGGGTTTCTTCGCTCCTAGCGAGAAAATCACTCTTGGTGCATCAGTTGCCATGTTTTTCGTAGGTGCTATCATTTGGGTAACAGGTATTGCGTTTCTTGTAAGAATTGAGCGCAACAGTGCAGAAAAGGATTGAATTTATGAGCCCTTTTGGATGGTTAGTTACAGCTTTTGCAGTCTTTATGGCGGCCGTGTGTTTATTCACGTTCGTTCAAATTGAACGCAGCAAGCATCATCACCATCAGGACGGCAGCAGCAGTTAGCTGAATTCTGGCGATTGTCATTCTCGTCAGAACAAGAGACATTGATCTCACATTCAACAAGCTCTTCCTTCGCGAAGAGCTTTTTTATTTCCGGTTACCAGAGGCTGGCGGATGGTTCAGCTAACCACTTCCTTGGCGAGGGAAAAGGCCACAGCCACCAGTGCAAGGCAGCCCAACGCCAGAGGATTGGTAAGAAAACGACACACTGCATAGCGGTATGGATGGGCTTCAATGCGGTCTTTCGTGGTCTGCAGGCTTGCAGCCTTTCGCTTGAGCTTCGCTATCTGCCCTTCCTGTTCTTCCAGCTTTCGCTGCTGATCAACTAGCCAGTCACTCGCATTCACCTTTTGGATATTCAATCGCCAGGCACGCTCGGCATCGTCAGTCGTCAGGTTTTCAGCAAGCATGTATTTTGATCGAGCGGTTATCTGCGATTCGGTTTCACTAGGGATGAATTCAATACCGAACTGCTCATAGAACCGATCACGCCTAACCTTGTTATTTCCATCGTGTGCGCCTGGCTTTTCATCTTGCCACGACAGCTCGATCTTCATTACCTCTGCCAACGGCCACTGCCTGGCCCAAGTGACGATCTCTGCCATCAGGTAGGTGCCGATACGAAACCCGCGTAAACCGTTAAGAATCATTTGAATATCTGCGGGACCTCTGCATTCACCGTGAGTGAGTCTGACCCGCTCCCTATCTGTTGAGCTTGAAGGCGAATATGCAGCTGACCATTCGAGTTCATTTCCCTCAGGAGGCCGCTGGGTATCGATCCGTTTGACTCTAAGCGTGAGTCGAGCGCCCTGGCCAACAATTTGTTCTATCCGCTGGATCATCAAAATCGCGTCTGGGGTCTCGCTGTTGGGTGTCTCTCGGTGGCGAACCTGGATAACACGCAGATTCTCTCTGGGCGCTCCCTCAGTAGTGCTGTCCTGGGCTGTTGCTTTACCGACCATAGGCATCTCCTGAATTGATTGTTTCGCATGCGAAACAGGTAGGGGGCTACCAATACCATACTTTTCAACGTCAGCAAGGCCCCTATCTCTTCTTGAGACCTGCTTTGCAGGAATGTGAGAGAGAGAAGAGAGAGAATCCCAATGGAAACATTTGGCGAGCGTTTGGAAACGATCATCTACAGCCGTCGCGGCGGTAACTTCGGTGAATACTTAGGCGTTGAAGGTCTGAGCCGGAGGGTGCGAATAAGCGAGCAGGTGTTCAAAGTCCGCTCATGTGTGGATGTGGATTCTGACTGGATGTGGGAGGTTACGCACGAACCAAGCGGCTTGTCTGAGCGTTCTAATGAACGCTGGGGGCTATGCTTTGCTGCTGATCGACTGGCTCGCGTTGTTAGACGTGAGGGCGCCTGGAAGTTGCCGACTGGGCCTGAGGTTACACCCATCCCAATGGCTGCTTTTTTGGCGTCACGCCAACAGGGGGCTACTGCTCATGTTTGATGAAATTGACATGATCCATAGCTATTCCCGTGCAGATGCCATCGAAGATGGCAATTTGGTAGATGTCAGCGAACGTGCTGAGCACGCCGCCGGCTACATGATGGGTTTCAAGGTGCCTGTTGCCATGACTGCTGCAGCCTGGGAGTCATTGGTGGCGTGGCATGACGGTACAAACCCTCATGAGATGCAGCAGCAAGAGGAAAAGCGGTTAGGCGATGTATTGCTTGTCGCCCTTGAGGCTGCTGCGAGAGAGCGCAACGAGAGATATATCAACTTCATCGTTGATGTGATTGAGCAATCCGAAACCGGCTCTGTCGTTGTGCCAAAACATGTCGTTATGACTATCGGCCCTGGGGATACCCCTAAGCCGGTGATAACGATCATGCTACCCGAGGAGGACTGACGCGATCGCGCAGTTATCACTCCTCTTTCAAAGCCCCTAGTCAGCCTTGTGCTGCCTGGGGGTTTTCTATTTTAGACGCCCGGGAAGCATGGGCCATGCTTTTGCGGCTGGCTCTGCAAAAGGCGCCAGCCGCTTTGTTTCGCATGCGTAACATTTTCTGTCAGCTCCTCCCCTACCCCTTGTTGAGACCTGCAATTCCGCAGGAATGAGAGAGGAGCAAGATCATGGGTACATTGTGCATACCAAAGCCGTCTGACCGTAAAGCCTACCTGGACGAGGAATACACCAACCAGGATGGTTCTATCGAAGTGCTGAAGTCGAGCTTCGTGGGCTCTACCTACTACGCTGCGATCAAGATCCAGCGGGCAGCAGAGGCCCCGGAGCAAGCGCCAATTGAGTACACGATAGCGGCGGTCGTGAAGACTAGCTGTTCGCAGGGTGAGTTTTGCTACAAGTCGATGGATGAAACGATGGGGCCAGTCTTGTCACAGTGCCCTGCGTCCATTCTCAAGCTGCTATCCCCTCTTGGGGAGCTTGAGCGGCTAGGGGTAGTTGCAGGGCTCAGCCTGGAGTATGCCAGCGAATGGCGCGAGAGATGCCTAAAGCATGCTGAGTCGAAGAAGCAGCGTGTGCGCCTGAAAGATGGCGATCGCATAAAACTCCCGTACACAGTACGGTTCGTTGGAGGCCTGGAGTGCGACACGTTCACCAAGGTAGATTTGCCTCGTAAACGTAATGTTTTCAGGCCTGAGGGCTCGTCCGGTTTGGTAAGGCTTCAGGCCCGCCACCTGGATGATGCCGTAGTGCTCGCATAGTTATTCAAGCCCCCTCTGCTGTTCTCAGCATGGGGCTTTTTCATGCTGGCGCGAGCCGTTCTATACCACCTGACACGAAACCCCCTATCACATCCTGAGGCCTTTACCGCGTCCGCGCTCTCTTCATGAAGGCCCACTGCATCACTCGATACTGCATCACACCAGTGCCACATGGAGGCCGTTATGTCTGCCCTAACACATGAAGACCGCTTATTTCTTCGAGAGCTACAGAAATGTATCGCTGCCAGTTGCGCCAGCTATTTTGATAAAACGTTCGGCACCAATGTGCTGCCCGCGACTGGCGCCTCGATCACCATTGAGGGTGAAGTGAAGATGGACATGTACGATCACGCGCCAGGACTCGCCTTCTATGAGACGGATTCCTCACGATCTGTGGTTGTGCCTCCATACACTGAGTATTACAAACTTCGTGAGCTGGCTGAGTCAGGTTTTGCTGCGTGTTATCAGGTATGGCGTGAAGCCGAAGACGTATATGAGGGGTTGTTCAGACCTTTAAACATGCGTATCTGCAATAGTGATGGGGTAGTCATTGACCTGTACGAACGGGGGGGCTGGCTCGAAGACACTATTCCCCCTGGCCAATGGACCGAAACGGCAGCTCGTATTGAGGAGCTGAATCGTGAGGGTAGCTTCCAGTCGGGATGGGACAACTTTTCTACAGCCAAGCGGATGCATCGGCAGGCCTCTCGGTTACAGCAGTTGCTCACTCTTTCACGTCACAGGGCGAATAGCGCTGCGTGAAGCTGCCAATGTGGCGATGCATGCGTCCTCTTTGTTTCGCGTGCGAAACACTTAGCTGGTCAGTAACTCCCCTACCTCCTCTTGAGACCTGCAATTACGCAGGAATGAGAGAGGAGCAAGGATCATGACGACACAGACAGATAAGACCACCTGCTGGATACCGAAGTGCCACCTTCCCGCGCTGCGCGAGAAGGTAGAACGGCTCGACCGCAAGGCCAAAAAGCTTGGCATGGCACCCTTTGAGATCAGCGTCCTCGAGGAGGCTGTAAAGCCTTGGACTCGTGAGACGGTGGATCTTGAGGATCGACTGTCGCACTTTAGGGTGGAGAAGATCGCTGCCGTCAAAGTCTCAATCAGTGGCGAACCCCCGAAGTTGGACGGGTATCGCTTGCTGGCGCGAATCGACATGGCAGCTGACAAGGCGGCACGGGTCACCCCCTTGGAGTGGGCATATAGCCGATTGCCCGAACCTTACAGATCAGGCGATGCCACGGGAGACTGCAGCCATTGCAACAAACGGCGTGAGCGGCGCTATCTCTTTCTGATGGAAGAGATGGCAACTGGTGCGGTCCTAGAAGTCGGAAAGACATGCCTCAAGGACTATGTTGGTCACCAGGGTGCCGAGTCGATGATGGCCCGCGCTCAACTATTGGTCTCTATGATCAATATGATGGAAGAGATCGATGAGGTGGGCTTGAGCGGTGGTCGCCCGCCAGAGGCTGTTATTGAGCTGAGATGGTTGGTGGCAGCGGCGGTACGGCAGATCAGACAACGAGGCTTTGTGTCTCGTTCTCGCGCTGAGGAAACCGGCGACTTGGCGACAGCAGAGATCGTTGGTGAGATGGCCCGTTCAGCTCCGATGATCAGCAAGGGGATGAGGGCATTTGAAAGTGAAGACGTGGCTCGGGCTGATGCGGTTATAGCTTGGGCGCGGCAAGTGCTCCCTCTGCAGGCTGAGCATAGTGAGTTCGAGACGATGATTATTCATCATGCTCGGTTCGATATGGTCGGGCTAAAGCGCGGCGTCGGTGTTATGACGGCGGCTGTCACAGCCTACGATCGACATGAGGAGTCAGCTATTAACAGCGAGTCAATGATGGCACTCGGCTATGCTGGCGATCCAGGCGATCAATTAGAGATGGAAGTAGTGCGCAAGCAGTCCTTTTCGTCAGATACGCGATGGGGGCTGATGTGGAAGCACATCTTCTGTGACCTCGAAGGCCGATACATTGTCTGGAAGACAGGCAAAGCCCTTGAGGAGAAAAGGGTTGTATTGAAGGGGCGCGTTAAAAAGCACGACGAGTACCGGGGGATTCCTCAGACCGTCGTGACGCGCTGCTCAATTAGACCTGCATGATTCACAGCCCCTGCACCTTTCGGTCAGGGGCTTTTCTATGCTGGCGCACTCCCTCTCTTGCCTTTTTAGCTGATGAAATGTTCCGCATGCGAAACGCCGCGCAGGCCGACCTGAGCTGACCGCTTGTGGCAGTCCCCGCCCTATCTCCTCTTGAGGCCTGCATGGCAGGAATGAGAGGAGAGAGTGACATGAATATTGAGCTAATTGTAAATCAAGAAGATGCCGTAGCCTTTGGGCGTGAGTTCGGCGGCCTGAAACTTGATGACCTCAATGATGATCAGGTGGCGTTTGCTATCGACTCAGCGCAAGGCTCACGTTTCATACTGCCCCGGCAGGCCGGTCGACGCTGGCGCCAGCCAACGCCTCGACAAATGGCAGACTTGGGAACGGATGTGAATGTGGCATTCGAGGTCTTCTCGCTTGGAGAGCTGGAGGGTTTTGCATTCTCTGTCGAGGATGGAACTGTCATCCAGGTACGTCGCCCTGATCGCGAGTTGCATCGGGAAAGCACTCTAAAAGCCATTGAGAGCGTCGACGATGCATTCGTGGTGAGCTTTACCAAGAGAGCTTTCAGTAAGTTTCTTCTTAACTTGGCGCATTGGAGTTATCTCCAGCCCAAGGCAAGAATCATTCGTCATCGTCCGCGGTGACCCCTTCAAAGCCTCCTCGACTCTTCTGAGTCAGGGGGCTTTTTCATGTTTTTATAAAAAAATCGTCCTGGCTGGCTCCTTAGTGTCAGTAGCGCCCCTATCACCCAACGAGACCCATTACGTTGGGAATGTGAGAGAGAGGAGATTTGAACATGTGGGGACAGACTCTACAGATTGGCCACATTGGCGAACCTGAAGCACGGACCAACGGCAGTGGCAAAACTTACGTTCGGTTCGGTATTAACATGGCCAAGAAATCGGGCGATGAACCGATGTGGCTTAACTGCATCCTTGGTGGCCGCTTTGCCGAGGTTATGAAAGATCGCCTGAAGCGCGGTCAATTGGTCTTTGTTGAGGGCGAGTTGTCCTTTCGCAAGGCTGACAACGGCACTGTGTACACAAACCTCATGGTGGACACTTGCCGAATCCTCCGAGATCCGCGTAGCGTTGGTGCTGCCGATGATGGAGACGATAAAGTGGAATTTCCATTTTGATGTTCTATTCACAGCCCCTGGTTTATTCCTGGGGCTTTTTCATGCGTAGACGATAGGCAGGCACATGAGTGAGACAGACCAGAAAACCAGATACCGATCTCAGCATCCCTTGGCCAGGGTCTTGCCCTTAGCCGGTGGCGTGCTGGGTGCGATGGCGTTCGCTATAGCGGTCATTCCCATAAACCTCCCATGGGCCTCGTCTAGCACTGGAATGCCAGCCGTAGTGACGTTCGATACCGCCAAATACGTTAATGCCCGGCGTGCAGCAGCCAGTGAGCTGCTAGGGGACGGCGAGGTGCGAGATTCCGCCGTTTCCACATTGGCTCGTGTAGACAAGGGTGTTCGGCCAGCGATCGTAGAGGCCGCAAATGGCGCCTTGGTCATAGTCCGACAAGCAGCCGTCTTGGACGGCACCATCCCTGACATCACAGACACCGTGTTGGCTGGATTAGGCCTGCCAACAGATGCTCCTACGATCGAGACAAATCTTGATCGTCATGGAGACACCACTTATAGCGCCTCGAACCTCTATGAGGAGGCACGAGAGCTGGTCAGCCGTGCAAACCAGCAGGCGCGTGAGCGAGCCGCTTCGCAGAGCGAAGCGGGAATTGAAGAGCTGCTGCCCTGAGCAGTAGATGACTAGAACCTGATGTGGCCATGCCTCGCATGGCGAAGACTTCGCCAGTACCGCTGGCGCTTAACTTTGCTCAAGGAGCTTATAGATGAAACACCTTACTTTGATCGCCTCCGCTGTTGCAGTCGCCTCCGCTCTTATCGCTGGGACAGCCATTGCCAATGACGACGATACCGGCGCTAGCATAGAGCTTCCGAAGGCCGTGGCTGACCTGGGCATTCCAGGCTCCAAAGTCGACAAGACGTTCGATACCGGGCTGGACGGTATCAATGGTTGGGTCATTAGTGTCGAGAACGACACTAATGTGATCTATACCACTGAGGACGGTAAGCATGCGTTTATCGGTATGATCCTAGGTGAGGGTGGTGAAAACCTGACGCAGGCTCACATGGAGCAGCACATGGAGAATAGCCCGCTGGCCAGCATGCCGAATCGAGCAGGTGCTCAGGACAACGGGTTTGAGAAAGAGGAAGAGGCCGCAGCACTCGCTCAAATTGAGGAAAGTGCCGCCTACGTTGAAGAAGGAACAGGCGACAAGGTTCTCTATGTTGTCTTCGATACGCAATGCGGTTACTGCCAGCAGATGTATCAAACGTCCAGAGCACTCTTGGATGAAGTGACATTCCGCTGGATTCCAGTGGGCTTCATGGGAGAGGGCTCACTCCACCAGGCCGCACAAATTATTGACGCGGAGAACCCCGCTGAAGTGCTGGCCACTATAGAAAGAGGCGGCAGTGTTTCCGAATCCCCCAGTACCGAAGCTATGAACATCGTGAGCGAGAACAGCAACCTGATCCAGCAGTTGGGAATCCGCTCCACACCGAATACGATCTACAAGGATGAAAACGGTGAAGCCCGCATCGTCCGCGGCGCCCTTCGTGCAGCTGAAATCCGCAACCTGTAACCTCCCGCACCTTGAAGAAATGCGCCCTGTCTACCCTAGAGGGAGCCGGGGCGCCCAGCTAGAGGGCACCCCATGTCTCTACAAGATCAACTCACTGCCAACATTGCGCGGCGAGCGCTTGAAGGAATGTTTCCACAGTTCGCCGTGAACCGCCTATTCCCACGTCAACCGCTCAAGGTAGGCCGCGGCACACGGGAGAAAACTGTTTACCCCTTTCGCTGGCTACACCGCCCCCTGACGCTTGAACAGACACGCTGGATCGCTAACCGGTCAGTTGACTACTGGATGCGGTGGTTCATCGCTTTTGGCGTGTCCCTTTTCCTCTCTGTCAAACTAGGCCCTCCCTACGGGGCTTTTCTTCATTTTGGTTTTACGCTACTTGCTGCCTGGACCTTAATAGGTGTGGCCGTAGCTGTTGGAAGGAATAGGAAGACTCCGAGGATAGATGCATGACGCAAAGCAACGAACATTGGTTAGCCTCGTTGGGGCGGGTACTGACCGGGCGACGTAAGCAGTCGGTGGAGGCTAACCGAATTGATCCAAGTGATCCAGCCATCACGAAGATGACGATTTCTCTGGCCCTGGATCTTCTTAATGAGGATCGATCGCATGAACGTTTCTCGCCGAGAGATCGCGTCTCATGGAAGTGGGGCATGAAGAACAAGAGTGTGCCACTAGCCAGGCAAACCGCTGTTGTTCTAAAGGTCCGACAAGATCCCATCACCGATAGTACCCAGTCACCATCATCAACTTATTACGAAGAGCCCTTGGATGTGCTTGTAGGTATGTATACCCACGAGGGCATATTCAGAGAGCTATGGATAGATGGGCGTCGTCTTTGCTTGCTGACCGATCAACGCTTAAACAGCCCTAATGATGGCTCTTATGGGGCGCAGGGTGAAGAATGATTGATGCTAAGGGCGCCGCAGAAGGCCCGAAAATGTTCGATGAAATACTGACCATTGTGGCTAAGGAGCAGCTTGGCTTGGATGGGAGCTACACAGTCTATGCGGTCGAAACGGAACAGATTGATGAGATCAACCTCGAGAAAGTGAAAGGCCTGGAAGACATCCATCTTCATTGCTTCACCGTAAAACTCCCCCCTGGCTTGGCTAGGGTTAGCCTTGCCCCTCGCGACGGTAATCAATGGCGTATGGATGAGGCAGTTCATGGGGTAGTGGATTATGGCCATGCAGCTCGAGAAACCCTGAGCGCCAGCCATGGTGGCAACGATCGCCGAATATACATCCCCTCCGTCAGTGGAAAACACTGAATGCATGGGCTTGCCTAAAGAGATATAATTCATCGTCTGGTATAGATACAATATGAATAGATATGACAGCCGACTGGACCAGCTGAATGAGCTTCCCCTCACCAAAGAAGATAAACACTTCATACTTCACTGCCTTCGTGAAGGAGGTGTGGTTGATTATCCACCCGTACTCGCGGCATACCAGGCGTGCTGGCACAATGCGGCCGAATCAGCCACTGTTCCGCAAAGAGATAACGTGGGGAGGAGGGCAGCTAACACCTTTCTGCGAGAGGCTTTGGGTGTTGAAGCACTTGGCCATCCCAGGTAACTGGCCATCAGTCCGCCAGCGGTATCTAGGGTAGGGGAGGAGGAGTTATACCGTTATCTTTTGCTTACCTTCTATTAGGTGGCATCTTTCCCCCTACCTAAAGGCATGAAACCACAGGGGCCTCATCATGTTCGACAATGCATTGTTATACCGCGCTCATAGCTCATTTCCTGAGTCAGAAGAAATGACCAACCTCATTCAAAAGCACCTTTTCCGAGGTTGTGCTCCCACTGAGGCCAGAAGGGTAGGGTGGGCGGCGGTTTGTGGTGAAGTATTAACATACTCCCTCCAGTCTCAATATCTCATTCTTCGCTTTCGCCGGCAGGAGCGTTTGCTCCCGGCTGCTGCGGTAAAAGAACTGGTGGAGGAGAGGGCGGCTGAAATGGAGAAGGCCTCAGGTAGCCCACTGCGTCAAGCGGAGAAAAAGCTACTCAAAGAGCAAGTCTACGAAGAGCTACTACCCACCGCACTGAAGCGCACCGGGCATTTCCTTGTGGCTATCGACATCAAGCGGAACTGGATTCTCGTTGACGCAGCAAGCCGAAAGAAAGCCGAAGAGGCTCTTGACCTGCTGCGTCTCACGCTGGGGTCGCTCAAGGTCACGCCACTAGCTACTCGCGATCGGCCCACAGCTTTGATGACCCGCTGGCTGGCTACCCCATCTGAGCGTGCTCAAGGCTGGATGCTTGGCGAGTCTTGCCAGCTCGAATCCCCTTCTGGTGACGATGGTGTAATTAAGGTTTCAGAGGTCGATCTCGATAGCGACGAGATACAGCAGCACCTTGATGAGGGTCGGCAACGATTCTGACGAAATCCTCCAAAAAGCGCATTAACCATCTGTTTTACAAGCCCTAAATTAACTATTTCATCGCGTGCAGACGATGCGTTACCTGCCGTATTCCCACACCCAGTAGCCAAAAGCCGCGGCACATAAAAGCCATGTGCCAATAACGACTGCGGCCGCAACGTGGCTGATCGGCTTGGTTGCCACTTTAGCTGCTTTCGAGCGACTCGCTTCTATCACATTCGATGGCGTCAGCTTGATGACAAGGACGATGCCCAGCGGGACCAAGATAATGTCGTCAAGATAGCCCAGGATCGGTATGAAGTCCGGAATGAGATCAATTGGACTCATGGCGTACGCTGCGATTGCGAGCGCAAGCAGCCGAACGACTATGGGGGTATTCGAGTCTCGCGCCACAAAATAAACCGTCAGCGCATCATGCTGAATGCGTTTTGCCGCAGCTCGCAGCCTGCCAAAGGTCACGGTAGACATCTAAACTTCTCCTTGCGCGATTGGCATTACTCGCAACTCTCAGGGATGATCAGGCCGAGACAATAGCGGGCTATTTAGCCAGGCTTGTTTGTAGTTGTTTCAACTGACCCTGGAGGACAGCTTTTTCCTGCAGTAATTCGCGATTCTGATCGTTGAGGAACTGGTTTCGGTCGTCAGCCGCTGCCACGCGCTCTCTGAGGTCGGAGATCCGCTGCTGGCAGGCCGCGAGATGTTTTTCAGAATCCGTTAGGGCCGCACCAAGCTTCTCCCGGTGTTCGGCGTCGCTATCTCGCTCCAGCTGGAGGCGGTCGACTGTCGCTTCCAGCGTTTCTGTTCGCGTTGCCCATTGTGTTATGACGGCCTGGCTCGCGTGCAACTTTTCTTTCAAGTTTTCAGCGTGATCCTGACTGGCCTCATAGCGCTGGTTTATTTGGTCGCGATGTTGTCTCAGCGTGTCGCGGTCCTGTTCGCTGGAGCGGAGCTGCTGCGTCAGCTGATCCACCTGACCCTCCAGCCCTGACTGGGTCCTGTGGAACTGGTCCCGTTCATGACGGCGATCCTCGGCAATCTCCTGCTGGTAGTGCTCGAAATGGCTGCGGATATCGCGGTTTTCCTGCTTCATCTCTTGGACGGTTGCAGTGGTCTCACTGAGTTTCTCCTGACTTGCCTCCAGTTTGGACGTGAGTGAGGCCGCCCGGTGCTGTTCCTGTTGCAGAGCGTGGGCCTGGGCATCGCTTTCGTTGCGAAGCGCTTCATTGGCCTTCTCCAGCCCGCAGCGTTGCTCTTCCAGTGACTCGCACCGCTGCCGCACCTCTTCCAGCTCGGTGCGCCATTGCTGTTCCAGCGTCTGGTGCGCTTCGCGCTCCTGCGTAATACGTTCATCGGCCGCGTATTGAGCTCGCTCATGCAGGGCTTTCACGGCGGCCACCAAGTCAGCCGGGAGTCCGTTCAGATCCGCTGCGGCTTCGCTGCCTGTTTTCCAACGTTTCAGCATTGGCCCGAGAGTGCTGCGACTGCCGGTACCGAGCTCCGATCGCACCCGGTCGACAGTGGGCTCGTCACCGCGTTGGCGGACGCGTTGCGCAGCGTTGGCGACATCCTGGTAGGTAATTCCGGCGCGGGCCATGACATGCCTCATTTTTATCATATAACGTGATATGTAATATTACGTTATTTATGAGATAATTAACAAAGTTAATTTAAGACCCATAACGCACGTTAAAGCGTATTAACGTGCGTTAGAGTGTGGTCTGCTCTATTCTGCCCCTGTAACACCGGTACACCACCGGCTCTTGAGAGCACGCCTCGAATTGGAGTGATCATGGATCCAAAACCCACCACCAGGTCCACATTACGTAATACGGAAAAGACCCTGTTAGCCGATTCGGCTAATCGGTACATCCACATGGCCACCACGGACAACACGCGCCGAACCTACCGTGCGGCCATTCGAAGCTTTGAGCGCTGGGGCGGACGTCTACCGACACAGCCGGCGACCTTGGCGGCCTACCTGTCCGACCAGGCAGTCGCGCTTAATCCTCGCACGCTGGATGTCTACCTGACGGCCCTGGGGCGCTGGCACCAGACTCAGGGATTGCGTGATCCCGCTCGGGACCCTGGCGTGCGCAAAACGTTGGAAGGGATTCGTCGCGTCCATGGTCGGCCGAAACGGCAAGCCCGGGCGCTGCGCCTCGAACACATTGCCGTCTTTCTGCAAACACTCCAGCAGCAGCCTGACTCGCTCAAGAAGCATCGCGACTGGGCCCTGCTGCAGGTCGGTTTTTTTGGGGCGTTTCGCCGCAGTGAGTTGGTGACTATTGAAGTGGAGGATTTGTCGTGGGAGCCGGAAGGGCTTGTGGTGACTCTGCCGCGCTCGAAAACGGATCCTCACGGTGAGGGGCTAAAGCGGGCCCTGCCTCGGGGCAACGGGCCGGTCTGCCCGGTCAGTGCCCTCGAAAACTGGCTAAAGCGCGCGGGCATTCACGAAGGACCCGTCTTTCGAGCCGTCAATCGCTGGGATCGGTTGCAACCCCAAGCCCTCTCAGGCGGGTCAGTGAACCGTATCCTGAAGGCGCTCGGGGAAACCTGCGACCTGGACTTCGTGCCGACCCTGAGCAGTCACAGCTTCCGGCGCGGTTTATCCACCGCCGCCGCGCGGGAGAAGGTCGACTTTGCGCAGATCAAGCGTCAGGGCGGCTGGAAGCATGACGGGACGGTGCGGGGCTACATCGAGGAAGGGCAGCAGTTTACGGACAACGCCGCAAGCACCCTGCTGGCCAAAGTTGCTAGCCTGATCGAGGGCTCCGATTAATGTTTAGTATGACAGTGGTTGGCTACCCATCCTGAGAGAGTTCGCAATGCATTGGACAGGTATGGACTATCACAGTCACATGCACAAGTGATGCGTTATCCGTTTGGATACGATCGCGGTAATGACCGGGCGGCTGAGGGTCATGGGTAACGACCGCGACAATCGCAGCATACAAGTTAGGCCCAATCGACCAAACATGAAGATCACTCACGCGCGTATCGCCGCATTCTACCGCTCGTTTAACGCCCTGCTGGATACCGGTTTGCTGTTGATCGAGTAACACGCGCGATGTGGCTTTCAATAATCCCCAAGACCACCGGGTAATGAGAATGGCACCGACGATACCCATTGCCGGGTCCATCCAGTTCCACCCGGCGTATTTACCCGCAAGCAGAGCCACGATGGCCAATACAGAGGTGAGCGCATCGGCCAACACGTGGAAATAGGCCGCACGGCGGTTGTGGTCGTGATGGTCATGAGAGTGGTGTGAATCGTCTTCCTGGTGGGCATGACTGTGGTCATGGTGGTCGCCAAGAATTTATGCCGACACGCCGTTGACGATCAGTCCGATGATCGCTACGAAAATAGCGCCGTTGAACGAAATCGTGACCGGATGGATAAAGCGATCAATGCTCTCAACCACCATGAAGAGAGCGAAGCCGGCCAGGAGTACGGCGCCCGTGAACCCTCCCAGCGCATTCACTTTGCCGGTACCGAAACTGAACCGCGAGCTCGATGCGTTTGAGTTCGGCAACCCCGTTGGGGCGAATCACACCGGCGAGTTGTAGAGCCTGGAAAGCACTGTGGGGCGCGTTATCCAGTGGGTGGCGCGTCCTTTTTATTTGGGCCAGTAGATGTGACGATCATCAACGACAAAGTCATGCTCGTGAGCCCTCGGATGGCACCAAGGCATTTTGACATTTTAAGGCCAGTTTTAACGGGACGATCTCGCGATCACTTCTGACCCATCCGATTCCGATATATCTCAAGATCGTCCCGCAGTGGTTCCAGATCATAGCCGGCTGCGCTGGCTTGGCTGAGCAGGTCCGCGATCGGATAGTGAGCCGCCTTGGCATAGGCCCACAAGTGGATGGCGCGCTTCCCGGTGCGACAATAGCCGAGAACCGGGTCCGTGGATGATTGCAAAGCGCTGGCAAAAGCCTCGATATCCTCAGGGGCGTACTTTCCCGGTTCGACTGGAATTTCGTACCACGTCATGCCCAGGGACTCTGCCTTGTTTTTCAGGGTTTGGGTATCAGGCTGGTCGTCCGTTTCATTTCGAGCTCTGCTGGCAATAATCGTGCGGAAACCCGCGTTTGCCAGTTGTTCAATATCGTCAATACCAGGTTGCGCCGTTACACTAAAGCGCTCATCAAGTTGTTTGATATCCATCGAATATCTCCTTTAATTTCAGGGAACTTCTGAATAAGTTTATGTCAGCTCATAGCGGCTGGGTTTATCCAAAAAGAGACCGGCGAGAATGCCAGCAAGGATCGCTATCGCCAGGGCACGATCGAGGCCGGACTCAGTACTCAATGCAGAGTGCTGCGCCATTGGGTAACAATCCATGCTTACAAACGTCACGGTTGCTTTCCGCATGCCAGATTTGCAGGCACGGCAACATCCATCAGTTTGGGGTCGGGCAAGTTAAGATTATTCATGATCCGGGCGTACTCGGCTTCCGATTTGCCCGCCAGACGTGGGTTGTAATGCTTCTCCTCGTAGATGGAGGAGCTCAGCATTCCTTTGTAGTCATGCGCTGGATATACCAACGTATCGTCAGGTAAGCGGAACAGTTTGTTAACGATAGAATCGTAGCTCTTGCGTGGGTCGCCGCCCTGAAAATCAGTCCGGCCACTACCGCGAATCAATAACACATCGCCAGTGAATACCGCCTTCTGGTCGCCCTGATTCCAGTAAAAACTGAAGGATTCATCAGTGTGACCCGGAGTGTAAATGGCTTCCAACCGAATGCCGTCGATATCAATTCGATCACCTTCCGATACATGTTCTGATACGCATTCCGCGTTAGTAAATTCACCCATGATGGTGACGCATTGGGTGGCGTCACGCAGATCACCAAGGGCAGTGACGTGGTCAGCATGAGTGTGGGTATCAATCGCCCGGACAAGCTTAAGATCAAGTTGATTAATTAACCCAAGATAGGCCTCCGTCGACTCTTTTACGGGGTCGATGATGAGCGCTTCTCGACCCCGGCCGGACGCAATGAGATAGGTGTAGGTGCTGGATGTTTTGTCGAAGAACTGACGGAACAGCATGAATTTCAATCTTGCGAAAAACGCTAAAAGATATAAGGGTGTAACTAAATGTAATAATAGCAAAGGTAGCTGTCAATCGCAGGGCGAGTGGGCGCCATGCCTAGTGTCTCGCCCTTCGGGAGGCCCTGCTTTTTTTGGTTGGTGAGGTTAGCGTACCTCCCTTCAGCCCTTAATTTTGTGTACGCCTCGTTCACGGACTGTCTTGTTCTTTAATCAGGTAAAAGCCGAGTTTTCAAGCCCATCCTGGAGCGATGTGATTAATGGGCATTCAACATTCCCACGCTGAGCGCAGCATTCCTGCACTAACCCGTCCAGCGCACGCTCGATGCGTCGCAGGCTTGAAATTTTCGCCCGCACACTGGCTAGTTTTTGCTCGCCCAATACCCGTGCTTCATCGCAATGGGTACCGTCCTGCAGTGTCAGCAGCCCTCCGATTTCATCCAGACTGAACCCCAGCCACTGGGCCGTTCGAATAAAGTGCAGGCGGGCCAACGCCTGATCGTCGTAATGGCGGATGCTTCCATAGGGCTTTTCAGGCTCTGCCACTAACCCCCGGCGCTGGTAATAGCGGATGGTTTCCACTCCCATACCGGCGGCTTTGGCCAGGGCTCCAATGGTCATTGAGTGTTGTTTTTTGGACATAGGGGTTGATTCCGTAGCTGACTACGGGAGTAACCTTACCTCAGTCACCCATTTTTAGAAAGGAGCCATCGTAATGTCAGAGTCCAAATCCGGTCGCGGTTCGCTGATCGCAGGAGGGATTGCCGCTGCTCTGGCGTCTGCCTGTTGTCTTGGCCCCCTGGTCTTGATCACGTTGGGCATTTCCGGTGCCTGGATCGGCAGCCTGGCCGCCCTGGAACCCTATCGGCCCTGGTTCATCGGTGCGGCACTGGTGGCGATGGTCTTTGCCTGGCGCCGGATATATCGACCTGTCGGGGCCTGCCAGCCGGGCGATGTTTGCGCGGTACCGCAAGTGCGCACGGCCTACAAGGTCGTTTTCTGGATCGTCGCGCTGCTCATTCTGACTGCGTTGGCTTTCCCCTTCGTCTTACCGCTGTTTTACTGAAACCTGATCCACTATGTTGACTGAGAGGCACTACACCATGAAAAAGTCCCTGATTGCTGCCGTACTGTTTACGCTGTTCAGCCTGCCTGCCCTGGCTGCGCAACAAACGGTGACCTTGTCCGTTCCAGGCATGACCTGTTCGGCCTGCCCGATTACGGTTAAAGCTGCCCTAAAGCGGGTCGACGGCGTGAGCGCTGTGGATGTCCGATATGAGGAACGTGATGCGACGGTTACCTACGACGATGAGAAAACCTCCGTTGAGGCGCTGACTCAAGCCACGACTAACGCGGGTTACCCGTCCACGTTGAAACAGCCCCAGGCGAAACAGGAGTAACCATGCGAACCCCAAACCTTGTTGCGGGTGAGCATCATTTGCACCGTGCTGGTCGCGCTGTTTCACGCCGATACTGGTGGTTTTGCTAGGAACGTTAGGCCTGGCTGCCCTGACCGGTTATCTCGACTACGTGCTGTTGCCCGCACTGGTCTTATTTATTGGCCTGACCTGTTATGCCGTCTGGCGCAAGAAGAAACACGACGCCTGCTGCGATAGTCCATCAACTAAGGAGTAACATTTATGAGTGACGACAACCTGCACATTGCTGTGATTGGCAGCGGCGGTAGTGCCATGGCTGCCGCCCTGAAGGCGACTGAACGCGGTGCCCGGGTGACACTGATCGAACGCGGCACCATTGGCGGAACCTGCGTCAACATTGGCTGTGTGCCCTCTAAAATCATGATTCGGGCGGCTCACATCGCCCACCTTCGCCAGGAAAGCCCGTTTGATGACGGCCTGAGCGCCCAGGCGCCGGTGGTGAATCGTCCGGCGCTGCTTGCTCAGCAACAGGGACGAGTGGAGGAACTGCGCGAGTCCAAGTACCAGAATATTCTCAATGACAATGCCGCGATTACCGTCCTCAAGGGCGAGGCGCGGTTCGTGGACGAGCGCACGCTGACGGTGACGCTCAACGCCGGCGGCGAACAGACGGTGAGCTTTGACCGGGCCTTTATCGGCACGGGCGCAAGACCCGCCGAACCACCCGTTCCGGGGCTGTCCGAAACTCCCTATCTCACCTCCACCAGTGCGCTGGAACTGGATCACATTCCCGAGCGCCTCGTCGTAATCGGTGCCTCGGTGGTGGCCATCGAACTGGCGCAGGCCTTTGCACGCCTCGGCAGCCAGGTCACGGTTCTGGCCCGCAGCCGGGTGCTGTCACAGGAAGATCCGGCGGTGGGTGAAGCCGTGGAAGCGGCCTTCCGTCGTGAGGGCATCGAGGTGCTCAAGCAGACCCAGGCCAGCGAAGTGAGCCACGACGGTCAGCTGTTTACCATGCAGACCAACGCCGGCACGATACAGGCAGAGCAACTGCTGGTCGCCAGTGGTCGCACACCCAATACCGAAAACCTCAACCTGGAGGCCATCGGCGTTGCCACCGAGGGCGGTGCGATCCAGATTGACAAACATCTCCAAACCACTGCGTCGGGCATCTATGCCGCGGGCGATTGCACCGACCAGCCCCAGTTTGTCTACGTGGCCGCCGCCGGTGGTAGCCGGGCCGCCATCAATATGACCGGCGGTGACGCCAGCCTCGACCTCAGCGCCATGCCTGCGGTGATTTTTACTGATCCGCAAGTTGCTACCGTAGGCCTGTCCGAGGCAGATGCTGCAGCGGTGGGATATGACACCGACAGCCGCACCCTGACCCTCGATAACGTGCCACGGGCGCTGGTTAACTTCGATACCGGGGGCTTCATCAAGATCGTCGCGGAGCGTGAAAGCGGGCAATTACTGGGTGTTCAGGCCGTGGCAGGCGAGGCCGGTGAACTGATTCAGACTGCTGTGATGGCCTTACGCGCACGCATGACCGTTAACGACATTGCGAATGAGTTGTTTCCCTACCTGTCGATGGTCGAAGGGCTCAAGCTCTGTGCCCAGACCTTTACCAAAGACGTCAGCCAGCTGTCCTGTTGTGCGGGATAGAATGGCGACGCCCATGAATGACATCCGTCAAATCGTGGAACGGCTAGGTCTGACCGGAGAAAGGGAAGCCGCGCTTCATGTGACGCTGTTGCGCGAGCTTGCCCTGGGACAACCGGTCACTATTGAGCGGCTCGCGAAGTCGCTCAACTGGACACCTGATGAGGTGGTGTTGGTGCTCGACGAACTGCCTGCTGGAACCATCGAGTACGACGGCCAGGGACGGCTGATCGGCTACGGCATCACACTGCGTGAAACACCGCATGCGTTTATCGTAAACGACCAGACACTCTACACCTGGTGTGCACTTGATGCTTTGATGTTTCCAATCGTCATTGACGAACATGCGCAGGTTCAATCGCCTTGTCCGCATACCAACAAACCGGTCACCTTGACGGTTACGCCACAGGGGGTGCTTTTGCTCCAGCCGGAGGACGCGGTCATCTCTTTAGTATCGGTGGCCGCAGAGGGAGACATTCGAAGTGCCTTTTGTTGCGACGTCCTCTTCTTTGCCTCTCGACAGGCCGGGGAGGCCTGGTGCCGAGATAAACCGCACGCGAACATTGTGAGTGTTCAGGAAGGTTTCGAACTGGGTCAGCGGATTGCGCACCTTATACTCGACAGGGCAAGAAGCCACTAGCATGACGGTAAACACTCGAATGGTAAAACCCAGCCTTGAACGTGGGCCGGGGCCACAAACAGAAGGCTACGTCATTTCCGAGGCGGCCCGTCTCTGTGGCCTGTCTGTGCATCAGATCCGGACTTATCTGGATATGCGATTGGTGTACGCCTGTAGTACTACCCAAGCTGGTTTTCGCTTATTCGATGACAGCTGCCTGGAACGGCTGAAGTTAATCTGCTCCTGTCGTGAAGCCGGTCTCGGTCTACCCGAGATTACCGAGTTTATACAGGCGCTGGATAGCGGAGATGAACGGCAGTGCCGAGCCGTCGAACGGCAAATACAACACACGATTGGTGTTAAAAGAGCCGCGCTGAATCGCTGCACCCAAGTACTAACCAAGGCGGCACGTGGACATGACTGATAAGGCGCGCGAACCGGCCGAGGTATCCAGGCCGCTCACCGGTTACCTGTGGGGGGTATTGGCGGTGCTGAGTTGCCCCTGTCATTTGCCGATTCTTGCCATCGTGCTGACCGGAACGGGTGCCGGCGTTTTTCTCGGGGACTACTGGGTAATCGTGGGTATCGCACTGACCGGTTATCTGGATTACGTCTTGCTGCCGGCCCTGGCCATTTTCATCGGCCTGACCGTCTACGCGCTATGGCGCAAGAGGCAGTACGATGCTTGCTGCGATACCCCGTCTGAGAAGGAGTCACAACCGTAAGTCGCGCAAACACCCACGCTCGCCAGCTACCGAGTACATCACCGTTTAGCCAGGAGCACCGCCATGCACTCAACCCCGCGCGATCTCGACACGCCCGAGGCCATCGCCGAGTTGCTGGATGCCTTCTACCGGAAGGTCCTGGCTGATGATCGCCTGCGCACGCTGTTCGTGGACGTGGCAGATATCGAGCTCGAAACGCACTTGCCGCACATCCGCGCCTACTGGTGCAAGCTGCTGCTCGGCGAACGCGACGGCTACCGGCGCAACATGGTCGCCCGCCACTTGGCGTTGCACGCGCGACACCCTTTGCAGATTGATGACTTCGAACGCTGGCTGAAGCTGTTTCGGGAGACCGTGAACGAAGATTTCGCAGGGCCGAGCGCAGACCGCGCCAAGACATTAGCAACACGGATCGCGGGGAATCTTGTGCAACTTACACGCTCACCAATCAACACGTAACGGACGATCGCACAACCCACTTTCAATGGAAAGCTGAATCATAAGACATCGCAAAACACTTTTGCGGGTTCGATAAGGAGTCACAACCATGAGTCATTCCAACGCCCAAGCCTTCGGTGACAACGGTCACCTGAACGGGATTTTTAACCAACTTGACGTCCCTGATGACGTTCGCAGGCGTCTGGCCCAGCCGCAGCAGAGCGTGCAGGTCAACATCCCGATCCGCATGGACGACGGCACCTTGCAATTCTTTCCGGCCTGGCGCATACGCTACGACGACACTCGCGGACCAAGCAAGGGGGGGCATTCGTTTTCATCCGGACGTGAGCGCGGAAGAAGTCACGGCGTTGAGCTTCTGGATGACCATCAAGTGCGCGGTGGTGGACCTGCCATTCGGCGGTGCCAAAGGTGGTGTTCGGGTCGACCCCAAGGCGCTCTCCCGACTGGAACTGGAACGTCTGTCGCGTGGCTATATCCGCGCCTTTCATGACCTCATCGGGCCGGACAGTGACATCCCGGCACCGGATGTCAACACCAACGACACCATCATGGGTTGGATGGCCGACGAATTTGCCCAGATCGAACGCCGTCAGGTACCGGCCACCATCACCGGCAAACCTTTAGGGCTGGGCGGTTCCAGGGGTCGCACCGCGGCCACCGGGCGTGGTGCGCTGCAGGTGCTTGATCTGTGGGCCGAGCGCCGCAGTAAAACGCATGAAGAACTCCGTGTGGCGGTCCAGGGTTTCGGCAATGCCGGTTATCACTTCGCTCGGCTGGCACGCGAGCGCGGCTATCGGATCGTCGCGCTGTCGGATTCCCAGGGTGCCATCTATGCTGCTGACGGACTCGATCCAGACCCGATCTGGCGCCATAAGCACAAGAACCGGGAGCTCAAGGGCATGGTTTACTGTGATGAATCGGTCTGCCAGGAAGCCGACGTCGAGCAACTGACCAACGAAGAGCTGCTGGCTCTTGATGTCGATGTACTGGTACTAGCCGCACTGGAGGACGCCGTCACCGAGCAAAATGCCGCGACCGTAAATGCCGCCACGATCCTGGAAATTGCCAACGGGCCCGTCAGTAATGCGGCCGATGACCAATTAGCCAAACGCGGTGTCGAGGTGCTACCGGATGTACTGGTCAATGCCGGCGGTGTGATCGTCAGCCATCTGGAATGGGTGCAGAACCGTATCGGTGATACCTGGTCCGAAGACGAAGTCAATCGGCGCCTCACCGAACGCCTGGCCCGCGAGGCCGGCGCCTGTTTCGACCGGGCGGAGGAAGGTAACACAACGCTGCGGACCGCGGCCTATACACAGGCCATCGGCCGCATCGCCGATGCCATGGCGCAACAAGGCACGCAGGGCTATTTCAACGATCACCGAGCATAAGAGGTAAAGCCATACTTGACCACGAGGCAGTCATCCGGCTTGGGATCTTCACGGGCATCCTGCTTGTAATGATACTTGCCGAAGCCGCCGCACCACGTCGCGACCAGCGCTACACTCGCCGGCAGCGGTGGCCACATAACCTCTTGATGGTCGTGGTGGACACCCTGGTCGTTCGGCTATTGTTTCCCGTGGCCGCCGTCGGAGCTGCGGTGATGGCGAATGAGCAGGCGTGGGGACTGCTAAATCTGGCCAATCTGCCAGTTTGGTTGTCAGTCCTTTTGGGGACGATCGCGCTTGATCTCGCAATCTACTTTCAGCATCGCATCTTTCATGCAGTGCCCTGGCTCTGGCGCTTGCATCGTATGCACCATGCGGATTTGGAATTCGACGTAACGACGGGCCTGCGTTTCCATCCTCTGGAAATTGTGCTCTCCATGGCCATTAAAATCACCGTCGTGGTTGCGCTGGGAGCACCTGCGATTGCGGTACTGATTTTCGAAGTGATTCTCAATGCAACCTCAATGTTCAACCACGGAAACGTACGATTGCCTCAAGGGCTGGAGCAAAAGTTGAGACGGTTGGTGGTCACGCCGGATATGCACCGCGTGCATCATTCGATTGTTCCTGAAGAGACAAATAGCAACTTTGGTTTTAATTTGCCTTGGTGGGACCGGTTTTTTGGCACCTATCGGGATAAACCTGCCGCTGGCCATATTGGAATGGTCATCGGCATCGAGGATTTTCGAGAGCCGCGGGACCTCCGGTTGGATCAGATGCTGATTCAGCCATTTCGCAGCACCTACCGACGCCCCTGATCATTGTAAGCACTATCATCAGGAGTTCTTCATTTAATCGGAAAGACCTCATCATGGGGCACTGATAGAAAAGGTCCGTACATGAGTGGCCTCCACGAAACCGCCTATCCGCGATTGAAGGCGGACGTCTCTGAACAGGAACTGGCGGAAATCTATACACCCACCGCCAAAGAATGTGCCTTTGCCAGAAAGCACGGCCGAACACCGGCTGCTCGTGGTGCCTTGTTAATTCTCCTGAAAACGGTTCAGCGCTTAGGCTACTTCGTGAATCTCAAAACGGTCCCGCGGCCCATCACAGCGCATATCCTGGCCTGCGACGACCTTTTACCCGTCCCATTGAGCCAGCTCAGGGAATACGACCGCAATGGTGGCGCCCGTCAGCGGATGTTGGACGCGATTCGTCAACAGGTGGGCATCAAGGCGTTTACCGTCGAAGGCAAGGCTATCGTGAGGGACTTGGCGCGTGAAGCGGCAACCACCAAGCAAGATCTGGCGGACATTATCAATGTGGTGATCGAAGAGCTGGTGCGCCAGCGTTTTGAACTGCCGGGTTTTTCAACGCTGCAACGGTCCGCGCGTCAGGCTCGCAGCACGGTTAATACAGGTTACTTTCGGACGCTCAGTGCGGGTTTGACGGCGCATCAAAAACAGGAATTTGACCGGCTGCTGCAAGTGCCAGACGATTCATCTCATACCAGTTGGCATAAACTGAAACAGGAACCCAAAAAGCCGACCAATACGGAAGTGAAGAAGTATCTTCAGCACCTGGAATGGCTTCAGGGCTGGTGTCAACGATTGCCCGCTGTTGATCACATTCCAGCCGCCAAGTATCACCACTTCATACTGGAAGCACGAGCGCTTGGCGCGGCCAACATCAAGGCTATGCAAAGCACCAAACGCTATGCCTTGATGATTCTGTTGGTCCATGCCCAATTGCGTCGCGCAATGGACGATGCCGTCGACATCTTTGTCCGCAAGATGCGCAACATCAAGACTAAGGCGGAAGCCAACCTGAACCAGTATCATCTGGATCACATGAAACGGATGGACAAACTGGTCGCTCAACTGCGTGACGTGCTGACCGCCGTTCAGGAAGCGCCGACGGATTCCGAGCGAGGTGCCCGAGTGGCGGCTGCCATCCAGAGCGACCCTGATGAATTACTGGCCGAGTGTGAGGAACACATGGCCTATGCTGGCAATAACTTCATCCCGTTTATGCTGCAACCCTATCGCCCGTTACGCCCCCTGCTATTCAATTGCCTTGAACTACTGGATCTGACGGCAACCAGCCACGATCAATCCTTGATTGAGGCGATTGCGACTCTGAAAAAGCACCGGCACAGCCGCAAGGAATGCCTTGTGCTCAGCACTCAACCCGTCGACGTGTCCTGGCTACCGGAGCGTTGGCGCCGTCTCATATTGGGGTCCGGGTCAAGCCAGCTACTGCCCGGTATGGTCTACCGGAAGTATTTCGAGCTGGGCGTACTAACGCAGGTGAAGCGTGAACTGATTTCCGGCGATCTCGCGGTCGCGAATAGCGACCAGTACAGCGACTACCGCGATCAGCTCGTGGATTGGAGTGTCTATGATGCCCAAATAGCGGACTACAGTGCGATGGTTGATATCGCATCCGACCCAGCCGCTTTTGTGGCGCAGGCCCGCTCACGCTTGAGCGAAACGGCGGACCGCATTGACCGTAACTTCCCGGAGAATGAATACGCCGTCTTCAATGGTGAAGAGCTGGTGATCCGGAAGCACCGTCGCACAGCGCCTCCCGATGGGCTGGCCGAAATTGACAAACAGTTATCCCAGAATTTGCCCGAAAAGAATATTCTCGACATCCTGGTGGAAGCCGAAAAATGGCTGGGGCTCCACAAACGCTTTGGACCACTTTCCGGTTTTGAGAGCAAGCTGGAAGACCCACGTACCCGCTTTGTTTCGACCTTGTTTTGCTATGGCTGCAATCTCGGGCCAACTCAGACCGCCCGATCCATCACGACACTTAATCGCCGGCAGGTGTCCTGGCTCAACCTGCGGCACGTCACCGAAGAGCGCTTGGAGCAGGCCATTGTGCAGGTTATCAATGCCTACAACCGCTACCGGCTGCCGCGACACTGGGGAACTGGCCAGCGGGCTGCCGCCGATGGCACAAAATGGAATCTGTACGAACAGAATCTGCTATCGGAATACCACATACGGTACGGTGGCTACGGCGGGGTGGGCTACTACCACGTCTCCGACAAATACATCGCGCTGTTCAGCCACTTCATCCCTTGCGGCGTTTATGAGGCCATTTACATCCTTGACGGGCTGATCAAAAACGATTCCGATATCCAGCCTGACACCTTGCATGGCGATACTCAGGCGCAAAGTGCGCCCGTCTTCGGGTTGGCTTACCTGCTGGGTATCAACCTGATGCCCCGCATCCGGAATCTGAAGCAGCTGGTGTTCTACAAGCCTGACAAACGCCAACGGTATGAGCACATCAATGCCTTGTTCAGCGAAACCATTAACTGGCAACTGATCGAAACCCATGTGCCCGACATGCTCCGGGTGGCGCTATCGATAAAGGCAGGGAAAATAGCACCGTCCACGGTATTGCGACGTTTAGGTACCGCAAGCCTCAAGAATAAACTCTACTTTGCTTTCCGGGAACTGGGGCGGGTAGTTCGGACAACCTTTCTTCTGGACTACATTGGCAGCGTGGAGTTGCGGCGAACCATTCATGCGGAGACGAACAAAACGGAGGAGTTCAACCAGTTCGTAAAATGGCTATTTTTCGGCGGCGAGGGGGTGATCGCCGAGAATATCCGCCACGAGCAACGGAAGGTGATCAAATATAACCACTTGGTGGCCAACCTGGTCATTCTTCACAATGTGGAGTCGATGACGTTAACCCTTAAAGATCTCAAGGATCGCGGCCATCATATTGATCACGATATTCTCAAAGGATTGGCCCCATACCGCACGGACCATATCAACCGATTTGGCGATTATACGCTTGATTTTGAACGGCAGGTTTCACCCATGAGCTACAACGCCAAAATAATTTAAATACAATAGGTTAAGGCACATTTTGGAGGATTTCGTCAGAATCGTTGCCGACCCTCGGGTGGCCGCATCTGTTCAGCGCTCTCGATTGCTCGGAAAGGCCAGCTGGCGATGCAGCTTCTGGATGATCTAGCCCTAAAGAAGATCAAATTCGATGACGCACTGCTTGAGCAGGCTGACTCGGGTGATGATGAAGCATCAAACTTTGATACGGATGCTCATATTCACATCCCAGCTCTTGCGGCCGTTGCTGAGGAGCTGATCACCCTACTGGGGGGTGAAGTTGTCCCTACGCTAGAGGATGCCACTGAAAAAGCTGTTCAGGCATCTAAAGCAGCCTGAAACCTACCCATACATATCCTGCGTTTGACCTGGCTCCGTCCAGGCGTTTTTATGCGCCATATAGAGCATTTTATACTATTTGCCGTATCAGTTTATGTGGTTTATCATGTTTCGCATGCGTAACTTGGCAAGGATCGCCACTGTTTGCAAAAGGACATTCTCAACCTGTCTTTTCCAGGTCGGCTACCGGAAACACCATGACCAAAATAATCAGTTTCTCCAATCAGAAAGGCGGGGTCGGAAAATCGACCATTTGTCTTCAAACAGTCTTCTACCTCGTGGAGGCGGGCTATCGCGTACTAGCAGTTGACTTCGACCCGCAGGGCAACACCTCTAGCCGGTTGAGCCAGAGCGATGAGGCAACCTATACAGGCACTCCCTCAGTCAGGCTGTTCGATGAGAACATGCATGAAATCAAGCCGATGAAATGCGTGCGAGGAATGGATCTGATCTGGACCACCAAGAACGATCCTGAGCTGTCCGAGATTGAGTCCCTACCGCTGAACTGTGTTGTGAACCCGATCACAAACCTGAAGGCTAGCGGCATACTGGACAACTACGATTATGTGCTGGTCGACTGTCCCCCTAGTCTGGGCCGTAAGCTGGTAGCTGCACTTACTATGTCTACCCATGTCATTTGTCCAGTACAAGTGAGCGGATTTGCATTGGATGGCGTAGAGGGTCTGCTGAACACGATCATAAGCGTTCAGGAGGAGCTGAATCCCGAGCTGGAAAATACCGGGATGGTGATCAATAACCTCAAGCGTGGCTTCGAGGAGGACATGATCACACGAGATGAGCTTCGCAAGGCAGTGCCGGATCTGGTCTACAAGTCTGAGATTGGCGTTCGAGGCCAACTCGACGTGGCCAACCTCAACGGCGTACCCGTTTGGAGCATAAAAAAGACATCGGCACGAGAGGCAGGGAAAGAAATCCGTGCAGTGATCGAAGAACTCATGGAAAAGGTGGGCTGACATGGCATTAGGAAAACTAGACAACCTACAGAGCCTTTCACGCCGCTCAAAAGGCGCCAAGGAAGTATTGGTGCTGGATACAGCAGAAGTGGTGCCGAAGGATGGCCAGGTCCGCGAGAAATTCGCCGGCATTGAGGAGCTAGCCGACTCAATTAAGTCGCATGGTCAGGAACAGCCGATCATCGTATCTCCTAAAGATGCCAACGGTAAGTATCGGATTCAGAAAGGTGAGCGTCGTTGGCGTGCCTGTAAACAGGCTGGCGTACCGGTTGAGGCGATCGTCAATAAAAAAGACCAGAACGAGCTGGACGAGACAGCCGGCGAGCTGATCGAGAACATCCAGCGAGAGAACCTGACTCCGATGGAGATTGCCAAGGGGATTCAGAAGTTCATTGATGGTGGGTGGAAGGCCGTTGATGTGGCTAAGCGTCTAGGCAAGTCGCGTGGTTACATCTCGCAGCACCTATCGCTGCTCAAGCTCCCGGAATGCGTGCAGAAGCTCTACGAGGAAGATGTTACGTCTGACCCAGAATCGTTGAACTCGCTCAGGCAGATATATCAGATTGCGCCTGAGATTGCAGAACGCATTTGTGAAAAGGCTTTGATAGACGGGATTAGCCGGAAGGCCTGCCGTGAGCTGCTGAAACAGGCGAAGGATGGCACCCTGCCTGAAGATCCTGGAACAGCGCCCATGGAGCCTCAGGTGCCAGCTCTAGGGTCGCAGGATGGCCAACCACCACTTAGCGGATTCGACTCAACCCCCTCTGCCGGAGAGACTGCCAAGGGTGACACTACTGATGACGGCCGGCCTGAAATACCACCTCAGATTTCCGAGGGAGAGGGCTCCTTTCCTGGTAAGGGGGATGTTGCACAGAAAGAGCCACCGACACCCAAACCGGCCACTAAAATCGAGCAACCCCAGCCCAAGAAGGCGGCTGTCGTCGAACTTGAAACACCTGCGCCAGTAATGGCAAAGGAGCCCACCCGGGCTCGTATCGTGGTAAGCGTGACCGTGAAGGGCGCACTACGTAGCGGCTTGCTACAGACTGATCGTATCGATCGCGAGACTGGCTATTGCTGGGTTCGGCTAGATGATGATGAAAAAGACACACTGAGGGTAAGGGTCTCTGACGTTCAGCTACTTGGTGTCGAGGGTGAGGACTGACCTCTATGCCGAGCCTATCGCGTGACACACAGCGAAAATACGACATCATCCGTGCTATTGACCACATGGATCGCCCAAGCCTTCAGGACATCTCTGAGGCTACGGGCATCCCGGCTGGCACGGTTAAACGGCAGCTGACTTCGATCCGGGAAGAGTTTAAGGTAAAAATCCTCTTTATTCGTGACCCTAGCTCACCTGAAGGTGCAATGGGCTATTACGCACTCGAAGGCTGGGGAATCTTGGACCCAAACTCCTTTCGAGTGCATTTTGGAGACAGCACTTCCTAGCCAACTGACACCCGGGGAGCATATAGCTCCCCGAATTTTTTCAAACCAGCCCCACCTTTCTGTGCCAGTCAACACGGAGTCATCAGCAGTGACTGAATCCGATAAACCCCCACGGAGTCTCATCAAGCAACCTGCTTCAATTGGTCATGAAGATGTAGTTAAAGAGCTTGCCACTTTGAAGGTCGAACTGGATAGATACGCACGTAAGACAATTGGGCAACCGTTGCTTAATGACATAGGGGACAATGATCGAGGAACCTGCGCACTACACCCAGATTCATTAATGGCAGTGCTGATACCTTTTTTAAACTGGGAAGACCAGAATGGACAGGCTTATCGAGCCTTTGTAGATCCGAAACATGTCCTTGGGGCAAGCATCAAAGGGCTTCCTGAGAACGTGCCAGCAGAGGAGGTGGTGAAAAGAATCGAGCGCTACGCGACCTACTTTGGCTCAAGGGATAACGCCTTATATATCTGGTACAAGCCACTTGGGCTATTCATTGCTCATGAGGGAAAACACAGGGTCGCTTTTATGCGATCGCATGATCAACCGGCTATAGCAGCGTGGGTTCAGGAAGCTGGTTATCCGGCCCCATCTCGAATTACGATAATTGAGCCCAGCGATGATCGTGACGAATGGTTAGCAATGCTCGATGGTCGCTACATCCAGGTTCTGCGGCGTCCGAACCTTGCTCGGAAAATACTTGATGCTTACGGCGTATCGACAGAGAGGTGGCAGAATATAGAGCATCTACCTGAAGAAGAGATGGTGCGATTGGCGATTTATGAGCGCCGGCTTCATCGACCAGCCAGAACACGGAAGGAAAGGGATAGAACTCTTGACCTGCAGGCTCTTCTCGCTCGAAAGGCCAGGGACAGTCAGGAGCAATATTTTCATTGTCATGATCTCGAAATATATCGTCTTGACTGGAAGCGCAATATTGCAGTCATGTGTTTCCTGCTATTTGCAGGTTTACTGCTGTTAACGTTTGATCATGAGTGGCCGATCAAAGCAGGGATTGGCTTGGTGGGTGTAACCTCTGGCATGATGCTGAGCCAGGAACTGATGAGATTCAAAGGCCCGCGAAAGCTAAAATCATGAATGAACGAGACCGAAACTACCTTAAAAGGCTCCGCTACGGCTGATGACGACCAACCATACCGCAAATTTGTAGCCTACTAACCCGCAGGAAAGCCTCTTAAGGAGCGAAAGTGCTTGCAGAAAACATAAAAATTGGCAATCGTCGGGTATGGATGCACAAAGCTATCAACCACCCTGACTTTGTATCGGAGAGTGTACTCACAAGAGACCCATGGAGCTTCGTAGAGCTTTGGCTTAAGCGACAGAATAAGAGTGAGGCACTATCCTTCTGGTCACAGGCACGAAGGTTTCATGAAGCCGCTAAGTATATGGATGTTGAGGCCTCGCCACTATCCCTTTATTACTCATTCCTGAACGCAACCAAAGCTCTCCTTGTGGTTCGAGGCGCCACGCATGCAGAGAATCATGGTGTTACCGGAGATAGGCCAGCGAAAGCCAAGGCTAGCTTGGCGAACGAAGCCATAACTTTTAAGTCTGGCGGTATCTTGCCTGCTTTGTGTACGTACCTCGGGGAAAGCACCGTCACACACGCCACCGAAAAGTATAACCTCAAGGACTTGCTCTGGAATGTCCCTTTTGTGCATAGAGCATTCTTGCATACTTTCAGGGCAGCCCCCGAGCTCTTCATTCCGTTAGAAAGTGCTTGCTACGTAAAACATCCTGATCCCAAGGCTCGTGAATGCTGGTTCCAAGCTGAAGTGTCGCCCAGGTATGCAGATGGGCGGATGCTCAGAAATATCCCTCACTCTTTTGAATGGTTCACTGAGGAGGGAAAAACATATATTCGCCGAAAAAAGCGCTTCAACTGGTGGCGAGGTAAAGCCCCACAGGCTGAAAAACTACTGGCCCAAAAACGGCTAGGCACATATCACAGCAAGACCCGTCGAATCATAGTTCCTATCTCTGGGAATCGCGACCTGTGGTACATCAAGCGGAATCTGAGCAGTAATCCGCCATCTGAGCGCCACGGTCTTACCATTATATTTGCTGCGATGCATCGGCTGAGCGAACTAGCCCGTTACGATCCTAATGGCCTAGAAAGACACCTCTACGGCTCATCGAACTGGCTAATCACGGAGTTCATGACAAATTCAGCGGATCAATTCATTGATCAGATGGCGTCGGAAATTACAGGGTTCCAGTTTTGGCGACCAGCCATACGAACCCCATGAGAACTCATGTCAAGGTACGATATGAATAGCCGACAAGCTGATTGACTGAGCTGGCTACTGTGGTCCCTCTAAGGCTGACGTCAACCCTGCCCAGGTACTATACAGCGCGTTTTCATAACATTCTTGCTCAAGGCTACGCGCCAGCACGTCACTGGCGACAAGATCCAATTGGGTCTGAAGGCTTGCCACTGGAATAACTATCTCCGTGGTTTCCCATAGCTTCTTCTGTGTGCTGCGAGAATCAACTCGGTAGCGGGACCAGTGCGGTGAAGCCTCCACAGAGCTGATGGTTTCAACTAGCTGTGCCAAGCACTCTGGAGGAATTTTCTCATCGGCTAGCTTGGCTGCCTTTTTCAGGCTATTCAGAATTTTCCGCAGGTCATGCTCATCATTTAGCGAACGGCGATGCCGATTTGTAATCGTAATAGCCTGCCCAGGTTTGATCTGATTCCGACATTCAATAATCTCAAAACACCACTGTAGTAGCCTTTTAAGAATCAACTCCGCAGCGTGACGCTGAAGATAAAAAGCTGGTAATCCTATCTCATCGAAGCTACCACGTGCCTGCCCTTGCTCAACGAGCAAAGAGGCTGCAGTCAGATAGGCCCCCACATAAGATGGCTGGCGCCAAAACCCACCCATGCGAGCGATGCCATTCTCGAAATCACTTTCCGCTTGGCTGGGGTTCTTCCCACCAACGAAAACATCTCGAAGGTCGGTCGCAGGGTGACGGGAGTAGAGAGGTCCGGTGCTCCATAAACCGCTTACTTCTCTCTGACCAGTCATTTGCTGACCCCTTCCTGATGAATTAGGCAGTAGTTGCCGCGCATGGCTACCCATCGATCTGGGGTTGCTACAAGATGGCCACCATGGACTGGGTTCCGGCATTGCCGCCCCTTTGTGGTCAGCTCGGCACACTGCGCCATGTACCCGGCTGCTTGCCAGGCGAGGTAGTCTCCCCGGGTAATACCATAGACACTGGCAAAAGCTGCAGCCGGATCGCACCAGAACACCTCGAGCTGACCTGGCGTTAGCGTCACGGTTACCTTTCCAGCTGGGCCATCGTGGCTGGTGTTGAACGTTATGTCACTGTTAGCAAGGCGTTGGATGACACCTATGACTTGGGGTGAAGCCCTGTTCTGTTGTGTCATATCCCTTTCATCGCCTCCTCCAGGCGCCTTTCCGCACTTCGGTCATAGCGTTGTGTGGTGACTAGGTTGGTATGGCCTAAAGCGTATTGCACGGTGAGAACGTCGACCCCTCTATCCAGCAAATTCGTAGCGAAGGTGCGACGAAAGTCGTGCGGTGCGCATTCCTTTATGCCCGCCTGAGCAGCCCTTTCTTTAATGATGAAGTACACAGCCTGGTCAGTAATTCGAAGATCAGTAATCACACCATGGCGGCGCACTCGAGGGAACAGAGGGCCGACATCCCGACCCAACCGGGTTTGCCATGCCGCGACCTTCAGGAACGTTTCATTGGGCAGAAAGACGAGGCGCTCCTTGTTCCCTTTGCCCAAAATCCTGATCGATTGCCGGCCGCGGTCAATCATCTCGAGGTCTATGGATACACTCTCCGATCGACGCAGCCCCGTGTTGACCAGTAAGTGGAGTAGCACGGCATCCCGCTCCCCTTTGGGAGTCTCGTCTGTTTCGCATGCGGAACAAAGGGCTTGGATCGCCACATCATCTAGGTGTACGCCCTTCGGCAACCTCGAGCCTCTGACAGACTTGAGATCGCTTATCTGATGATGACTCTCACTGTCCATGCGACCGGCGACCCAAGCCTCACGCGCCACACCCTTCATCGCAGACAATGCTGTATTGATGGTCGCTGGCGCCTTGCCCAGCTCACTCATCATTTCGATGATCGAGCGCACATGTTCGCGCCGGATCAGATGCCACGGACAACTCTTAATGTCATGACCGCCGCTAAGGTGTGCAACTTGCTGAAGGTGCGATCGCATCGTCACCCGGCTTCTGCGGGAATCGAGCCCCATGAGATAAGAGAGCGCCGGGTTTCCTTTCGCCTCTGCCAAGGTATTTGATGCTACAGCAAGGCTACCAGTGCCGGACGGAGGAATAATCGTCAGTGAATCAGCCATTCCCGGCGCTCCCTTCCTTCTAAACCGGCAACGTGTTGCTGCAAATAATCAGCCTGGTCAGCAGAACACGCAACTATATCGAGCAAATCCCCGCCTGCATGCAACAGCTCGTGAAAATCTGATGAGCCTGGTGACGACTCGACGTAGACTCGCTGGCGACGCAGCCCGCCCGGGAGCGTTAAGCTCAAGTGCTCAAGAACAGCGTCGGCGTCCTCTATGACGCTAACAATATCGCCCGTATCGCGGACGATGGCCATGAAGTCGTTGGTAGTGATAACCACATATCCTGCTCGAGGTGGCATAATCAAGTGATCGAACATCCAATTGCTCTCTTATGGTTGTGATTCTTTCCCTTGGTCAGGGCTAGTATCGGCCTTGCGGCTGAGCCGCATCCTGGCACCAATAGGCGAAAACTTCTTCCTGGTGACCGGTACATGGTGATAATCCCTTGAACTCCCCAGCTTCGACGCCCAACCTAGTGAACCAGCCGCCCGAATCCCGGTAAAAGATCCGTCGTTTGCCGAGACCACCTAAATCAGCTGCGATTCGACTGATGACCCGCTGAGCATCATTGATGACCATTCGTGGGCCATCCTAGTCTATGATCAGTACGAGGGTGTCGGTGACGACCGCAATTTTGTAGATTGCTTTCAAATTCATTCAGCAGAGCGTTATTCACGTGACTCTCATACAGCCTACTAGGGTTCACGGCCCTTCTCTACTTTCTTAAATAACTATTTTAATAAGTAGAGAAATAAAGCGCCAGTTCAATTGCAATTTTGAGTGTGAAAATAGCATCACTCGAAAGCGGAAAATATTATCTTAACACACTGTTTTATAAGTATTCTTACAACCAAAATGCCATTTTCAACAAGCCTGTACGCAAAATCTAGCCTATTGGCAGGGTCAACGCCCGTGGATTTTGCGAAATAAAGGGTATTTTTTGGGCAAAGCACCTCCATGGAGAGAATTTTTTGCGATAGCTTATCGGTCACTGTCAACGGTCGCATATCGTTGACATACAGCCGCGTTAGCTACAAAATGTGCTTTGCACACTTTTACATTGCCTTGTCTGGAAGCACATGTCTATATTGCTTGAATACCAACAGCTGCAGGAGCAATCGGAGTCTCTTCGTGAGCAACTAATATCGGTTGAGAATCGAAGAGTCGAGAAGATTTCAAGCGTGAAAGTGCTTTTTTAATCGCTTAAAAACGTTAATAGTTGATTATAATAGAACAGCCTTGGACGTTATTAAATTGGTTAATGCTGAAAAAGGCGTAAGCGAGTCTCCGGCTCGACGTAAAAAGCGAAAGATAAAGGTATACCGCAATCCTTATGATAGGGAGATTGTCGAAATAAGAGGCGGCAATCATAAAACCCTGAGGGCATGGAAGGATCTGCACGGTGCCGAGGTCGTTGATTCTTGGCTTGTCGAAGAGAAATAGCAGGTTATTACTGTAGGCTGACAGAGGTTAGAGATGGCCAGCGATAGCAATAAAGACAAGGACATACAAGCTGTTTCGGTTAATAAGCCGCCTCAGCTTGACCTATTCAGCCTGAGCGATAGCCGGGACAAAAATTATAGCAATAGCATCGACATTTACGATGCATTGCCTAAATATTCTCTGGAGAAGCGTCGTCGATTCACAGACCTTAACAGCGCGGTAAGAGAGCGCGAATGCCGTATAGGCGAACGCGTTATAAAGGTTAAAGTTAAGCCAGCTATTATCGAGAATAGCAATGGTAAACATGAGCTAGTTTACCCTGGTGAGCGTGAAGAGATTATAGAAGACGCTTTAAGAAAACTGGCGGTTAATGGCGGAAGCGTCATGATCGATGGTAAAGTCGGTGTGCTTTTTACTTTCTACGAGTTGCGTGCTGAGTTACGCCGGAATAAACATGAGTTCAAACTCAGCGAGATAAAAGAGGCTATTCTTGTTTGCCGTGGCGCACAGCTTGAAACGGTCACAAATGATAATGAAACTGTTATTTCTTCTAGCTTTTTTCCTATGGTCGGCCTAACCACGCGAAAAGATATTCAGATGCGCGAAGGCGATACTAAATGCTACGTACAGTTTAACCCTTTAGTAACTGAGAGCATTCTTAAACAAACTTTCCGGCTATATGACTATAGCACTTCGATGGCGATTAAGAGTCCTCTTGCCCGGTACATGCATAAGCGAATGAGCCACTACTGGAGCCAGGCATCAGCCAATGATCCCTATACTCCACACCTCGTTCCTTACCTGTCAGGCAGCCCTCGCGGCCTCTCAGATCGCATGGGCAGTAATGTGCGAGCCATGAAGATTGCCCTTGACGTACTCGTTGAGCATGAGGTTATAGCTAGTTATAAAGCGAAGCGAATCACGGAAGGAAAAAAACTTGTTGATATATATTACGCGATTTATCCAACAGATAAATTTGTTAAAACCGTTAAACGTGCAAATTACAAAAGTAACTCAATACGGTTAAAGAAAGACTTACATTCTATTCGCGAAACATCTCTTTAAAATATTATTCCCTTATTTGCTCTTTGCGAATTCTGATTCATTGAATGCATGTAGATCGCATTTACTGCGTAGGGGGGATGTTGCACACATGGATGACTCGGCGCCCCTTCAAGCCCTCAGCCAGCGTGGATCGGAACCCTGGTGCTGTGCTGCAGAAACTATTGAGGCACGGCAGTATCAGTTCTCATAGCAAGCCAAGCGTGAGTCATCTTTGGGGGGAATGTTGCACAGATGGCCGCTTCCAGACCTCCTCGATCACACCGCCCAATGAGCGTGGCCAACGTCAAGCCACCCTAATAAAGCACACTGCCATCACCACAGTAGGCGTTCAAGAGTGCAGCTCGTGGGGCAAACGTAGGTGGGAACGTTGCACCATTAGCTGCCGCGACAGGCCTCTAATGCTCGGCCAGCGTGCTCAAAAGCGTCATACCTTCCCTGGCTGGGGATTGTTGATCAGTAACAATCTGATGATAGAGAAGCCAAGCTACTGAATTGATCAGCTTAAAATGGTAACGGTATAAATGTGCTCTAATAACAGTCAACGTATCCACATTTACTGTGGGTAAGCCTGTGGAAAAGTACCGTTCTATAGGTGGGAATGTTGCACGGTTTCGGTGGGGACACTGCACAGGTTGTTTTCTGACCAGCGATTTAGTCCCCTATAGTAGGTGGGTATATTGCACAGTTGATGTAAAGCGGATCGAATTGGCCATGTCAACCTATCATTCTTAAATCTTGCAGGTGGGAATGTTGCACAGATGGTGCCTAAATGAGCCAAAATGTGGACAAAAAGACGTTTTCTGTGGACATCAGGAGGATAACTTTGAGCCCCAGGTGGGGATGTTGCACAGCAAGCGGTGGGAATGTTGCATAGCAAGCGGTGGGGACGTTGCATCGGTTTTTGAAAGATAATGCATACTTTTCAGTGGTTTGATGCTTCTTTACTCGCTCGTAACCCTGTTTTAACCCAGCCTTAACCCTTTAACCTTTTTATATTAACCAGCCTTTCCTAACACCCCCCAAGCCACCGAGTTTCTTTGTGGGCCATTAGAAGAGCAGTATCAACATCACAGCAGGTTTAACAATTAAAGGATAGCCCATAAAAAAGCCTCACCAGCTGGAATGCTGGTGAGGCCATGAAAACGGCATAACCGTTGAAGTTATATCAGCCCCCTCTCTGCAAAGCTGACATGCTCGGTGCCAGCCACAATAATGTGGTCTATCACCTTTACGTCGATCACATCCAAAGCCTCTTGCAGCTTCTTCGTAATCTGACGATCAGCATCACTCTCTTGAGGACTACCGCTAGGATGGTTGTGACACAACAATACGGCGGAAGCATTCGTTTCAATCGCACTTCTAACCACTTCCCTAGGATAGACAGCCGCCTTATCCACGGTGCCTCTAAAAAGCTCCTCATGCTTGATGACTTGATGTTGCGAGTTCAGCCACGTCACTGAGAACACTTCGTAAGGCAGTTCCGCATACTTGAGCGTCAGATAATCAACCGCTATCCAAGGAGCCGTTATCTTTGCACCCTCACTCTCAAGCTGACCATAGAACCGTGCTTCGATGATGTTCAGTGCCTCTGAGATAACAGCATCTTCACGCTCTTTACGCTGCTCTGTGATCTCTACGGTTCCCTTTCCAGGGAAACTATAAACTTTGGCCGCCTCACTAACTGCGAACATATCCAACTGGTTGGTGTGCTTCATCATTCTCTCCTCTCTCATTCCCGCTGCCGGGTCTCGATTAGAGTTAGGGAAAGCACTGACCCTGACCCCCCACCGGCTGTCACCTAGCGCCCTATCCCTTCTTGAGACCTGCACTACTGCAGGAATGAGAGAGGAGATAGATCATGAGCAAACGTGCAATCGATGGTATCCGCGAAGCACTCATACAAGGTTTGATGGAAGGCACAGCCCCCTGGCAGAAGCCTTGGAAACCAGGCGACAAAGATGTGAGCCAGCCCTATAACGCCTCTTCAGGGCGTTCTTACACTGGCTGGTCAAATATCATCAGTCTCTGGATTGCTTCATATAAAAACGGCTACACCAGCCCTGCCTGGGTGACTTTCAAGCAAGCGAAGGATCTCGGCACTCACCCCCGCAAGGGCGAAAAGGGCACTCCCGTGGAATTTTGGAAATTCCACAAAAAGCGCGAGAAGAAGGAGAACGGCACAACGGAGGAGAAAATCATCCCCGTGAACCGTATCTTTTATGTGTTTAACGAGGAGCAGCTGGCGGACCCATTGACAGAGGCTGCAAAGCCACCTGTCTTAGAAGCTCAACCTGAGCCCGTGCAGTTCGTTGCACGGCTGATTGAAGCATCGGGCATCCCTTTAAGCTGGGGCGGTGACAAGGCCTACTACAGGCCCTCTACGGATGGCATACGCCTGCCCCGTCCTGAACAGTTCCATGAGGTTAGTGAAATTGCGGCCACCGGCCTGCATGAGCTGATCCATGCTACTGGTGCTCCCTCGCGCCTCAACCGGGACAAGAGCGATCGCGCTCGAGAGGAAGTAGTGGCAGAAGCTGGCGCCTGGCTTGCAGCCATGCGCTTTGGTCTCCCTGCTACCCCCGAAAACTCGGCGTCCTACCTCACTGGATGGGCTTCACGGCTCAAAGGTGACCAGGCCAAAGAGATCGACCGTGCTCTGGCTGATGCGCAGAAGGCGGTCAACTTCATCGAGCAAATGGCACAACAGTGCGGTTTGATCGACGGAGAAGAAGACTCAACTGCAGCAACCGCGGCAGCTTGATTTTTTTCTTTACCATTCAACAGCCTCCCCCTCGGGAGGCTTTTTTTGTGCGCCCGGCACGGGCGCACTCCTGGAGGTGCAAGTCCTCCCGTAAGCTGGCCACAGCGAACGAAGCGAAGCGCAACTGCGGAAGGGTGACCAACCGTGGGAAGGAAGCGTGGAGCGTAAACCGCGAGCCGATGAACAAGAACCGGATAGGAGGCGCTGCCAAGCAGGGCGAGCGGGCAAGAAGCCGCGAAGCTCTTGTGGCCAAGGCGACGTAGCGTATATCCGGCGGTTGTGCGGTGAAGGAGTGTGTTCTTACCCGGGGAGATCTCGCCTTATGCCTGAAAGGGCAACGTGACCCCACGGAGCGAGAAGTCAGCAGAGGCCGTAGTAGCTCCTCGTTTTTTTTTGGAGCAAAGGGCCGAACGAGAAGGAGCGTCAAACGTCTTGTCGATGAGATCAGTAACGCATCAGATGCCCGCGACTGCGGGGCGGGAGAAGGCATGCCAAGGTGAAGCCTTGTCGTCCTGCTCCAGCGATGAAACTGGCCTCCCGCGACAAGTGCCGGAGGACGCAGGGCAAGGTCTGCTTGAGCGGGCCTTCGCAAGAGAGAACATGCTACGTGCATGGAAGCGCGTGCGTGCCAACAAGGGAGCAGCAGGCATCGATGGTCTGGATATTGCTCAGACCGCCGAGCACCTAAGGTGGGCCTGGCCCGATATTCGACAGCAGCTTCTTGCAAGTCGATATTATCCTCAGCCTGTCCGCCGAGTGGCTATTCCGAAGCCAGATGGAAGCGAACGAGAACTGGGGATACCCACCGTGACTGACCGTCTTATCCAACAGGCACTGCTGCAAGTTCTACAACCGCTGATCGATCCCACTTTTAGCGAGCACAGCTACGGCTTCCGTCCGGGCCGCCGTGCCCATGATGCCGTACTAGCTGCTCAGAGCTTCGCCCAACAGGGTTACCACACCGTTGTCGATGTTGACTTGTCTCGATTCTTTGACCGAGTCAATCATGACATCCTGATAGACCGCCTGAGGAAACGCATCCAGGATAATCGTGTTATCCATCTGGTTCGTGCGTATTTGAATGCGGGAATAATGGAGGGAGGGGTGGTCATTTATCGGCATGAGGGGACACCGCAGGGTGGCCCATTATCGCCGCTACTGGCCAATATCCTGCTGGATGAGGTGGATCGCACACTGGAACGTCGCGGACACCACTTTGCTCGCTATGCCGACGACTGCAACGTTTACGTGCGTAGTCAGAAAGCAGGGGAGCGAGTCATGGCTTTGCTACGTCGCTGTTACAGTAAGCTGCGCTTGACGATCAATGAGTCCAAAAGTGCGGTCACCAGCGTGTTTGGTCGCAAGTTCCTGGGCTACGCCCTATGGGAAGCTAAGGGTGGAGATGTCCGACGTGGTATATCAGCAAAAGCGTTGGGGGCATTTAAACAGCGGATTAGGCAACTGACACGCCGAAATGGCGGACGCAGTATCTCACAGGTCGTCGCCTATCTACGACGCTACCTTTTAGGCTGGCAAGGCTACTTTAAGCTGTCGCAAACACCTCGTATCTGGCGGTCGCTGGACGGGTGGATACGACGACGGTTAAGAGCTTTGCACCTTAAGCAATGGCGTCGGGGTAAGACGATTTATCGTGAGCTGATGCGTCTTGGCGCTACGCCGAGGGTAGCACAATCGGTGGCGGCGTTGAGTCGTCGCTGGTGGCACAACAGTCTGTCGGGAGTCCATCATGTATTAACGGTGGCCTACTTTGATCGGCTGGGCGTGCCCCGTCTCTCATAACCTCAACTTCTCGAACCGCCCGGTGCGGACCCGCATGCCGGGTGGTGTGGCAGGGGACCGGTCAGCCATGCTGACCGCCCCTATGCCGATTGTGTTTAGTCACTGCGGTGGGGATGTTGCACCGATCCCGCAACAGCTATGGCTTTCAACATTGGCACGATCTTTCCCAATAGATTTCCTGCACTGGTTGCATTCTTAGGTGGGAATGTTGCACAGCAGATCATCTAGTAGGCTGCGCTAGCATTATTTTTAGGGTTAGCGAAGCTGTTGACTATATTGTATGTATCTTATGTATAATACATACATACAATACATACACTAGGAGATAGCCCGGCATGACTATTAAGCCGGAAATACGGCAACGCATCATTGATGCTGCCGAGAAGCTGGTATCCGAAGGCATCGACAGGCCCACCAATGAACAGGTGCGCGAATGCCTGGGTGGTGGCTCCCTGTCGCATATTTCCCCGGTCATGCGTGAGTGGCGCGATAGCCTAAAAGACAATGCCATCGCTGTGCGAGAAATGCCGAATGAGATCCGCACTGTCTTGGAGCGGGTTGGAGCTGAACTATGGCGCTCCGCTAGCCAGCACGCTGATGAAGAAGTCGAGAAGATACGCGCAGAGTCCGAACAGCGCGAGAAAGCTGCCAACGAAGAGCGAGATGAGGCGCTACGCGAGATTGAGCGACTAGAGGCCAGCATCGCAACCTTGCGTGAACACGGCCATCAGGATGGGCAGCGCATTGAGCAGCAGACGGAGGAGATCCATACGCTTGTGACGGAGAATGCCACCGCAAGGCAGCGGGCAGCGGATGCTATGGGACGAGTTACCGATTTACAAGACCAGCTCTCCCGCCAGAATCAGCAATTGGAAACCATGCGTGTTGAAGCGCAACGGCAACAAACGTTGGTCGACCACTTGCGAGACGAGAAAGCCGATAGCAGCGCCCGGTTGGCCACAATTGAAAGCGAGCTTAAAGCCGCTACACGGGAACTGGAAACCTCTAGTAAACGTGAATTGCAGCTCCAGAAAACGCTCGAGGCCGTCAACGAAGACCTCTCTTCTCTTCAGCAGGAACATGCCAGCCTACGTGCGGAGAATGCCTCTGTTATGAGGCGCAGCGGTGAGCTGCAGGACGAGAACGCAACGCTTCGTACCGATCTCGACAAGATCAAGACATCTTCCAGCGACGCCCGTAGCGAGCTGAAGACAGCGACTAAGCGGATTGAGGAGTTGGCAAATATTCAGGAAGAGCACTCAGAAACCCGGACACAGCTGGCAATCGCTTTATCCCGCGAAGAGGATCTGCGCAAGCAGTTAGCTGACCATCAGAAACGGCTAAAATCAAACAAAAAAGACTAGGGACCAAAGGCAGAGTGATGAGGTACAGGTCAGCCAGGTTACTGACCGGGCTCATGCTGATAATGGCACCAACCGTGGCCACTGCTGATATTATCATAGGCACCTGGTACGTGCGCCAGCTTGGCTGATTACCGATTGCCAAAGTGATACACCCTGGTAGAAGCGCAGAATGGATTCTTCTCCAGCACGAGCAAGTTCAAACCCAAATTACACCGGCTTTCCAATCCTTATATCTAGGGAGGGAAAGATTACTGAGGAAGCCCTGGACATTTGTATAGCGCATCTGATCAAGCGTGGCAGGGTTCAATCCAGGAAGTCGTGGATAACATGCCGGAAAGCGTTGTATCAGTTCTTTGGCTGGTGTGAGGTGACGGGCACCTGATTTAGTGAAACGTGACTTTACGGCCATGCGTCCAAATCAGCTTTGGGTGGCCGATTTTACCTATGTCGCTACCTGGTCTGGCTTCGTTTACGTTGCGTTCGTTATCGATGTTTATGCACGCTGTATCGTGGGTTGGCGTGTAGCGACGTCGATGAGAACGGCACTGGTGCTGGACGCTCTGGAGCAAGCTCTGTGGGCACGAAAACACAGACAAGGGTTGATCCATCATAGTGATAGGGGAAGCCAATATCTCTCGATCCGCTACACCGAGCGTATGGCTGACGAGGGTATCAATGCCTCAGTCGGCACCACCGGCGACTCCTACGACAATGCGCTGGCTGAAACCATCATCGGCTTGTTCAAAACGGAGGTGATCCATCATCGTGGCCCATGGAGGGGACTGGATGCCGTTGAGTATGCCACGCTGGAGTGGGTTGACTGGTTCAACAACCGCCGACTGCTGGAACCCATCGGAAACGTTCCACCAGCAGAACGAGAAAGGACGTATTATCGTCAACTGGAAGAGTCGGGTGAAGCTGCCTGACTCAAACAAACCGGTCTCCGGAATAACCGGGGCGGTTCA
>Ga0209344_10000507_pt1 | contig 66869 bp, 48 predicted proteins | sample Cruoilmetagenom6_FD_187293 | JGI IMG/M metagenome (GOLD analysis project Ga0209344, IMG submission 187293) | Oil polluted marine microbial communities from Coal Oil Point, Santa Barbara, California, USA - Santa Barbara Oil Seep Sample 6 (SPAdes)... | ecosystem: Environmental > Aquatic > Marine... | reverse complement strand
TAATCGGTTAATTTTTGAGCATAAGCATCCAACGCTCTGGCAATTTTTCCCACTTCATCTTCGTGAAAATAGGGCGAAAGAGGTTCAATGTGAGTATCTGAGCTCAGATTTTCTAGTTTTGCAGCTAACTTACTCAATGGTTTTAGTGCCTTTTTGGAAACATAAATAGCTAATAAGTAAGCCAGTAACAAAAAAACCAAAAACATGGCAGCAAATGCAATCATTAAAGACTGTTTGTTTTGGTCCATATGACTGATGTCATATTTGATATATCCCCAGACTGGTTGATCGTTTACTTGATGTCTTTTGTTGACTGCCACTATATATGTTTTGTCATTTTCAGTTAAAACATGTGTGCCTTCTGTGAGATCGGCATAGCTTAACGGTAAATCAAGATGAAAGTTATCTGGTGTTGTGATAATGCCAACAACATTGGTTGATACAGGTTCTTCGCGGATAACGTTTGGGTTTGAACTGACTCTCAGCATATAGGCGTCTAAATCTTCTTGAATTGTTTGAGCAATTAAATCAGTTTGTAAGCTTTGTCTGATGCTTAAGGAACTGACTGCAAAAAGGGTAGACAGCAATGTACTGAAAGCCAGAAATCCAATAACAATCCGGCTTTTTATACTACTCCGAAAGTTCATCCGGGTCTGAAATATGGTATCCGATACCGTGTCGGGTATGAATGAGGTTTTTGTCAAAAGGCTTATCGATAGTTGTTCTCAATCCATGGATATGAACTCTCAGTGAGTCTGAATCGGGCATTTCTTCACCCCAAACCTTAACTTCAAGTTCTTCACGTGGCACCACATAGGGGCTGGCTTCCATTAGAATTTGTAATAATTTTAAACCGGTGGGATTCATTTTCAGAGGTTTTCCATCACGTTTTACAGTCAAACTGTTTAAATTGTACTCTAAATCTGCAACGGTAAGCACCCTATTGAGGTTTTGTTTTTTTCGACTGCCCAATACAGTTACTCTGGCTTCAAGTTCTTGTAGGGCAAATGGTTTGACCATGTAATCATCTGCACCAAATTCAAAGCCTTCAAGTTTTTGTTCCAGTGTATCTCTGGCTGTTAACATGATGATGGGAGTGTTCTTTTTTGCATCTTTTCGTAGTTTTTTACACAAGTCTAAACCATCCATACCAGGCAGCATGAGGTCAAGAACAATGACGTCAAAATCATTGGTGACTGCAAGGTGTAATCCAGTGATGCCATCACCTGCGTAATCAACTATATGATCCCTGTCTTCAAAATAATCTACAATGTTTGCAGCGATGTCTGTGTTGTCTTCTACTACAAGTATTTTCATAATCTATAGTCCTTAGGGGTTGTTGTTTTTAAAGTTAATCTGACAAAAAAAATCCCAAGGAGTTTTAAACGCCTTGGGAATAAAAAAATAGATGCCCAGATAATAGTCAAAATCATTTGGAGAACTCTGACGTTAAATTCATTTTACTAACATTTCTGTTAAGATATCGTTAACCATAAATTAATTGATTGTAAATATCAGGAAGTCTGTAATTCAACTGACTTCTTTTGCTAAAATCACGACTTTCAAAATAGTTAATTTCAGCCATGTTAAGATTTTCGGTTCTTTTTATCACATTGATTGTGGGATTGTTTTTATTAGAAATCTATGAGCCTGTCAGACAGTCGGTGGTTTTACCTTTTACTTCTTTGATAGCTGATTTTTGTTCTTGGTTGATTCAGATTTTTGACCCCAATGTCATTGCTGAAGGTGACATCATCAGAAATAAAATTACTTATGAGGGGATTCAGATTGCTCCAGGATGCAATGGTGTTGAAGCAATGATTATTTTATTTGCAGCCATTACTGCTTTTCCTTCTTCAATCTTTTATAAAATTAAAGGTTTGTTATGGGGGTTCTTAGCCATTCAATTATTAAACTCGGTAAGAATCATCTCATTATTTTATTTGCTTCAATGGGATAAAAACTGGTTTGATTGGTTCCACTTATATTTGTGGCAAGCTTTGATTATTCTTGATGCATTGGTTGTTTGGTTGATCTGGTTAAGGTATTTACCAAAAACAAAAGCAAGCACGACTTCTGAAACTGCTGAAGCGTCTTAATATTGAGTTGAGATGTGTAAAACTTTGCGATAAATTCAGTGATTAGCAACGACACATCACAGGCTCTACAAGAATTGTTTGCGCATTTAATATATAGGACACATCAAGAAATGTGTAATTACAGTCCCATTTAACGATTAAACGGGAACTGAAATTGATGTTCTTCTCATTATTGCTATGAGTTTCTGAATCTTGGTGTCTAAATCAATCACATCAGGAGCCGGCAATAACAACAGTTTTTCGATATCAGAACTGTGTGTGTGTATTTCATTAAAACCATAACTACCACTTGAACCGGACAGTTGGTGAATTAAAGTTGAGAGTCTCTCAAAGTCGTTGACCTTAAGAGCGCTCTCAATATTAACTATTTTCTCATTAAAAGAAGACAAGTATCTTTTTTGTAATTTTTCAATCAATGATTAATCCAATATTTCAATCGTAACAGTGGCTGAAACTTCTTGTTGGCCATCTGAAATGGTGTATGTAAATGAATCAGTTCCACACCAATTGGCAGGTGGTACATAAGTCACGGTACCATCAGCATTGATATCAATGACGGTACCTAATGTGCCTTCAGTATTGACAGAAACCAGTGTGATGACATCACCATCAGGGTCAGAATCATTTGTTAAAAGGTTTATGGTTCTGGCATTGTTCATGGTGGTGAAGAAGCTGTCATCAACTGCGGTAGGAGCTGAGTTAGGATCGGTTACATTGACTGTAACTGTTCCTGAGGCAGTGGCGCCATCTGCATCAGAGATGGTGTATTCAATAGTTGATACACCTAGTGAGCCAGCTAATGCAGTAATAGAAATTGTTCCATCACCATTATCAATCACTGATAAATTAGTTTGTGATGATACCAATTCAATAATACTGAGCTCTGCTAAGTCACCATCGGGATCTGAGTCGTTGGCTAACACATCAACAACACGGGTGTCTCCAATGGCCAGTGATGTGGTGTCATCTAAAGCAATTGGTGCCGCGTTAATTACCGTAACCGTTACTGTGGCAATATCGGTTCCACCTTCACCATCAGTTACGGTGTAGGTAAAAGTGTCATTTCCAATGAAACCAGTGTTTGGAATGTAGGTTAAAACATCACCATTATTAACCACGGTGCCATTACTCGCTTGTGAAACCGAGTCAATACTGATGACATCACCATCGTCTGCATCTGAGTCATTACTTAAAACATTAATGACCACACCTGAGGAGTTTCGGTTTATGGTGATACCGTCATCATTGGCAACTGGTTCAGCATTTAAGAATATGATTTCGCCTAAACTGGTATTTTCCTCAATTTCTTGAAATTTATATGTATCAACAGTTCGTTTATGCTGAGCTGGGTTTCTTAATGCGCGATTGATCCAAGCTGCAGGTGCATCCACTTTGCGTTTGACCCACTTCATCGGCATGTCTTCATCAGCAATTTCAACATCAACATAATCTTTTTCAATGGTTAGGAAGGAAATTTCAACGCGTCGATTCTTGGCTTGGTCGGGGCCATCATTATCATAAGCTGGTTGAGATTCGCCCATACCATTGGTTTGAATAATGGTGGCGTTGATGCCATGGTTGACAAAAAACGCTTTGGCACTGTTGGCCCTTCTTTTCGATAAATCTAAATTGTAGCTTTCAGAAGCAATGTTACAGGTGTGACCAACAATCTTGATACTACTTGCCAGCTCGGTTTGTTTGATTTTTTCAACCAAAGATTCTAATTCAGCCGCTGCATCTTCTCGAATGATGGCTTTGTCTAAATCAAAAAAGGCCATGGAAGAAAGATCAACTTGGTTTTGTACCAGTTGGCGGTTTTCAAGTTGTAACTGTTTTAAGCGATCTTGGTCAAGAACTTGCACTTCTTCATCAACAGTTGTTGGCAAGTAAGACTGTCCAAAGTCATAACGGTACATAAGGTTGGCTCGAGTGTCTGATTTGTCAGTTTCGAACGTACCTGATTTTTCAACTTGTTCAATTGCAAGGGCTAAACTATGACCCGTGTTTTCGAAATATTTTTCTAAGCGCATGCTACCTGTGAATTGGTCAGAATCAAAATCACCTTGTTCATAATCCAAGCCGCCAGTTAACCTAACTAATGAGTTTTCAAAGAATTTGCCCACTCGACCACCTAAGCCCCAGTCATAGGGATGTTCGTAGTTTCTGATGATGGTTTCAACTGTCTGTGCTTGTACAAAATCACGTCCATCTAATTGACCAAATATGTCAGTGGTCAATGAATTGGAAACTTGGTTGACCAATCGAGAGCCAGTTATGGCAGAACTCACATTGATGTTCCAAAACTTGTCCCTGGCCTCAGAACCAAATCCAACGGTAAATTTACGATCATCGAATGTATTTTGATCCACCGCTGCAAAATATTTCCAAATACGGATGTTGTCTTCATTGTTGATTAAATCGCCTTTGTCACTGGCCCCAGAAATTTTATGGTAATCCAATTTTAAACCACCTGCGCCATCAGACAACCAGACTTCACCCATCCAATTGCTGTTCCAATTGGTGTTAAACGATTTAAGTAAATCACCAATAAGATCACCTTCATTATCGATGCCAATGCCTAGTCGAGTGTCATCACCAGCATAGGCAAAATTGATTTGATCCTCTGATCCTGAAACAGATGTTTGTTCTTGTGCTCCAGCTGTCCAAGCTACCATCATGGAAGCTAACAACAAAGCGGTTTTGTGATTTTTCATGGATGCTCCTGTTGAAAAAATGTACATTTTGTGCATTTTAACAACAGGCCATTTTAAAGTCATTGCTTATTTGGTTGATTTAACCATTTATAACATAGATAAAAGGTGTATTTATTTAGATGTTCCCTGATATGTTGTTTTATCGCAGTCTCATTGTTACAAAATAGGTTTTAATGATTGGGTTAGCGCATGTTCTATCTGTGCTGTATTTTCATAGGGACGTGCAATGATTGCTGCCGAACCCTTTTCCAGTGCCACAATTTTGCCTTTGTAGCCGTCTATATTCATTTCCAGTGTTTTGTTGACAGGTGAATTTGGCATGTAGAGCACAGTTATGGGCTGATTTAAGTCATTCATGACAACCATTCTGGCTCCGGTACCATTTAAGGTGGGACAAATTTTCATAAAATGAACTTTACCTAATTGTCCGTTGATAGCGGTATTGATGCTAGCAAACAAGGGTTCTAACTCTTCTTGTGGTATTTCATTATCTGACATATAAACAGCGGGTTCCATCAACAGAGCGTCATTGATGAATTTTTCTAAGTCAGATTGTTGTTGGTTGAGTACAAAGAACAAGCCAGTTCCCAAAAGCAGTGTAATGGATGCAGCAACTGCTAAAAACCGATTTCTATGGTTTTTTTGCGAATAAAGCGTTTGCTTGAACTTAATGAATTGTATGTTGTGATTTGGCACAGGTATTTTCAAAGCTGCATTAATGATGGATTCTTGTTGCATGGCATTTTTATATGCTTTGCGACACTTGATGTCATTATTTTTAGCAGTTAAAAAATCGGGGTCTTGTGAATATGGATCAGCATCCAAAATCTTTTTAAATTCAAAATAATTCATGCTTTATTACCTACTTTGCTTTCCCTGTTTAAATGAGCTGTCAATTGTTTTCTGGCACGAAATAATTGAGTCATTACTGCACTGGGACTGATTTTTAATTGAGTGGCTATCTCTTCGCAACTGAAACCTCCAATTACCTGTAGCATCAGAGGTTCTGCATATTTATCTTCTAAACCTATCATGGCTTGTCGTGTGATGTTAATATCCATCAACTCATCAGGGGTGTGGTGGCTTTTATCTTCAATGTCTGTAACCATGTCGTCTAATGAGTTTGTGATGGGTCTTTTCTTTTCAAATTGTCGGGCAAATTCTCGTCTCAATATGGTGAAAATCCAACTTTTAGCCGCTTGTTCGTCTTTCAGTGAATCAATGGCTTTCCATGCACGCAAGTAAGTTTCTTGAACCAAATCTTTCGCCATGTGTTCATCCTTTCCAAGCCAGTATGCAAAACGATACAAGTCCTGATAGTAGATGCCTAAAAGGGCATCAAATTTTCTTTCTTTTTTGCTCATGTATGTAAAGACCTTGGAATTAAAAAAATATGACAAAAACTCATTACTAAAGTCATGAATTTATCTGAAATCATTATAACTAGATATGTTTCATAGTATGCTATTGGATTTATAGAGAATGATTATATGAGTAGAATACCCATCATTTTGTTTTTGATTTGTTTATCCGCCTGTCAAACTCAGCCTGATAACAGCTTAAGTAACAATGAAACTAAATCAGGTGTTGATGTTAATCATATACCAGTGACTGAAAAGGAAAAAACCATGCCAATCAAACAACCGCCTCAGGCCGAGAAAAGGCCGCATGTTTTTAAACAGCATAATTCAGAAAGAATAGATGATTATCATTGGCTTCGTGATGATACCCGAACAGACCCTGATGTGTTGGCATATTTAAATGCTGAAAATGAATATACAGCACAGCAAATGGCTGACAGCAAAGGATTGATTAACAATATTTATGAAGAGATTGTAGCTCGTATCGTTCAAGATGATGAATCTGTACCCTATAAATTAGGTGATTACTGGTATTATAAAAAATACACCACAGGTAAGGAGTATCCAATTTACGCCCGTAAAAAAGGGAGTTTGAAAGCAGTTGAAGAAGTATTGATTGACGTCAATGAGTTGGCACAAGGACATGCTTATTATGCTTCGAACAATCAAAGTGTCAGTCACAACCATCAGTTGTATGGTTTTTCTGAAGACACTGTCAGTCGCCGTCAATATAACATCAGGTTTAAGGATTTAACCACGGGTGAAATGCTACCTGATGTGATTAAGAATACATCAGGCTCAATTGCATGGGCAAAAGACAATAAAACAATCTTTTATACCCGCAAACATCCAACTACATTGCTGCCATATCAGGTATTTAGGCATGAGTTAGGTACGCCAGTTGAAGATGATGTTTTGGTTTACGAAGAACCGGACAATACCTTTTATGTGGCTTGCTACACTTCAAGATCTAATGACTTTATTATGATTTATTCAGGCGCAACCACCTTGACTGAAATGTACTATTTAGATGCCAATCAACCCCAAGGTGAATTTCAGTCAATTTTACCGCGTGAAGCGAAGCATGAATACAGTGTTGAAGATTTTAAGGGTGAATGGATCATTAAAACCAACTGGAATGCGCTGAATTTTAGAGTGATGAAGGCGCCAATAGGTCAATCCAACAGCAAAGACAACTGGCAAGAAGTGGTTCCTCATGATGATGAAACACTGATTTATGATGTTGAGACTTTCAAAGATTGGTTGGTCATTGAACAAAGGAAAGATGGTATCCGCCACATCAAAGCGATGAATTGGCAAACAGGTGAGCATAAATTACTTCAATCCGATGAACAGGTTTACACCATGAGTGTGGCAAATAACCCGGAGCAGAATCAAAATATATTGCGTTACGAGTTTGAGTCATTTACTCAGTTGGGTAGTGTTATGGAAATTGATTTAAACAATGATGAGACGACCTTACTGAAACAAGATAAAATTAATGGAGAATACGAGGCAGATAACTATCAGTCTCAACGCCTCGAAATTGAAGCCAGAGATGGCGCACTGGTACCTGTGTCTTTGGTTTATAAAAAGGGAATGGGGGATTTGAACCAGCGCCCATTATTGGTTTATGGATACGGTTCATATGGTGCATCAATTGATCCCAGATTTTCAATCAGTCGTTTGTCGTTGTTAGATCGTGGTTTTATTTTTGCTATTCCACACATTCGTGGTTCTCAAGCCAAGGGGAGGCAGTGGTATGAAGACGGTAAAATGTTTAATAAAATCAATACATTTAATGACTTTATTGATGCCACTAAAGCGTTGTTGGCTCAAGGCATGGGTGATAAAAAACGCGTTTATGCAGAAGGTGGCAGTGCTGGAGGCTTGTTGATGGGGGCTGTGGCTAATATGGAGGGCATGTTATATGATGGAATGATAGCGGGTGTGCCATTTGTAGATGTGGTGACCACTATGTTGGATGAGGGAATTCCATTAACGACTGGAGAATTTGATGAATGGGGCAACCCCAAAAATAAGGACTCCTACGATTATATGTTGTCATATTCTCCCTATGATCAGGTTAAAGCACAAGATTACCCCAACATCCTAATTACAACAGGGCTTCATGATTCACAAGTTCAATATTGGGAGCCAGCCAAGTGGGCTGCTAAGCTACGTGCCAATAAAACCAATGATAACTTGGTGTTGTTACGAACCAATATGGATACAGGGCATGGTGGAGCATCAGGGCGATTTTCTTATTACAAAGAAATAGCAGAAGATTTTGGCTTTATTTTTAAATTGGCAGGTATCAAAGAATAATAACAGCGCCCCAACCTATCCAACGAAAGACAGGTTGGGGCCGCCAATACATTACCTGGGTTTGCTTGGCTCACCTGAGATTCTGATGATTGGTGTATGATCTAACAACCAGTCTCCAGAAAGTGGTTCAGTCCAGTTCAATTGACTACTCCAAGTGGCTTGTTCGGATAAATTCAAACTGAGAGATCCCGCTGGAACCAGTGTTGGGTATGAAGTACCGCTACATGAAGGACATAAACTGTCACTGAAAACACTGTTTAAATTAAAATTTAATGGCTGTGTTCCTGAAACCACATCACTGATAGCCCAACGTGGTTCACCTGCGGCATCATAAACAAAAGGGATACTGAATGATTGTTCGCCAATTGTTGTGACGGCAATACCCCAGCCTGGAGTATCGGGAGGGGCCCACATGCCCGTATAATTTTCAAGCTCTGGCTCTGTACTGAATTGTAACCAGCTGATTTCTTCTTCACCATTGACCCCCCCAATTTGCCAATTGACATTAGCTTGGCGTTCATTGATAAACTGAATATCTAATTGACCCACCACTTTTATATTGATTGTGCCAAATGCATCTAATGTGGTTTTTAGTAAGTCAGCTTGATAGTTGTGTCCAATCAGTGTGCTGGCTGAGGTGTACCAAATCGGTGCCCCTTGTTCATCATAAGTGAACCACAATACTTGTAATTGGTTTTCAAAAATACCGATGTTAAATCCGCGGCCCGAAGTTGCAGGATTAAACCAATTGCCTGCATTGGGTCTTAATACTTTGTTTTTATCTTGATGAAATCGGTCATTCAACTGAGGAACCAGCAGTATTTTGTGGGGTTTACTTAAGCCCATGCCTGTAACCAATTGCCCCATAAAATTGCCACTCTCAGCATCAAACTGTATGATGGTATCTTGATCCTTGATTGCTACCAAAAGTCGACCATCAGTCGTTAATTCAATTCCTGTTGGGTTGCTGAATCGCAATAATGATAAATCAGCGAAAATGCCTTTGTACTTTCCTGTTTCCGCATCAATAATTGTGATGTTGTTTCTGCTTTGATTGGTATTTAACAAAAGGTGGTCAGGTGTGATGACAAATGCATACGGGTTTCTGAACCAAGTGAAAACGGGTCCAAACGGTGCTATATTATCGCCATTGAGGTCACCCTTGTATAAACGTTTATGTTTTCCAAGAGCGTATACTTGGTTGTCAAACTTGTATAGATCTATGATGTTTTCATCGTTGACACCATTTAGAATTGCTGGTTGATTATGACTTGGTTTGTTGAAATTTTTATAACCGTAGAAATCTATCCAAGTGGCATCCATAGTTGCCGTTATTAAGACTCGATTGTTATTGGTTTCTAGGGCAGTGGGAAAGCCTGTAGATAAAGGCAATTGGCTGTTCGAATAGGCAGGAATTAAAAGTCTAGGCTGGGCGTTTATGTCCTGTAAATCCAGAATTTTTATGCTACTGGAACTGGTGAAGAACAGTTGATTTAATGTTGAGTCGTAAGCCATATCTGATTGAAATGTTAACAGACCGTCAGAGGGTAAAACTTCAATGCCTTTGGCTTGTCCTGTTTGAGCATCAAATCTTAAAATTCTGTTATTACCTACACTGATAACCAATAAATCTTGCCGTTGGTTTGAAAGATCAATCACACCATCATTGTCATCGTCATTGTCAGAGTTATTGCCTAATCCGTCTCCATCAGCATCAATAAATTCAGTGTTTTCGTACACAAAGTCATCGGTGTTATCACCCACACCGTCTAAGTCACTGTCTTTACTTTCGGAGTCATCGTATGGGAAAGCATCGCTATTGTCTAAGATTCCATCATTGTCATCATCTGAATCAGCATTGTCACCTAAGCCATCATTATCAAAGTCACTTTGTTCATTGGCTTGATTGGGAAAAGCATCCGCCACATCACCGATGCTGTCACCATCGGTGTCTTTGGATTCAGTGGCATCAAATGGAAAAGCGTCTTCACTGTCTGGTATGCCATCACCATCATAATCTGTGATGGCGATTGGTAAAGAATCAGGTAAGGGTGCGTTGGATGAGCTGGTACGATAGGATGCCACTTTACTTTTATAATGATTGATGGTTTTGGCGTTGTTGGTTTGACCAGCTATACCACAAGCACCGCCGCCACATCTGATGTTAGGGTTAGAGAAGTAGTTAAGTTCAAAAAATCGTTCGGGTTGTCCTGTAGGGAATGCGCCCATCACAGTGCTAAATTGTCCCAGTTTTGCAAATCCCTTGGCATCATCCGGAAATTCTCCAAAGGGTGTTGCGTTGTGGTGGCCTGCACCTAAATTATGACCAATTTCATGTACCATAAGTTGGTCTGTACAAATTGACCAACTGCTCATACCATCAGCCATGACATTAACACCATAGCTCGGGTAATAGCCACCTGATTCATTTGATACAGGGAAATATGCAATGCCACAACTGCCCCTGGTTTCAATGTTATGAGTTCGAAGAAAAATCACCAAATCGGGTTGTAAAGAATTAACCAAGTTATTAAGGTTTTCAAGGCCGAACTGGTCATGGCCTGTTGCCAGAGATTGTTGAATTTTTTCTCGGGCTAAAAAATTACTGTCATTGTAATAATAAGGAACTTGTTCAAGTCCAATCAACCTTAATCCCAAATCAATATTTGAATTGGCATATGTTTGATTGGAGACATGAATGTATTGATCGACACGGGCGGACAATAAATCATCAGGGTAGCGGTCTGCAATCGCTTGGTCATGTATCACCAAAATATCAATAATGGTACTAGCGGATTTATATTGAGGGATGTTAGTTTTCTCAACTTTCATCGCGTTTTGAGCATAATGATCAATGCCACAGTCATTGAATTTAATCCCAGACTGGGGCAGTTCTACAGCCCAAATACCCGATGTGTCAGTGGTTAGGATATAATGTTTGTTGTTCAGATGTATTTGACCGAATAAGCTGTTATTGCCTTGCGTGGCTGAAATAAACCCATATTTCAAGTTTTGTGTAAAACTAAAGTTTCGTTTGGTGGCGCTTTTTTGTTGGGGTGTTTTAATGTTGATTTCGATGCCATCAAGTTTGAATGACATGTTTCCTTGCTTGTTGCTATTTAATTGTATGGCATGATACGCAGCATCATTCAGACCAGCATATGCTTCTGGTTTGTTCTTTGCTGCGGCTAAAACAGAGTTACATATAATCAACAAGGTCATTGTTGAAGTCACAGAAAAAAATAACCTCATGATTAAATACTCCTTGAGTAAAGGAATTATTCTAACTAAAAAAACGTCATTAGTTAAGTTATGGTTGTGATTTGTTGTTGAGGGCTTATGGTTTAAAGCCTTAGGCTATTAGCATGTTATCTGGATTTAATGGCTTCCATTTTCATTAAACCCAGATTGTTATTTTTAAGCAACTATCGAATTGATTACTTTTTTAACGGACGGTATTTGATTCTTTCAGGCTGTAAAGCTTTACCATGTCGGTTTTTATAATCCTGTTCGTATTCAGTATAATTACCTTCAAAAAATTCCACATGAGAATTGTTTTCATAAGCCAATATATGCGTTGCAATCCGATCTAAAAACCATCGGTCATGAGAAATAACCATCACGCAACCCGAAAAATTTAACAAAGCCTCTTCCAAAGCACGCAAGGTTTCTACATCCAAATCATTGGTGGGCTCATCGAGTAACAACACATTGCCACCCAATTTTAATACTTTGGCCAATTGAAGGCGATTACGTTCCCCGCCAGACAAGTGCTTGACCAATTTTTGTTGGTCAGCACCTTTAAAATTAAAGCGACTGAGCCAAGCGCGTGCTGGTACAGTGTAGTTACCAATTTTGATGATTTCTTCACCATCGGCAACTTCTTCGTGCAATGGTCGGTCATGGCCCAAATCTTCGCGGCTTTGCGAAACATAAGCCAGCTCAACAGTTGGCCCAATTTCAACAGTACCTTCATCTGGTTGTTCAGTCCCTGCAATCATATTAAATAGGGTGGTTTTACCCGCACCATTGGGACCGATGATGCCGACAATGGCACCTTGTGGCACTTTGAAAGACAAGTCATCAATCAGGTATTTGTCACCGAAGGCTTTAGACACATTTTTAAATTCAATCACCGAATCACCCAGTCTTGGTCCAGGTGGAATGTATATTTGTGAGGTTTCGTTGCGTTTTTGGAATTCTTTGGACTGTAATTCCTCGAATTGTTTTAAGCGGGCTTTCGACTTGGTTCGTCTGCCTTTGGCATTGGAACGAACCCATTCCAATTCTTGTTTGATGGTTTTCATATGAGCCTGTTCTTGTTTGGACTCTTGTTCCAAACGTTTTTCTTTCTGCTCTAACCACGAAGAGTAATTGCCTTTCCAAGGAATGCCATGACCTCGATCCAGTTCCAAAATCCATTCAGCCGCGTTATCAAGGAAATACCGGTCATGCGTTACGGCCACAATGGTGCCAGTGAAATCATGTAAATAACGCTCCAACCAGGCCACTGTTTCGGCATCTAAATGGTTGGTTGGCTCATCCAGCAACAACATATCAGGTGATGACAACAACAGTTTGCATAAGGCAACCCGACGCTTTTCACCGCCTGAAAGGTTCTTAACTTCGGCATCCCAAAGGGGTAAGCGCAAGGCTTCAGCTGCCATGTTCATGGTGCGATCTAAATCCCAACCATTGGCGGCATCAATTTTTTCTTGAAGTTCAGCTTGTTTCATCAACAGGTCATTCATTTCATCATCACTCATGGGTTCGGCGAATTTCAAATTGATTTCATCAAATTCGGTCAATAAGTTTTTGACATCGCCCATACCAGCTTCAACGTTTTCCCTGACGGTTTTGTCATCTTCAAGCTCAGGTTCTTGTGGTAAATAGCCAATCTTGATACCCGGTTGTGGTCTGGCTTCACCTGAATAGTCTTTGTCAATGCCTGCCATGATACGCAGTACGGTTGATTTACCAGCGCCATTTAAACCCAAAACACCAATCTTGGCACCTGGAAAAAATGACAGTGAAATGTCCTTAATGATTTCGCGATTGGGCGGCACTGTTTTACTTACGCCCATCATGGTGTAGATGTATTCAGCCATTGCTTTTTCTGTTAATTTTCAAAGCGCTAATGATACAAGATGGTCTCAATACTGTCTATCTGCAAACAGTCAAATGTCATGTGGTTCCTCATGACATGGTGTTATTTCTTAGCAATTTTGTCCGCAAATGACTCGGGTTTTTGTGAAACACCAGCCGTTAAGGCAAACCGCATGGCTTCTTCAAACGACCAATCAATCACTTTTACCTTTTCACTTTCAACCAAAATGGTATAGCCACCCACCATATAGCTCATGGGTAAGTAAACAGCAACCAATTGCTTCTCTGGCTGACCATTTGGGTTGAGTGAGTTGTTGATAGCTGAAGGTAACGTTTTGTTGGTTATCATACCAACCACATAACCCAAACCAGAAGATTGCATGTTGATTAAGACTACTTGTTGGTCTTTATTTTGATTGTTATCAAACATGCCAGCCAGATCTTTCATGGCGCTGTAAACTGTTTTGACCAATGGGAATTTCATCAAATATTTTTCAGTTTTATTGAAAATCCAATTGATGAAATTGAATTGAAAAAGTAAGCCAACAGTAATTAAAATAACCGCAACAATTATCAAGCCACTGCCAGGAAAAATTAAATGATCCAGTAAAAAAGGTTCCAGTGCTTTTTGGCCTAAGTCATCAATCCACCTGACTAAACTCCAGATTACCCATATAGTAATTATCACTGGAAAGACAACCAAAGAGCCTTTTAACAGAGGTTTAAGTATCAAGTTTTTCATGCATTAATTGTCCAAATAATAATAAGTTAATGATGACACACTTATGGGATAATATCTCATCCCATTGGTCATGTCATGCTAAGTGCATTCAATTGTAGAATAATTAAACCGACATGCTAAAATGCGTCGTTTTTTAAAGCAAACACCCGAGTCAAACAGTGATTAATTCCAAACACGTTAATACCATTGCAGCTGAAATAAGTGCCAAAAGCAGTCAAATACAAAGTGCCATTGAATTATTAGATGGCGGTGACACAGTACCTTTTATTGCCCGTTATCGAAAAGAAGTCACGGGTGGTTTGGATGACACTCAATTACGCCAACTGGAAGAACGACTGGGGTATTTACGCGAATTGGATGATCGCCGAGAAACCATCATCAAAGCCATAGAAGAACAAGGGAAAATGACCGAAGCTTTGAAACAGTCTATTTTGGATGCTGAAACCAAGACAAGACTGGAAGATTTGTATTTACCTTATAAAAAGAAACGCCAGACCAAGGCGCAAAAAGCCCGGTTGGCTGGTTTAGAGCCTTTACTTCAACAAATTATTGCACAACCAAGTGCTGATGTAGAAGCCCTGGCAGCTGAATACGTCCATAACGAGGGCGATGATGAGACTTTGCATGTTAAAGACACAGCTGCTGCATTGGACGGTGCCAGACAAATCGCATTAGAAGATTTGTCTGAGGATGCTGATTTGATTCAGGAGTTGCGTGAATGGTTATGGGGACAAGGCGTGGTGATTGCGAAAGTCATGACCGGCATGGAAGCAGATGCCAAAGCAGCTCGATTTAAAGATTATTTCGATTTTTCTGAAGCGGTTAATAAAATACCTTCTCACCGTATGTTGGCTTTATTAAGGGCACGAAATGAAGGTGTGCTTAGTATCAATATTGACCATGCAGATGTCTTGGATGAGAACATGGTGGTTCACCCTGCAATCGGTCGATTAGTGAAGCACACAAATTGGGATATTGAACAATCAGAGTGGTTGAAGCGGACCATTGAACTGGCATGGAAGGCCAAGTTACAGCTTAAGTTGAACTTACAGTTGTTGTCGCAGTTACGAGAACAGTCTGATGAAGCTGCGATTCAAATATTTAACAGAAATTTAAAAGATTTGTTGTTGGCAGCACCAGCGGGTGGCAAGGTCACATTGGGGCTTGATCCTGGGTTCAGGACGGGGGTAAAAACAGTGGTGATTGACGGCAACGGTAAATTATTGGATATTGCGGTCATTTATCCACATGCACCACAGAAACAGTGGGAACAAGCCAAGCAAACTTTACTTCAGCTGTGTCAAAAACATGGCGTTCAGTTGATTGCTATAGGGAATGGTACAGCCTCGCGGGAAACTGATCAACTGACAGCTGAGCTTATAAAACAAAACAAGGACGTCAAAGCACAAAAAATCATGGTTTCTGAAGCAGGCGCCTCGGTTTATTCTGCTTCGGCTCTGGCTGCTGCAGAATTTCCTGATCTGGATGTGTCATACCGTGGGGCTGTTTCTATTGCCAGGCGTTTACAGGACCCATTGGCTGAGTTAGTGAAAATTGACCCTAAAGCCATTGGTGTCGGACAATACCAGCATGATGTTAACCAAGCTCAATTGAGCAAAGCTTTGGGTGATTGTGTTGAAGATTGTGTGAACAAAGTGGGTGTGGATGTGAATACAGCTTCTGCGCCTTTATTAAAATATGTGGCTGGTGTGTCTGACTCAGTTGCACAAGAAATAGTCAAGTACAGAGATGCCAATGGCAGCTTTAAAAACCGCAAGCAGCTAATGAAAGTCAGTCGCTTGGGTGAAAAGATGTTTGAACAATGCGCTGGCTTTTTACGTATAAGAGGTGGCGATCAACCTTTGGATCAATCCGCTGTGCATCCCGAGGCTTATCCACTGGTTGAGACCATGTTGGAACACATGAACACGCAAATTGAACAAGTCATTGGTCAAATGGGTCCATTAAGTCAGTTGAATCCATCTGATTATGCCAATGACCAATATGGCGTTGAAACCATCAAAGATGTGATAGAAGAATTAAAGAAACCGGGTCGCGATCCAAGGGGCGAATTCAAAACTGCCACATTTGACGACGAAGTCCACGAAATCAAAGACCTTAAAATCGGCATGCGCCTGGAAGGCGTTGTTACCAACGTCACTGCTTTTGGCGCATTTGTTGACATTGGCGTTCATCAAGATGGATTGGTGCATATCTCAGAACTGGCCGACCAATACGTCAAAGACCCCGCCGACGTGGTTAAAGCGGGTCAAGTGATTAAAGTCCGTGTGTTAGACGTGGATGCACAACGTAAACGCATTTCTTTGAGTGCAAAATCTGGAGATGGTAGCCAAAGTAAAACTGCTGGAAAACCACAGCAGAATAAAAACAAACCCGTTAACTCAAAACCTAGGAACCAACGCCAACAGAAAGCCCCGCAAGGTGCCTTTGCAGGTGCTTTGGCCGACGCTTTCAAAAAGGCGAAGAAGTGAAAATGTAGGTTGGGTCTTAGCCATTTGAGAAATAACTAACTATTGTCATTACCCGACTTAATTGGGTAATGACGGTTGAAAGGGAATTCAGGTATTGAAAGTTTTTTTCTCAAGTTAGGTTGGGTTGGCAGGGATTGCAGACAAATCAAACAATTTCCAACTTGGCAAACTTAACCGCCAAGACTTTGGGACCGACGTTCTTAAACTGCACCAAGACTTGTAAATAATCACCTTTGCCGCTCATGTCGGTGATGACACCTTCGCCGAAGCTTTTGTGTCGCACCGATTGACCCAATTGATAGGGTGAGTCGTTGGCTGTTCGTCTTTGTGCTTGATAAGACGTGTTAGCGGTTTGCTGTCCACCTTGGTGGCCGCTGTAAGTTGTGGGGTGGATGTTGCCACGGAGTTGTTTGACCAATTCTTTGGGAATTTCGCGTAAAAATTGTGAGGGTTGACAGGCGTTTATTTTGCCGCGCATGCGCCGTGACGTGGCATAACTTAAAAACAATTGTTTTTCAGCTCGAGTAATACCGACATACGCCAAGCGGCGTTCTTCTTGCAGTTTGTTAAAGTCTTCCATTGAGTTTTGGTGCGGAAACAAGCCTTGTTCTAAGCCGACAATAAACACCACGGGAAACTCTAAACCTTTGGCTGAATGTAAGGTCATTAATTGAACGTGTGGTTCATCAATTTTAGTGGTGTCTCCTGCATCTAAACTGACCTGAGATAAAAATGAACTTAAGGGTGTTAAACCCAAAGCCACATCCTCATCAGCAATTTCAAACATTTCAGCTGCATTGATCAGCTCATCCAAGTTTTCCAGACGTGTCTGGGCTTTTTCGGGTGGTTCTTTAAGGTAATGATCTTTTAATGCAGTGCGTTCAATGATGTCAGCAAACAGTTGTGCTAAATTTAATTGATCTGTTTTTTCATCGATGTTATTGGATTCAAGCTCATCAATTAAAGTCACAAAAGAGGCCAGTGAACTGGCAGCACGGTTGCTTAATTTGCCGGCTTTAAGCAAAGTTTGGCCAGATTCCCACAAGCTGCTTTGTTGCATTTGTGCATGGTTGCGAATCAAGTTGACAGTGGTTAACCCCATGCCTCTTGTTGGGGTATTGATAACGCGTTCGAAGCCAATGTCATCATGGCGGTTGTTTACCAATCGAGCATAAGCCAATACATCTTTAATTTCTAACCGTTCAAAAAAACGCAAGCCACCATATATTTGATAGGGAATGCTGCGCTTCAGTAAGGCTTCTTCAAGCAACCGCGATTGCGCATTGGAACGGTATAAAATGGCAATGTCATCAGCTCGAGTAGATTCAGACAGCAACTTATCAATTGTTTCACCAACAAAAAACGCTTCATCAAATTCTGAATGTGATCCATAAACACCAATGAGTTCACCTTTTTCTTGTGCTGACCACAGATTTTTTCCCAGACGTTTTTTGTTGTTGGCAATCACGCCATTGGCTGCATCAAGAATGTTTTGGGTTGAACGGTAATTCTGTTCTAGCTTGTACATAGCCGTATTGGGGTAGAGGCCTTGAAAGTCCAGAATATGTTCTACTTTGGCCCCACGCCAAGCATAAATGGATTGATCGTCATCACCCACCACCAAGACTTTGTTGTTTTTACCCGCCAACAATTGAATAAAAGCTGATTGGATGGCATTGGTGTCTTGAAACTCGTCAACCAGAATGTGACTGAAGCGTTGTTGGTATTTATTTAATACATTTTCATCATTGAGCAGCAGTTCATGTGCTCTGAGTAACATTTCGGAAAAATCAACCAATCCAGCGCGTTGACAGTGTTCGTCATAGTGAGCAAATACTTTTATCAGAGTTTGGTTGTTAAAATCGCCAAAATCATCAACTTCATGAGCCCTTAAACCTTCATTTTTTTTGTCATTGATAAAAGCTTGTATGGTTCTGGGTGGCCACTGTTTTTCATCCAGTTCCAAATCATTTAAGCAGCGTCGAATGAGCCTATATTGATCGTCTGAATCTAAAATTTGAAAATTCTTGGGTAATCCTGCCGCTTCTGTATTGATTTGTAAAAGCTTCAGAGCGATGCCATGAAAGGTTCCAATCCACATGTCCCTGATTTCACGTTTCAGCATGAAAGCAATTCGGTTGCGCATTTCTGCTGCTGCTTTATTGGTGAATGTAACAGCCAGTATGCTGTACGGGGAGACAAATTCGGCTGAAATCAGCCAAGCAATGCGATGTACAAGTACACGGGTTTTGCCACTGCCAGCACCGGCCAACACCAAGGCATGCTGTGCTTCGGTTGTTACGGCTTCAGCTTGAATTTCATTGAGGTTTTTAAGTATGTCTTCCGTATTAAGTGTCATGGTATCCAGTTGGGGTTGTTGCTGATGTTGACATGATTTTGATTATAATCTGTGCCAAATTGTTGCTTCACAATGTGTTCAATGTCACGAATTCCTTGTGGTGAAATTGGGTAATGTACCTCGAGGTGCTTGTTTTTATCTGGCACACTGATGGCAACGATACCAGCATGTTCATGGTGATAGAAATTAACAGTTTGTGGTTGTTGGTTGCCAAGTGGTTTGGTTTCTGTCCAAAATGTAAAGTTGATGCTTTGCTTTTCAAATTCACCCAAACAAATCTTGGTTTCATCAAATGGCCATGATTCAACTTTGAACGGTTTGGTTTGTAATCCGTGCGTATTGAATGCCGCCATTGATATCCTTTGAGCCATCAGCCAATTGATGTAGTCTTCAGCTGAATCGGTATTGAAAAAACTACTGAATTGTGAACACGAAAAGTAGGGGCTGAATAAAAGGTGATCAACCAAGAAAAAATAATTATGGGTGTGGGTTGATACCGCAGTTTTGGGTGTTTTATTGACCAGTGCGGTTTCAATGACTTGCCATACGTGTGTTAAACCCAATTGTTCATAGTGGTTATGCATCATAGCCACCAAGTCCAAGTAACTCATGTAATTGGCGTGATTAATGGTGACTTGTAACAAAGCACAAAGCTTGGCGTAGGTTGGAGGAGACACCATCCCCTTGTGCATCAAATTAGCCTCAAACTGTTCTGCCAATTCTGGGTCATTGGTGTATAAACAAAAAGGCATGTGAAACAGGCTTTGATTGGCAATATCGGGCTGTAAACCTGTGGGCATTTGTTTTGAGCTGGCGCCAATTGAGAGTATCTGATCAGCTTGAAGTTCTCCCTGGAAAGCAGCGGATGCATATTGAGTGATGTTTTGCTGTATGGGGAATTTGGGTTGTAACAATTGTTCTGTAGCAAAAGATGCTCCACAAAAAACCAAGGCTGTTTGTGATTTTATATTGAGAACAGCGAATAAATCTTTAGCGACCAATGTGGTTAATTCGCTGGATTGGGTTTTCTCTGTGGTTTGTTCAATGGGGCCTTGGCATTCAAACGTTAACATGCCATCACAACGGTATTGGTATTTCATGCTGTTTGTTCAAACCATGGTGTAATGACAGCTGAAAGCTCGGACGTTCCTGTTTTTCGCAGTGCCGAAAATATTTGGCATGTTGCTGAATCAGTGATTTGGCTGATTTCACGACTGACTTTCATCAAAGTCTTTTTGATTTCATTGTTGTTAAGCTTGTCCGCTTTATTCAATAGCACATGTGCGTGTAATCCAGACTGGTGTGCCCAGTTTAGCATTTGCTCATCAAATGCTTTCATAGGATGTCTGATGTCCATAATGATGACCACACCTATTAAACTCTGTCGGTTCATGAGGTAAGAGTCAATCTCTTTTTCCCAATGACGCTTCATTTTTACTGGTACTTTGGCATATCCATATCCAGGAAGATCAACCAAGCGCATATTGGGTTTGAACTCAAAGCAATTGAACAATTGAGTCCTTCCTGGTGTTTTACTGACTTTGGCTAAACCTTTGTGATTGGTGAGTGCATTGATGGTAGTGGATTTTCCTGAATTTGAGCGACCAGCGAATGCAATCTCCATGCCAGTGTCTTCTGGTAATTGATTGGTTTTATATGCACTGATGAGAAATTCACAGTGGTTGAATAAGTTAGACATGGATGCTGAGTCATTTAAAAGTGGGTATTTTAAATGAGATGACGAAAATTTGATATGTTTGGCTGCTGTGATTACGCTATAATACTGCCTTTTTTAAGAAACCAAACCATCAGAGGTTTTTATGAAACTGAATATGAATAAATTCTTTTTAGCAGCTTTGTTGCTGTTGTCTGTTAACGTCTATGCAGGAGATGCTGAAAAAGGTAAGTCACTTTCTGCAACTTGTGCAGCTTGTCACAGCATGGATGGCAACAGTGTCAATCCTATTTGGCCCAGCTTAGCAGGTCAGCATGAAAAGTATTTGGAGCGCCAAATTAACTTGTTCAGAAGTGGTGAACGTGAAAATGCTTTAATGGCTCCGATGGTTGCAGGTCTTTCAGATCAGGATTCAGCTGATTTGGCCGCTTATTTTGCTTCACAAGAATTGAAGTTAAAAGCCGCTGATCCTGATTTGGTTGAATTGGGCAGAAAAATTTATCAAGGTGGTGACCTGGAAAGAAACATTCCAGCTTGCATGTCATGTCATGGCCCTACAGGACAGGGTAATCCATTATCTGGATACCCTAAATTAGCCAATCAATATGCGGCTTATACGGCCATTCAGTTACGTGCATATAAAGCAGGTAGAACAACAAAGAATCCAGATGATGTCAATGGCCATGTGATGGCTGGAGTGGCTCAATATTTGAGTGAAGCTGAAATTGATGCTGTTGCCAGCTATATCCAAGGTTTGAAATCAGCACAATAAGCTGAAACTTTTGTATGACTATCGAGTCCAATACCCAAAATTTACGAGGAGTTAATATGAAGAAGATCACCCTAATTATGTCTGTGATTCTGATTTGGGGTTGTTCACAAGCCAGTGAGCAAGCTGAAGTTAAGGAACAAGTTAAAGCAGAAGTAAATGCTGTTAAGGAAACGGTTAATAGTGAAGTTAAAGAAGTGACAGAAGAAGTGGCTGCTAAAGTTTCTGATGTGACTCAAGCACAAGCTGAATTTCTTCCAGGCGTTCACTATCAAGTGATTAATCCAGCTTGGGATACCCAAAGTGAAGACCAAGTTGTTGTATATGAGTTTTTTGGTTATTTATGTCCTCATTGTGCTTCTTTTGAACCTTTTATGACTAAGTTGAAAAAAGACTTACCAGAACAAGCCAAATTGGTTAGGGTTCCTGTGGTTTTTTATCCACAATGGAGACCTTATGCGCAAGCTTATTATACTTTTGAAGCGATGGATTTGGTTGACAAAGCACACAATGCCTTTTTTACTGCCATACACCAACACAAAAAACAGTTTCGCAGTATTGAAGAAATTGCAGAATGGACAGCCAGTTCATTTAATGTGGATAAAGCACAGTTTTTATCAACTGCCAAATCATTCATGATAGACGGGCAGATACGTAAAGGCATGCAAATGATGCAAGCCATGGGTGTTTCTTCTACGCCTTCATTGATTACCAATGGCAAATACCGTCCTAACAGCAAAGCCTTAAAAAGCAGAGGTGAAGTCATTGAAGTGACTGAATACTTGGTTAATTTAGAAGTTGAAAATATGGGTTTAAATAAATAACTCACGGTTTCAATTAGATAAAAAACCGGCTATATGCCGGTTTTTTTGTGCTCAGTTAATTGTTTAAAGATTGTCTTAAAAGTTTTACCAACCCGGGGTAGGGCTGTTGTCTGGTTTTATTTATATACCATCTGGGTCTTGAAGCAGTGGTGGATTGAACTCGAATACAATGAGATGACCATGACTCCAATTGTTGGCGTTTGAACCATAGTTGAGCCCAGTTCCAAGAATGTTCTGGTACTTAACCACCCAAAAAATGATTTTATTTTCGTATCTTAAGAAAGAAGTTTGATTATTTTTACAGGTTCTAGTGCATCAGATATCAACTGAAAAAGTCATGGCATTATTAATGTGCATAAATTGATATGTGATGCGACAAATTGTCGCGGGCGCCTGTTAAAAAAATTGGTATACTGCTTGTTTTAAATGAAATATAACTGATAAATGAATCAGCTTTTCCTTTTCAGGTTGTCTTTGATATTAGGTCAATTGTTGTTGTTAGCAAGCAATTATAAATGGCGCATTTGGCCGGATGTCAGTATGTATCTCTGGATGATTTGTCTGGGGTATTTAATTTTTATTGTTCTCCTAAACAAAATCAATTCAGCAGCCCATCAACATGCTGCTATGCTGTTTATTGATTTGTTGTTGTGGGCGGCATTTTTTGCTTTTTTAGATGGTGTCAGTAACCCTTTAATCTGGTGTTTGCTGCTACCCGCTTTGCTGGCATCACTCAGTCAATCTCCTGCATTCACATGGGTGATGACAATTTTATCCAATTTGTTGTATTTGGGGTTGTGGAAGTTGGGTGTGCATGAACAATCCTTAGGTGTTCATGGCGCCATGATGAGCAACCACATCATGGGTATGTGGCTGGGGTTCATCGTTATTTCACTGTTGTTAACCTGGGTAACCACAACTTTGATGGTCAGACTTAAAAATAAGAACCAAGCTTTGATTGCTATTGAACAACAAAGACAGGCGGATGAAACCATTATTAAAATGGCCACTTTAGCCACCAGTTTAGCTCATGAGTTGGGTACGCCATTGGCAAGTATAAAACTGTTGACTGATGAGTTAAAACACGCCACATTTGAAACTGATGTTAAAAAAGACTTGAGCATTCTTGATACACAGGTGACTCGCTGTAAACAGGTGTTGCAAGAGCTCACCACCGTCACTGATCGTGATCGACCCGATGATTATAAATCAGTTGCTGTATCGACATTCATCAATGAATTGCACAGTAATCAGACAGACAATAGTTTTCAAGTGACTGTGGAAAATCATTTGAATCGTGAAGTTAATATAAATGTTGATGAACTGTTTCGATTGGCATGCCTGAACGTTATTAATAATTCAAAAGCTGCTGGAGCAAAAGAAATGACCATAGCGTTGTTTAATACCGAGGAAAGTGTGTTGATTAAACTGAAAGATGAAGGGGCTGGAAAAAAGCACCAAAACAGAGATGGTTTGGGCATTGGTCTGAAATTATCTGCTCGAATTATTTCTGCCATGGGTGGTGAGTTTGATTTTATGGTCAAAGATAAAGGAGCTGAAACACGAATCAAGGTACCCATAAATCATGGTTAAGCAAGTGTTAATAATTGATGATGATGAAGTATTAAGGTACAGTTTAAATCGTGCATTGAGTCGTCATGGTTATCAGGTACGTGAGGCTGAATCTTTAGCACAAACACAAGCTGTCTTAAAGCAACATAAAATCAATTGGGTGGTTTTGGATTTGCGCTTGGGTGATGAGTCAGGTTTGCAGTTGGCGCAATGGATTCTAAATCACGACAGTGCAATCAGTATTGTCATTATCACTGGGTATGCTTCTGTGAGTACAGCGGTTGAAGCCATTAAGTTGGGAGTGAAAGATTATTTAATCAAACCCGTCAGTGTTGAAGAAATCATCAATGCATTAAAAAAAGGACATGCAGATGCCAATAAACCAATCAAAAGGCAGCCGCTTTCTACCAAACGTTTAGAGTGGGAACACATTCAAAAAGTTTTACTTGAATGTGACGGAAACATCAGCCATGCGGCCAAAGCACTGAAAATGCATCGTCGAACTTTACAACGAAAATTGCAGAAAAAGCCTGTTAAAGATTGAAAGCACTCTTAATGTCAACATGTTGAGTTTTTCAGCTGAGGCTTCTTTGTATTGAATTTACATGTTCCAAAGAGTTCAAACGACTCATGACCTCACTGAGGTGATCAAAGTCTTTTATTTGAATTGAAATATTGATGTTGACCAAGCCAGCTTCCTCGTCTGGTTCAGCATGTAATGCCATGATCTCAACTTTAAGGTGTGCCAACAGGGCACTGATGTCTTTAATCACATGTTTGCGGTTATTGGCTGAGATAATTAATGAGGTGATGGTTAATTCAGCCAAATCATCATTCCATCGAACATTGACTAAACGATTGGGCTCTTCAGAAATCATGTGTAGGTAATTTTCACAACTGGCTTGGTGAACACTGATACCTCTTGAGCGGGTTATGAAACCGCCCACTGCATCTCCTTGAACTGGGTTACAACAACTGGCGAGTGTGGTTTTCAATGAGTCAACACCTTCGACAATTAAGCCGCCAGAGTTTTGTGATGGCTTGACCTTTTTAGGAAGGGGTTTTTGGTTGTGTTTTTTAATTGGGTTGAGTTGTAAGTCTGCACGCCTTAACACCTGATTGACAGTGATGTCTCCAGTGGCAATCATGGCATACAATTTATCCGTATGTTGTAAATTAAATGACTCTAATAATTTTTGTAAATCGGCATTTTGTAAGGCGAACTTGTTTAATTCATTTTCTAACAGTTCTTTACCAATCTGTAAGTTTTTATCAAAATCATTTTCACGAAACCAGTGCCTGACTTTAGCACGTGCACGTGCGCTCTGTAAGTAACCAGATTGTTCATGTAACCAATCTCGTGAGGGCTTGGCGTGCTTGGCGGTTAGTATTTCAATCTGATCGCCTGTATTTAATGCACGTGTTAACGGTACAATTGAACCATTGACTTTGGCACCGCGACAACGATGACCCACTTCAGTATGGACTTGATAGGCAAAATCTACTGGGGTCGAGCCAAATGGTAAATCAACCACATCACCTGAAGGAGTGAATACGTAGATACGCTCTTCTTGTGTGTCAGACTGGAAGGCTTCTAGTAAATCATCAGATGCTGAATTTTCTGACAACAACTGTCTCATCCAATTAACTTTGTTGTCGTAGCTGTTGTCTTGTTTGGAGCCGTCTTTATACCGCCAGTGGGCAGCCACACCTAATTCTGCATGTTCATGCATTTCATGGGTTCTGATTTGTACTTCCAGCGTTTTGCCTTCTACCACCACCACTGTATGCAATGATTGGTAGTTGTTTCCTTTGGGTTGGGCGATGTAATCATCAAATTCTTTTGGAATGTGGGACCATGTGGCATGTACGATACCCAATGTGGCATAACAATCTGCAACAGTATCTACCAAAACCCGAATGGCTCGGATATCAAACAAGCCTTCAAACTCAAGGTTTTTTTGTTGCATTTTCTTGTAAATGCTGAAGATGTGTTTGGGTCTTCCGGCTATGTCTGCTCGGATGTTATTTTTTGCTAATGCCGCAGTCAGCTGTGTTGAACTTTTAATGATGAATTGTTCACGGTCATTGCGTTTTTCTGCTAATTTTTTAGCTATGTTTTTATATTGTTCAGGTTGTAAAAAACGGAATGACAAGTCTTCCAACTCCCATTTTATTTGCCACACACCCAAACGATTGGCTAAAGCTGCATGATAGGTCATGGTTGAGGTGGCCAATTGTTTCTGCATTTCTTCGTCAAAATCAACAGCGGCCCTCATCAAAACCAATTGTTCTGCCAATAGAACCAAAACCAAACGAACATCGTTGATCATGGCAAATAGTAAACGTCTTAAGCCTTCTGCATTATTGGACTTGGGCTTGATAAGCCAATCAGCTTGGTAGATTTTGATCAAATCATTTAATGTAGACAGCTGTTTTTCATGAGCCACTGATTCGAGTGCGTCAAGCTCAAGTTGTTGGGTTCGGATGGCGTGAAACCAATCAAATATTTGAATGATTTCGGCATCAGCATGTAATGATTCCAAAACCTTGCGAGTTTTTGAGTGGTGCCCCACAGAACAGTGGGTCTGATCAAGCCAAAGTGTATCCTGTTGTGTGGTTGCATTATTCATTGTTGAGTTTTTTGAGAAATTACTTATCTATTTTGAAAAAAAACAGTCGCCTCTTGTTATGTTGCTTGAGCAGTTGAATGTCAATATAAAGGATTCTGTTTCCTTTAAAAAGTTCAGAAAATTTGAGTTGGTCTGTAAGCCGGGTTCTGTTCGTATAAATACGTGGCAATCATTCATCTGGGTCTGACATTGCTGCCAGCCTCAAGCAATCTACCCGGAAACAGTGCGGGCACACACCTATAGTTTCCCTATTTGATCTTGCTCCAGGTGGGGTTTACCATGCCGCCTTTGTTACCAAAGTCGCGGTGCGCTCTTACCGCACCATTTCACCCTTACCATTCGAAAATGGCGGTATCTTTTCTGCTGCACTGGCCGTAGGCTCGCGCCCCCCGGACGTTATCCGGCACCTTGCCCTATGGAGCCCGGACTTTCCTCGAGTTAAAAAATAACCCGCGATTGCCCGACCAACTCAAGCGGTATTATTGGCTTATTTGCTTTGAATTACAAATGAAACAATGAAAAAAGAATTGAATGAACTGTTTTTGTTATGGCTTTTGTTGAACCAGATAACAGCTTTCAGTATGTAGATGGTTTACAATTAATATTTTAATTGAAAGAAGGGCTATGAATTTAAAGAGTTTGTCGATACTGAGTTTGTTGTTCAGTCAAGTTTTGTGGGCTAATGATACAAGTTGGCTGCGTTTTAATCACCCAAGCAATGAAGTTATCAATACATTAGGTGGTATGGCCATCCAATATGAAAATTTTATATGGGTACAAGAAAGCGCTTTGGCAAGTAGCTTAATCGCCAGGTCATCAAATCCAGTGGTTCGAGTGGTGCAACCGTTTCATTACCGTGTTGATAATGAGCTGATAGATTTTAAAACTCAATCAGTTCCTGATAACCTATGGTTCAACCAAAGCAATTCAGTAAATGGTAACTTTCAATTGATTCAATTTAATGGCCCTGTAAAATCGAGCTGGTTAACTCAGTTGAAAAATGAAGGTGTTGTGCTGGTTTCACCCATGGCGCCATATTCCTGGATTGTTTGGGCCAACAACAATCAAATGAATGCCATCAATCAAATACCTGTAGTCAGACAATCTCATTATTTTTATCCGTCATTTCGAGTTCAAGAAGCCAACAGAAATCTAACACTTACTGATATTCCTAGCATGTCCTTGGTACTGACTAGTGAATTGAACTCAAGTTTAAATGAACTCAGACAATTAGGAGCAACCATAAGTTCTTACAGCCGATTCAATCAATTACTTTCAGTGGTTAATTTAAAGTTGGATGGTCAACAATACCATGCGGCTGCTCAATTGCCAGGTGTTTTGACTTTGCAACAAGTACATACTGATGGTGGTGCTCGTTCTGAGTTGAGCCAACAAACCATCGTCGATCAGTACGATGGCAGTGTGAATGCAGTGCCCGGTTATCAATCTTGGTTAAACGATGCCGGTGTTGATGGCAGTGGTGTGATTGTTGGTGTGGTTGATGGTGGTATTTACGAAAATCATCCTGATTTAAGCAATGTCATCCCATGCACAGGTACCGGTTCCAGTTGTGGTAATTCCACCGACCCTCATGGCACACATGTGGCAGGTGCTATTGGGGGCACAGGTGTGAATGGAACACTGGATCCTGCGGGTTTTAACCGCGGCTTGGGCGTGGCACCTGGTGTTGTCATTGTGGAACAGTTATATGGGCCATTGTTAGGTGGTGGTCCTGGCAGTATGGTTGCCGGTGGTATGCTTTCTATCTACAAGGATTCATCAACTAGTGGTGTGATGCTTACCAATAATTCCTGGGGGCCTACAGGTTCGCCCCAAGGTTATGACATTCCTACCATGGAAGTGGATATGATCAGTCGAGATGCTAATCCCGATGTTCCTGGTAATCAACCTGTTTTGGCAGTTTGGTCTGTGATGAATGGTAATGGGGATGGTTTCGGTTCATGTTCGCCTTCTTCGTTGGGTTCGCCAGATGAAGCAAAGAACTTATTTGCTGTAGGCTCGACCAGTTCACAAGGCGGCAATTTAGCTCAATTGTCTAATGTGTTCAATGTGTCTAGTAACAGTGCTCATGGCCCGGCTTGTGACGGTCGTTTGGTGCCACATATTGTAGCGCCCGGATGCAGTACGGATGCACCCAATAGCAGCAGTGGTTATGGAACCATGTGTGGAACATCAATGGCCTCTCCTGTAATTACTGGCTCGGTTTCACTGTTTTGGGAACAATACAAAAATCAACATAATGTCAACCCCAGTCCTGCCTTGGTTAAAGCCACATTCACTGCTGTGACAGATGATTTGGAGGGGAATACTGATGCCGATGGCAACACCTTGAGCCATGCGCCAAACAGACAACAGGGTTGGGGACGCGTGAATTTAGAGAATGTAGTCAAGCCTGTTGTGCCCGTGTATTATTTTGACCAACAACATGTGTTTACTGAAACAGGACAGAGCTGGCAAGTCAGTTTAAAAGCATCAGATCCATTGAAACCGGTTCGAATGATGATGGTTTGGACCGATGCGCCAGGTCCCGGTTTAGGTGGAACCAACCCTGGTTGGGTTAATGATTTGGATTTGAGCGTTAGCGCCGGCCAAACCTATTTGGGTAATCATTTCGGTAATGATGCATATTCAACAACTGGTGGTACAGCTGATACCAAGAATAATATGGAAGGTGTCTTTTTAAGACCTGACCAACACAATGGTCAAGATTTTAATATTGAGGTAATGGCCAGCCATATTTCAGGTGACGCTCTAAATCCACATGCTTCAGTCAGTCCTCAGCAGGATTTTGCATTGGTTTGTTACAATTGCGTCGTTGGTGGTGTTGTTATCGATTTAATTTTTAAAGATGGATTTGACCCATTTATTGATTTGATATTTTCTGATGGATTCGAATAAATAAGCGATTGAATTTAAGTGCTGTGTTAACTCATGTTATCCACCCCCAAGTGGTTTCTTGGGGGTGGATAACCATTTATTCATGGTTATTTATTTTTAACATATTTTTCTAACCACTGATGTTGTTCCCACAACACGTGTAATATCGATTCTTTGGCACGGTAACCGTGACTTTCTTTGGGTAGCATCACCATTCTGGCTGTCGCGCCCAAGCCCTTGAGGGCGTTAAAATAACGTTCTGTTTGTAGTGGGTAGGTTCCAGAATTATTATCTGCCTCACCATGAATTAGCAGTAAGGGTTTGTTCATGGTATCAGCGTGCATAAAGGGTGACATGTTGTAATAAACTTCGGGAGCTTCCCAATAACTGCGCTCTTCAGCTTGAAAACCGAAGGGTGTCAATGTTCGGTTATAGGCACCGCTTCTTGCAATACCTGCTGCAAAATCATCAGAGTGGCTGAGTAGATTTGCTGTCATAAAAGCACCGTAAGAATGACCTGCCACACCAACCCTGGTTCGATCAATGTAGCCCATTTGGTCAACGGCATCAATGGCTGCTCGACCATTGGCTACCAGCTGGCTGATAAAAGTGTCATTAGGTTCTTCGTTACCTTCGCCTACTATGGGGAAAGAGGCATCATCCAATACTGCATAACCTTGAGTGACCCAGTAAATCATTGAACCATAGTAAGGGTAGGTGAATTCATTGGGGTTGTTGGTACTTTGTGATGCGCTGTTTTTATCTTTGTACTCTCTGGGATAAGCCCACATAATCATTGGTAGTTTGGGCTTGGTTTCAAAGTCATAATCAGCGGGTAAATACAAGATACCTGATAACTCCAGGCCGTCATTGCGCTGGTATTTAATCTCTTCTTTATGAATTCCTGCGATTGATGCAAAGGGATTTTCAAAGTTGGTGATTTGCGTTAAGGTGTCTTGTTTAAAGTCTCGAATGTAATAATTGGGAAACTCAGTTGGTGATTCAATCCTGACCAGTACTTTTCCAGAGCCCAAATCAATGGCATCACTCAAGTTTTCAATGCGATCTGTATAGGTGGATTGATACAGTCTGTTGGATTCTTTGTTGTTGAGGTCAAACTGATCTATAAATGGGAATTGGCCCTTTTCGGAGTAGCCATCACCGATTAAATACGTCTTTTGCTTTTCAATAAGTAACACGTCTTGTCCCAATTCATTGCGTGTAGTGACAAAGTTACCTGGGTCACTGTAAACATCTTGATAATTGCGAACAGTTAATTCCACTGGTGTTTTCTCAGCATCCGCAGGATCAAACAAAGAAGTACGGATTTGTCTTGTATTCCACCAATAATCATAGAAGATGGCAGTATTTTTATTGCCCCAAATGATTTGAGAAAAACGATCTTTGGTTTTGAATAATGATTCTGGCTGTCCATCGAAAGGTGCTTTCAGCTGAAAAATTTCATCTCGATACGGTACTTGGTTTTCAGGATCTCCAGCGTCCAATGCTTCGGCATAGACCATGGTTGCTGGTTGGTCTGCGCGCCATTGTAGCTGTCTTTTGCCTGTTCGAACTGACATAAAACCTTTGGGAATTTCTTCTGTTAAAGGCACTTGATTGAAATGTGTAACTAATTTACCGTTGGCTTTAAAAATATCGGTTTGTTGAGGGAATCGATGGTAGGGAACTAAATATGAGAACGGGCGTTTTATTTGTGTCACTGCAACGTATTTTCCATCAGGAGAAAAATCAATGCTGCTGTACATGGCTGTGGGTTGCCATAATTTGGTCTTGCCATTTAAGCTGACTTTAACTAATTCTGAATGTGCTAATTGTTCAAAGTTAAATTCATCATTGGGGTTTTTTAACAAGTCTTGATAGGTTCTGTTTTGTGCTTTTGAACCATCACTGTTTGAAACTGTGGGGCCTGTTGGAACTGTGTTGTCTGCATCGATTAAAGGTTTTCTGTTGCTTGGTAAGATTTTTACCAACAGTGCCTCGTCATCTTTAAACCATGTCGCCACTGCTCGCATGTTGGCATTTAGCCGTGCTTCAGTCAGTTTTTTTGCTTTTTTACTCTCTAAATCTGCGTACCATAACTCAACTCCAGTTTTGGTGGTGTGAGTGAATGCGATTTTATGCTGATCATTTGACCATTTTAAGTTGGAAATTCTCGCATCTTTCGGTAGCTTATCTATGGTGTAGATAGTTTTGCTGTTGATGTTGAGTAGTTTGATGTTGTTAAAGTAGGTGGTGCGGCTACCAATATTGGTTTGAGGGTTAATGCGCAACCCAGCTAAACGCAATTCTTTCTCGGACAGCTCGGCGATTGATTTGTACTGGTCTCGGTAAAGTAACAGCATGTTTTCTTTGTTTGCATCAGCAAATACAGATGGTGCACTTTCAATATCAACCAACTCAAGAATTTCTTTGGGTGGTTTTTGATAAGTAATGGCATCTTGTGCATTAACAGCAAAGCCAAAGACAAGTAATAAAAGAAGGTGCTTTTTAAAGCTCATGATTCTACCTCGGGTCATAAAAATACATGATTTTAACAAACTCTTAGGTTGATGAAAGTAGACAAAAGTCATGTAGTGGCGAATGATTCCATAATAAAAGGCTTCAATCATCGACAGAACAACAAAAATTTTGCAATTTCATTCGAAGCATGGTGATTCTGCTGACAGGTCAAGTATAATGCAATGTTTTGTGAAATCAGCGTTTTGGCTATGGACAATAACAAACATAACTTCCTCACTTTTCAGGAATTAATTCTTAAACTACAAGAGTTTTGGGCTTCGCACGGCTGCGTAATCATCCAACCGTTGGACTTGGAAGTAGGTGCTGGTACCTTTCATCCGGCCACTTTTTTACGTTCAATTGGCCCTGAGCCCTGGAACAGTGCTTATGTGCAACCTTGTCGCAGACCCACTGATGGACGTTATGGAGAAAACCCTAACAGGCTTCAACATTACTATCAATTTCAAGTCGTGCTAAAGCCATCACCTAAAAACATTCAAGAACTGTATTTAAAATCATTGGCGGCCATTGGTGTGGATACTTTAGAACATGATGTCAGGTTTTTAGAGGACAACTGGGAATCACCGACTTTAGGCGCTTGGGGCCTAGGCTGGGAAGTGTGGTTAAACGGTATGGAAGTGACGCAATTTACTTATTTTCAGCAAGTAGGTGGTTTGGAATGTAAGCCAGTGATGGGTGAGATTACCTATGGTTTGGAACGTTTGGCCATGTATTTACAAAACAAAGACAGCATCTATGATTTGATTTGGGCCGAGACGCCAAATGGTACGGTCACATACGGTGATGTCTACCATCAAAATGAAGTTGAGCAATCGGCGTATAATTTTGAACATGCTGATGTACCGACTTTGTTTGAGAATTTTAATGAAGCAGAAAAAGCTTGTTTGACTTTGATTGAACAAAAACTGCCTTTGCCAGCTTATGAAAAAGCCTTGAAAGCTTCACATTTATTTAATTTGTTGGATGCACGCAAGGCCATCAGTGTCACTGAGCGGCAACAGTTTATTTTGAAAGTCAGGAACATGTCGAAACAAGTCGCGCAAATGTATTACCAATCGCGTGAAGCTTTGGGTTTTCCTGGCTTGAAAAGTCAACAAATCAAAAACCTACCTCAGGAGGAAAAATAATCATGGCTGATATATTATTTGAATTGGGTTGTGAAGAGTTGCCACCAAAAGCGCTGTATGGATTGGCCGAGGCATTATTTACAGGTGTAACGAAACAATTACAGGATGAAGGTTTTGAGTACGGTGATGATTCCAGATGGTATGCATCACCGCGTCGTTTGGCTTTTCAATTGAATGGCATCACCGAACAATTGGCTGATAAAAAAACTGAAAAAAGAGGACCTGCAGTGTCGGCTGCTTTTGATGATGAAGGCAATGCCAAACCTGCTGCTATGGGATTTGCCCGTTCGGTGGGTGTAGATGTGACAGATTTAAGTCGGGTGCAAACTGACAAAGGTGAATACCTGAGTTACGAAGTGTTGGAGAAAGGTCAAAGTATAGAAGCCGTATTGCCTGACTATATTCAACAATCAATCAAGCAATTGCCTATTCCAAAACCCATGCGTTGGGGCAGCAATGAATACAGCTTTATTCGGCCGGTTCATTGGATGGTGCTGCTTAAAGACAGTGACATCATTCCGATGGAAATGTTTGGACTTAGCACCGCTAATCAAAGCCTGGGTCACCGTTTTCACCACAATGAATATGTAACCATCCCACATGCAAAAGATTATGTGCAAGTATTACAAGATGCACACATCATGGTTGATCAAGTGGCCAGGGAAGCTTTAATCAAACAACAAGTACAGACGGCCGCTGCCGCCGTAAATGGCATGGCACAAATAGGGCGGAGCTTGCTTTCAGAAGTTTCGAGCATTGTTGAAAAGCCTGTTGCGGTATTGGGTGAGTTCAGTGAAGATTTTTTAGCTGTTCCCAAAGAAGCTTTGATTTCATCGATGGAAAAACATCAGAAGTATTTTTCTGTGGAAAGCAAAGAGGGCGAATTAATGCCTTATTTTGTGGCTTTGGCCAATATTGATTCAAAGAATCCTGCAGCGGTGAAAAAAGGCTTTGAAAAAGTCATCACGCCAAGATTGGCAGATGCACGATTTTTTTGGGAAAAAGACAAAGCAAGACCTTTGGCCGACAACATTCATTTACTCGAAAAAATGGTGTTTGAAAAATCCTTGGGCACCATTGCTGATAAGACCAGCCGCATTGCTCAATTAATGGCATGGATGGCTCCTCAGTTGAAGTTTGATGTCAGTGAAGCCAAGCAAGCTGCAAAGTTGATGAAATCTGATTTGATGTCTGATATGGTCGATGAATTTCCTGATTTACAAGGTTTAATGGGTGGTTATTATGCCGCTGCGCAAGGTGAGTCTGAGGAAGTTTCCAAAGCCATTCGTGATCAATATTTACCCAAATTTGTGGGTGACCAACAACCTGAAACCACTTTGGGACAAGCGCTTTCAATTGCTGACAAGATGGATACCCTGTGTGGCATCTTCGCGGTGGGTAAAAAACCATCAGGTTCAAAAGACCCATTTGCCTTGCGAAGAGCTACCTTGGGCATCATCAATATTTTGATTGATCAAAAATTGCAACTGAATCACCAGGAACTGATGTGGACAGCATTTGCCAATTTACCGGTGGCTGTTGATGATGTGATGAAGCAAGAAGTGTTGAATTTTTTCAATGACAGGTTGAAGAACCAATACCAGTCTAGAGGAATTGCTCACGATGTGGTCAATGCTGTGATTGCTAAAAAACCTGCAAATCTGGTTGATTTTGAACAAAGGGTCAAAGCCACAGAGGCATTTAAACAGCAAGGCTTTGCTCAGTCTTTGATTGAAGCCAACAAACGCGCCTTGAACATCACCAAAAAATCCAATGTGAATTTACCGGTAGATATTTTTACCAACAAAGTGGATACCAATTTGTTTGAATCTGACTATGAGCAGGCTGTACACAAACAATTAAATGGTATTGAACCACAATTGGGTGAATTGGTGACACAATTTGAATATGCCAAAGCATATGAACTGTTGGCATCATTGGCTGAACCTCTGGATCAGTATTTTGAGCATGTGATGGTTAATGCCGATGATGAGCAAATTAAAATCAATCGCTTGACCCAATTGGTTCAAGTTAACTTACTGACAAGTTCCATTGCTGATTTATCACAGTTGGTTAAAAGCTAATGAACATCAACTGCTAATAGGCACTGGGTCTTGAATTAATTGCATTTTAAGAACCATTGTGAATGGCGAATTTTAATGCAGTCTGTAAAGATTGAAAATTTAACAGCAATACACATAAAATGAATGTATGAGTCTATTGGCAGAATTAAAACGTCGTAATGTATTTCGGGTCACTGCAGCCTATGTGGTGATTGGTTGGCTGTTGTTACAAGTCGGTGATGTGGTCTTTGAGGCTTTGGAGTTGGAGGCCAGTGCCAATCGATTGTTGCTGGCATTGGTGTTACTTGGTCTGATTCCAACCATTCTTTTTGCCTGGGCATTTGAAATAACACCTGATGGCATAAAACGCGATAAGGATGTTGAGGTCAATGAAAGTCAAGATCGCGAGAAAGCAAAAAAATTAGACTATGTAACCATGGTGGTGTTGGTGCTGGTTGGTGTCATGAGTTTGTGGCAACATTGGAGCGATGAACCAGCAGTGAATGAAACATCAAATCAATCCACTGACGTAATTAACAAAAGCAACCGAACAAAGCCATTAGAAAATACAGCGACAAATAAATCTCTGGCTGTTTTACCTTTTACCAACATAGCGAACTCCATAGAGAATCAACCATTCACAGTGGGTATTCATGATGATTTGATTACACAGCTTTCCAGAATATCGGCTTTAAAAGTGATTTCAAGAACTTCGGTATTGCCATATAAAGATTCAGGTCGTTCAGTGAGTGATATTGCTTCTGAATTAAATGTTTCTCATGTGCTTGAAGGTGGTGTGCAAAGGGCAGGTAATCAAGTAAGGTTGAATGTTAAGCTGATTGAAGCACATACGGAAAATCAACTGTGGGCTCAAGTTTTTGATCGTGAATTGACTGCTCAAAATATTTTTCAAATCCAAACAGAAATTGCAGAACAAATTGCTGAGAATTTACGGGCGAAGTTAACTGACCAAGAGGTACAAACGCTTAATAAAAACCAAACAGAAAACCTAGATGCGTATTATGCCTACTTGGCTGGAAGACAGCGCATGTTAAGTCGCAGCAGTACAGCATTAGAAGAATCATTGGCTTTATTTGAAAAAGCCACTCAACTTGATCCTGAGTATGCTTTGGCATATGTGGGTCAGGCAGATGTATTGAACTTGTTAAATAACTACAGCAACCTGGGCACAAAAGAAATGTATCTTCGAGGTGATCCGTTGATCCAAAAAGCATTGTCACTCGATCCTATGCTGGCAGAAGCACACACCAGTAAAGCCAATTACTTGCATGACAAAATGCAATTAAAAGAAGCTAAAGAAGAATTTGAATATGCCATTAAACTGAACCCAAATTATGCAACAGCTTATCATTGGTATGGGAACTTGGTAGACCGTCTTGGTGACAAGAAGAGGTCATTGGAACTGTATCAAAAAGCGGCCGAACTGAATCCATTATCACCGGTCATTCAATCCAATATCGGTTATAAATTGATTGAAAATAATCAATTAGATGATGCCGTGAAACAGTTTGACCGAATCATAGAAATGTTTCCTGATTATTCAGGAGGACCAAATGGTAAAGCAACGATATTTGCAGCTCGAGGGAACTTTGTTGAAGCATTAAAATGGCAAATGCGCTCAGTTGACATGGACCCAGGAAACTTTTCCCGACAAGCAGAATTGATTGATTTACTGTTGAATCTTGATATGCCGGAAGAAGCACAAATGGTAGCAAATGAAATCACAACAAAAGCTCCGAATTTAGAAGGTTTGTTACATATTCAAACTGAAATAGATTTGTATCAATCACAATACAAAGTGGCTGCCAGCCGATTTCAAGCACATATTCAAAATTCAGCAGATAACATTAAATTTCGTGATAGATGGGCTTTCTTTCAGATGCTGATTGGTAATTATGATGCTGCAACAGCAGAATTACTTGATTTGTACCCCGGAGATACACATGAAGGTTTTGAAATTAATGCTGAAAATTATGACAACACCATTCAGTTGATTTGGATGTGGCAGCAACAAGGTAAACATCAACTTGCAGATTCATTGTTACAACATTTGAAAGATTACCTCAATGAAAATCCAGCTCAAATGAATACCTATAAAAAGGCAATGATTCATGCGGTAGAAGGTGATGCTGTTGCTGCAGCTGTTATATTTGAACAACAGTTTAATGCGGGTGATACCAGAGGTTTTTGGCAAGGCCACCATTTACCTATGTTGGATGAAGTGATGGAATTGCCTAGAACAAAACAGTTTTTGAAAACACATGAAAAACATATCCAACAGCAAAAGGCTGAAGCCACAAAGTGGTTACAAACAAAATCCTGAATGTATCATGTCTTCTCAACATTGGTTGAAACAAGGAATGGAAGGGATTGAAAAGTCATGAAATTTCGATGCACAAAATCGAATGGATCATCCAAGAGAATAGCAGATTGGAACAGGGTCATCGGTTGGTAACTTAGCAATTTGCAACACACAAAAAAATCACTCTCGGTGTTACTAATTAACCGGTGAGCAAGGGTAAAAATTACTGTAATTTGAGTTGGTAGGGTAGCCTCTGCTTACCACAAGCCATACAAAACACCTGGGAAAGTTACAGATGATTTCATTAATATCAAAATGTTGTATTTGGAGTTTCAACTACACTTATATCACCTGTTAATTGGTGGGCAGAGCCCACCCTACAATTCTACAAAAACCTTAATCCACCCGTAGCTGCATCCCTTGCGGGTGCCCATTCGTGATATTTTGTCAAAGGTGTGTTCTGGTCGTTTGGATGATGACTTTGTATCGAACACCGATGCGGTGCAAGGCGAGGGCACCAACAGTAGGGCCCCTTAAGGCAGCCTCGCAGCTACAAAGCCTGAACCAACCCGCAGCTGCACCCCTTGCGGATGCCTGTTCGTGATGTTTCGTCAAAGTGGTGTTCTGGTCGTTTGGATGATGACTTTGTATCGAACACCGATGCGGTGCAAGGCAGGGGCTCCAACAGTAGGGCCCCTTAGGGCAGCCCTGCAGCTACAAAACCCTGAACCAACCCGTAGCTGCACCCCTTGCGGGTGCCCATTCGTGATGTTTAGTCGAAAGTGTGTTCTGGTTGTTTGGATGATGACTTTGTGTCGAACATTGGTGCGGTGCATGGCAGGGGCTCCAACAGTAGGGCCCCTTAGGGCAGCCTCGCAGTTACAAAACCTGAACCAAACTGTAGCTGCACCCCTTGTGGGTGCCATTTCGTGATGTTTAGTCGAAAGTGTGTTCTGGTCGTTTGCATGGTGACTTTGTATCGAACACCGATGCGGTGCAAGGCGAGGGCAAGCCTCGCAGCTACAAAGCCTGAACCAACCCGTAGCTGCACCCCTTGCGGGTGCCTGTTCGTGATATTTTGTCAAAGGTGTGTTCTGGTTGTTTGGATGGTGACTTTGTGTCGAACATTGATGCGGTGCAAGGCAGGGGCTCTAACAGTAGGGCCCCTTAGGGCAGCCCTGCAGCTACAAAATCCTGAACCAACCCGTAGCTGCATCTCTTGCGGGTGCCATTTCGTGATGTTTAGTCGAAAGTGTGTTCTGGTCGTTTGCATGGTGACTTTGTATCGAACCCTGATGCGGTGCAAGGCAGGGGCTCCAACAGTAGGGCCCCTTAGGGCAGCCCTGCAGCTACAAAAGTGTCTAGTAAACTCAGGCCTTACCAATTAGCTTTGTTGTCAATGCCATCAATAAACAAAGTGCTTTGCAACTAGTTCATAAATAACAGTCCATCGTCCCAAGGACTGCCAGTTGCTGCGCTGTCAAAGTTCACCAGTTGTGGGAAAATCAAAGCAGGTTGCAACAAAAGTGAGTTTCACTTAATATTGTTGTGAAATATAAGGGGGTTCAATGTTATTGCGCAGCGTCACCAAACACGTTAAAAATCAAAACTGGTTTGCTGTTTTTCTTGATTTGTTGATTGTGGTGTTCGGTGTCTTTATTGGCATTCAAGTATCCAATTGGAACGAACAACTGGCTGGCGAAAAACAAGCCACTGTTTTGTTGAAACGTTTACAAGCTGACTTAAAAAATGACCAAGAAGCATTGAACGCAGAATTGGCTTATCAGGCCGTAGTCAGGAAATACGCGATGAGGGCAGTTGATGCCTTGAATGATAAAAATGCAGTCAGTGATGAGCAGTTTGTTATTGGGGCTTATCAAGCCAGTCAGATCCATGGTGCTTGGAGTAATCGCGCCACTTACAATGAAATGCAGAGTACCGGGCAGGTCAACTTAATAAAAAGTGATTCGCTTAAAAGCAAGATTTTTGCTTATTATTCGGAGGATTTTGCACAAAATCAATTTATTAAACAGGTGGCACCCTATCGTGAATACATCAGGGGCTTGATGCCAATTGCCATTCAGGATGCGATTAAACTGGCTTGTGGTGATGTCGTTATTGAGGTGGCAAACACTTTTGGTGCAAAGCTGCCTGAAACCTGCCAGTTAGACATGGCTGTTGAGTTAATCAGTAAAACAGCCGCAATGCTTCGATCTCAACCCGATATGTTGAATAAATTGCAATACCAAATAGCGGTGTATGACACCCAAGTTACCAACGTCAAAAACTTTCTAAATGAAAGTCTAAAACTGGAGCATGCCATCAAGGCATTTCAACCATGATCAGATTCTTCCGAAAAATCCGCCAAAACTTGCTGAATGAGGCAAGACAGCCCATTATATAAAATATGCCATGGGTGAAAAACTGCTGGTGGTGATTGGTATCATGGAAGCTGAATATAAATTTGAATAAAGTAGAGTCTTAGGTTCAACGGGTTATACAATTGAAATATGTATATTGAATGAGGTTAAGATGTGTTTTTATTGTGATATGATTTATTAGTCGATAAAAAGAAAAGCTGTGAATAAAGAATCATTAACCAAAATTATCAACAACAAGCAGTTGTTAGAAGTACCACCTGAACTGTATCATGAGTTAAAGGGTTTGGCACGTCATGCACTCAAGTCAGGCCGCCAAAATGCCACCTTAGACACCAATGCTGTGGTGCACGAAGCCATTCTGAAAATTTACAACAAGCAAAAGCTACATTTTGAGTCAAGAGGACATTTCTATGCCCTGATGTCACAAATCATGCGTCATACGGTGATTGATTATGCCAGAAAACGACAAGCACAGAAGCAAGGTGGTGGCTTACAACAAGTGGGTATCACGCAATTGGATGAACTTTCAGGTGATGAGATGATGGGTATTGATCAAGTGTTGATGATGGATCATGCCATGGGTCAACTGGCTCAACTGGATGAAGTACTTGAGAAGTTAGTGATGATGCGTTTTTATGGTGGTTTAGACATCAAAGAATTGGCACTAAGCTTTGAATGTTCTGAAAGTACAGTGAAAAGAAACTTAAGAACAGCACAGGCATTTTTAAAAACCAAAATGGCTGAATCAATTGACTGATTCTGTTTCATTCAAGTTGGTGAATCACTGGTTTAATCAATTGGTTGATAAGCTTGAAGAACACCAACAGTTAACCATTAAACAGCTGTTAAAAGACAGTGAGCTTTCAGAACAACAAGCTGACTTACTGTTGAGAATGTTGTCGGCAGATCGAAACCCATCTATTCCAGAAAAAATTGTTGATTTGGAACATGACTGGCAGCAAGTTGAAACACAGTCTCAAATTTCAGAGCAGCCAATTATAGGCTCATACAGATTGTTGGAATTAATTGGTTCAGGTGGCATGGGTCATGTCTATCTGGCAGAACGCAATGATGGCAGTTATCATCAACAGGTTGCCATTAAAATCTCGCAATTTCACCTGAATAAAAACCTCGTTAAACGTTTTGAAAATGAGCGCCAAATTCTGGCTCAGTTAACACACCCTCACATTGCACAGTTGCTAGATGGTGGGACGGCAGCCAACGAACAGCCTTATTTGGTCATGGAATACATCAAAGGCCTCAGTATTAGTGAATACTGTATTGCTCACAACATAGGCTTGAAAGGTCGTTTGAATTTGATGTTACAAACCTGCGAAGCGGTGTCATTTGCCCATCAAAATTTGATTTTGCACCGAGATTTAAAACCCGCCAACATCCTAGTTAATGAAAACGGTCAAGTAAAATTGTTAGACTTTGGCATTGCTAAATTGTTGGTTGATGATGTCGATCCAAATCAGCAAACCATGACTCAAATCATGACCCGCAATTACGCCAGTCCTGAGCAAATCAAAGGTGAGCCTGTTTCTACCCAAAGTGATTTATTCAGCTTGGCAGTGATTACTTATGAGTTGGTGTCAGGTTACCATCCTTATACGAGAAACAGTGAAATTGAACGTGATCAGCATGTTGTGTCTGGCAAAGTTAAACGAATTAGTGCGCGTAACGCCGACCAGAAAGATAACGCCAATGCCGTCTATCCTGAATTGGCCACCATTGGCAATGATAAACTCAAAGGTGATTTAGAGAATATTCTACTTAAGGCTTTATCTTCCAATGTCTCAGATCGGTATACCAGCATTGATTCTTTTGCAGAAGACATCAAAAACTTTTTGACTAACCGCCCTGTAAAAGCTCGAAAGCAAACCTTTATATACACTTTTAAAAAGCTATTCCAACGGCAACGAGTTATATTTCTAACTATAACAAGTTTAATTATTTGTTTGATTTTGGTTAGTTTGTTTTCTATTCAAAAAGCTATGGATGCAGATATTCAAAGGAATTTTGCTGAAATGGAGAGACAACAATCTAATCAAATGGTTGAATTCTTATCTGGTATATTTACCAAAGCAAAACCAATGTCGGCTGAACAAGAATTAACCGCTAGAGACTTGCTCATTCAAGGTATTGAGGATATCAAAGCTGAAGTAGTTGATGCACCAGCACAAAAATATGAACTCATCTCAGTGATGTTGGATTCATTGGAATCATTGAGTTATTTTGAATCTGTATTTAAATATGTAGATGATTTTTATCCTAGTTGTGAGACGCAGTTAAGTCCACAAAATGAGCATTGCTTAAGACTGTTAATAACTGCAGGTGAGAGTGCCATCGGGATTCAACAGGATGAAAGAGCTTTGCAATATTTACAGCCAGCCGAAGAACAGGCAAGAACGGCTCCTAATGCTCGTGCATTGTTAGCTGAAATACTTCGTATTCAGTTTAATGCCTATGTAAACCTCAATCAATATGACGATGCTGTTAATGTCACCATCGAGGCATTGAATTATTATAAGAATGTAGACAAAAACCCCATTGAAATTATCAATATCAGCAGCGATTTGGCGGTATTGGCCACTCACCAAAATCGTTTTGATGAAGCAAAATTTCATTATGATTCCATACGGCCATTGATTGAGGATGAAGAATTTTCTGATATTAAAATTAAGACCAGATATTATGCGAACTTAAGTTTTTTTTATATCAAACAAAAGCAGTTCGACGCTGCAATTTCACAACGGACTAAAGCTGTTGAGTTAATAAAGGCGAACTATAACAAACCTTCATTCAGCTTGGCTTGGGAGCAAGAGTCATTGGCTAAAACCTATTTCTTTGCTGGTGATATAAATTCTGGCATCGAGGTAGCAAAAGCGGCAATAGAAACCTTTGAGGCACTCAGTAGTGAAGCTGATAAGCACATTTATGTCTTAAAGCTTTTTTTAGCCCAAATGTTGGTAATGATTGGGGATGTTGATTCAGCTGATAATATTTTTCATGATATTGGATATAAAAGTTGGGATCGAAGATGTTTATATGAATTAGTGGCGGTATTAATTGATGTTTATGGTAACTACAGTCATCAGTTAGATGGCTCAAAACTTGCTTATACCAACTGTATCAAGGATTCATCTTATCCGACTAAATACTCAAAAGAATTTAAACAACTGATTGAGGCGGAAGCTTATTTTCTTAAGGGTGATAACGAATCAGCCAAAATAATTCTGAAGCAACTGGAAAAATATTGGCAGTCAAACCCACTTGAAGGACTACCGTTGCAACCAAAAGCCAAACAACTCTCCAACAAATTGAAAAAAAGTTGACCCGTATTGATTCCCTTTAACGATGGTTAGTTTGAAAGCAAATTTATGCAGAAAATTAACCAAAGGGTATTACTATGAAAAAATTAATTATTATGGCACTGGTTTTGATCAGTTTTAATTCATTGGCTGGCGCCGTTGTACAGTATTTAACAGTGGGAGATGAGACAGATTTATCTTGTGATTACCATTCCATTCAAGCAGCTATCGACAGTGGCTTAAGTGACACCATTCGCATTGCCAGTAACAAAGTTTATTTTGAGAATGTGGTCATCAATGACAAAGACATGGTTCTCACTGGTGGATATGTTGATTGTACAAATGCCAGTAATAACATCACTGACTTATCGTCCGCTGTCATTGATGGCGGCGGCAGTGGTTCTGTCGTGCTGGTATCAGGTAACAACCAAGAACGAAATGTAGATATTCGACATTTGCTTATTGGCAATGGCACATCTGGCTTGATGACAACAGCTGATGTTCAGTTGAATGTCAATGATGTCACTTTAGTCAATAATGATAATGTGGGTGCGTTTATATTTGGTGGTGAAAACAGTGTGACCTTTGAAGATGTTGTTGTGACATCGAATGATGGACCGGGTGTGATTTGTTCTGGGACAAATAATTTTATTAAATTCGAAGGCGATAGTTTAATTACGGGTAATGACAGCTCAACAAATGGTGGCGGATTGTCAATCTCTGGGGAATGTAGGGCCAATTTGTATGCTCCCACTAAGGTGATTAATAATACGTCAGTCGATGATGGAGGTGGTATTTATGTTTCAAGTGGTTCAGAAGTCAATTTAGTTGGTGTTGAGATTTCTGGAAATACAGCTGACATAGACAGTACTGGTACTGGTTCTGGTGGTGCTGTGGCAGTGTTTGATGCGTTATCAGTTGTAAATGCTGCTAATTCTAAATTCATCAGTAACAGTGCCAAGACTGGCGGTGCAATAGCGGCATTTAATGAAGGCGAATTTCTAAGCTATGCGGTTAATACAGTGTCTGCACCTTGTAACACGCCAGGTAACTGTACGGAATATAGAGGCAATGCAGGTGACGTGTTTTCAGCATCTCATGGCGGTAAAATAGATGTGTTGCATGCCAATATTAAAAACAATGCATCATCCTTATCTCAAGGGGGTGTGGTTGCCTTTACTTTCGACGGTGGTGCTGTGAATATTGAAGGCAGTATGATAGTTAAAAATGGTACAGACAGTTTTCCCGGCCTGCATTTATTTTATATCAATGGTACAGGCATAATTACTTTGAACCATGTGACGGTGGCTGACAACGAAATTTCACAATCAGTGGTATATAATGATGCTGGAACTTTCGCTTTGAATGCTTCAATTGTTCAAGAAAGTGTAGATATATCAATGACTGACTCACCAGTTTCCCATACTTTTGAATGTGCTATTGTACACGAAACAGATTCATTCTCGGCTGGAGGGACAGTGACAATTGATGATCCACAATTCATAAATCCAGGTCTTGATTACCATATTAAGCCAACTTCTCCTGCTATTGATTATTGTTATGCAGCTGTACCTTTAAGTCCTGGGTTGGGTTATGACATGGAGTTTGAAGGTCGTAACTATGATGATCCAAATGTGACTAACTTACATGGTGCTTATGATATCGGTGCTGATGAATATCGTTGGGATAATGATTTGATTTTTATGCATGGTTTTGAACAAGATTGATGTTGTTTTTTAGTAATACAAAAAGCTGGCAAATTGCCGGCTTTTTTTTGTTTAAAAAAATCATCAATTTTATGACCCATTTATTTTTTCATTTACGGTGGTTTGTGTGAGAGCAATTATTGCTTATTAATTAATACCGAGGAATTAACATGAAAAATATTATTTTATGGGTGCTGACATTGAGTGGATTTAACGCCTATGCTGGAGAGCCTTTTATCACTGTTGGTGCGGATGATGACAACGACTGTGATTACCACACCATACAAGCAGCGGTAGACAGTGGCTTAAGTGATACCATTCGCATTGCCAGTAACAAGAATTACTTTGAAAGTATAGCGTTGTTAAACAGCAATAATTATCTGATTGGAGGTTATGCCAATTGTCAGATGGCTGGTTTAAATATCACCGATTTATCACAAGCAATCATTACCGGTAATGGCAATGATGATGTGATTTCAATCAATGTGGTATTGAGCAACAACTATGACATTAAACTCAAAAATATCATTGTGGCTAATGGTTTCGGAGGAATCAGCGCGACTTCACAAAATAATGCACAACTGAGTTTAATTATTGATGGTGTGCGAATGTTTAATAACAATTATAATGGTTTTAAGGTTCTGACATTCGCAGGAAGCGATGCTGACGTTGTTTTAAATGATGTCATCATTGACTTTAATGATAGCAGCGGTGTTGTTTGTGAAGGCAGTGATTCAAACATTCGTGTTACTGGAACATCTAAAATTAAAGACAATACCACAAGCGACAAAGGCGCAGGTTTGTGGGTTGCTGATGGCTGTCAATTGACCGCTTATTCACCAACGATTATAGAAAATAACCAGGCGCAAAATAATGGTGGTGGTATGTATGTGGCCAGTGGAGGTGATGTTACTTTGTGGGGGCTGGCTACAGGCTGTGAAAATGGCATTTGTTACGGGGTTGATGATGCACCAGTTATTATAAGAAATAACACTGGGTCAATTGGTGGTGCTATAGCAATTAACAACGAAGAGAGTTCGGTAACAATGGCTAATGCCTTGGTGGAAAACAATGTGGCTTCAATTCAAGGTGGGGCTATTTCTGTGAGTGCGGGTGAAATGACTGGATACACCTACTTGGACGGTGAAAAATGTTGGCAAGTTGGGAAATGCAATCAAATCATTAACAACAAAGCCAATTTTTCTGGTGGGGCAATTTATGCTGAATTTAATGCAAAGGTAGATTTTTATTCAACTTGGTTTAAAGGCAATCGTGCGGATAAAGGAGTGATTGTTGCCGTCGATGGCAACAGTACCGTTACCATTAATAACAGCATGATGGTAAAAAATGGTGATAATGGTTCTGGAGATTACAGTGATAATAATTTATTTGAAATTAGCAGTAATGCCCAAAATCCAAATACGGCTATAACTTTGGAATATGTAACGGTTGCAGACAATGAAGTTATCGATGAAGTGGTTAAAAATGATGAAGGGAGCATACGCATACATTCATCAATCATCAATGAGAATGTGGATGTTTACGCTGTAACCAATCATGTTTTAGCTCAGTTTGAATGCTTAATTGTCAATGAAACCGATTCGTTCAGTGCTGGAGGAACAGTGATGGTGGCAACGCCTGAGTTTATGAACCCAAGTAATGATGATTACAGAAATAAACCATCTTCAGTTGCTGTGGATTATTGTTATGAAATTACTTCGGATTGGTACGGTGATATGGAATGGGATGAGCATGGTTTTGATGATCCCAATAAAATCAATTTGCATGGTAGTTATGATTTAGGTGCTGATGAATATATTATTGATAATGACATCATCTTCAAACATGGATATGAGCAAGATTAGTCTTTTCAAAAACGCATCATAAATATACAATAAAAATGCCGGCGTATTGCCGGCATTTCTGGGCTTTATTCATATTTCAACCAATCGAACTCAATGCTTTCAAATGAATTTTCTTGATACTGTCGGGCAGAAAACTGGCTTTGAAAGAATTCTCTACCAAGGTAAATATATCTTCTTCTGTTAAATCTACAGCAGCAGCCAATTGGATGTAATTGTCATTCACATAGCCTCCAAAATAAGCAGGGTCGTCTGAGTTGATGGTGGCCATTAAGCCTTTTTTTAACATGGTTTTGATTGGGTGGTCTTTTAGGTCTTTAACTATCTTGAGTTTTAAATTCGATAAGGGACAAACTGTCAGTGCCAAGCCTTTGTGTGCAATTTGTGCTGTTAAGATATCATCATCCAAACAGTGATTGCCGTGGTCAATGCGGTCGACTTGTAATAAATCAATGGCTTGTTTGACATAATCAGCAGGGCCTTCTTCACCAGCATGAGCCACCACTTTAAATCCATCTTTTTTAGCCTGAGCAAATATGTGTTGGTATTTTTCAGGAGGGTGGCCTAATTCAGAAGAATCTAATCCAATTCCCAGAATTTTGTCATGGTGTTTTAAAATTTGTGGGTACAGGTCAATGGCATCTTGTTCTGGTAAATGTCGCAAAAAACAAGCGATGATGTGAAAGCTGATGCCTAATTGTTTTTGTGCGTCGTCGAAAGCACGGTATAAACCATTGATGGCCACATCAAAAGGTATGCCACGGTCGGTGTGTGATTGTGGGTCATAAAAAATTTCAGTATGAACCACATGGTCTTGTTTGGCTTTTTCCAAATAAGCCCAGGCCAAATCATAGAAGTCCTGTTCGGTTTGTAGTACTGAGCAGCCTTGGTAATAAATATCTAGAAATTCTTGTAGGTTATTAAACTGATACTTGGCTTTTAAATCTTCAACTGATTTATACGGTAATTTGATGCCATTCCGTTCAGCCAGTTTAAACATCAATTCCGGCTCCAAGCTGCCTTCAATGTGCATGTGTAACTCTGCCTTTGGCAGCATTTGAATCAATTCATTCATTTTTAATATATGTAAAAAAGACATCAAATGATACTCTAAAATAATTATGTTTGTCAGCAAATTAAGGAAATCATCTGTATACAGCGAAGCCTGAAGTATTTGTTATTGGTAAAGACTAAGTCAATGGATTGGTTTATTGAAAATAATCAGTGAGGGTTTAAACAAGCTAACTTCAGGCTGGCATCTAGCCCCTTGCTTGGTGTTGGGCAAGCGGCTTGTTGAAATTAATTGTATTTGATTCATTGATTGTTATGTAAATATTTTACTTGAATAACGTATTTTTAAAGATACTTTTAAAAGGGCTAGGGCATAAAAAAGGCACCCATAAGGTGCCTTTCTACGTTTTACTTTAATTTAAACGAATCAGCTGTTTTTAACAAATCTGCGACCGAAAAAACCCATGCCGAGTAATAACAGACCCAAACCATACCAAGTGGTAGTTGGTACTGATAATGGTTCTGCTGGAGCGGCTACTTCTCCGGCTACTGAGAACAAATAGTCTTGAGCACCACCGCCGCCTACACCACAGACGCTGGACGCTGTCCATGTGGTACAGCCAGCACCAAATCCATCGCCTGGATTTAAAAAGTGACCCTCGTTTCCTGTGACAGTACTTGTGTTAGAAAAGAAATGTTGTCCACCAACACCACCAGCAAAATCTAGGTTGGTTTGGTGAACCAACCAAACAGTACCTTGAGGCACGACACAACCTGCTCCTAAATCAACAACAAATGCTCCCAATGTATCTGAGATGATGCTAGCGCCTGGGAAATCACAACCAGCAATAGGTGTTGGATTTGGAGAACCGCCGGCATCAGCATGAAATGATACATTGACTGAAGCTGCTGGTCCATTTACTGAATAAGTGCCAACCGTTGAAACTTGAGTGATGTGCCAACCTGTGGCATCGGTCACAACAAAATCATCAGCAACGAACGTATCGTATATGTCATAACCTGCTTCAAAATTTTGGTCAGGTGCGCCGTCTACTGCTACAGCACCTGTTTGATCGTATAAAACGGTAGGGCCACCGTTGAATGTACTAACTTGTCCGCCGACGCCTGCTTCGCTGACTATTTGCGCACTGACTACAGCAGAAGCCGTTAATAAAAATGGAGCCAAGGCACTCGTTAATTTATTTTTTTTCATTTTTCCTCCAAGCATGATTTAAATTATTATAATTGGCATCTGATTTTAGCTGAAAATATACAGTATTCAAGGAATATTTAGGTTTATCTTGAAGTTTGTTAATGTGTTGCCATATTTTTTGTATCTGTGGGTGGCTTGTGTATATATTTGTTGTGTGACTTGGGCGGCGCTGGCTGTTTTAATCATTCTTTTGGTTTTGTGAAAATCCATACAATTGTCTTCCCAAGGGAGTTTGAGAAAGTTTAATATTTCAGTCATTTTGTTTTTGGTTTGGCTAACTAAATCTTCATAATCAACGGTAAGGATTTGTTGTGGAAACTGTTGTTTCCAATACTGCATGATTTTACTGTAGTGGTTATGGTAGGCAGTCAATTCATGTATGTCATAACTGTATTCTTGACCGATTGAAAAATATTGTTTGTAACAGCTTAAACACACATCCATGGGGTGCCTGGAACAATGTATAAATACACTGTGGGGCATGGCTGCTAAAATTGCACCAATGTAATTAAAATTAAGTAGACTTTTATCGCTAACGTATTGGTATGAAGCACCGTAGCTATTAATCTTATTTTGGTAACTTGTACTAATTAGTTCTAAGTCAGCCTTGTTGGTATCTAAACAAGCTTCAGGGTAGGGTTGCTGCTTGGTTTGTTCCAGTTGTTTGATTAAATGTGGAAATGTGGCTAATTCTGATGCGCCATACACTGCGGAATGAGAGGCAATAATTTGTTCAACCAAAGTAGAGCCAGATCGCGGCATTGAAACTATAAATAGCGGTGTGGGTTGGTTGGTTTTTTCTTGCTGTTTTGATGGTGTTGATCTGTTAATGTGATTAAAGGTTGAAATGATACGCTCACTGTATTGTGGCCAATCAAATGGTTTGCGTTTGATTTTCTTATATTGGGCTTGATTGGCTCTTTCGAGAAAACCAAAAGCTTCTTGATAATTTTCTTGGTGTTCTAAATACTGTGCCTTGGCAAACAGTAACTCAATGCAGTCTTCATCCTTAGATTGGTTGATAATTTGAGTGAGTATGCTGATTTCATTGTCTGAAAATTTATAATTTTTTAAATTGCTTAATGCCAAATATACTTGCTTGTTAAATGGGTCGATATCTAGTGCACGGTGAAATAGATCAATGGCTTGTTTTATCTTGCCATTGTTTTTTTTCATTAATCCTAAACTGATTAAAACGGGTAAATGATTGGCATTTAACATCAGTACTTGTTCATATGAGTCACTGGCATTTTCCCATTGTTCCATCAATCTATAAATGTTGCCTCTGTTGAATAATGCAGCAACATGATTGGGGTCATGTTGTAATACTTGATTGATGGTTGTTATCGCCAAACTGAATTTGCCTTGTTCCTTATATAAGCTGGCTAAATTTAACAAGGTGTTGGGTGCATAGGGGTTGATTGACAGCGATTTGGTCAAATGTTTTTCAGCCAGTTTAAAATTCTTTAATTTGATATAAGCGATGGCAATTAACCTTTCGACCTCGGGGTCATTACTGTGTTTTTTACTTTGTTTTTTTAGAAACTTTAGCGCTTGATTGGGTTTGTTTTCATTAAAGAATTGATTGATTGTTTGGTGTAATTGTTGCATTTTTATAAAGTTGATATGGCTTGATTTATAAAAGTAAATATATTGAGACCAGCCAATAAAAGTATGCATAACCAGGTAATTAATGTGCCATAAAATCGCCCGAAGCTAATACCTTTTTTGCCAACAAACCCCAGAGGATGAATTAAACGAGCAAATACCAGCGCCACACCCATTACGTGTAGAATCAAATGGCTGCCTTGATTGAGTTCATAAACTGCGAATAGAACCAAAACCAGTGGGATATACTCTACTGCATTTTGTTGGGCTCTGATGTGTCGTTGGCCTAATTCATTACCATTGTCGCCTATATCCACTCCTTTAAGGCGTCGAAAAACCACAACTTTATAACAAAGCCACAATACAATCAGCGCCAACAGTGATGCATACAATGCAGTAATAATTAACATTTATTTCTCCTCTTCTAGGTGTTTTATTTTATGGGTCGCAGAATAACGGCCGTCTTTAAATTCGATGCCAGCCACTGAATAGTTGGGATCATGAGTAAAAAACAGCCGATGGTTGTCTTTTACTGCCTGTGTTAAAAACTCACTTTTCTCATCAATTAACTGTTCTGGGAAGCGGTCATATCCCATAGAAATGGGCACGTGAATCCAAGCTGTGCCAGGAATTAAATCTGAAGCAAAAACCAAATCTTTAATTTGTGCATGCATCAGTCCAGGTGTGTGTCCATTAGAATAACTGAATATCACATCAGGCCCCAGTGTTTCATGAAAAGCACCACTGACCAGACGTAAGCGACCTGATTGTTCTAATAATTCATGTAATAAAGGAATAAAAGAAGCCCGATCTCTGGGATGTGGTTTGATGGCACGTTCCCAATGGTCTGAACCAACCAAATATTCAGCATGTTTAAAAACTAACGTGGGTGATTGGTTTTCTTGCCAAGAAGTTAACATGCCACCTGCATGGTCAAAGTGTAAGTGGCTCAATACCACCACATCAATGTCTTCCGGTTGAAATCCTATGGCTTTTAAAGATTCAATTAAAACATGTCCTTGCTGATATACACCAAATCTTTGTTTCATTTTGGGGTCAAAGAAATCACCAATGCCGGTTTCAAATAACACATTCTTACCATTCAGACCTGTCACCAACAGAGCCCGGCAAGCCAGCTCCATTCGGTTCAATTCATCAACTTCAACCCAACGTGACCACAGGGCTTTCGGGGCATTGCCAAACATGGCTCCTGCATCGAGTTTTTGTCGGTTACCTTCTATTGAGTAAAATTTCATGTTTTGATTTTAACCGAAATGTTGGTTTTAAAGTAACCACTAAAGCGGGATATATGGGCAATCAATTTTAAGCTGGTCTAAAGCACAGCTCATAAATGCACTGTAACAAGCGATTACAAGCGGCTTGGAATGCTGTACATTATGACGCAGGCGCATGAGAGCGAACCTTGGACATCAGTATGCAAATAAGTAAAAATTCAAGGATGCTGAAAACTGAATACAGGGTAAATAGCAGCTAACGATTTTAACTTAGGTTTCAGTTGTCCAGTTAAGCTTACTTAACCACTGCAGATCCAGTTGTCGTCCTTGGATCGCTGGCAGCATCGACTGCACCGGTTTTTTTATTCCAAGATACCGCGTGCATGTTACCCCATTGGCCTTTGGAAACCACCACATCGTGACCTTTGGCAGTTAATGCATCGATGGTTGCCTGGTCTAAAGCATCCTTTTCAGTGTATAAACGGTCAGGTAAATACTGGTGATGATAGCGTGGTTTACTGACCCATGAATGCACATCATGACCATCAAAAAAATCCAACAAGCCTAATAACACCATGGTGATAATACGACTACCACCAGGGGTGCCAAGCACTGCTACTTGTTCGTCTGAAAATACAAAAGTGGGAGACATACTTGATAAAGGCCTTTTGCCTGGTTCAATTTTATTGGCTTCATCTCCGATTAAACCAAATGCGTTGGGTTCACCAGGTTTGGCCGAAAAATCATCCATTTCATTGTTTAATAACACACCCGTACCTTCAGCGATAAAACCAGAGGCCAGCCCAGTGTTTACTGTTAAGGTAGCAGAAACCATATTGCCTTCAGTATCAATGATTGAAAAGTGGGTGGTGTCTTCTCCTTTGGGGTTTTCTCCAATGCCTGGCAAGTAACTTGATGGCAGGGCTTTGTTTGGATTGATGCTGGCGCGAATGCCCTCAGCATAATATGGATGAGTTAATAATTGGCTGGGTACATCGATAAAATCGGGGTCACCCAAGTAGATGCTGCGATCGCGGTAAGCACGACGCATGGCTTCGGTCACCAAATGTATCCTGTTGGCTTTTTCCATGTCAGTCAAGTCCCATGCAGACAAGACATTTAAAATGGTGGCAATTGCAATTCCGCCAGATGAGGGTGGTGCAGCCGTTATCAAAGTGTGTCCACGGTATGTAGTGGTGATGGGCTGGCGTTCTTTAACTTGGTAGTTTTTCAAGTCATCCATCGTCCAAATACCGCCATCTTTTTGCACGGCGGCGACTAATTTTTCTGCTATTTCACCTTCGTAGAAACCTGCTTTGCCCATTTTAGCCACAGTTCTTAAAGTATTGGCTAAGTCTTTTTGGATAATCAGTTGTCCTTCTTCTGGCACTTTGCCATCGGGAAAATAAATGGCTTTAGATGCTGGGTATCGTTGTAATATTTTGGTTTTACGTTCAATGGTTTGGATGATTCTTGGGTAAGCTGGAAAGCCTTTTTCTGCGGCTTCTATGGCAGGTTGCAATGATACCGATAGCGGTAGTCTGCCGTAGTGTTTAGCCAAGTGTTCAAGTCCCGCAATTTCACCAGGTATGGCAGCGGCCAATGGTCCGTTTAAAGCCAAGTCGCGATTGACCTCGCCCTGTTTGTCTAAGTACATGTTGGCATCTGATTGTGCTGGTGCCAATTCACGACCATCAATCATTACATTTTTACCGTCTTTGGCTCGATGTAACAACCAAAAAGCACCTCCGCCTATACCGGAACTTTGTTGTTCTACAACAGCCAAAGTTGAACTGACTGCAACTGCGGCATCAAAAGCATTACCGCCTTGAGCTAAAATGCGATGACCTGCTTCAGTTGCCATGGGGTGAGCACTGGCAATGGCTGCTTGTTTGGGCAAATTAGCTTGTGTTTGGTGGCTGACCATCATCAGCAAAATGAGAAATCGTTTCATAAGTCTTCAGTTAACCTTTGGTATTTGAGTAACAATTCATCCTGGCTTTCTTCATGGTTTGGATCCTTGGGGATACACTCTACAGGACAAATTTCAGCGCATTGTGGTTCGTCAAAATGGCCCACGCATTCAGTACATAAATCAGGGTTTATTTCGAATATTTCTGGTCCCATGTAAATCGCTTCATTTGGACACACTGGTTCACAAACATCACAGTTGATACATTCTTCTGTTATCAGCAATGCCATAATGATTAGTCGGCGAATTTTTGTTTAAGGGCTTGTTGAACTATGGGGTGTGCAAATTGAGACACGTCACCATCTAACAAGGCTATTTCTTTAATCAAAGACGATGATATGAAGCTGAACTGTTCGGCGGGTGTTAAAAACATGGTTTCGATATTGGGTATTAAATGCCGATTCATACTGGCCAATTGAAATTCATACTCGAAATCAGATACGGCACGTAAACCGCGTAGAATCACATTGGCACCAATTTCTGTGGCAAAATCAGCCAACAGTGTATCAAAGCCAACCACGCGTACATTTTTTAATGGTGAAAGAATCTCCGCGGCCATGTCAATGCGTTCGTCAAGACTGAATAATGGGCCTTTGCGTCTTGAGTCGGCAATGGCAACCACCAGCTCATCAAATATGTTCGCTCCCCGTTTAACCAAATCCGCATGTCCGTTGGTAATTGGGTCAAAGGTTCCTGGATAGATGGCTGTGTTGTTATGCATAGTTTTATTATATGTAAGGGTTATATTTTTTGCCAAAGTTCAAAGCGAACTTGCCCCGCATCTTTTTGCTTTAGCATGGTCCATAAATTAACATCAAAGGGCTCGATTTCTTGTGAAATGGCGTATTCTCGATAAACCAAACCAGACGAGGAAACCAAAGGTGCAATTATAGCACTGATTGTATTCAGTTCATTACTGTCAAATGGTGGATCTAGAAAGATTAAGTCAAATGTACGTTTGCATTGTCGGACAAAACTGCTTGCTGCCTGTTGATCAACAGTGAAGTTTTGAAATTTGAGTTGAGCTAAGTTTTGGCGCAATTGGTTAGTGGTTTTACTGTTATTATCTATACAGGTCAGCCATTTAGCTGACCTGGATGCCGCTTCAAATGCCAAGATGCCACTGCCGCTGTACAAATCCAATACTTCCATGCCGCTTAGGTTTTGTCCCAGCCAATTAAACAGGACTTCTCGTGTACGATCAGCGGTGGGTCTGAGGCCCTTTTGGTCTTCTACAGTAACTCTTCTTGAACGGTGGGTTCCCCCGGTGATGCGAATTTGTCCCATAACTGTGATATCTTTTTTCTAAGATGCCTTGTATTTGTTAAAATATGCGCCATATTTTAACGGAATTTAGAAGCCAAATACTCATGATTAAGTTTTTTAATAGAAAAAACAAAAAAACAAAAGCTGAAGAACAACTGCCGACGGATTCTCAAGTTGTCAGTTCATCAGATGATTTAAATAACAGCAAAGAAGACTCTTTAGCTGTTGATACAGAATCTCAAGCCATAAACCAAGCAGAGCCAACTGTAGAAGTTCCGCCTGAGTTGCTGGCTCAAGGCGTTGAACCACATCAGTTGAATCAACAGTTGTCCAAAACCAATGCTAATTTTGGTAAAAAAATGAAACAGTTGTTTTCATTGAAGAAAAAGATTGACGAAGATTTATTTGAGGATTTAGAAACAACTTTGTTAATGGCTGATGTCGGATCGGCGGCAACCATGGATGTTTTGGAAAAAGTGAGAAAATCACTGAAACGTAAAAAGCTATCTGATTCTGATGCCGTTTTTGATGCATTAAAAGAACAGCTGACAGCATTGGCTCAAGTGGTTGAAAAACCTTTAGAAATTGATGAAAGTAAACAGCCTTTTGTTATTTTAGTTGTCGGTGTGAATGGAGTAGGGAAAACCACCACCATTGCCAAATTAGCCAGAAAGTATAAGGGCATGGGTAAAAACGTGATGCTTGCTGCGGGCGATACGTTCCGAGCTGCTGCAGTTGAACAATTAAAAACGTGGGGTGAAAGAGAAGACATTCCTGTGATGGCACAAAGCACTGGCGCAGACTCAGCCTCTGTGATTTTTGATGCCATGGCCTCAGCCAAAGCGAGAAATATAGATGTGTTGATAGCTGACACCGCCGGAAGGTTACATACCCAAGCGAATTTAATGCAAGAATTAGAAAAGATTTCACGCGTTATTCGTAAAAATGATGACAGTGCACCTCATGAAACTTTAATCGTGATTGATGGTGGAACTGGACAAAATGCAATTTCACAAGTGCGTGAGTTCAATAAAGCAAATTTATTAACAGGAGTGGTTATTACCAAATTGGATGGAACACCTAAAGGCGGTGTGTTGTTCAATTTAGCTTCTGAATTTGGTATTCCTGTCAGGTTCATTGGTGTGGGTGAAAAATCTACAGACTTAAAACCGTTTGTGGCCAAAGATTTCGTAGAAGCCATCATCAATTGAAGTCGTCATATTGAAATTCAGTACGAAAGTAGTTGATTGGTATCGTTTAAATGGGCGAAAAAACCTGCCTTGGCAAACCAAAAACCCTTACCATGTTTGGTTGTCAGAAATCATGCTCCAACAGACCCAAGTGCTTAAGGTTGTTGAATATTTTAATCGTTTTATCGGCACTTTTCCCACTTTAAATACATTGGCCCAAGCCCATGAACAACAAGTTCTGGCACTGTGGTCGGGGTTGGGCTATTACAACCGAGCCAGAAATTTACTCAAAGCTGCCCAAATTTGTCAGAACAATTACCAAAGTCAGTTACCTTGTAATCTTGAACAGTTGATTGAACTACCAGGCGTAGGCCGTTCAACGGCTGCAGCCATCATGTCTTTGGCATATGACCAAGCTGAACCGATTATGGATGGTAATGTTAAAAGGGTATTTAGCAGACATTTCCTGGTTTCCGGGGAACCCAACAAAGCCAGTACATTAAAGAAGTTTTGGGCCTTGGCTGATGCCTACCGAGAACATGAACATCCAGCAGCATACACCCAAGGATTGATGGATTTAGGGGCCATGGTTTGTACCAAGCACAAGCCAAGTTGTGACCGTTGCCCAATAACCACTACATGTCAAGCCAGGGCGTTAAATGTGATTACTCAATACCCTGAAAAAAAGCGCAAAGTGAGTCAAAAAGAAGTTAATTTATACTGTATATTGTCGGTAAAAAATAACCAAGTGGCTTTGTTGCCAAGAACAGAGGGTGGTATATGGCCTAATTTATGGTTTTTGCCTACATTTGATTCTGCAGAAAGGCTTAAATCACAACAAGTTGATGCAGAGTCTCAATTCAGCTTGACGCATAAACTGACTCATCGTATATTGCACATGCATATTTACACAGTCTCAGGGGCAGTCAATCTCCCTGATTTAGAGTGGGTAGGTCGCACAAAGTTAAACGTAAAACCGCACCCCAAAGCATTAATTCATATATTAGAACAACATGACAACCATTAACTGCATTAAATATGGTGCTGATCAGGAAGCCATACCTTATACGCCATACCCAGGAGAGTTGGGAAAAAAAATTCACCAACAAGTCAGCTTTAAATTTTGGCAAGAATGGCTGGCACAACAAACCATGATTATCAATGAAAATCATTTTTCACCGATAGATCCAGATCATCGTAAAATCATTGAACAGAAAATGGTTGAATTTCTTTTTGAAGGCAAAGATGTGAAACCACAAGGTTATGCGCCTGACGAAATCGATTGATTTTCAACTAAATTGTTAAACAGTGAATTAAAGGTTTGACAGCAACCACACTGATTATTATAATTCGCGTTCCTTTTGAGATGACCTGTCTCAAATGGTGTGCCCGGTTAGCTCAGTCGGTAGAGCAGGGGATTGAAAATCCCCGTGTCCGTGGTTCGATTCCGCGACCGGGCACCATTTTATATTCTTATATATCAATACTTTGCCTTATTTTTACACTGGCTTTTTGTCACCTATTTTCTATGATGGGGACATTCTGAGAACAGTTACTTAATCAATTAATCCTAAAAAACTCTGATAAATTTAATCCATTGACTCGAATACTGGAATCAGCTCAATCAAGCCAACATCAAATTTCACTAAATCAAGCCAACATCAAATTTTGTATTTGATATATTCAAGTCAGTTGATTGGTGTGAACGATTGTTTTATTGGAGCAAAGTTATGTGCCTTTTTTTAAGGCTGTTTTACAGGTGGTGGTTGAATTGAATCTGTGGCTGTTGAGCTGGTGATTATATATTTATTAAGAAACAGCTTTGATTGAATAGGTCAGGCTTTATATTTTTGAAAGAAAGATAAATAACTAAGTCAGTAAAAAAAGAGTGCTATATGCACTCTTTTTTCGATTATTTTATGTAGGTGTTATTGGAATTTTCTTCTACTTAAGAAACCAACCATTAACAACAAAGCAAATATGCTATACCATTGTAATGATGGAACTGACTGTGGTTCAGCTACAACAGCTGATCCTGCAACTCCAGAGACTAATACGTCATCCATACTAACTTGAGCACCGTCAACACCGGTATATCTGAAACCAATTTGTAAAGGGGTGTTTGAATTTGGAATAGACGAAGTAAAATCAATTTGGGTGGAAATGTTAGTTATGTAACTGTCAATCCAGTCTTCATCTAAATTTTTAATCAAAATATCATCACCGCCACCAACGCCATCAACAATTAAGTAAACATCCAAGTCACAATTGTCGAAGTCATCGCGACACCAATAAATACTGCCATTGTGGGTGACATCAACTGTACCGGAAACTGCATAAAATTCAGGGGTAATTAACCACTCATCAGCAGGTGCTAAAAAAGGGTCATAAACAACAGAGGCAGATGTTGTACCTGATATAGGAAAGCCGGTTTCTGCAAACCAGGTCTCAGTGACATTTGTTTGTACATGTGTCCATCCTGCAGGTGGGAAGGTAGATTCAAAGTCAGAATCAGCAAATGTATCGCTACCCCTTAAAATGTGATTGCCAACAGTTTGTACTCGTTCAGGTACATGGGCGGCGAATTTACTTTCATTATTTTCTGCAAATGTTGTAAAAGATAAAGAAATTAAAGCCAAGCATAGTAAAATTTTCATTGTTTTTCCTCAAGTATTGTTTTTATTAGATTTATGTATTTCTTGATTTTAAATTATTTGAATGCATTTATCTATAGGGGTTATATATAATTTATTGACAAACTAAATTATATATAACCCTCAATCAAGGACAGTCTGAGCTATACCCCAAAAAACGGACACCACCAATTGGGATTATAATGTTCCAAGAGGTGTGCCATGAAAATCAAAATAATATACCAAAGAATTTAAGCTTGAAGTTATCGGGTTACTTGCAAATAAAGATACTAGCGCAACTGATTTATCACGCGAGTTAGGCGTCAAGCGAGAAATGCTCTACAGGTGGCAAGAGGAATATGAAGCCAATTCATACATGGGTGTAATTCCTTCAATTGCCGTATGTGGTCTTTTGTTATTATTAAGATCACAACCATTCAGTAGCCAATTGTTGTGCATGACCGATGCTTTTAAAATCGTGTATATCTAACCATTCGTATCACATCGTTCTGTTAAACCTTTCAACGAAGGCATTTTGAGTTGGTTTGCCTGATTGTATGTATAGCAAAGTTATTTGGTTTTTGATAGCCCATGATAAAATAATGTCTGTCCTTAACTGAACTATTGAACAACACTTCATAAAAGCTCATTTTACGCCCTAAACCTATCATATACAGTGATATACGGTTTCACTGGCTTTCATTAAGATTCTTGATAAATCACTACTTTTGACAGTAACTTTCTAGGCTTGCTTGTGGATTTAATCAAAACACGTCATGTGTGATAACGATGAATATTTTTATACGAACTGAGGCCTTAACTCTGCTTATACTTTCTTATTGAGCTTAGTTTAATTTGGCTAACTGGTTCCTGTGTGTTCACAAGAGAAGACTGTTTATAGTCTATGAGTAGGGTGGTGATTAGCTTGAAAGGATTTGTTTAAAAAAGAACCCAAGATTGCTCGGGTTCTTTTGCTAAGTATTTTTAGACGAAATTATTTTTTTTCTTTCTTCATTTTTTTCGACTTTTTTTGATTTTCTTTCTTGACGGCCTGAGTGTTATTTTTTTTATTTGCAGTATTGATGACTTCTTTTTTAACAGTCTTTGTTTTTACGGCTTTCTTATTAACTGGTCGTGTATTATTGTTAACAACAACTTTTTTACGACTTGTTTTGGTTACTTTAGTATTGTTATTATAAACCCTACCGGTCCTTTTAACGGCAACATGTTTGGTGACACGAGCTGATTTTTTGGGTATATATTTAACTCTTGTAACCTTTTTAACCCGTGCAGTCTTGGTGATAACAAATGTATTTGTTGTTCTATACTTGTTTGTTCTCAAGTAATAGTTCTTTCTTAATAGCGGGCGATGAGGTTTCCACCAGCTGGGATAACTTTTCCAATGATAAACTGAACGGTAAGGCTGGTAAACAGATCGCGATATCCAGGTGATGATAGGCCAGGTATTGATGTGAATATGTGTGGGGGCAATGTAATAGCTTGCGCCGTAGATCACTTCGTTACCATGAACATGCATATTGTAATCATTTCCGGATGTTTCAACTTCGATGGTTGCCACATCTTGTAATTCATTGTCCCAAATAATCGCTTGGAGAATAATGACATGAGTGTCTCCAACAATCTCTTCAACCACACGGATAAAATCAACTTGGCCATTGCCATCCAAATCCAGGTTGTTAATGCCATAATTAGGGTTATTTAAAACTGCTTCAAAATCTTCTAAGTTTTCAGATTCTTTAAAAATTTCGCTGACTGCATATAAATCTAAGCCGTCTGCCACTTCACTTGTTGGTGCGATAATAGTGGTGGTTTGATTAGCCGATACTGATGTAAAACTTAATGACAATAACAGTGTTGTTAAAAGGGTTATTGGTTTAAACATTTTCATGCTCCTAAAAAGTTATTTAAATCCATAATACAAATTAAATATGTATCAAAACTGAACGGTTGCTTTTTGTTCATGTTGTTTTCATAGGCAATCAAGGACATATATGAACGCCTCCCTTGAAATAAGGATTTTGTTCTTAATTTTGGGTTTTTAGCCAGTTTGCAGGCTGTGTTGTTTTTATTCTGGGATAAAGTTACCTTTTCTGTTCACGGCCTTTCTGGCAAAGAGTGTGGTTTGGGGCTGCGCCCCATTAAACCAGTTAGTTTTTGCTTATAAAAAATGGTTTCGGACATACTTTGTGAGATTCGCTGCGTTTCATATCCGGCCTTAGGTTATTGGGTCAATTGATTTTGACTCAATGCGCTCTTTAATCGAAGTGAACTTTGAATCAGCTAAAGACTTCGCCATACAAACTCGAATCGGAATTAAATCCAAGTATGCTATACAAGTCAATAGAGCCCGTTCATCAAGCGATGTTTGGCTTTTAAAGCGTGACATCCACTAAACCTGACTGGGTCACATTTAACGCCATGGGCGGCCCGAAGGGTGTTTTACAAGGAAGTAAATCATAAAAATACCCGGTACTTTGACCTTCTTCATTCGTCATACTGGCCATATACTCATTTACGGAGATCATCAGGAAACGAAACATAAACGTTCTTTCTATATAGCGGTATATTTTGAATCAGGCGAAGTGATTCGTCATCGAAGTCATCGCCCTGACATATAACTATACTTTGCCAGGTCATAAGCACTTGTTTATCGGTCCAATTACCATAGGCACCAACCTTTAACATAAGGTGGTCATATAAATATTCATTTATGCCATTACAACAAAACAGAAAATAGTTCAATGCCAAACTATTAAAGTGTGAGCCAATGCACAATAATACAATATAAATAGAATATGAGTACATAAATAACATACATTGAGCTAATATTTATTAGGCATTAATTCAACAGAATTATTGTATTGGTTATTATTGAAAGGTGTTGTTATGTATGAAAATCACAATATCTCTTTAATATTTAAAAAACATTTTAATAGGAAAAAAAATGAAAAATTATATCAAATTAAGTTTCTATGCTACTGTTGTTGGAATATTGGCTTTAGCTTCAAATAATGCATACTCTACAGAAGATGAACCTGAAGAAGGTACTTCAGTTTGTAGTGAAGCTGGGTGTTATGTATTCAAATGTTCAGGAACTGGTTTAGATAGAACTTGTGGTTGGAGTTTTGAAGAACGAGATCCTTTTGATAGAGGTTTTGAAAAAATTCAATAACTCAGGCTTCTTATTAAGAAGATTGACTTTATCATGTAGCGAATTAATTGACTCGCTACATGATATTTTTATTAAAAGGCATGGCAGTTATTTATTTCAGCATTACAAAAGCTTGAAGAAATATAACTTGTTCTAAATGGTATGACACCAGCTTCACTGATACTGTAATACCACCTAACTCAATTTCTATGCAGTTGAATGTCTCAACTAATTATTTTTGCTAAGCCAAGATTTGGCTGGTTACATATTTTGACTAAAAAATTTGAATCCCCTTAACTTAACTATAAGAATACCCTGCTTTCAAAATCAGTTATTATCTGGAGGGCGATTTTTAATGATCTGGATTAATAATGCGAATATATTGACTTGAGACAAGTTCTGAATGGGTTTGTCTTGAATTGATTTTATTTCGGTGTATGCTTTCTATTAGTGTTACTAAAGAGAGGTATGTGTTGATGAAGAGGGCACTTTGGCAATTTAATTTAAAGCATTTATTTCTGCTTTTAGCCAATTTTTTTGTGGTGCCAAGTTCAATGGCTGAAGATGAGTTATCTATAAAGCTGTCCTATGAACAGGCACGACAAATACTTCAACAAAAGTCAGATGCCATTGAAGCAGCGAATCACCAAGTGTCAAGTGAGCTGGATTACAGAAAGTCACTTGATCGTTTGAAATTACCAACATTGAGCATCTCAGCTGGAGTTATGGCTTACGATTCTGAGCGTGAATTAGATATTGAGCCGCTACAACAAGCCATTGGTCAGGTCATTCCTGGTGCAAATCAATTGATTCCCAGTTCGTTAGGTATTGATCTTAATGCCGTTAATCCAACGGCTGCACTGACATCGAGCTGGTTGTTGTATACGGGGGGCCAAACCGATGCAGCTCAAAGGTTTGCAGATGCTGGTATTGCTTTGGCTGAAGCTGAGCGAAAAGGAACTTATGAACAGCAAGAGAAATTACTTGCCACATTGTATTTTGGTCAACTCTTGGCTGGACGTGTTTTAGCAATTCGTGAAGAAGTACTGCATGGTGTAGAGCAACATTTACATCTGGCCAAACGGTTTGAAGAAAAAGGTATATTGTCAAAAGTAGAGCGGCTTCATGCTCAAGTTGCTTATGATGAGGCCAATCGAAATTATATTCAAGCGCGTGCCGATTTTGGTATTGCTGACATGGCTTTGCGCCGCCTGTTAAGAAGTGAAGCATCAGTTAAACCACAAACCGGTTTGTTTGTCCTGTCTAAGTCATTGGAACCGGTGGATCGCTTTATCAATGCTGCCCTCGAAGGTCACAGTCAATTGGCACAAATCCGTGCCAAACACAAACAGGCAGAACAAGGAAAGGTGATTGAAGAGGCTCGTTGGAAACCGTCTGTTGTTGCTTATGGTACTTATAATTTGGCACAAGAGGATGCTGATTTTTCAAACCCATTACCTTTGCTTGAACCCGATTGGGTGGTCGGTGTTAATGTCAGTTACCCCTTGTTTGATAGGTACAACCGAAATCGATTGATCAGTGCTGCGGAGCAAAAGATTCAAAGAGTTGATGCATTAGAACGGGAACTGAAAACTGGCTTGGTTACACTGATAGAGAAGAGTTACCGCTCCACAGAACGTTCTCGTGAACAATTTGTACTTTTAGAATCCAATATTGAATTGGCACAAGAAACATTACAGCTCAGAGAGCGGTTGTTCGAAGAAGGGTTAGGTACTTCGCTCGATGTGGTTGATGCAAGGTTAGCGGCTGCTCGTGCTGAAACTGAACGTGCTGTGGCTGCTTATGCTTTTGTGATTTCTCTGGTTGACTTATTAGATGCCAGCGGTCAACTGGAGCGCTTTAATGAATACGTTAAGCTTGCTGATATAAGGCTGGCTGTTAGAGAAAGTAAACAATGAAACACAAGATTTTAATCACTGTAGTTGTTACAGGAATTCTCGCCATTCTCGCTTTTGGCTTGGCGAGTGTAATGAAACCAGCTCCGTTGTCATTCCAGGGACAAGTGGAAGCTCGAGAAGTGGATGTGGCTGCGAAAATTTCAGGAAGGGTCAATAAAGTGATGGTTCGTGAAGGTGATGTGGTATCAGCTGGAGATGTTTTGTTTGAGCTAGACAGCCCTGAACTCACAGCCAAGATGGCCCAAGCCAATGCCACTCGTGATGCAGCAACTGCGATGAGTGACAAAGCGTCAGCTGGTGCCCGTGAAGAAGAAGTACGTATGGCTCAATTTGCTTGGGAAAGGGCTCAATCAGCGGCTGATTTGGCACAAAAAACCTTTGAAAGGTACGACTCTTTGTACAGTGAGGGTTTGATTTCAGAGCAACAGCATGACGAAGCAGCTACCAATGCGAAAGCAGCCATGGATGCTGCGCGAGCGACTCGTGCACAATATGACATGGCATTGAATGGTGCAAGAACAGAAGACAAAGCAGCCGCAGATGCAGGGGTTGGACAGGCCGAGGGTCTCATTGCTGAAGTGTCGGCATATGCCGCTGAAACTGTATTAACAGCACCGATAAATGGCGAGGTTACTCAGCTACTTATTGATCCAGGTGAGTTGGCACCCAGTGGTTTCCCTGTGTTAACGCTGGTGGACTTGACAGATACTTGGGTGGTGCTGAATGTACGTGAAGATCACCTCGTTAACTTTCAAAAAAATACTGAGCTCAAAGCCACAGTGCCAGCGTTGGGTGATCGAGAAATATCACTTACTGTTTTTTACCTTGCACCGCAAGCAAATTTTGCAACTTGGCGAGCCACACGTTACTCCTCTGGCTATGACATCAAGACTTTTGAAGTGCGCTTAAGGCCAAGCCAGATGATTGATGGCTTGCGACCAGGTATGAGTGTTTTATTGGCTATTGAACCAGACAATTAGGCCTGAGTGGCTCATGAAAAAAGTCATTGAATCCAAAGCAGGCTTTAAGAAGGCATTGAGTCGTGAACTGAATTTCTATCGCAGAAACATGGTGGATGTATTTGTTTCAGTGTCGATACTGCTTTGTAGTATGGTCGCAGTCACATGGATATTCTCAGCAGGAACTTTAACTGACTTACCAATAGCGGTTGTCGACAATGACGGTTCGAGTCAGTCCCGTACCTACACTCGAATGCTTGAAGCAACACCTGAAATGCACATCATTGAAAAGTTGGCTTCACCAAGGGAGGCACGTGAGTTATTAGAGCAGGCATCCATTTATGCTTATGTGTTGATTCCTAAAGATTTTGGCCAAGCCATAAAAACTGGAAAACAAACTTCAGTGACAGCATGGTATTCTGGTCAATTTTTAACCATGTCAGGTGTGATTTTAAAAAGCTTGCGCCAAGTAACAGGCACTTTGTCAGCGGGTATAAACATCATATCATTGGAGAAACGTGGTGAGAGTAAAATGGCGGCTCAGGTCAGTTTTAACCCAATACAAACTGAACTCCGTACACTGTTTAATCCGTTCCAAAATTACCAATATTTTCTGATTGCTGGTTTGTTACCCGCCATGTTACAGGTGTTTATCATGATTTGGACTGTTTTTGTTGTGGGTCGAGAGTTTCGAGATCAAACAAGCGCTGAATGGATCAGCGCAGGACGAACAGTATTGATTTCTGTGTTGGCAAAGGTTTTGCCTCTATTCTTACTGGCTTCATTGGTTGGTATGGGTTGCTTGTTTTGGCTTTATGGGGCAGCAGGGTGGCCGATAAAAGGCAGTTTTTATTTACTGGTATTTGGCTGGGAGCTCATGATTGGGGCTTACATTGTGCTGGGCTTACTCTTTGTTGCTTTTGCACCCTTGTTGGCTACGGCTTTGTCATTTGCGGTTTTTTTTACTGCACCTGCTTTTGCCTATGCCGGCGTCACATTTCCACAACAAGCCATGCCATTGGTGGCAAACCTTTGGACTTACCTGTTGCCCATTCGCAGTTTGCTTCGTTTACAAGTTGAGCAGGCTGAAATTGGTGCCCCAGCAGTCCATTCAATGCCGGAAGTTCTGATCTTGAGTGCTTTTATAATATTACCGTTGCCTTTTGCAATAAATCGAATTCGAAATCGCTGTCATGCTTTGGATGATAATCAATGAAGGGACATTTTTGGCAAAGTTATTGGCGTACATTGTTAGCGATTGTGAGAGATCGTAACGTGCTTTTGCTTGTTATCGTCGGACCAATTGTTTATTCCATTTATTACCCATTTCCATACAGTCCTGAGTTGGTACGTGAGATACCTGTGGCCATCGCTGACATGGATCGCAGCAGTTTGAGCCGTGAACTGGTGCATTTGGCAGATGCCAGTCCTGATATTAAGGTCACAGTTGTTGTTGAAAGTCCTGAAGAAATTAAACAGGCCTTATGGCAAGGAGATGTCGAAGGTGGATTGATCATTCCTCATGGTTTCAGGCGCAATGTTATGCGCAACGAAAGTGTGAAAATCATTGTGCTTGGAAACGGTGCCTATTTTTTATTCAATAGAGGTGAACAGTTGGGCTTCGCTGGTGCAATCCAAGCCTTGTCAAGCAAACTGGAAATCAAACAGGAATTGACAACAGGCAACTCAACAAAACAAGCGGTTGAGAGAAGTGAGCCTGTGTTATTAAATTTACGTTCTGCCTCCAATCCAACAGGTGGTTATTCCACCTATGTGGTACCAGCGGTTGCGGTGGTGGTGCT
>Ga0209344_10000506_pt1 | contig 66971 bp, 56 predicted proteins | sample Cruoilmetagenom6_FD_187293 | JGI IMG/M metagenome (GOLD analysis project Ga0209344, IMG submission 187293) | Oil polluted marine microbial communities from Coal Oil Point, Santa Barbara, California, USA - Santa Barbara Oil Seep Sample 6 (SPAdes)... | ecosystem: Environmental > Aquatic > Marine... | reverse complement strand
CGCGACAATTAAATTGGCAAGAAGCGTCGTCGGCACTGAGTACACAAGTTATTTTAATTGTCGCGGCGTCTTTAGCCTTAGGCTCAGCCATGATGATGACGGGCGGCGCAGAATACATTGCACAGGTATTTGTTGCCTTATCGTATGGTTTACCCCCTGGCGGTATTTTATCGGCGTTAATGTTGTTACTGGCGATTTTAACCAATATTGTCTCTAATAATGCCGCGGCTGTTATCGGTACCCCTATAGCCATTTCTGTTGCTAGCCAATTAAACTTACCGCCTGAGCCATTTATTTTGGCGGTACTATTCGGCGCTAACTTGAGTTATGCCACGCCGATGGCGTATAAAACCAACCTTTTGGTGATGAACGCGGGCGGTTATAAGTTCTCTGACTTTATGCGCATCGGTATTCCGTTAATTATTCTGATGTGGATAACCCTGTCGCTGCTGTTAAATTGGCTCTATTTATAGCCCAAATATAGGCCATACTCAGCAGTGTTTAAGCCGTTAGTAAGCAACGGCTTTTTATTCTGATTTTACCTTAGCAGTAAAAGCAATGTACCTTAAATGGTATTACACCCACACAGCAGTAATGCGCAAGTTCAGTAATGCCATACTCTTAAGCACCTTCCGTTGGTTATTTAATCTACGTCGATACCGGCTTGCGTTAATATCTTTATCAGCGGTTGTAGTTGTGCTCTGTGATGGCGCCATTTGCCGATTGAATGACTATGAATTGGCTGCCTAACTTGGCTGGCGCTCGCTGTTGATACCCCAGCGGTATTTTTATAAAACTCTAAACACTCTGCTTGCCATGGGAGTTCGCAGTAGGAGAGTAACTCTCTTGCTTGTATTTCAGTGTCTGCGACTAGCTGTTCATAGTTCAAGGTATATATATTGTTAGGGTATAAGTGCTGCCAATGGGCAATTAATTTTCGCCACGCGACATAATAATGACCAATATCTTCCAAGGAATAAGTAAAGGGATAGGCTTGGCCAAAGAGGGTTTTATACATGGCATAACAGCTATCCATCGCATCACGTTTGACTAAAATAATCTTAGCTTTGGGCAGTGCTTTCACGATTAAGCCAATATATAAATAGTTTTGCGGCATTTTATCAATAAATCTAAGCGTGTTGCCTGTTTTTGGCCGTGTGCTTGCTATATAAGCTTTACCGAGATCTTGCCAGTTAACTTGTGTGGATGTTTCAATCATCTCTTTGCGCGTGAGTTTTTTATGACTATCTAATGCCTGAACATAGCTTATCAGCTCGCTAGAAAAATTTCTTAACTCACCGGCACTTATAACCTCAGTGTGGCTACTGAGTATCCTTTCAACCAGCGTTGTTCCTGAACGGGGTAAGCCTAAAACAAATATCGCCTCATCATTATCATAACCGGCAACGCCACCTTCCGTGTTTTGCTTTGTATAGGTTTGCATTATCTGTGCAATGGCGTCGATATCAGCGTTAACATGATAAGTAGAATGATTCCTGCGCAGTAAACCTCCCGCCTTGAAATGCTGAAAAGCGAGGGCATGCTCCCCTAAGTCTTCAAACTCTTTGCCTAAGGCGTAGGAAAGTTTCATCTGGTCTCGCCAAGCGGACGTATTTTTCATACTCTCTGTCATTAATTCGATGTGATTATCATCTTTGTTTACTTGACGAATTAAACTTTTTGCGTAATGAGCACTTGCATCATCGGGGGCTATTGTTAAGAGTCGATTGATGATTTTTTCTGCTTCGTGATAGCGGCCAACATAACGTAAGGCGTCAGAGTAATTGCTTAACGCTGAGACATCATTAGGCCTTAATGAATAGACTTTTTCTGCGATATTGAGAAAGCCCTCAAATTCATCACAATACTGAAATATCACCCCGATGCGCGTTAATGTTTCAGCTTGGTTCGCTGCTGATTCTGTCGCTAAGCGAGCAAGATTGAGTGCCTCTGAATAGCGCCCGAGACTGAGCAAACAGCTGGCTTTATGGACCAGAAACTCGCCATTGCTGCTCGCTGTATTTAGCGCGCGATCAATAAGATCAATCGCTTGAGTAAATGATTTAAGCCCATAATAAACATAGCTTAGTGTATATAATGCTTCAGGATTTTTCGGATGATAATTTACTAAGGTTTGTGCATGCACTGCTGCTTTGCTAAAGGCTTGCTGGCTAATATAGTGCCAACATTGAGCATGAAGTTGTTTTGCGTTGATTGACATAGTTAATTGGCCAATTAATTAGTTTACTAGCAGTTAGTGAGCTCCTAGCGCTTTTAAAACTAGGTCTATTGAATGACTGGCCACTTTGGCAGTATTAAAAGGCTTAGGCAAGGATTGTTGGTGCCAGACTCGAACTCAGTACCTACATCCGTGTAGGCACTTTATCAAAATAAATAGCGCGCGTATCAACCTTTTACACTCGCCCTAAGGAGACATCTTATAGCGTTACGCTAGTTACAATTCAAACCGATACGTAAACGACATACCAATGGTTCGAGGCCGAACGAGTGATACAGCCTCGCCAGGCACATTATATAGCGGGCGCGTATTTCCGCCGACACTACCTTTTTCATTACCAATATTATTAATAAAGCCTCGCACCGACCATTCTTCATGGTTTAGCGTGATCGAAGCATCCATTAATGTAAAGCCATCATAGCGTGCATATTGTTTAATTTGCCCAGGTTTTGTGCCTTTAACGCCAGATGGTGTTGCTGAACGATATGAGATACCCGCGTGGTAAACCAGCTCCATGCTATTTTCCAAACTTTGGAAATAATCTACATTGAGTGAAGCGGTATGGGCAGGAACCGGTAATTTCTCACCTTTATTGGCGTAGGTATAGCCTTCAGTTATTTCTGCATTAACAAAAGAATAGCCAAAGCCAACAATGAGATCTTCGGTAACTGCGCCCGATATTTCGAATTCTACGCCACTATTTTCAGCTTTACCGCCACCGGCAACCCCAAGCAGTGAAAGCTCAGTTAAACTGACATTAATTTGTGGATTGTCCCAAGCAATTTTAAACGCTGTCAGAGTATAATTATAATTGTTTTCTATGGTGCCTTTAAGACCCACTTCAAAACTATCGACTTCATCAGGTTGATAAGAAAATAACGCAGCATCTACCGGTGCGCCAAAGACTTTCTCAGGTAATGCATTAGCGCCGCCTCGCCTAAACCCTTGGGAAAACGTTGAGAAAAGCATCATATCTTCCGCCAAGTCATAGGAGGTGTTTAGCTTAAACAGTTGATCTTTTTTACTAAATGTTCGCGTTTCTTCAGAGATGGCGCCACCGACAACTAAGCCGCCTTCTTGATTAGACGTATACTCTTGGTCAAAAAATCTCACGCCGCCAGTAACTTGCCAGGCTGGGTTAATATGGTAAGTGAGTTCGCCAAAAAATGACTTATCGGTAAATTCAAATTCATTATCGAAGAAATAAACCAAGTCCTCAGGCGTGGTGAGCGCCACCCAACTAAAGTCGCCACCAGGAAGAAAGTCATTACCTGTTACGGTTGATGCTGAGCCGTCAGTATTCGTCAATGTGCCATCATTATTGGCAAAGTCTGTCATCCAAGTGCCACGTCCTGGATTCGAGTCTTGCTGTTTCACAAAACCACTTTGCTTGTGGTAATTGAACCCTGCCACCCAACTGAAGTCGCTGCTACTGTTAGAATTAAAACGCAATTCATAGGTATCGTTTTGATCTTCCCAACTACGATCGCTGACCGCAAGAAAACGTGGATTATTACCATAGTAAGCTGTCCAAAGATCGACGCCGCCTAGATCTATGCCACCTAAACTATCGGCAGAGTGTAAGTGCGTATCTGGGCCATAGAAACCGGATACATCTTCAATTTGACGACCTTCAACTTTCGAGGTTGCCGCCGATATGGTCATACTGGCAAAGCCCAGATCTGATTCAATATCTAAAGAGGTGATATCTAACTCTCGATCGTAGGGTTCAGCGATGAGATTTCCAAGTTGATTTTCACTGAGATTAGGCGAATATGATTGACGACCAGCAATATCATCTTTTTGGCGATGATGAGTCAGAAGAAACGACGTTTCATCACTGGCCTGAAACAAGACAGAAACCCGTGCATTGGTAATGTCTTCATTATTGGCATCGTTAATCTTATCTTGAAATACGGGCGCACCGGTGGCAATTGATGCCCCTGGAGAAAGAGCCGGCTCACCAGCAGCGTCCAACTGATATACCGACGGATTATCAATAAAGCCATCATTATCCACTCGGCCAATATTGGCGCGAACAGCGACCTTATCACCAAGCGGCACATTGAAAATCACATCGGTTTCATTGTTCCAGCCGCCAGAGCCTTTTGTTTGACTAAACAGCGTCGAGACCTGTGCGGTTGTTGACATTAAGTCTGGTTTTTTTTGAATTAACTTCACTATGCCGCCCATAGCACCTGAGCCATAGAGCGTACCTTGCGGGCCTCTTAACACTTCAACACGCTCAATATCTTTTAATCTTAAACCGGTAAATAAAGGGGTATTACCAACATAACTTGCCACGGTTGGCGCGGTAGAGCCGGCGCGATCGGCCTGTCGACCAGAGCCATCAATATTCATCCCTCTCATTGAAATGCTGTTCGCAAAAGAGCCAGCACTACGTGGCCCTTTATCGGTAAATGTCACGCCGGGCAGTGAACGACTGACGCCAGCCATATCGGTAATACCTGTGCGTTCCATAAAGTCACCATTAACGGCTGAGACATTATAAGGCACTTCTTGGATTGATTGGGATTGTTTCGTGGCGGTTATTTCAATGGTTTCAATCTCGACGGCAAGGGTAGTTGCTGGTATCAAAACGGCGGATAGCGCTAGCGTTATTTTATTTTTTATCATTTTATTCCCCTAATTTACGTTGTTATAATTTTTATCTTGTTATAATTTTTATTTGTTAGGTATATTTTACTTTCGGTAGCACGCAGAGCATTTCGAATAACAAATTTGCCCCGAGCAAGGAGGTATTGCCACTGGTATCGTAAGGTGGAGAAACTTCCACTAAATCGCCGCCAACAATATCTAAACCTCGACAGCCTCGAATGATTTCCAATGCTTGTGGTACCGTTAATCCCCCGACTTCTGCCGTGCCGGTACCCGGCGCATAAGATGGGTCAATACCGTCAATATCAAAGCTGATGTAGACTGGACCACCTTTTAACTTATCTCTGATTTCAGCCATTAATGGCACTAATGACTTATGCCAACATTCCTCAACCGGCACCACTCGAAAACCTTGCTCTTTCGACCAGTTAAATTCTTCCGCTGAATAGCCAGTACCTCGTAATCCTATTTGGGTGACTCTATTGCCGTCGAGTAAACCTTCTTCCATCGCTCTTCTAAAAGGTGTGCCATGGGCGATGGGTTCACCAAACATATGTACGCCGGTGTCAGCATGTGCATCGACATGCACTAAACCAATCGGTCCATGTTTTTTCGCTAAGGCTCTTAGAATGGGTAAAGTAATCGTATGATCTCCGCCTAACGTTAAAGGCTGGCAGTCATTAACTAATATCTTGTCATAGGCGTCCTCAATGATATCTATCGATTTAAGCAAATTAAATGTGTTGATGGCAACATCACCAATATCAGCCACCTGCATACTTTCAAAAGGGGCGGCACCAGTTGAGACATTAAATGGCCTTAACATACGAGACTCGTCTCTGATTTGACGAGGTGCCAAACGAGCGCCAGGTCGATTAGAGGTGCCAATATCAAACGGAATACCGACAAAACAGGCATCTAAACCTTGGGTATCGGTTTGGGTTGGTAAGCGCATCATAGTGACAGGACCGCCAAATCTCGGCATAACATTTCCGCTTAGCGGTTGATTATATTTACTTTCTTTCATTTCAGTTCCTTTATAACAGTATGATTTATGACAGAATAATTCTGCCTAAAATGGTTAATATAGGTAAGGCGATCAAGACTCTTAGTAGCCAGATAACAATCAAGTTAAAAATGTTTAAACCAATATTTGAACGGATAAGAATGATTGCCACTTCACTAAAGAAAATGATCCCGTTAATCGCAATGCCTGCAACGACAAATCGGGTTAACTCACTCTCGATACTTGCGCCCAAAATGGCGGGCATTAACATATCAATTAAGCCTGCGACAATAGCGGTCGCCGCGGCTGGCGCTTCAGGTAATTGCAGTAGTTCAAGTAGTGGGATCAGTGGCATAGCTATGGTTGACACTATGTTGGTGTACTCAATGATCGCGAGACCACCAACGCCGACAATCATTAACGATGGATAAACTGTAATCGCAATATCTAAAGCGGTTAAAACACCATCTTTTAATTGCATTAAAATGGTGGGCGCTTTATCTGCTCGCTCTAAGCCTCTGCGGATTGCAAACTTGCAGACGTGCTCAGTCGACAATCTATTTTGCTGACGAGGTGCCTTTTTATCTTCATGATAGGTATGAGGAATATTCTTTAGCGGTGGAATTTTAGGTAATATCAACGCACAAACAAATCCCGCCACCATCACCGATAAATACCAAGGGATAAACAAATGCTCGAGTTTGATAAACGTCAGCACTATATAGGCGAACGCGATAGCCACCACGGAAAAGTTTGTTGTCACAATGGCTGCTTCACGTTGGCTATAGTGGCCTAAACGGTATTGTTGCGTGGTTAAAATAATACCGACGCTTGAGGCGGAGAGCCATGATGCTAAGGCATCAACCGCAGCGCCGCCAGGCAAGCCAAATAGGCGACTAAAAACTCGATTAAGTAAGCTGCCGATAAACTCCATCAAGCCATAATTGGTTAAAAATGGCAGTAACAGTGCGCTCAAAAAGTATATGGTTAGGATCACCGGCGCAATATCAAACAACATGATGCCGCCAGTATTTTTATGCCAAATCCATTCCGGCCCTACTTTGAAATAGATTAATAAAATACTGATCGCACCCAAGACCCGAACTAAGATCCAAAAAATGCCGGGGTTAAATAATTTAATAAATTTATTCGGGCTATTTTTTAATGCCGGTATTTGTGAAAATACGACGGAAAAAATAGCAGGCACCACAGTGATAAATATCGCGACCGGTAGCATATAATCTTTTATTTCCGCATTTATCGATGAAATAAGATAAGCCACAAGCACGGTCAGCTGGCCATCAATATTAAGCGGAATAAGGAATAAGGCCACGCCGATTAGCGATGGCACGGCAAAGCGCAATATTCTTCTTAAGGTCACGGGTTTTATGTCGAGGTTTATTCTTTCATCTTGTTCTGTCATAGTTTTTGTTAACATTGTGGCCTGCTTTTTAATTTAATTATTGAGCAAATGGGCTTAGCATTAACGTACAAAAGACTTTATTTCGACAAACTCCAATAAGCCTTCATCACCCCACTCTCTGCCGTTGCCTGACTGTTTAAACCCGCCAAAGGGTGCTTCGGTATTAAAATAAGCGCCTTGGATATAACATTGCCCGGCTCTAATGCGCTTACCTATTGCCATGGCGGCCTCTGGCGTTGCGGCATAAACCGCAGATGACAATCCAAACTTAGAATCATTGGCAATTTCTAGGGCATTATCGATATCGCTATAGGGCATCACCGCCAGCACAGGGCCAAAGATTTCTTCTCGGGCAATGCGCATATCATTGCTAACATTGGCAAAGATTGTGGGCATAACATAGCAGCCCTCAGTCAATGCCTGTGGCACGTCTATGCCACCAGTAACGATTTCGGCACCTTCAGCAAGCCCTTGTTTAATATAAGAGTGGACAATGTTTTGCTGTGTTTTACTGCTCATAGGCCCCATGGTTGATTGCGCTGATAACGGATCGCCAAGGACATTTTCTTCCGCCACTTTTTTGGCTATTTCAAGCGCTTCTTGATAGCGAGTCTCGGGTACTAACATCCGGGTTAATGCCGTACAGGTTTGACCTGAGTTAATCATGACATCTTCTACGCCATACCTTATCGCTGACTCAAAATCTGCATCTTCAGTAATAATAAAGGCGGATTTACCACCCAGCTCTAAACAAACGCGTTTGATAGAACTTGCCGCCGCTTTGGAAATTTCAATACCGGTTTTGTTTGAACCGGTAAATGAAATCATATCAACATCAGGGTGGCTACATAACAATGCGCCAATATCTCCACCAGCCCCTGGCACTAAGTTGAATACGCCTGCAGGTAAACCGACTTTGTTAAAAATTTCCGCGAGAATATAGTCTTGAATTGGCGTCTGCTCCGCAGGTTTAACCACCAACGTACAACCCGCCGCAAGAGCTGGCGCTAACTTGCCCACTAATTGAGATAAGGGATAATTCCATGGATTAATTAAGGTACACACGCCAACCGCTTCTTTGCTAATAACCACATCACTTTTATTTTCAACAGCTTCCATGGTAAAAGCCCTTGCCGCATAGGATCTAAAGGCATCAATAGCGCCCTGCACTTGAATCTCTCTACTCAGATGAAGCGGACACCCCATGGTCATGGTTATCGCTAAAGCGATTTCTTCTGCTCTAACTTGCATTTCATCAGCGGCGGCATTGATCAAATCACTGCGATATTGCGCCGAGGTGTTTGACCAACTTGCAAAGGCCAATTTAGCCGCGAATACTGCCTTATTAACATCGTCATTATTACTGGCCGCAACTTTTGCATAGCATTTGCCTGTTGCCGGATTAATAACCTCGTAACTTTTCTTTGAACACGGAGCAGTCCACTGACCATTGATGAATATTTGATTAAAATTTTTCATTATTGTTGCTATCCTTAACCGTCACACTATTGTCATGGTAAATAAAGTTATGCTTTGATTGGCGATATCGCCTTATGGCCTGATAACACAGCGACTATGTTATCGACACAACACTCCGCCATTGCCGTAAAAGCTTCTATCTCAAGGTTTGCCATGTGCGCCGTTAGGGCTATATTAGCCTCGGCATTAAAATTATCAGTCGCCTCGTTATAAACATCTAAACCGGCACCGTGTAGGTCGCCTTTGTTAATACGTGCAACCACAGCAGCATCATCAAGCACGCCGGCTCTAGATGTGTTAACTATGATTGCCGAGCTTTTCATTAACTCGACCATCTCTTGATTAACAATGTTGTAAGTCCCTTCACATAATGGCAGGTTGATACAAATAAAGTCCGCGCTCGCCATAAGCTCAGCTAAAGCCATTTTTTTAGCGTCCAATTCAGCCTCAAGCTCTTTGTGTATGGGAATGTCAAAATAGATAATTTTATTATTAAAGCCGTTATGCATCATGCGAGCGACTCGCGCGCCAATGTTACCCATACCGACAATGCCGCAAACTTTATTTCTCAGCGACACGCCCATGTTCCCAATCGGAGAAAAACTTGGATCGGCGCTATTGGTTTGCTTATACCAATGTAAATAGCTAATTCTTTTTGCCACACTGGTTAGTAAACAAACGGTGGCCTCGGCAGTTGCATCAAAGGCTTCTTCAACGGGGGTATTGGTGACGACAATATTAAGTTTTTGCGCCGCGGCAATATCGATATTTGAATAACCGACGCCGTAATTCGCAATCACTTTTAGCGATGGTCCCGCCGCCGCCATGACTTCAGCATCAATAGCATCATCAGTCTGTGATAAAATCGCCGTTACGCCCGCCACTCTTTTCAGCAATATTTGACGAGGACAAATTTCATCTTGCTCATAGACATCAATCTCTAGCGCTATTTCCTCTAGTTTGTTAAAGCTCTGGTCTTGAATAGGACGGGTGATAAACACTTTCATTATGTATTCCTTCAACGTTAGTCGGTAAAAATGGTTTAAGGGAATGGGTAGCCATCAACAAAATTTTGCTCCATGACTTCTATCACCGTTGGACCTCTACGCTGATTGGCATGAATTAAAGAAGTTTCTAATTCATTGATATTTTTAGGCGTTTCGACATGACACCCAAAACCAGCGGCAATCATTGGAAAGTTAGGGGTAAATATATCAACACCAATACGTGTTACATCAGCGTCATCCATAAAGCGCCTTATTTCGCCATAGCCAGTGTTGTTCCAAATAATGAAAATGACATTTACATTCGCTTCAACGGCACTTGCCAATTCGCCTATCGAAAATTGTGCCGCGCCATCACCGATCAGCCCGACAACGGGTGCGCTAGTCTGACCTAACTTAGCGCCAATAGCTGCCGGAATGGCGTAACCTAAGGTGCCAAAGCCACTCGCTGAGTGAAAATAGCGCCGAGGTTTTTCGGTTTCATAATGCAACCAGGCATAATAAGTTGGTTGAGTAGAGTCTCCAACTATGATGGCATCTGGCAGAGCTTGACGAATGGTCGCAAAAAAAGCTTCATACTTAGCGCAGGCGGTAACACGCGCCTCTTGACGTAAAACTTTTGCTCTTTGCTCACCATTATCAAGCGCAACCACAGCATCGTCGAGCTGTGCGCTAATGGCTAGTAAAGACAGTTTCGCATCAGCATTAATGGCTAAGAATGGCTTTAAGTTACGATTGAGTTGACTGGCATCAATATCAATTCGAATTAATTTTCCAGCTAATTCAATAGCACCAATAAAAAAGAAATCATAATCGGTTTCGGAAAACTCGGTGCCTATCGCCAGTACAACATCTGAGTGCTTAATTTCATTTCTAATGATCGCGCTAGAGCCCGAACCGCCCACCGCTAATGGGTGGCTTGCCGGCATAATACCTTTACCATTAACGGTATTAATAACCGGTATGTTGAGCTGTTCCGCCAAGGCCATCACTTCACTCGCAGCATTTACCGCGCCGCCACCAACCACAATTAAAGGGCGTTGGGCGGACTGTAATAAGGCTGCCGCTTCATTGACTACGCTAGGTGCAGGAGCATTAGGGGCAACTAAAGGATAAGGTTCGATATCAAGATGGTCAGCATTGGCTGTGATGATATCGATTGGAATTTCAATATGCACAGGACCTGGTCTTTCACTATTAAAGACAGAAAACGCCCGCGCGAGTACTTTAGGGAGTTGATCCACATGCCTAATTTGATGACTAAATTTTGCTAGGCCACTGAACAACGCATTCTGGTTGGGCAATTCATGTAAATACCCCTCCCCCATGCCTAATTGCCAGCTGCGATTAACTGACGATATCACCAGCATCGGGATTGAATCTTGTAATGCCTGCCCCATTGCCGTGGCGATATTAGTCATACCAGGGCCAGTGATAATAAAGCACACGCCCGGCTTACCTGTCACTCTTGCGTAGCCATCTGCCATAAAGCCTGCGCCCTGCTCATGCCGAGGAGTAACATGCGTTATATTGGTTTGTGGTAAACCACGATATAGCTCGACGGTATGAACGCCTGGTATACCAAACGCCATTTCCACTCCGTAGCTCTCTAACATTTTCACCAGCATTTCGCCGCATGTCGCCATAAAATATTTCACCTTTGCTTTTTATTATTTTTCAACCATATATGCATTGATAAAAAATCTAAAACAATGAATACTTCTGATGTCATTCCAAAAACTCATCCATGTTCAATGATACCTATGTACAAAAATTTACCCTCAATCACTGCGTTAAAGTGTTTTGAAGCAACCGCAAGACATAACAGCTTTTCCAAAGCCGCAGAAGAATTATTTCTCACCCAAAGCGCGGTTAGTCGACAAATAAAAAATTTAGAATCCTTAGTTGACTGTGTTTTGTTTGAGCGGGTCAAAAAACGCATTTACTTAACTGAGTCGGGTGAAATCTATAAAGACAAGATAGAAGTGATACTGATCGACTTATACAAAGCAACTCAGGAACTCAGCGGCAGTACCTCAGGGCGCATAATATTCGGAATTGAAGATGCGTTAACAACCAAATGGTTGCTGCCTAAATTCAAGGACTTCCAACATAGCTTTCCTGATATTGAAGTTGAATTTGTTACTGACCCATACCAACTTTATGAACACCGTGAAGGTTATGACGTCGGGATTTTATATGGTGACGGCCAGTGGCATGAGTTCAACAGTTTATATTTAATGAAGGAGGAGTATGTCGCAGTTTGCTCACCTGAACTATTAGCTATGCATGGTGAGTGTGACGAGATAAAAGATATCCTGAAATTTCCGTTTATCCACCATTCATCATCCCCCTCGAGCAGCCAATATTGGCTCAGTCAACTCGGTCTTGCGGATGACGAAATAGCAAAGTTACCGGGTATCCATCTCGAACGCTTTCATCAGCTTATTAGAGCGGCCGAATATGGCCAAGGTGTGGCGATACTGCCGCATTATTTTACTAAAGAAAAATTAAAAAATGGCCGATTAGTACTGGCCTACGCGCAGCCATTAGTCAGTGATGATGCCTATTATATTGTTTATCCGAAAAATAAAGAACATGATGAAAAAATTAAAATATTAGTTGCTTGGCTTGCCACTTGGCGAGATTGAGCACGCTATTACTTCAATCGCAATCAACCATAACAATTGATATCATTATTGAACCTTATCAGCTCAGCTTAATGAACTTTATAACCAGTCTATTTATAATAGTTATAGATGTATATCATGCAATATTTCTTTGAAAGTTATAGCTTAATAATGCCTCAATAATGCCTCAATAATGAAATTTAACTACTTTGCAAAGCAGTTGTACAAATCCATAGTGAGCTATGGGTGGTAAGAATAACGCTGATAGGCACTTACAATAGCAATATGAGTAAAGTAATTTAACCCGAACAGATGTTATTTAGCTGAACAGGTCACTTTTTTACACACCACATTGCCACTTTATCATGTTCAGCTAACACTGTAGCTAGGTATATCATACCAAAGCTGAGTTTACCTCCATGCTAGCGTCACAGCGAAGCTATCAGGCACTAACCACTACTTCAGATAGTTCAATTCTCTACCAATCCAGTTAATTTGCCTGTTGCTATTATAAATTTTAGATTTTTAGCTGGAAATAACCATAATAATCAGAGTTTAATTTTGGTCGCAGTTGTTATTATTTTCTGATAAATTTTTTCTTATCGCTTTATTAGCTGAGATTGATTCGCAAAAGTCATAAATTATTTCGAGAAGGCACCAGTGATTATGTCAAAACCCCAGAAAGCAAAATTAAATAAAACCATAAAAGAGCCAAGCTTACTCGACGCACTCACACCTATAATATTTTTAATTATATTTTTATCCTTATCCGTGTCTGTTTTTGGTGCTGATGCCGCCGGGGGACCGAATCAATTAGCCTTGATATTGGCCGCGACCATTGCCGGCGTGATCGGTTTTAAAAATGGCTATAGTTGGGATGAAATACAAAATGGTATTACGCATTGTATTCATTCTGCCATGGGTTCAATTTTAATCATCTTGTCTGTTGGTATGCTTATTGGTACTTGGATTTTATCAGGCACAGTCCCTACCCTGCTGGTTTTGGGCATGGATATGTTATCGCCGCAATGGTTTTACGTATCGAGTTGTTTGTTATGTGCCGTAGTCTCTATTTCCATTGGTAGTAGTTGGTCGACCGCGGGCACGGTGGGTGTTGGCTTAATGGGTATTTCTTACAGCCTAGGGTTGGATCCTGCCATTTCTGCCGGCGCTATCATCTCTGGGGCCTATATGGGCGATAAAATGTCGCCATTATCTGATTCTACTAACCTGGCGCCATCCGTTGCCGGTAGTGAGTTGTTTGCACATATCCGCCATATGACCTGGACAACCGTGCCGGCATTTGTTATTTCACTGATCCTATTCACTATTTTGTCCTTAAACGAAACATCTACGGTCGATCCAAAAGAAATTATCATCATTGCCGATGCTATTAACGGTGAGTTTACTACCGGGATACACCTGTTAATTCCAATGCTCGTGCTATTTCTTATGGCCCGGGCCAAAGTTCCTGCACTACCAACCGTGCTGATAGGATCATTTATCGGTATAATTTTTGCGCTGATATTTCAACAAGACGCCATTTTAAATATGGTAGGGACAGACCATAACTTAGCCACACCACTGGCTATTTTTAAAGGCGTTTGGACAACCGCATTTAGTGGTTATCAGTCATCTTCAGCAAACGACTTAGTCAATGGCTTACTCTCTAAGGGGGGCATGGCTAATATGCTCAATACTATTTGGCTAATTCTTTGTGCGCTGTCTTTAGGTGGCGTGATGGAGTCAATCGGCTTACTTAAAAAGTTAGTCAGTTGTGTGCTAAAAAATGTCAAAAGTGCGAAAGGGCTGATTGTCTCGACACTGGCGACAGCCTTTTCAGTTAACGTCATCACCTCAGATCAAAGTTTAGCCGTGGTGTTACCTGGGCGTGCCTTTAAACAAGAATATGAAAACAGAGGGCTGGATCCGTTAAACCTGTCAAGGGCACTTGAAGATGCTGGCACTGTTACTTCGGTGTTAATCCCATGGAACACCTGTGGCGCATTTATGGCGGTAACTTTAGGCGTAAATACCTTCGATTATTTACCTTATGCTTTTTTCAATATTTTAAGCCCAATAGTGGGTGTGATTTGTGCTGTGACTTTATTTAAAGTGATTTTCAAAGCCAAAAATCCGCAACAACCTGCAACGAATACTAACTACCAAGAACCGAGCTTATCCAGTAACTAAAGTGATTTATGCACTATTTTTCAATAATATATGATAGGGCGAGAGCACTTTTTATTAACTGAGCTCGATAATAAATTCATGAAACTCTATTTCAATCATTAACGTCTTGCGACAATTAGCAAGTTAAAATAAAGAGTATTGCCGTATGTACCCGAGAATAGAAATCAACTTAGATGCGATTAAGTATAATATTGCGCAATTAGTTAGGCGCTGTAAAAAGTCAGGCATCGATGTTGCCGCCGTGGTCAAACTGGTCTGCGGCGATAAAAAATTAATCAATACTGTTATTGAATCTGGTATAGAGGTCATCGCGGATTCTAGACTGGAAAATTTTGCCGGTATGGAAAACTTTACCGGTAAAAAACTACTGCTACGACTGCCGATGCTCAGTCAAATTGAAAAGATGATTGATATCGTCGATATTTCACTAAACTCTGAAATTGAAGTTATTCGAAAAATATCCGCTATTGCCCATAAAAAAAACAAAAAGCACGATATTATATTGATGGTCGATTTAGGCGACTTAAGAGAAGGCATCATTGATCATAGTGTTTTAGAGCAAACAGTTGCAGAAATAATTACTTTAAAAGGCGTTAATTTATTAGGGCTTGGCACTAACCTGACCTGTTTTGGTGGAGTCATTCCAAGTGCAGAAATTCTCAACAAACTGATCGATATTAAGAATAGTCTTGAAGATAGATATCAATTGAAGTTTGAGGTTATTTCGGGCGGAAATTCTGGCAGTTTGGGATTATTAGCTAATGAAACAATGCCAGTAGCAGTCAATCAACTCAGATTAGGCACATCAATTTTTATGGGCATCGGTTTAAATGATAAAGAAATCGAGGGTCTTAAATACGATAATTTCACCTTAGCTGCTGAAATTATTGAAATTATGGATAAACCCTCAATACCAATGGGTGAAATAGGGCTTGATGCTTCTGGCAAAATACCTTTTTTTGAAGATTTTGGCATTAGAAAAAAAGCCTTGTGTGCCATAGGATTACAAGATATTAACTTTGAAAACATTTTTGCTTTAGATAAAAAAATAAAAATACTGGGTATGAGTAGCGATCACTTGGTATTAGATGTGTCAGATGCAGAAAAAAAATATACCGTCGGGGATGCCGTTAAGTTTCAGTTATCATATCAGGGCGTATTAAGTGCGATGAATTCAAAATATATCCACAAGAGTTATCATTAAATGCCAACACTTTCGCGATTAATACGCATCAGCAATATGTATTGCGCTTTTAACGTAACAATTAATCGTTAAATAGCAATCAAGCTAAGTAACCTAAGTTCGGATTAATGGGTTTTATTTGGCTTGAACCCATTCACTAGCTATGATTTGATTAATTTATTCACCGATCTGTTGCAGGTAAAGTTTTTGGATATTAAGTTGTGTTATTTCTTTAACATTTTTTGAGATAGGTATGGTCTTATGCTCAATCTCGAGATTGGAACAGCCTAATAATGAGTCGATAGTTTTTTGGTACTCTTCTAAACTCGGCGCAGCAATTTTTAGTAAATAATCTATGTTACCTAGCACGGCTTCACATTCCACCACCTCAGGTATGTTGGCCACTAACTTTTCAAATTCATTGGTTTTTGAAATTGAATAATTTTTTATTGAAATTTCGACCCTAAAATAAGAAAGGTTTATTATTTTAGGCAGATTTAATTCCGCACGATAACCTTTAATAACACCATTTTTTTCTAATTTCTTCATTCTTTCCCAACAAGGTGTTGCAGAAAGCCCGACTTCTTCCGATAGTTGTAGTTTTGTCATTCTACCGTCGCGACACAAAGCCATTAATATCTTTAAATCAATTCTATCTAAACCAACTTTGTTGTTACTTTTTCTCAATTTATCTACCTTAACTTTTTTTAAAAAGCACACCACTTTTTTTACTGAAACTCATCAAAAAGGGGTACAATCCCGCACACTATTATTTCAACCAAATCATTACACTCGCAACATTCTAGCATACTGATGAAAGCTAGAAATAAAGAAAATCACTAAATTAATATAAAAATCCAGAGGTATCGGAATGTTTTTCGGTAATCTTTGGGATTTTATTCTGGTTGAACTTGATAGGATTTAACTAGTACATAGAAACTAATTATCCGTCAACGGTATCGCAAATAATAACATGTACGGATAATGAAATAACATAAAAAAAACCTTGGAATATATTATGAGTAAAGACATTTCAACATTAAATAAATCGGCGATTTATTTGGCTATTAGTTCAATTCTTGTGTTACCGGGCACCGCCTTAGCAGAAGAGACACAAAAACAAGAAATCAAAACCAAAGGCATTGAAGTCATTGAAGTTACCGCCTCAAGACGCTCTTCGAGTGTGCAATCAGCGCCAGTCAACGTCATGGCACTCGATAGTGATGTTATGAAAGATCAAAATATTTCCTCACCTGAAGATGTGGCTCGTTGGGTACCCGGTTTAACCATTTCAGACCAAGGTGGCCGTGAAGGTGCAACCATTATTGTTCGTGGTTTAAATACTAACTCCTCTGAACGAGAAGGCGACGGTGGCACGGTTGCTACCTATTTAGGCGATATTCCACTAAGAGCCGATTTTAGACTTAAAGATATGGCGCGTGTTGAAGTCCTTATCGGGCCACAAGGTACCTTGTATGGTGGCGGTTCATTAGGTGGCGCAATTCGATACATTCCAAACAAGCCTGAGCTTGATATTACCGAAGGGAGTATTACCGGTGACTTATTTTCATTAAATGAAAGTAGCGGCACAGGTAAAGAAGTCGGTTTCGTTTTTAATAGCCCGATTATCGAAGACGAGTTGGCGCTTAGATTCAATATTAATTACTACGACTCGCCAGGTTATGTCGATTACAACTATTTACTAAAAGAAGTTGGTGTTTCTAACCCAGATCCTGATTGGAACGACGAAAGCGATGTTGCCGCCAATTTAAAACAGAAAAAAGACCTGAATGATGAAACCACCACAACAGCACGTGTTTCACTGCGTTGGAATCCAAATGATTGGTTTGATGGCACCTTAAACTATTTTTATCAAAAACAAGATGTCGGTGGCAATTCAATCGTACACAACAATAGCTTAAGTGCCAATAATGCCTTATCTGGCCACATTAAACCTTATGAATCAGCTTACCGCTTTGAAGAGCCTAATAAAAATGAAGATACCTTACTTAGTTTGGAGCTAGAATTAGATTTAGGTTTTGCGCAGCTAGTTTCTGCCACAGGTAAGTCGACCCACGAAGACGATGGTCTGCGTGATCAAACAGACTTATTGATGGACATCTATACCGGTTATGCCGATTTCCCTGCCTTTGCAACCGATCAAGAATCCAACGATACCTTTACACAAGAATTACGCCTGGTATCTCAATCTGACTCTGATATTAGCTGGATAGTGGGTTACTATTACAACAAGTCAGAAACAGATCGTAACGACAGAGAGTATACTCCTGGTGTCACTGATGCATGGTTTGATGGTGAATATACTAATATTGAACACGATCTAGAGTTTATCGATATGAACTCTTCAACTGAAGAAGAGCAAGCTATCTTTGGTGAAGTTTCTTACCAAGCAACGGAGAAGTGGACACTAACCTTAGGTACACGTATTTTCCAATATGACTTGTCATCTCAAGCAGATAACCACGCACCTTTTTTTGATGGCCCGATCGCAAGTGAAGATGAGTTAGTTTATCAACATACCTCTGCTGACGGTAACGATACCTTATTTAAGTTTAATACCGGTTATCAATTTACCAATGATGTCATGAGTTATTTCACTATTAGTGAAGGCTTTAGACTCGGCGGCGCCAATGCTTTACCGCTTTGTGATGGCTCAACCCAAGTTTGTGCTTTACCGCATGAATTAGCATATACCCCTGATAAAACCACCAATATGGAGCTTGGCTTAAAAAGTTCATGGTTGGGCAATAGATTACATTTTAATGCCGCAATTTTTAATATTGATTGGGATGATGCGCAAGTTTCTTCTACAACACAAAACGGCGCGGTAACGATTACCACCAATGCCGCCAGTGCAAACTCCAAAGGTATTGAACTTTCGACCAGAGCCATGCTTGGCGATAGCGTTACTACGTACATGACTTATTCCTACGCTAAAGCGGAATTAACTGAAGCTGCACCGAATTTATTTGGCGCCATTTCAGCACCAGGCACTGAATTGCAAAATTATTATGATGGCGCAGATGGCGACCGTTTACCGGGTTCTCCTGAGCACCAGTTTTCTCTTGGCTTAGATTACGAAACGGAAGTATTAGGTGGCAAGCTATTAAATATTAGCTACGGCTTAACCGTGCAAAGTGATGTTTATACCAAAGTAGGCTTAAAAGCGGATGGTGAAGTCTTACCAGGTTTTGCCTTAAGCAACCTGTCGGCAAAGTTATCTGACGGCAATTGGGCGGTAACCCTTTACGCCAACAACTTATTCGATAAGCAAGCAAGCACTTCAGTACGTCGTGATAAATCTTGGGCAGGACAAGCAAAGTTCTCTAGTCAGAACAGAGAGTTAGATGACTTACAACGTGCCTATGGTCATTATACCACGCGTCCTCTGACGGTTGGCCTTCGTTATAATTACAACTTCGAATTGTAAGTTAACACTGTATAAAACCTTATCAAATCATTTATAACTATGATTTGATAAGGTTTATCTAATCAACACTCATGAAAGCATATGCCTCCTTTAGCTATTAATAACCTACTCAAACTGGCGCAAGCCGCCTTAACAGCAGACGACTTGCCATCCGCCCATAAATACCTACTCGAGATACTGAAACAAGACAGAGAGCATGCAGAAGCGTTTTTTTTATTAGCCATGATCCCGCTCAGTACCGGCAATATAGATAAAGCGATTGAGCTCATTAATCGAGCATTAAAAATTGCCCCTGAGCAGAGTAAATACTTGGTTTATCTCGCTAAATGTTCAGCCTTAAAAGGTGATGTGAAAAATGCCTTAGTTTTGGCGGATAAGCTTGATGGTGTTACGCTATCATCGGCAATTTTATACGATACCTTAGGGGTGGTTTATAGCCGACTTGGACTACATAAAAAAGCACAGGTAAAATTTACCCAGGCCATTGCGCTAGACGATACGCAAGCGAGCTTTTATTTCAACTTAGCCTCAGCACTAAAATTTTTAGGCGATTTTAATGGCGCCAGAAACGGCTATGAAAAAGCCATCGCGCTTAAGCCAAACTTTTACAAAGCCCATACCGCTTTAACAAGCTTAGGCAATATTACCAAAGAAAATAACCACATTGCGCGTTTAATTCGCTTAAGAGCTACCGTGAACAATAGCGAAGACTTTCTTTATTTGAGCCACGCACTGGCAACAGAGTACGAAGCTCTAAATAACTACACCAGTGCCTTTACCGCCTTAGATGAAGCGAAAAAACGTAGAATAAAAGCAATAAAATACGACTTTGCTCAAGATCAAGAAATGTTTAGCGCCATCCAAGCAACTTTTTCCAACCCTGATATTCAATTTTCCGCGGGTCACCAATCAGATAAAGCCATTTTTGTTGTGGGTATGCCCAGAACAGGCACGACCTTAGTCGAGCGAATTCTCTCCGGTCACAGTAAAGTTAAAAGTGTCGGTGAGCTGCATAATTTTGAACTCATTTTAAAGAGTATTGCCAACCTACCTCAGCAAAAACTCAACCAAAAAGCCATGCTTCTAAAAGCGGCAGAAAGTAACTTGGCGACTGTTGGGCAAAAGTATATTGACTCAGCGCTAGCAATATCAGGCGAATGTGAACGGTTTGTTGATAAATTACCACTGAATATACTCAATGTTGGCTTTATCTTAAAGGCCCTGCCGAACGCTAAAATTGTTTGTTTAGCAAGAAATCCGCTTGATACCGTGATCAGTAATTACCGACAAATATTTTCCCTTAACTATGATTATTGTTATTACTCAAATGAGCTTGCATCAACCGCCAAATTCTACGCGCACTTTATAGAATTGATGAAGTTTTGGCAAAAACAGTTTCCAGACAATTTTATGGTCTGTAACTATGAAAAGTTAGTGAATAATCCTGAGCATGAAGCAAAAAAAATCATGGCATTTTGCCAATTAGATTGGCAGCAACAATGCTTAAACATTCAAGATAATGCATCACCGGTCGCAACAGCCAGTGCCGTGCAAGTCAGAAAGCCTATTTCAAATAAAGCGATTGGTAACTGGCAAAAATATGATTTTTGTCTTGATGAAGTCAAGCAAATACTTTCACTTTAAAACCTAGATTTATTCAATTTTTGAAAGCGTAATTTGCTCAGCAAGCCACGATGAAAACCGACGGCTATAGCGTGCAGGGATAAATAGATGCGGGCTCATCGACACTTAATAGCAAGGGGATTTTTTATCTGCTCATTTTTAATGGTTAAATGAAAAAGTAGAACACTTGATTGATCAAATTGGTATAAGTACTTTTTAGCAATCGGATCATATAGCGGGTTTAACTAACAAGGCTTACCATCGGAATTTTTACGTTAGCCATAAATACCATTTCGACAATGAGAATAGAAAATAGAGAATAGAGAATAGAGAATAGAGAATAATTGAAGCTTGCATCTAGCACCTAACGTAGCAATTACGCATATTTAGATGTAAATCATTGATAAGAAAGGATTGGGTGGCAACCCAATCAGCCACACTCCGGCACATGAGTCGTCTGCTGCGGTTGCTTCCTTCCGGACCTGGCCGAGTTCACAGAGTATCATTGCGAAGGGACCAAAAGGGTCACCATAGCGGCGTTGAAGAATGTCTTTAACGCGGCGCGAATTATCGCTAATCAATTGCTTAGTTGCAAGCGCTAGTTGTTAAAATCAGACTGCTTGGGGATTTTTTGCACAAACCCCAGAAAATATCTGCTTAAACTCGGCTAATTGCTGATTTATCTCACCCGATATAACGACCGCAGTATAAAAACGTATTTCTTTTTTTACAAAATCAAAACTTACCGGTACCACAGGGACATTAGCTTGTTTAGCTATCTGTAAAAAGCCGGTTTTCCATTCACGAGTTTTACTGCGAGTACCTTCTGGTGCTAGTCCAAGGATAAATTTTTCATTTTGCTGAAATGCATCAACAATTTGGCCTACCACGCCATGACTATGGCTGCGCTCAACAGCAATACCACCAATGGCAGTTAACAGTGATTTTACTGGCCAACGAAAGATACTAGCCTTCCCCAGAAAGGACACTTTCAGGTTTAATGAAAACATCGCAGCGATGCCGAGGAAAAAATCCCAATTGGAGGTATGAGGGGCAACGGCTAAAATGAATTTTGACTGCGCTGGCATCGGGCCGATAATTTTCCATCCAGCCAACACTAATGTTTTACTTGCTAAGCGCTGTAACAAACCATAATTGCGCCTTGGGATGCACTCAGGCAGACAAGGCGCGTTTAACTTATCAGGCAATATTAACGTGCTCTTGCCAGTTTTTCGTTAATTTCTAACAACACCGACTTGATCACTAATAAGTTTTCTTTTCCTAATCTTAACAATAGTTTTTCGGCATCATCTAAAGACTCTAACTCCTGATCTTTATATTTGTACATTACACTCGGACGCTCGAGTTCTGGTTGCGCTTTAGGAATTTCCATATCCAAAACCTTAGTAATCGCGCTGTGTAATACTTGAGTAAAGTCGCCATCAGGGTAACCTAGCTCAGCATAAGCTTGATCGATTAATGGCTTCAATTCGAGGTACCATTGAATCAGCATTTCGCTATCCATCGAACGTAGCAAGTCAACATAAAGACTAAAGCGTCGAGCACTACTTTCATCCCATTGCCACTTTACGCCGTTATCTGTTTGTGCTGCTAACGCGGTAAACTTTACTTTAGGGGTAATTAACGGCGTGTGGTCATAAGCTAAGGTGCCTTGACTGAAGTTGTCGGTAAAGACCACAAAGCGACGAATGACATCTTCGGTGACCATCAATTTTAGTAACTCTTTACGCCAAGTTAAATTTGGGAGTTTGGTCGTAAACCAACTATCACTTTCATCTAATGTCGGTAGGGTAATTTCAGGCTCAATTATCATACTCTCGTCATCAACTGGCTCGATGATCATTTCAGGCTCAACTAACTTAGGTGTGAGCTCAGGCTCTGGAACAGCAACCGGTGTAGAAACCTCAGTAATAGCCTTGTGCTCATCTTTCGCAATGACGTAGTAATAAACAACAAAGGCAATGATAACCGCAATAATTATTGCAATAACTGCTCGAGGTGTTTGTTTGTGTTCAGCGTTTTGAATTGACATAATAACCTTTATTTTCTTGTAAGTAATGACATGAAAAGTAAAAAATATTTACACTCTAATCTTAAACTAAAAATTACCTTAATGCTGTGCATCTGCCTGATTTTCCGGTAATGCCGCAATAAATGCTGGCTGTTGGTTACAGTTTTCCACCACCCGGCGAATATTTGGAAACTCGGTCATATCAAGCTTAAATCGATTAGCATTATATACTTGCGGCACTAAGCAGATATCAGCCATGGTGATCTTATCGCCAAAACAAAACTGGCCCGAGCTGGCTTTTAATTGCTGCTCTACCGCGCTAAAACCCACCGTCATCCAATGATGACTCCAGGCTAGCTTATCACTCTCTTGCAAGGAGAGTTCATTGGCAAGATACTGTTGCACGCGTAAATTATTAACCGGATGAATTTCACAGGCAACATCTAATGCTAGTGCCTTGACTTGCGCTTTAGCGACAATATCTTCAGGGTAAATAGCCGTCGTCGGATATTTTTCATCTAGATAGTCAATTATCGCCAGCGATTGATGCAAAACAATATTGTCATCAACTAAGGTTGGCACCAAGTGCGTCGGGTTTAATTTAGTATAATCGGCTTTATGCTGTTCTCCACCTTCTTTGACTAAATGCACAGCAATTGATTCAAACGCCAAGCCTTTTAAGTGCATGGCAATTCTAACTCTATAAGCAGCAGATGAACGCCAATAACCATATAATTTCATTTTAAATACTCAAGTAACTTAGATACCAAGGCCAATATACTGTGGCCTACTCAGCGTTAAATTTTTACGGTATTTTTATTAATATCGTAATCACGTAACTTATTGGCAATAGCCGTATGGCTAAGCCCTAGTTTTTTCGCCAATTGCCGTGTGCTTGGATAAGCGGGGTAGAGTTTGCGCAGTAAATCTGCTTCAAAGTTTTTCACCGCTGCATCCAAAGTGCCTTCAAAGTCTTGCTCTAAGTAACCATGCTCACGTGTATAGGCAGGTAGTTGTAAATGAGAGGTCGTAATTATATTGCTTTCAATTAACGACACCGCTCGGATCAGTACATTTTCTAGCTGCCTGACATTGCCTGGCCAAGGGTAATGCTCAATAAATTCAAGACACTCTTTATCAAAAGATATATGGGTTTTGCCTATACGTTGACCAAATTTAGCGACAAAAAGTTCCGCTAACGGCACAATGTCAGCACGACGCTCGCGTAATGATGGAATCTTAAGCCCCAAAACATTTAAGCGATAATATAAGTCTTCCCTAAACTCACCAAGTGACACCATGTTAAGTAAATCACGGTTTGTCGAGCCGATAATACGAACATTGACTTTAATTTCTTTTTCGTCGTCGATACGTCTAAACGTGCCATCTTGAATAACACGTAAAACTTTGCTTTGTAATTTCGCTGACATTTCGCCAACTTCGTCGAAAAATATGGTGCCGCCATCAGCCGATTCGAATATTCCACGCTTGCTATTTGCTTGACCTGCCGCACCAGAGCCGAATAGTTCTGTTTCAGCGGCATCATCAGGTAATGCTGCACAGCTTAAGGTCATAAAGGGTTTATCTGCGCGATCGCTGGCGACATGACAAGCGCGAGCCAATAATTCCTTACCTGTACCCGTTTCCCCGACAATCAACATAGAAGAGTCGAGTAAAGCCATACGTTTTGCTTCGCGTATCAATTTACGCATTGCACTACTATTAGCTTGAATACCAGTAAAGTTATTTTCACTGGCTTTTTTAAAGGCGCTAATTTGCTGACCTAATCTCGCTTCTGATTTTAATATTAATACCGCGCCAGCAAGCACTTGAGCTTCATCACCTTCATCAATATGAATGGGAATGATATCAGCGACAAAGTCATCTTCTTGGAATTTGACTCGGTGGGTTTGCGCTAAAACTTCGTCACAATCTAACCAACGGGTAAAATTGAACCCTTTTAGCCAATGTCCAACATGCGCCCCGATTATATGCTCAAGCGAGTCACACATGATCTGAGTGGCAACATTATTAACCATCCGGATTTGCCCTTTAACATCAATGGAGATAAAAGGATCTGGAAAGGTTTTCACTAAAGTTTCAAATTCATGCCGTTCTCGCTCAGATGGCATATAAGGTGTTGTTTTAACGTCTATAACACCATCAATCAATCTTAATAGCGGCATAAAATTTTGCAGTTCTGAAAACGCTAAATCAGGGATATTAATAAAAATTTTCCCTGGTTGTTTTAACTCGATACCACGCAGGTCAATCCCACGCTCAACAAATATTGCCAATACACTTTGCGCGATACCCACTCGGTCCTGGCAACCAATCTCTAAACGCATTTTATAACCTCAAGCAAACAACAGAATTCAATAACACCATTGTAAACTATTTTTTACAACAAAAAAAAGCCCCCATTAACAGGAGGCTTGTTATTATTGTTGTAAGCAAACGTTACAGCAGCTGATCAGTCTTGGCGGCACAAATAAAGTCATTCTTATGTAGGCCTTTAATAGCGTGAGTCCACCAGGTAACCTTTACTTTGCCCCACTCTAATAAAATCGCCGGATGATGAAACTCTTGCTCAGCTAATTCAGAGACTTTATTTGCAAAAGCCCAAGCTAATTTATAATTTTTAAATTTATACACCCGTTCAAGCATCATGATGCCATTGTTCACCTCAGGGACCCAATCAGGTATTTGGGCTAATAAGCTTGCTAATTCTTCATCGCTAACTTTTGGCGCATCAACCTGACATGCTTCACATTGTTGCTTTGATAATTCACCACTCATAAGATTTCCTTTAACTTGCTTTTGATGTTGATGTTGATTTTAATTCAAATTTCGCTGGGTGCAGACCCATTTCTTTTGCTTGCTCTACCAATGCCATAATATCTGCAACTTCTAATTTTCGAATCTCGTCGAGATCGCTAACTTTCGTTAACATAAAATAAATCGGTTGCAGAATATCAATACGATATTGTGTTCTTAAGACATCTAATACCTCAAGTGGCTTTCGCTCAGCATTTTTATCATGTAAGGCATACTCTGTTTCACTTGGCGAAGACAAAATACCACCACCGTAAACCCGCAAGCCTTTAGGGGTGTCGAGTAAGCCAAACTCAATGGTAAACCAGTATAGCCGTGCGAGAAATACTCGATCTTCTTTCGAGGCATTTAAGCCCATCATGCCATAAGCTTGGGTAAAGTCTGCAAACGATGGATTGGTCAGTAGCGGACAATGACCATAAATTTCATGAAAAATATCAGGCTCTTGCAAATAGTCAAACTCTTCGCGCGAGCGAATAAAGGTCGCAACAGGAAATTTGCGTTCTGACAGTAAACGGAAGAATTCACCAAAACCTATCAGCGCGGGAACGGGCTCGCAACTCCAGCCTGTTGTCCCTCTAAGCACGGCACTGACTTCTTCAAGTTGAGGAATTCGATGCTGTGGAAGCTTTAACTTCTCTAAACCGGCAATAAACTCATCACAAGCGCTATCTTTAACTGTCGATAATTGACGTGTGATTAATTCTTGCCAAATTTGGTTCTCTGCCGGTGACCAGGCAATATTGCCATGATCATCAGCAATTTTTGAAACGTATTTAGTCGCCTTCGTCATTATTTTAACCTTACTTTTCAAATACCATTTTATGGTTAATTTTATGTTGGTATTTTTTAAACAACTTTAGTTAGTTCAATAGTAAGGCAACAGCAGTAGAAAAAGCACGACTTTCAAAACGGCTATTTTTCAAGCAGAACAAAGGAGTGTAAATTTTGTGTTACACAAAAATGTACAACTGAAAAATTAACAATATATTTCATGTTCTTAACAGCTATTTTTTGATGAGTGACTGTACTTTACTGACGATCTGTTGACGGATATGACCCAGTTTAGGCGCATCATCAGTAAAAGGAATGGGTCGGCATAAATGCATGGCTTTTAGCCCTAATCGTGCGGTTAACATACCGGCACCTAAGCCCTGTGCCATGCGCGCTGATAGTTTGCCTAACAACTCAACACCTAATAAATCGGCGCCTAAGTCTGCCACTAATTCACTAGCGCCGGCATAGGCCATATTAATAATCACTTGTTTAATTAATTTCACTCGGCTCCAATAACTGAGCTTTAGGCCATACAGTGCTGCTATTTTATTAATCAAACGTAAATTGCGCCACAGCATGAGTAACATATCAATAATTGCTATTGGGCTGAGTGCGACTAAGACTACAGACTCAGAAGAAAACTTAGCAATTTCTTTCAGTGCTTTTTGATCAACCTGAGATAGCACATTGCGCGAATATAACTGCAATATTTCAGCATCGTTGTACTCTTCAAGGGGAAGCTTTTGCCATGCGCTATGATCAAATCCGGCTAAGTCGCACGGTAAACGTTTAGAAATTTTATCGCACAAACTCGCAGCATCACTATTCCCCTCTTCATTGATAATATTTAGTGCTTGTTGCTTCAGGTTCTGTTGGACTTTAAATTGCCTAAGCCCTGATATCTCGCGCCAAAGACTACGACCACAAATTATGGCTAACCCAGCCAGTAATATTGCATATAGACTGGCGATTATTGGTGACTGGCTAAAGCCATTAATAAAAAATCGTACCGCTTCAACCGTTACTAAGGTAAGAAAAACTATCCCTAAAGTGCGCCAAAGCCAGCTTGGATTTTTGCTTTCTAGCGTAATATTATCGTCAACTTGCTCTGGTTGTTCATCACTGATCCAATCCTGTTCATCAACAATGATCTGTGGCGTATTTTCTTTGCTTGACTCTTCAGTAATATCTACTGCATCAAATAATATTTGTTGTTGATATTTTTCTTTATTTTCAATCATTTTAATTTATCTCCAAGCAAAAACTGTAACATTTGATCCATGCGTAGATGCGGTAAGCATTCGTCAATATTAGCCGACTCCATGGGCGAAAATGCGATATAATTAAATGCTTGCTGTTGCCAATATTCAAACGTTGGAATATTGGCCGGAACTGTGCCTGGAAACAAAGTGATCATTTGCTCATTACTTAGCTGCCGTCCCTTAATAACAGGAATACTGCGACCTTGATATTGACTTTTACCTACCCTTGTTGCTTTAACCGAGGCAATAGCGATTGTTTTCATTTTAATGGCATCAAAACTTAATTGTTGTTTGGTTTGAAAAACCAACTTATTTAACAACGAAACTAAATTATTATGCTGCTCTGGTGTGACATGGTCGGCCTTAGTTGCGGCAAACAATAGCCGATCTATTTTTGGCGAAAATAGTCGTGACAACAAGCTAGATTGGCCATATTGAAAACTTTCCATGATCATTGCCATGGCATTTTGTAAATCTGCGAAGCTTTCTGGGCCGTTATTTAATGGTGTTAAACAATCTGCTAAGACGATTTGTCGATCGAAATTGATAAAGTGTTCTTTATAGAAGCGACGCACAACTCGTTCTTTATATTCAATAAATCGTGCCCGTAACATACCGATAAAACAATCATCTTTGGCATTTTGATAGTCGTTACTGTCAATGTCATCAAAACCGCTATAAGGAAAAAACTGCAATATCGGCGCATCTTCTAGCTCACCCGGCAAAATAAAGCGCCCCGGTTGAATAACCGACAAGCCCAATTGATGACGAAAAAGTAACAGTAACTGAGTATATTCTTGTGATAACTGCGCTAAAACATTCTCATCAACACTAGCAAAGGGGTCAAGTTCAGCTAATTTATTGAGAAAACCTAATGTATGTTCACTTCGTGGTGCCTGTTTAAGCAGTGCAGTGGTCTGTTTTGACCACTGTTCAAAGGTCAGTGATAACATAGGCAGATCAAGCAACCACTCGCCAGGGTAATCGGTTATATCAATGTAGAGGGTTGCAGACTCAGTAGCATATTTTAGCAATGAATCTTTCGGTTGATAACGTACCGCTAAGCGTAACTCGCTGATACCATTGGTCGGTTTTGGCCATTGTGGCGGAGATTGGCACAAGGCAGAGAGCGCACCATCATATTCAAACCTGGCAATATGCAGATGCTTTTGCGGGACACGTTTCGCGGCAATATAACGACCTTGGTGAACTACGTTAAAAAAACTTAACTGTGAATTACTGCCTTCATTAAGTAGTTGATTCACCAAGGAAGTAATAAAAGCGGTTTTGCCACTACGACTAAGCCCTGTCACCGCTAAAGTGACATGCTGGTCAATAGAGCGATTAACTATGTCGCTGGCTTTTTGTTTGAACTTGTCTAACTGAGCTTTACTAATAAGTGCCATACTTGGGTGCTATCTTTTTAGATTTTCCATATCTTGAAGGTCACTATTGCCGACTTTACTAGTTAGCGAATAGACAAGTACCGCTGACTAATGACCCTAACGAAACGAACATTGAACTTGATACTAGCGGTTTTTAGGTTTTGGTAACAGGACTTTATCTGCTTTTAGCATTAACGAGATGACGATCAAAAAAGCGGCTAGGCCGCTTTGTTTTATAGTTTGTTAATTTCGCGTGTAACGGTAAACTCTGGCGATGTCACGTAGCGTTCAATCACTTGCAGCTCTCGCTCCAGTGTTTGAAATTTACGCCTAATATCATGAAATGCTTGTTTCGGCGGCTCACCGGCTTGCCACACTCGCGATTTAACTTTAATCGACTCATTGGTAATATCGTCATCAAGTTCATCTTGCCCGTACGCTTGTTGCTTACTCTGTTGTTGAGCGCTATAGCTACTGGTATGACCCGGTTTACCACTGCGATTAGCATTCGCTGCGTTACTTGGCTTTTTATCTAAGATAAACCATGCGGCGATATAGATAACAATAAACCAGCCCATGCCTAACAACACTCCAGAGACGACTAAAATACGGATTAACCAAGTTTCCCAGCCAAAGTAATCTGCGATACCTGCACAGACACCAGCTAATTTTCCTTGGCTAGTATTTCGATATAACTCACCTCGGCATTTGCTGGTCATGATTTATTTCTCCACTCCGGCGTCTCTGCATCCAAAATAGCTTCTAAGGTTTTAATTCTATCAGCCATTTTGTCAGCTAATGCTGATAGTTCAGACAGTTGAATATATTCTTCCTCACTAAAGCCCTGACTAATTTGGCGCTTACTACGATAATGTAATATCAACCAAATAGGGGCGACAACGACCATGAATATAATAACGGGTGCCATTATAATCTCTTCCACAATACTTCTCCTTTAATTGCATCTAACTATGATATACGCTGTTTTCGTCTGATTATTTACTTTGCGTATCTGATTTCATTTTAGCCTTTAATTGCGCTAATTCATCATCAATTTTCTCATCAGTGGCCAACTCGGAAATCTCATCAGCTAACGACTTACTGCCCATATCATAAGACTCAACTTGTGCTTCTATATCATCAATTTTACGCTCATAGCGATCAAAGCGACTTAAAGCATCATTCACCCGTTCACTGTCAATATTCTTTTTCACTTTTAAACGAGAGTTTGCCGTTTTCTCACGCATTATAATCGCTTTTTGACGTGACTTAGCATCCGCTAATTTATCTTGTAGCTGTGATATTTCACTTTGAAGTTTAGCGATATGACCATCAACGTGCTCTAATTCAGCACGTAACGCCTGCGAACTTTCAAAACATTTTTTCTTTTCCATCAAGGCAGCACGCGCTAAGTCTTCACGGCCTTTACTTAAAGCGAGCTCAGCTTTTTCTTGCCATAGCGCTGCGTCTGTTTCAAAGCGATTGGCTTGGCGCGCTAACTCTTTTTTATCTGCTAACGTTTTTGCTGATGACGAACGCACTTCTACTAACGTGTCTTCCATTTCTTGTATGATCAAGCGCACCATTTTTGCAGGATCTTCTGCTTTGTCTAATAAGTTGTTAATATTAGAATTTATGATATCTGTGAACCTTGAAAAAACACCCATAATTACTTCCTCATGCAAAAAATTGCTTTAATTGTCTAAGCTTTTACTATTCATGTTTTACGCCAAGTTTTTATAGTATGATAATCATTTGAATAATAAGGCTTTATTAATATTTAAAAAAAGGCTTCTATCTCAAGTGTTAATAAAATACACTATTTGTTAGTGAAAAAAACCAATAATTAGGTCAGTAAATGACACGCTTCAAACAACAAGATAACCTCATTGGTCAATCAAATAATTTTTTAGAGGTCTTAGAACAAATCTCTCAAATTGCGCCGTTAAGTAAACCTGTGCTTATTATAGGCGAACGCGGTACCGGTAAAGAACTTGTTGCGGCTCGATTGCATTATTTATCAAAACGCTGGGATCAAAATTACCTTAAACTTAATTGTGCAGCCTTAAATGAAAATTTATTAGAAAGTGAATTGTTTGGCTACGACAGCGGTGCCTTTACCGGCGCTAGTAAACGCCATGAAGGCCGCTTTGAACGCGCCGATAATGGCACATTGTTTTTAGATGAAATTGCCAATACTTCAGGTTTAATTCAAGAAAAATTATTGCGTGTGGTTGAATATGGCGAATTTGAACGGGTCGGCGGCTCTCGAACCATTAAAACCAATGCACGATTAGTCGCTGCAACGAACGAGGATTTGCCGTCAATGGCAGCGGCTGGCGAATTTCGTGCTGATTTACTCGATAGGCTGGCCTTTGATGTCATCACCCTCCCCCCGCTACGTGAACGTTTAGACGATATACTCGTATTAGCAGAGCATTTTGCCATTAATATGGCACGAGAGCTTGAGTTTGAACTTTTCAGCGGCTTTACCGAAAAAGCAAAACGCGCGCTGCTTGAATATCATTGGCCAGGTAATATACGGGAATTAAAAAATGTCGTTGAACGTAGTGTTTATCGCTGCAATAACCCACATTTACCGGTACATGAGCTGGTTATAGACCCCTTTGAATCTCCTTATCGCCCCTCTCAACGCATTAAAACCCAAGATCGTATTATTACTAACGCTGAGGTAGAGCCTAAAGAAGATAGCAAGGATGCTGAGATAACGTTGTCACAACAGCTTCAACCAACGAGCAAAGTTTGGCAATTTCCCTTGTCATTAAAAACCATATCGCAAAACTACGAAGTAGATTTGCTCAAGTCGGCCTTGGCAAGTTGCCAATATAATCAAAAGAAAACCGCTGACGCCCTAGAATTAACCTATCATCAATTAAGAGGCTACTTGAAGAAATACAATTTACTCGATTCAAGTAGTGCAGACGAAGAATAAGTGCTTACTATGGCTCACTTTACACTGACACCCCCTTACTACTTGGCACTATTACTTTTAGTGTTAACTGGCTGTGATTCCAACGAAGCACTTTATTTAAGTAAACAAAGTATTATCTACTGTAGTGAAGGGGCGCCTGAAAGTTTCAATCCGCAAACAGTCACCTCGGGGACGACAATTGATGCGACAGCTAATCAGTTATATAACCGTTTAATTGAATTTGACCCAGCAGATAACTCTATTATTCCAGGTATCGCCAAGTCATGGCATGTAACTCGCGACAGAAAAATGGTCACTTTCTATCTCCACAAAGACATCCAGTTTCATCAAACTAGCTATTTTACCCCGACACGTTTACTCAATGCCGATGATATAGTTTTTAGTTTCAATCGTATGTTAGATGAAAGTCATCAATATCATGCAGTATCTGGCGCTAAGTATCCCTTTTTCCAAAATGCCCAATTTGCCGAGCTCATTGAAAGTATAGAAAAAATCAATGATCACACCGTACGCTTTCGCCTGTCACATTCTGACAGTTCATTTTTGGCCAATATGGGCAGTAATTCGGCGGTTATCCTGTCAAAAGAATACGCTGATCAACTAGTGGCACGTGACGCCATGGCAGACATAGATATGCTACCGATAGGCACTGGGCCGTTTAAATTTAAACAATATAGCTCTGGTGCCTTTATTCGTTATGAGCCTCATACTGATTACTGGCGCGGTAAACCGCAACTTAAACAACTGGTGTTTGACATCTCGCCCCGTGATACCAGTCGCTTAATCAAGTTATTAGCCGGTGAATGTGACATCATTGCTTATCCGATTGCCCATGAAAAAATCAAACAACACCCGAACCTCATATTAGAGTCGGTGACCTCATTCAATGTCGGCTATTTTGGCTTTAATACCAGTAAGCCCCCCTTTAATGACCCCTTAGTGCGAAAAGCACTGTCTTACGCCATCAATAAACAAGCGATACTCGAAACCGTTTATACCGGACAAGCTGAAATTGCTAATGGCCTGATCCCAAATTCTTCCTGGGCCTATGATAGCTCAATAACTAGCCAAGAATACTCAATTGCTAAAGCCCAAAAATTATTAACCGAAGCAGGATATAGTGAAGGCTTTACCATGGATTTATGGGCAATGCCCGTGCAGCGAGCCTATAACCCAAATGCCATTACTATGGCTAAGCTTATTCAGGCAGACTTACAAAAAGTAGGCATCAAAGTTGAGATTGTTTCTGATTATGAGTGGTCAACCTTTTTGCGCAAGGTCTCTGAAGGTGAGCACCAAAGCGTGCTACTAGGTTGGTCTGCCGACCACCCAGACCCAGACAATTTCTTTTCAACATTACTCAGTTGTGGGGCAATAGCGACCGGTAGTAACAGAACCTTTTGGTGTAATGCTAAATTTGATCAGCTAATCCAAAGCGCTTTGCAAACCGATAATATTAATATCAGAAAAGCATATTACTTAAAGGCGTTAAAATTGATTAATGACGAAGTACCATTGATTCCTATTGCCCACTCAAAGAGATATCAAGCACGAGCCAAGAATATAAATGGTAAACTATTACGCTCAATTGGCGGTATTGATTTTAATGGGGTAACAAAAAACTAATATGCTGATTTTTACTCTGCGCCGATTAAGTTTATTCTTTTTTACTATGTTGTTATTAACAATATTATCTTTTAGTTTGAGCTTTTTATTTCCTGGTGAGCAATTAATTAACCTAACAGGTCAACTTTACGCCTCACCTGAATACTTGGAGGCTTTAGCGCATGAATACCACCAGCAAGAAGGCATCCTAAGTCAATATTTTAGTTATTTAACGCACTTATTTCATGGGGACATGGGTTATTCAATGACTAGCCAATTACCCATTACCAGTGAAATTTTTAACCGTTTACCTGCGACTATCGAATTGACTTGTGTCGCACTATTAGTGGCGATGTTCTTTGGTATCCCAGTCGGATTCGTTGCCGCAATTTACCACCGTAAAGTACCTGATAACTTTATCTTAGCCATTGCCATGATTGGCTATTCGATCCCGGTTTTTTGGCTAGGTATGCTAGCTATCTTAGTTTTTTCGATCCAACTTGGCTGGCTGCCATCGGCCGGCCAGATAAGCCTTTTATTTGAAATTAAACATGTTACGGGTTTGCAATTAGTTGATATTTTACTGAGCGATAGTGAATACAAGTGGCAAGCTTTTCAAGATGCTAGCCGCCACCTGATATTACCGGTAATTGTGGTCGCGTTAGCACCCGCGACTATCTTTATGCGCCTAGCTCGTTCAGCCATGCTTGAAGTATTAGACACTCATTATATTAAGGCCGCAAAAGCTAAAGGCTTAACTTTTAGCCAAATAATTTATCGCCATGGCATGCGTAATGCGGTGATTAAGGTTATTCGAGATGTCGGTTTGCAATTTGCCAACCTAGTGACCATTGCCATGGTGACTGAAGTGATCTTTAGTTGGCCGGGCATCGGACGTTGGTTAATCGAGAGCATTTATCAGCGCGATTATACCGCCATACAAGGAGGTCTGATTGTGCTATCAACTTTTATCTTCATTGTTCATATTATTATTGACTTTGTTTATGCAGCGCTTAACCCTTTAGCTCGGGAGCCTCATCATGGCACGTGATAAAGTATATCAAGAAGAAGATTTTCCAACACCACTGATGCAATTGTGGCATAGCTTCAAACAACCCCCAGTTGTGATGATTGGCTTTTGCTGTTTCATATTTTTAATTGTACTGGCATTGTTGGCCAATATTATTACGCCTTATTCACCAGTAGAAAACCATTTAGAGTATGTATTATTACCGCCTGCATGGAGTAACGATGGTAATGTCAGCTTTTTGCTGGGTACAGACAACCTAGGTAGAGATATGTTATCGCGCTTAATGCAAGGTACCTCTTTGACCTTCGGTTTGAGTATTATTGTGGTTATGGCCTCGTTAGCGATTGGCGTTATTATTGGTTCATTATCTGCCTTAACCACTGGCATTAAGTCCAGCGTACTTAATCATTTTCTCGATGTTATTTTATCAATACCTTCCTTACTTTTAGCTATCATCATTGTTGCCATATTAGGTCCAGGACTAGAAAATACCTTGTGGGCTATTATTATGGTGTTAATACCGCAATTTGTGCATATTACCCGCAATGCCGTTAAAGAAGAGTTTGCCAAAGATTATGTCTTGGCGTCACGTCTCGATGGCGCTAGCTCAATAAGAATATTACGTTACTCCGTTTTCCCTAATATCATCGAAAAACTCATTAGCCAAGCCACATTGGCCCAATCAGCGGCGATTCTCGATATTGCCGCACTTGGCTTTTTGGGACTAGGTGCGCCGCTGCCTATGCCAGAATGGGGCGCGATGTTAGCCAATGGCATTGACATGTTCTATATTGCGCCTTGGACCGTTTACCTACCCGGTTTAGCGATTTTATTTTCAGTTATTGCCACCAACCTAGTCGGTGAAGGCATGCGCCATGCGTTAAAAGCACGCAAGGAAAACTAATGAACTTAATTGATATTCGAAACCTTTCCATTGAATTGCAGACCCCAACAAAGTCGATTCTTGCCGTTGACCACGTAAACCTAACCATGAAAGAAGGTGAGGTACGCGGTTTAGTGGGTGAATCTGGCTCTGGAAAATCACTGTTAGCGCAAGCGATTATCGGTGTACTGGATGAAAAGTGGGTAGTGCACGTTGACCGCTTTCACTGGCGCGGCCAGGATTTGATGCGGCTATCAGCTGATGAAAGAAAAGCCATTATCTCTAAAGACGTGGCGATGATTTTCCAAGAGCCGATGGCATGTTTAGATCCCACTGCAACCATAGGCGAACAACTAGAAGAAGCGGTAGACACTGAGCAATTAACCGGCTTTTTTTGGCAAAAACGCCAACAGCGAAAGTTGGCGGCAATGAACTTATTACATAAAGTTGGCATCAAGCAGCATCAAGCCTGTGTAAAAAGCTTTCCGCACCAATTAACCGATGCGCTATGTCAACGCGTCATGATTGCTATGGCCTTAGCCCGTCGTCCGATACTGCTGATTGCCGATGAACCAACCGCGGCAATGGAAAGCACTAATCAGGGGCAAATATTTCGTCTGTTAGCGAGCTTAAACCAACTGAAAAACATGTCAATATTATTGATCAGTCATGACTTAGAGAATGTTACCCATTGGACCAATACCATCACAGTAATGTATAGCGGCCAATTTGTTGAGGCGGGTACCACCGAACAAATATTTAACCAACCTTATCATCCCTACACCCGCGCATTGGTCGACAGTAGCCCAAAAGCCAGTAGAATGATCCCCAATAAGTCGCGCTTGATGACCTTACCGGGCAGTATCCCAATTTTGCAACATTTACCGATCGGCTGTCGCTTAGGCCCTAGATGCCCTCGGGCACAGCAAAAGTGCGTGCATGCGCCCAAAGTGACAAATTTTCATGATCATCAGGTCAGTTGCCACTTCCCTTTGAAGGATAGCTACTCGTGAGTGATGTGTTATTAAAAGTTATTAACTTAAGTAAAAGCTATCAAGACAAGAACTACTGGTTTAATCGCAAAAGCATTATCGCATTGGAGCCATTATCATTTAATATTATGGCCCATAAAACCTTAGCTATTGTCGGTGAAACTGGCTCTGGAAAGTCTACCCTAGCCAAGTTATTAGTTGGCGCTGAGTTACCGACAACTGGTCATATTCGCTTAAACGGCCAAACCCTAGCCCCTGGAAATTTTAAGCAACGTTGCCAGCATGTGCGGATGATATTTCAAGACTCAGGCACCACCTTAAACCCCAGCCTCACCATTGAACAATTATTAGATGAACCACTGCAACTCAATACCAAGTTAGATGAGACTGAGCGCCATCAACTGATCCGAGAAACGTTGCAAAAAGTGGGCTTATTGGCGGATCACATGAGTTTTTACCCCCATATGTTTTCTGGTGGTCAAAAACAGCGTATTTCATTGGCACGGGCAATTATCTTACAGCCGCAAGTGATTATTCTTGATGAAGCGTTAGCATCTCTTGATCCATCGTTACGCTCTCAGATGATAAACCTGCTGCTCGACTTGCAACAGCAAATGGGTTTGGCATTTATATTGATTTCTCATAACCTAGGCATTGTCAGACACTTCAGTGATGAGATGATGGTGTTATGTAAAGGCAAAGTCTTAGAATATGGTAAAACTACAGATATTTTACAAAAGCCAAAACACAAGTACACGAAAAAGCTAATCATGAGCCAGCGCTTTCAATTGCTCAATCATTAATTTATCTAACGTAAATGCAGCCTATATAAAGCAAAAAACCAGCCTATTGGCTGGTTTTTTGGATGTTAAGCATAGTGCCTAATATTGTGATGTTGGAGCTTGTACTTTTCGACGCACAATCTCGGCATCGTCTTTTAACGACTCGACATAACTTAAATAAGCCGTTTGTGCCAATTGCTGGGTTAATTGTTGCGATAACTGCGGTACATCTTTGACTTCACCAACTTTAACCGCTTGCACTTCAAGTAAAGCTAAGTTGCCATTACTTAAATTAACTGTCGTTGCCGATAGTGCACTTTCACTAGGACGGGGTAACTTAAAGGCTTCGCGCGCTAAACTTGCATCTAAACCACTGCCTGCTCGTGCTACCCCAGCTTTAGTTTCCATGCTAGCACCAAGTTTTGCTAATTGCTCAGTGATATCAGCACCTGACTTGAATGCTACCAGTAACTCATTGGCAACTTCTTGTGCCTTTTCAGACGCTTTTTCCGCGATCAACATTTCTTTAATACTGGCACTGACTTCAACCAAGGGTTTAACACTGGCACCTTGATATTGATTTAAACGCATAACAATGGCTAAATTATCACTGACTTCAATAATATCTGAGTTTAGTTGCTCATTAATGACAATATCAGAAAAAGCGGCATCAACCACACCATTAACATCAAATGGCGCAGCGTTCACACCACGCGTTAACCAATCAGAGGTTTTAATCGTAGCATTAATCGCTTCGGCCGCATCATCTAAACTGTCAGGAAACTCAAAGCTTAATCGTGCCACTTCTTGCTGTAGTTCAAAGAACTTATCTTGTGCTTTTTCACTTTTAGCCTTGGCAACTAACGCCTCGCGTACTTCAGCCAGACTTTGTACTTTTTCTGCTTTATAGTCAGTCAATTTAATAATGTGAAAACCAAAATCAGTTTTAACCACATCACTAACACTACCAATACCCTTCAAGGCAAATGCGGCTTCATCAAACGCAGCATCCATAACACCGGCATCGATCCAATCAAGATCACCACCGCTTTCACCGCTAAAAGTATCGGCTGAATTTTCTTTTGCCAATGTCGCAAAGTCTTCACCAGCTTTAATTTTTGCCAGTATTGCTTCAGCTTTAGCTTGAGCTTGGCTTTCGTCATCACCAAATTCAATGAGAATATGAGCAACGCGACGTTGTTCTTCTTCGCGGTATTGACTAATATTTTGCTGATAATAAGCTGCTACATCGGCATCAGTTAATGTGATGGTCTGCGCTATATCATTAACATCAAGGGTAATAAAGTTTACCTTTACCTGTTCTTGGTTTTCAAAACGAGATTGGTTAGCAAGGTAGTAATCGTTGATCTCATCATCACTTAGCTCTATATCTGCTTTAAATTGCTCAGTATCAATTATTGCAAAACGAATATCGCGCTGTTGATTTTGTAAAGCGATAAGAATATCTTCTTGGTACGGCAAACTAAACTCACTAGCGACCAAGGCTTGTGTTAATTGACGACGGGTCATTTCAGTGCGTAAGTAATCACGAAAATCAGATGCTTGATAAAAACCAGCTTGGTTAATCATGGCTAAATAACGATTATTGTCAAAAACACCGTCAATTTGAAATTCAGGCATATTACGAATGGTACTTTTAATGCGCTCATCAGCAACACGAATAGCCAAGGCTGCTGAATTTTGATCAACCAATTTTTGATTAATTAAATTATCAACGACACCATTACGAAAGTTACTCATGTAACTTGGATCGGCTGACAGAGTTTCAAACATTTCACCAAATTGCTGCGCCATGCGATTACGTTGTGCTTGATAAGCTTTATTAAACTCATCTTGTGATATTTTTTCTCCATTAACATCAGCGACTGAGTTATCAACTGAGTTATTGTAGCTACCAATGCCAGCAACAGCGAAGGTTAAAATAATAAAACCAAGAATAATCTTAGCGGTTAATCCTTGAGAGCTTTCTCGAATATTTTCTAACATCTTTATCTCTTTTACACGAGGCTATTGTACTTTCGGCGCGATTTTACTTGTGGTATTAATTTACCACTATCATACGCTTTAATTAATCAGTAGCTGCTTAATTAAAAAAGTGTGGATTACCTTAATAGCAAACTAGCAGGCTATTTTACTCACTTTTTTGCGTTAAAATCGCAATATGAACGGGCATGTTAGCCCAATAATAATCAAAATGAAACTCTTTTACTCGGGCGATGATAGAACGGTTAAATAACCATCAAGCAATCAGTAAATCTTGTGCACGTGCTAGGGGAGAATGGTGATAAAAAAAAGAGTAAGGGGGTCAAATCCGTTTACTCTTTTTTGTTGTAATATGTGACTTAGTTGCGTTACTTTTTATTGAGAATATCGTCTAAGCTCTCTTGCTCTCCTGTGGATAAACTCAGCTCATTTTCCTTGGCTTTACCACGCTTTCGTAAAACAAAAATAACACTACCCAGAAAACCTAACAGAATCACCAAAGGACCAAACCAAAGCACATAAGTTTGCTTTTTCAGCGGTGGACGATATAGCACAAAGTCACCGTAGCGATAAACCATAAAATCAATAATTTCCTGATCGCTCTTACCTTCTTGCAATAAGTTATAAAGATTTTTTCTTAAATCTACGGCAATTTTTGAGTTCGAGTCGGCAAGGTTTTGATTTTGACACTTAGGGCAACGCAACTCTTTTGATAACACTTGAAAGCGCAATTTAGTGGCTTCGTCTTTAAATTCAAAAGTATCAACCGGGCTTGCATTAGCGTTACTAAGCCAAAAAGTGATCAATAACAGTGTACTGACAAGCAAACGAATCAGCTGCTGTAGCTTTGTGGTATTAAAATCTATTGCAGCATAGCTCATTAAGAAGCTCCTTGCGCTATTTCCGCTGAGATAGTATCAATTAATGGTAGAAATTCTTTTTGCCAAACCTTATCGTTAATCGGGCCAGCGAATCGTTTGCGAATAATACCGGTGTGATCTATCACAAAGGTCTCAGGCGCACCAAATACACCAATATCTAAGCCTAAGGCGCCCTGCTCATCAAATATCGAAAACACGTAGGGGTCTTGGTATTGCTTTAACCAACGTAAAGCGGCGTTGCGATCATCGGTAAAATTAAGGCCGTAGAGCTTAATGCGCGGATCAGCAATAATATCAAGTAAATAGGGATGCTCATATTTACATTGTATACACCAAGTTGCCCAAACATTAAGTAAGACGATATCACCTTTTAAATCATCGCGGCCTAACATTTGCTCTGTCGCTTTCAAGCGTGGCAATTCGAAATCTGGTAACGGCTTGCCTATCATAGCTGACGGCATTGCCTGTGGATTAAGAAATAAGCCGCGATATAGTAACGCCCCCAATAAAACAAATAAAATTAATGGTATAAAACGAATAATACTTTTCACTAATTTACGCCTCTTGAATAACGATCGGATTAATTTGCTGTTTTTTTGCTTCAGTGGCTAACACTCGCTTGCGATAACGCTTACTTAATATCGCTAAAAAGCCACCCAGTGCCATAAAAAAGCCCCCTAACCAGATCCAGACAATAAAGGGTTTATAATACAAGCGCATCGACCATGAATTTTGTCCTAGCGGATCACCTAAAGCTACATAGATATCACGCCATAATGTGGTATGAATACCAGCTTCTGTCATGCCCATACTTTCCACAGTATAGGTCCGCTGTTCAGGTTTTAATAAGGTAACAAACTTTCCATCACGAAAGACTTTCATCTGGCCTTGGATAGCGCTGTAATTAGGACCTACAACATTTTTGGTGCCGGCATACTCGATGATATAACCGGATAAATCTACTTTTTCACCTGGCGCCATTTTGACATTAACTTCTTGCTCATAAGAAGAAACCATAGTGACGCCAATCACCGTAATTGCAATGCCGGCATGAGCAACCGCCATACCTATATGGTTCAGCGGTACGGCTGAAAACTTCCAACGACCGTCTTCTTGTTTAGCATTATTGAGCACATCTTTTAATACCGCTAAGACTATCCAACAACCTAAGGTCATGCCAACAAAGACCATAAAGTTAAATTCGCCAGCAAACAAGAATGGCCAAGCAGCACCAAATAAGACACTAAAAATTGATATTGCATTTAAGTGCTTAAATAATTCACCCTTGCGTGCTTTTTTCCAGCGAATAAGTGGTCCGATACCCATAAAGACAAATAATGCGATCATCATAGGAATGAATACCGCATTAAAATAAGGTGCCCCTACTGAGATTTTCCCCATCCCCATGGCATCAATAATTAACGGGTACAGCGTACCTAATAAAATAGTAACAGTGGCCGTTATCAAGATTGACATAGCAACTAAAATGGTATTTTCACGCGAATAAAAAGTAAAACGATTCGGGCTGCTGACATTTGCCGCACGAATAGCATAAAGAGTTAACGAACCGCCAACTGCTAGCGCCAGTAACACGAGTAAATATAGTCCTCGGCCAGGATCAACCGCGAACGAATGTACGGATGTGATCACCCCAGATCGAACTAAAAATGCCCCTAATAAATTCAACGAGAAGGTAAATATTGCCAGTAACAAGGTCCAGTGCTTAAACGTATTTCTTTGCTCTGTTACCGCCAGTGCGTGAATTAGCGCTGTACCAGCCAACCAGGGCATAAATGACACGTTTTCTACCGGATCCCAAAACCACCAGCCACCCCAGCCAAGTTCATAATATGCCCACCAACTGCCTAATGCGATACCAATAGAGAGAAATGACCATGCAGCCACGGTCCAAGGGCGTGACCAACGCGCCCAAGCCGCATCCATTTTACCGGCCATTAACGCGGCAATGGCAAAGGCAAACGCGACAGAAAAGCCAACATAGCCCATATACAACATTGGCGGGTGAATAATTAAACCAATATCTTGTAGTAATGGGTTTAAGTCTCTTCCTTCCATTGGGAAGTTAGGCAACAAACGCTCAAAAGGGTTAGAGGTTAGTAAGGTAAATAAAATAAAACCTACCGCTATCATGCCCATTACCGCCAACACGCGGGCGACAAACTCTCGCTCTAACTGTTTGCTAAATATGCCCACCGCAAACGTCCAAGCGGTTAAGGCAAAAACCCAAAACAACATCGAGCCTTCGTGCCCCCCCCAGACCGCACTAATTTTAAAATAGTAAGGCAGTAAACTGTTGGAATGGTTAGCAATATATTTAACTGAGAAATCATCAACGGTGAAACTATAAGCTAACAAACAAATACTGATACCAACAAATAAAAACAAGCCGAAGCTTAAAGGTTTAGCACTATTAATTAATTGTTGATTGTTCTGCGCAACACCTATCAGTGGCACTATGCTTAAACATAAAGCAAAAGCTAATCCGATAATGAGGGCAAAATGGCCGAGCTCTGGGATCATGATAATTCCTGTAAATCAATGTAAAAACATTAGTGAAACTAAGCTTAGCTATGATTAGCCAAGAATAATTCCAACTCAAATCTGCGATAAATCAATGCCGCAGTAATCTATCATTAGAGATACGCTTACCGCTGCAGTTAATATATTATCTTTATTGCACTTCTGCCGATATTGCCATCTTAATCGGACTTTTTTCCATGGCGTCTACATTAAGCGCCTCAGCTTTAAAATCGCCGGGCTTAATACCAACACTTCCGTGCATAGACACTACGGCATAAATATGTACTTTATCGACACTGCTTAAACGCATAGTCGGTGTCATGGCCTGGGCATCATCTAAAACAATACGGATAGGTAAGTCACTGGCTTTAACTTTTACTGCTGCCAAAGGCATACGTGGACCGTCTGCAGCAATCGCGTAAATAAACACCGTTTTATCGTCACTGCTCATTAATCGTTGCTGGACGTTAGCCGCTAAAGCGACCTCAACAACAAGATGAGGTTTACTAGGATCAACTTCGCCTACCGTCTCTGACATCGCGGGGCTTGCATTACTCAAACGCAATTGATTTTTAGCTTCCTCTACTGCCCCCATTAAAGCTTGTGGGCTTATACCAGGACGACCACTGTTTAAAACGGCTTCCCAGTATTGCACGGCTTTAGCGAATTCACGATGACTAAAACTGTCCATGCCTAAAAGAATATTGGTTGCAGGGTCAAGCGAATCAAGCGCTAACGCCTTATCAATCACGAGTTGAATGTCAGTGTTTATTTGTTGATTATTTTTATAGTACATCGCTTGAGCTTTTGGCCCTAATAGCTCAGCATGCTCGCCCACTTGCTTAATTACCCGGTCAAACGCCGCTATGGCAAGATCAAACTCACCACTAGAAATATACGCTTGCCCTAGGCTAAACCATGCTTGGGAATTCGTTGGCTCATCTTTTACTTCGCGTTGCAATTGCTGTAAACGATAGGAAAGCATTTGCTCAGGATTTAATTCACTATGGGCATCACTTTCGTTGATTGCACTAGGCGAGTTCAATTTTGAGTAGGAGCCAAGCGTCATATAGCTATACAAACTAAAAGCAACAATACTTAATGCAATACCCAATGGCCATAACCATGACTTTTGCTGCTTGGTAATAACGTTACCTGGGCTTAATTTCACATCCTGTAAAAGCGTCTTATCTAATTCCGCTTTTAACTGCTCAAAGCTATCTTGCTCGATACTGCCTTCTGCTAAGTCATGCTCAAGCTGCGATAAATGCTCATGATAAAGGGTGATATTGGTTTCTTGTCGAATATTGTCATTGTCTGCACCTATACTGTTTGCTGGTGCAGTAAAAATTCGCCATACAATAAATAATGCAATTACGATTAATAGTAAAATTGCTAACCAAAATATTGTCATATTATTTAATTTATACCTATTTTTGTCGAATAAGACGCTTTATAACAAACGGATTAATCCAGCTTATATAAACGAATCACTAATGCTCTGTGGTGTTGCTTCAATGCGCTGTAAGATTAACAATTATGGGCTACTTTTCCTAGCTATATCATTAGGAAAAAAACCCGTTTCACTTCCGTAATAGCATAGGTCAACGTAAGAAGTGAAAAATCTATCTATAGCCCGATATATTGTCGGCTAATATAGCACAAAACACTTGTTCTCTACTTGATGTTAAACAGTAGTCGAGAAAAACTTGATTAAGGTCAAAAAGCAGATAAATTGATTAATGTCACAAAAATGAGTTGAGGTGGCAAGGTAGGGATTATTATTTTTAATCAGCGCATATCTCTTATCGCACTTTCATTAAGTTTATGAAGCTGTTGTGCGAAGAAAAAAACAAGTCGAGGTAAGACGTTCAATTGAGCAATAGTAGGCTATTGAGGTTGAGTGCACGGACTTTTGTTTCAGACAAAATCTAAGCACTAGCATTAGCCATGTGAGCAACACATGACTTGGAGTATATGTTAATCAGCACAAATGGACAGTCATTTAATGTCATTAATGGTCTTACTGTCTGAGAAGCTATCGCTCAGAGCTTGTGCAATGCTAATTAATACGCCAGAAATAATTAAGCCGCTTATAAAAGCGGCTTAATTAGCAATCTTTAGCAAAAGCTATGGATTAGCCATTACAAGCATCTTTAAGCGCTTTGCCAGCTTTGAAAGATGGTATTTTAGCTGCTGCGATTTCGATAGTCGCACCAGTTTGTGGGTTACGGCCTGTGCGCGCTGCACGGTCACGTACTGAGAAAGTACCAAAACCAACTAATGCTACTTGCTCGCCACCTTTTAACTCTTCTGTAACTGCTTCGATAAATGAATCTAATGCACGACCAGCCGCAGCTTTAGAAATGTCAGCACCCGCAGCAATCTTTTCGATTAATTGAGATTTATTCACAGTGTATTCCCCTTCAATTGTTATTATTCAGCGCTATCTTCTGTTTTTTAGCGTCCTGCGGAAACTTTATAGCAAGCTTCTTTTCGAACATCAAGCGCTGAGTTAAAGAAAACTAAAAATATAATAATTATTTTTATCTCTACTACACCCTTATTTATAAGGGCTATAGCGTTATCAGCGTCATTAACTTACCATAGTTTCAGCGTTTGAAAAGCGTTAATTGCATTTTTTTCAAAGTTTTTACTGTTTTTCTATATTTTTCAGCAAAAACAGCTGTATTTTTGCCCATTTAACGATCTGACTGCCACTTTTCCACAGGATGTTCTAAAGCAATTTTTAACACTTCGTCTATCCACTTAACCGGATAGATGGCTAAATCAGCTTTAACATTGTCAGGAATTTCTTTCAAATCTCGCTCATTATCTTTCGGAATGATAACGGTTTTAATGCCTCCTCGATGCGCGGCAAGTAGTTTTTCTTTTAAACCACCAATAGCCAGCACTTCACCACGTAAGGTTATCTCACCGGTCATGGCAACATCTGCTTTTACCGGGTTACCGGTTAAGCTCGACACTAAAGCTGTGCACATGCCGATACCAGCACTTGGGCCATCTTTAGGTGTTGCTCCTTCTGGCACATGCACGTGAATATCGCGTTTTTCATGGAAGTCGCTATTGATGCGTAACTTTTCAGTACGACTTCTTACTACTGTCATCGCCGCTTGTATTGATTCTTGCATGACATCACCCAGCGATCCGGTATAACTCAGCTTACCTTTACCAGGTACTGACGCCGTTTCAATCGTCAGTAGCTCACCACCCACTTGCGTCCAAGCAAGGCCTGTAACTAAACCAACGCGGTTTTCATCATCAGCTTTACCGTAATCAAAGCGTTGCACACCCAAGAACTCAGATAAGTTGTCTTGAGTTATCGTGACTTTTTTGACGGTTTTATCTAATAAAATTGATTTAACCGCTTTACGACATAGTTTAGAAATGTCACGTTCAAGCGCACGCACACCCGCCTCACGAGTGTAATAGCGAATAATACCGATAATGGCACTATCTGCTATTTCAATTTCGCTGTTCTTTAAACCATTACGTTCGATTTGTTTATCAAGTAAGTGGTTTTTTGCAATATTGAGTTTTTCGTCTTCGGTATAGCCCGATAAACGAATAACTTCCATACGGTCCAATAATGGTCCTGGAATATCCATACTGTTTGATGTAGCGACAAACATCACATCTGATAGATCATAATCCACTTCTAAATAATGATCATTAAAGCTGCTGTTTTGCTCTGGATCTAACACCTCTAATAAGGCTGAAGCAGGATCGCCCCGCATATCAGAAGCCATCTTATCAATTTCATCTAACAAAAATAGCGGGTTCTTCACCCCTACTTTCGCTATTTTTTGAATAAGCTTACCTGGTAGTGAACCGATATAAGTTCTTCGGTGTCCACGTATTTCAGCTTCATCACGAACACCGCCAAGTGCCATACGGACATATTTACGACCGGTTGATTTAGCAATAGACTGACCAAGCGAGGTTTTACCAACACCTGGAGGGCCAACCAAACACAAAATAGGGCCTTTTAATTGGCTAACACGTTGTTGTACAGCCAAGTACTCTAAGATACGTTCTTTGACTTTATCTAGCCCATAATGGTCTTTATCTAGTACTTCTTGCGCTAGTTTCAGGTTGCGCTTTAATTTACTACGCTTTTTCCATGGCACGCTGATCATCCAATCGATGTAACTCCGTACAACGGTTGCTTCAGCCGACATTGGCGACATCATTTTTAATTTTTTTAATTCTGTTAAGGTTTTTTCTTTCGCTTCTTTTGGCATTTGAGCGGCTTCAATCTGTTTTTCTATTTGCTCAACTTCATTACTGCCTTCATCGTCATCACCTAACTCTTTTTGAATCGCTTTCATTTGCTCATTCAAATAGTACTCACGTTGACTTTTTTCCATTTGTTTTTTTACGCGCGTACGAATTTTTTTCTCGACTTGCAGTAAATCAATCTCCCCCTCCATTAGTGCCATTAAAAACTCTAGGCGCTCTGAAACATGAGTGATTTCTAATACTTTTTGCTTATCAACTAACTTCAACGGCATATGCGCTGCCATAGTGTCAGCCAGCTGCTCTGCGTCATCAATACCTGACACTGAAGTTAAAACCTCTGGTGGTATTTTCTTATTCAGCTTCACATAACCTTCAAACTGAGAAATAGCAGAGCGTATTAACACTTCAGAGCTATCATCGGTGTCCGCTACTATATTTAAAAAATCAACATTGGCGGTAAAATACTCTGCCGTTTCAACATACTCAGTAATATGAGCACGGCGAACGCCTTCAACTAATACTTTAACGGTACCATCAGGTAATTTCAGCATTTGCAAAATAGTGGCGACAGTACCTGTTTGGTATAAATCGTCTTGCGTTGGATCGTCTACCGCCGCATCTTTTTGCGCCACCAGAAAAATTTGTTTATCGTTTTCATTGGCAATATCAAGACAACGGATAGATTTTTCGCGACCAACAAATAATGGGATAACCATTTGTGGATAGACAACGACATCACGTAAGGCTAATACGGGAATTTCAACTACGCCAGATAACTCTTTAGTCATTGGTTACTCTCTCGGTGATAGTATGAGGTAATTTTTAATACCAATTGGTATGGATATGTATTTGTATATGGGGCGTTTGTAAATACTTTCAACAGATGGATAAAAAAAAGTGACGTTAACCCGATAGCTAACGTCACTTTTGTCTTTAATTTAGCGTAATAACTATTCAGAAGACGCTTTATCCTGCTGCGTTTCGTAAATAATAATCGGCTTAGATTCACCTTTAATGACCGTTTCATCAACAACAACTTTTACGGCATTTTCCATCGAAGGTATTTCATACATAGTTTCAAGTAATACCCCTTCAACAATAGAACGTAAACCGCGCGCGCCCGTTTTGCGTACCATAGCTTTATGGGCTATTGCCGATAAGGCGTCTTCTCTAAATTCAAGCTCAACATTTTCCATATCAAAAAGTGCACAAAATTGCTTAGTTAATGCATTCTTTGGCTCTTGTAAGATTTGGATCAGCGCATCTTCATCTAGCTCAGTCAAAGTTGCGACCACAGGTAGACGGCCAATAAACTCTGGGATCAAGCCATATTTGACTAAATCTTCTGGCTCAACATCTTGGAAACGCTGTGTCAGGGTTTTTTCATCATCTTTGCCGCGAACCGTGGCACCAAAGCCAATCCCCGTACCGGTATGGCAACGTTGTTCAACCACCTTATCAAGTCCAGCAAATGCACCACCACAAATAAATAGAATTTTAGAGGTATCAACCTGTAAAAACTCTTGCTGTGGATGCTTACGACCACCTTGTGGCGGCACAGAGGCAATCGTACCTTCAATCAGCTTCAATAATGCTTGCTGCACGCCTTCACCAGAAACGTCACGGGTGATGGATGGATTGTCTGATTTACGAGAAATTTTATCGATTTCATCAATATAAACAATACCACGTTGCGCTTTTTCGACATCATAATCACATTTTTGCAGCAGCTTTTGAATAATGTTTTCAACATCTTCACCAACATAGCCTGCTTCCGTTAAGGTCGTCGCATCGGCCATGGTAAATGGTACATCTAATAAACGTGCTAACGTTTGTGCTAATAATGTTTTACCACTACCGGTTGGGCCAATTAACAAAATATTACTTTTGCTTAATTCAACACCGTTATGTGAATCACCATTACGTAAACGCTTATAGTGGTTATAAACCGCAACAGCGAGTACTTTTTTAGCATGTTCTTGCCCGATAACATAATCATCTAAGCTTTCACGAATTTCTTTTGGCGTAGGTAAGCTTTCTTTATCTTGCTTAGGCGAGATTTCTTTAATTTCCTCGCGAATAATGTCGTTACATAACTCAACACATTCATCACAAACAAAGACAGAAGGACCTGCAATTAACTTACGCACTTCATGCTGGCTTTTACCACAAAACGAGCAATACAGTAGCTTACCGTCATCACCGTCACCTGTTTTCATATCGGTCATACGGTACCTCTAATATTTTAAATTATTACAAACTAATACTGATAAGTATTTCATAAATCGCGAAAATAACAACGCGAATAACAAAGAAGACCGTTATTTATCGATTCTTTGTTCTAATATGGCATCAACTAAACCATATTCAACCGCACTTTCCGCACTTAAAAAGTTATCGCGATCTGTATCTCCAGATACTTTTTCTATCGGTTGGCCTGTATGTTCAGCCATCAAGCGATTTAATTTTTCTTTGATATAAAGGATTTCTTTTGCATGAATTTCAAAATCAGACGCTTGACCTTGGAAACCACCTAACGGTTGATGAATCATGACACGGGCATTAGGTAAACAATAACGTTTGCCTTTCTCGCCGCCTGAAAGTAAAAACGCGCCCATGCTCGCCGCCTGACCAATACAGACAGTGCTAATATTCGGCTTAATAAACTTCATGGTATCGTAAATGGCCATACCAGCAGTTACAGAGCCACCAGGCGAGTTTATGTATAAATAAATGTCTTTATCTGGACTTTCCGACTCTAAAAACAATAACTGGGCAACAATTAAATTCGCCATATGATCTTCAACCTGACCACAAAGGAAAATAACGCGCTCTTTTAGCAGTCTTGAATAAATATCGTATGAACGCTCACCTTTGGCGGTTTGCTCAACAACCATCGGCACTAAAGCACTTTCAGTCATACTAGTTAAATCGTGAGAATTTTTGTGAGAAGTAAACAACTAACTTTCCTTTTTATAAAAAAATGGCCCATATGTCCCCATACAAGCCATTTAAGCGATTGCTTAGTAAAATGTCAATCTAAAAGGTCTATTTACCTTCAGGATTCATGATATCTTTAAAGCTTGCTTTCTTGTCTTTCACTTTTGCGCTTGCAAGTAAAAACTCTACCGCTTGCTCTTCAAGCGCAACATTTTGCATTTGTTGAGCTAACTCTTTATTGGTTTTGTAATACTCGATAACCTCGGCTGGATCTTCATAAGCTGATGCCGCTGACTCAATGAGTTCAGTGACTTTAGCTTCGTCAACTTTTAGTTCGTTAACTTTGATCACTTCACCTAAAAGCAAACCGGTTTTAACTCGACGTTTTGCTTGTTCTTCAAACATTTCAGCCGGAAGTTCTGGTAAGCTATTCGGATCCATTTGACCAGCAAAACGTTGCATCGCTTGCTTGCGCAATACGTCAACTTCTTGTGCAACAAGTGCCGTTGGAATATCTAACTCGTTTACTGCAAGTAGACCTTCGATCACTTGCTCTTTAACTTTAGCTTTTACAGCTTGGTTTAGTTCACGAGCCATGTTTTTGCCAACTTCTTCGCGAAGTGCAGCAACACCACCTTCTTCCACGCCAAACAGTTTAGCAAACTCGTCATCTATTTCAGGTAAAATTGGACCTTCAGTTTTATGAACAACGATATCGAACTCTGCTTCTTTACCTTTCAGCTTTTCAGCATGGTAATCTTCAGGGAAAATTATTTTGATGGTTTTTTCTTCACCAACTTTCATGCCTGTGATTTCAGTTTCGAAACCTGGGATCATACGACCTGAGCCTAATTCAAGTTCAAAGCTTTCAGCTTTACCACCTTCAAATTCTTCACCGTCAACACGGCCATTGAAATCGATAGTTAGCTTGTCGCCTTTCTTTGATTTACGCTTGTTTTCTTTCCAGGTTTTATGCTGATTTTGTAATGTTTCAAACATTTCATCTAGATCAGCATCAGTAACCTCAACTGCCGGGCGTTCTACAGCAATTTTATCTAAATCCTTTAAAGCAACTTCAGGGTAAACTTCAAATGTCGCTTCAAACTCTAACGCTTTGCCATCTTCATTGCTTTTCGCTACAAAGGCTGGACGACCTGCAGGATTTAACTTTTCAGCAACAATTGCATCAACAAAGTTACGTTGCATTAATTCACCGGCAACTTCTTGACGAACTGATTGACCATAGCGTTTTTGAATAACTGATGGTGGCACTTTACCTGGACGGAAACCATTGATACGTTGGGTTTTACCGATATGGCGAAGACGATTTTTAACTTCAACATCTACTGTTTCGGCTGGAACTGAAATCGTTAAACGACGCTCCAAACCTTGTGTAGTCTCAACTGAAACTTGCATTTAATTACCTCAAAAAACTTAGCGTATGACGCTTTCTATAGCGCATCTAAATATAGTTAACAAAACTTTATCACAAAGTTATGCCTTCAGCTTGTTAGCATCAACTAACAGAGCCCGGAAAATCCGAATAAAGATGTTCAGATTAAAATAATGACGCGAAATTATAGCGGTGCTTTAAACAAGAGTCGAGCGTAGAACGCAAATAAATTGAAATTTTATACTGCAGGGGGAAGAAATGAAGATAAAGTTATTATTTTGAGCAGGAATTTAAAGAAAGTGGTCGGTGATGCAAGATTCGAACTTGCGACCCCTTGGACCCAAACCAAGTGCGCTACCAAGCTGCGCTAATCACCGATATAATTTTCTAACTCATACAAAAAATGGGGTGGCTAAAGGGACTTGAACCCTCGACAACCGGAATCACAATCCGGGGCTCTACCAACTGAGCTATAGCCACCATTGTATGGCGCGCCCTGTAGGATTTGAACCTACGACCCACGCCTTAGAAGGGCGTTGCTCTATCCAGCTGAGCTAAGGGCGCACATTGCCTACAGATGCTAATACTTGCTCTTTCAAACAGCATAAAGTCATTAGAAAGAAAATAGGGTTCTTGATGCAAAATTCAAACTTGCGACTGAACTTTAGAACACCCAAACCAATTCTTTAAACAACATCAAGTTATTTGAAAGAAAAAGTGGTCGGTGATGCAAGATTCGAACTTGCGACCCCTTGGACCCAAACCAAGTGCGCTACCAAGCTGCGCTAATCACCGACATTCGTTAAAAACGCTTGCGTTCTCAACGGGTGCGGATATTACCTAGTTGACCGTGGCGCGTCAAACACTTTTTATAAAAAAAAGCGCGTTCGCTCACTTTTACAGCATCTTGGTTAAAATAACACATAATTTTAGCTTTTAAAGTGATTGCAGGTTAAATAACATTCAATTTACCTAATATCATGAGCAGTAGATAAATTTCGCTGACCTGCGCGATATTTTCTATAAATAAGGTTTCTAATATGCGAAAATAGCCGCGTTTTTCAGCCTAATTGTGAAGTATTATGACAGCAGCACTTATTGACGGTAAATTGATCGCCCAACAACTACGATATTCTGTGAAAGAAAAAGTTCAGCAACGCATCGCAAAGGGATTGCGTGCGCCAGGTTTAGCGGTGATTTTGGTCGGCAGCGATCCTGCATCGCAAGTATATGTAGGAAGTAAAAGAAAAGCCTGTGAAGAAGTCGGTTTTGTTTCACGATCTTATGATTTACCGACAAGAACTTCACAAGCTGAGCTGTTTAATTTAATCGATGAATTAAATAACGATGATGCCATTGACGGCATACTCGTTCAGTTACCACTTCCTGAAGGTTTAGATGCTAATTTAATTATTGAACATATTAACCCATTAAAAGATGTTGATGGTTTCCATCCAAACAATGTCGGCAAGTTAGCACTACGTCAACCTGGCCTGCGCCCATGTACCCCTAAAGGTATAATGGAGTTAATCGCTTCAACGGGCATTGACCCGCATGGCGTTGAAGCGGTTGTTGTTGGTGCATCTAATATCGTTGGTCGTCCAATGACGCTAGAGCTATTGCTCGCAGGCTGTACGGTGACAACAACGCATAGATTCACTAAAGACTTAGAAACAAAAGTACGAAACGCAGATTTATTGGTGGTTGCTGTTGGTAAACCTGAGTTTATTCCCGGTGAGTGGATTAAAAAAGGCGCTATTGTTATCGATGTTGGCATTAACCGTTTAGATAACGGTAAGCTCGTTGGTGATGTTGGCTTTGCTTTAGCAAAAGAAAATGCCAGTTATATTACCCCCGTTCCTGGCGGTGTTGGGCCTATGACCGTTGCATGCTTAATTGAAAATACTTTAATTGCTTGTGAAGAGTTTCATAATAAATAGCATGATATAAAGCTCTCGTTCTTGCACATCGACATACCTTGAGGTAATTTTTTAGTTTTTGTCTGTAACTAAAAAACTGACGGTTGATGAACATAAAAAAACCTGTTGTCACAGGTTTTTTTATGTTCGATTACATGAGTAGCTAGAAAATATTCCTAACCTTTACGCCACGTAGTGCCGCCTGCACTGTCTTCTAAAGTTATATTTAATGCGGCTAACTTATCGCGTGCGTCATCAGCCATAGCCCAATCTTTATTTGCACGTGCGTCATTACGTTGTTTGATTAACGCTTCAATTTCTGCCACTTCCTCGCTATCAGCATCACTGCCTTGTAAAAAATCTTCTGGAGAGTTTTGTGCAATCCCTAATACTTCACCAAGCGAAACTAAAATAAATGCTAACTTTGCAGCTTCCTCGCTATCTGTGGTTTTAATGCGATTAATTTCTTTTGCTAACTCAAATAAAACCGGCATAGCTTCAGGACAGTTAAAGTCATCATTCATGGCTTTTTCAAAACGCTGAACGTATTCATTACCTTTTAACTCTGTCTTGACTGGTGTGACATCACGCAAAGCAGTATAAAGGCGTTCTAAACTTGCACGTGCCTGGGTTAAATTGTCTTGTGAGTAATTTAACTGGCTGCGGTAATGACTTGAGGTTAAAAAGAAACGTACACTCTCAGCGTCGTATTCATCAAGCACACTACGTAAAGTAAAAAAGTTGTTTAATGACTTAGACATCTTTTCTTTATTAATTTGTACCATGCCCCCATGCATCCAATAATTAACATATGGGGTATCAAAGGCGCAGCATGATTGGGCAATTTCATTTTCGTGGTGTGGAAATTGTAGATCTGAACCGCCACCATGAATATCAAAGTGCTCACCTAAGTGCTTGCTGTTCATTGCAGAACATTCGATATGCCAGCCTGGACGGCCTTGGCCCCAAGGTGAATCCCAGCTTGGCTCGTCTGGTTTAGCCATTTTCCACAAGACAAAATCTAATGGGTTACGTTTAGCTTCATCAATGTCAACCCGAGAGCCAGATTGCAACATATCTAAATTTTGCAAACTCAACTGCCCGTAGTCTTTATAACTGCTGACATCAAACATCACATCACCATTACTGGCAACATAGGCATGCTCACGTTCAATCAAGCGCACAACTAAAGCAATGATTTCATCCATATGCCCGGTGACTGTTGGGGCAATATCTGGGCGCATAATGTTGAGATCATCAAAGTCTTGATACATCTGCTCGGTCATGCGCAAAGTTAAGGCTTCACAGCTTTCGCCATTTTCATTCGCACGTTGAATAATTTTGTCGTCAACATCGGTGATATTCCGCACATGCGTTAAATCGTAACCTAAGTATTTAAAATAGCGGGCAATAATATCGAAGGCAACATAGGTTCTCGCATGGCCAATATGGCAACGGTCATAAATAGTAATACCACAAACATATAAGCCTACCTTGTTGGAAGTGATCGGTTTAAAAACTTCTTTTTTCCTGCTTAAGGTATTATAAATCTGCAACATAACGACGATTATTCCTATGTAATATCAATACTTGATTAAATGGTTATATCCCAATAATGGGAATTGTCGCAATTGTACCCCATGTATGGGCATGAATCATTAGCTTGAATGAATTTGCGCTAAAATTTTGCCGAGAAATGTTTCTTTTATTAAGTTACAATTTAGCCAGTTAAATTTCCTTTAGATTTATGAGTAAAAACAATGATCACATTTAAAACAACCTTAGGCGACATTAAAATTGAATTAGATTTTGATAACGCACCTGTAACTGCAAAAAACTTTCAACAATATGCTGAAGATGGTTTTTACAATGGCACTATTTTTCACCGTGTTATTAAAGGCTTTATGGCGCAAGCTGGCGGTTTCGCATCTGGCATGGACGAGAAAGACAGCCGTGAATCAATTCAGAACGAAGCAAACAATGGCTTAAGCAACGCACGTGGCACATTAGCGATGGCGCGTACACAAGACCCACATTCAGCATCTGCACAATTTTTCATTAATTTAGCAGATAACGACTTCCTTAACTTTAAAAGTGAAGACGTACAAGGTTGGGGTTATTGTGTATTTGGCAAAGTGGTTGACGGCATGGACATTGTCGATAAGATGACCTTAGTTGATACCGGTCGTATGGGCTTTCATGACGACGTACCAAAAGAAGAGATATTAATTGAAACAACAATTGTTGAATAATTTACAGCGTCAATCTGTATGACTGCAAACTTGAATAAATCAGCATTAACTTATTTTATTGCTGATTTACATCTTGCACAAAACAGGCCTGATATTACGGCCTGTTTTTTATCTTTTTTAAAAAATGAAGCGCCAAATGCCGAAAAACTCTATATTTTAGGCGACCTTTTCGAGTATTGGATTGGCGATGACGATGACAGTGCATTTATTTTAGATATTGCTCAAGCAATAAAAGCCCTCTCAACCCAAGGTTGTGCAGTTTACTTTATTCATGGTAATCGTGACTTTTTACTCGGTAAGCGTTTTGCTAAAAATTCTGGCATGCAGCTATTACCCGAAGTCACTTTAATAGATTTATATGGCAACCCCGTTGTTATTATGCATGGTGATACTCTTTGCACGCTTGACGTTGGCTACCAAGCATTTCGTAAAAAATCTCGCAGTTGGTGGTGGCAAGCCATGATAAAAAGCTTACCTTTGTTTATTCGAAGAAAAATTGCTAATAACTATCGCAACCAAAGCGCAAGCGCTACCGCCATGAAGTCGCAAGATATTATGGATGTGACACCAAGCGAAGTTGTTCGTTGCTTGGAACAATATCAAAGCCAAATATTAATTCATGGTCATACGCATCGCCCTGCTATCCATGATGTTAAAGCCAATGGTCAAACAGCACAGCGTTATGTCTTAGGTGATTGGTATGAACAAGGTGCTTGGTTGAAAGTGACACCAGAATCAATGGAGCTGCTAGATAGTCCATTTGAGTTGAGCAAGCAATAGTCTTTTCGCTTAGCAATTTACGCTAATGAAAGGCAAGCTTGCTTTAATATCTCCATTCCTTCGACTTACATGTAGATACTTAGGTTATGTCTGGAGCTAATAACCTGACCATTCGTCGACGTGCATGGAAGCACTAATGCCTTGGAGCCATGGATGGCTAGGAACGGTCATGTGATCGTGACATACCATTCATCCTGAATATAAAAATGCCTGAGCTTTCATTCAGGCATTTTTATAGTAAAGTTTATTGAAAACGTTGGCGCGTTAACTGCTACTTTGGCATTTGACTGCTTACCCAGTCATTCACGCGTCGCTCTAAGATGCCCAATGGCATAGCGCCACCACTTAACACCGTGTCGTGGAAGCCTTTTATATCAAACCGCTCACCAAGTTTCTGTTTGGCATTTTCACGTAGTTCTAATATTTTCAACATACCTATTTTATATGCGGTTGCTTGGCCAGGTAAGACTAAATATCGACGAACTTCAGAAACAATAGCCTCTTCTGCAATCGGTGTTTTTTCTTTAAAATAAGCAATTGCCTGTGCCTCAGTCCAGCCTTTTGTATGTAAACCGGTATCAACAACTAATCGTACTGCCCGCCACATTTCATTAACCAAACGCCCGAAATCGGAATAGTCATCTTGATACGCGCCCATTTCTTTCGCTAACAATTCCGCATAGAGTCCCCAGCCCTCACTGTAAGCTGTAAAGCTTGCCTGCGTGCGAAATTGTGGCACTGAGGTTAGCTCTTGAGCAATTGATATTTGCATATGATGGCCAGGGTTTCCTTCGTGGTAAGCAACACCTTCCATTTCATTTTTTGGCATCGCCGACATATCAGATAAATGCGCGTAGTAAACTCCTGGGCGGCTGCCATCAGGTGTACCTGGGTTATAATGTTGAGCGGCGCCATCTTGCTCTCTAAACGCTTCAACACGCTTAACGACTAAATCAGCTTTCGGTAATATGCCAAAATACTCAGGTAACTTTTTGTTAATAAAATCTAAGTAAGACTCAGTATCGGTAATATAGCCTTGTCGACCTTCATCAGTATTCGAATAAAAGAACTGTTCATCGGTTTTGATAAAGTTGAAAAATGCCGGTAAATCACCTTCAAAGCCCACACGTTCTTTAATTTCGATCATTTCATTGGTAATACGCGCAACTTCTTTCAGACCGATGGCATGAATCTCATCAGCAGTCAGGTCCGTTGTCGTTGAAACGCCAATCATATAATTATAAAACGCTTGACCATTTTGTTGAGTTGACACACCTGATGGGTTACTTAGCGTATTGGCAATGTCACTTTCAAACCAAGTAATTAGCGCTTGGTAACTTGGTAAAAAACTTGTAAGTAGTTGCTCTTTAGCATCTGAGGTTAATTTTTCAGCTTGTTCGGCAGTAAGTTTTTCAGCATCAACTAGGCCTGCAATTTTTCTTTGCACGTCCATCCAAAGAGGGGAATCTGTAGCACCTTCAGCATTAGAAAAAGGTCTGCCGGTAATTAAATTACCTGCTTGCTCAATAACACCTTGGTACGCAAATTTTGGCGGCCGTGTACCTGCTGCGGCATTTTCTTTAGCACGCACAAGTAGTTGCTCAATCGCCGTACTAATGCCGTGAATCCTTGTAATATAAGCTTGCATATCGCTTAAACTATCCACGCGATGAAAGTTAATTAAAAATTGTGCAGCAAAGGCCTGAATACCATTGAATTGGGTAAAAACATAGCCATTTTTATTAAACTGTTGACCTGCTTTCGCTTGTTGATACTGGTAAAGCCAAATGTCATAGGATATTTTCGCTTCTGGCGTTAACTTGCTGTAATCAAAGTTTGCTTTTAAGTCTGCTACAGTTTTTGCATGCCAAGCCAATTGTTTTTGCTCATAAGCTTCACTCATATCATTTACTTGATCGTACTGCTCCTTACGACCTAAAAACGTTAGCATTATCGGACTGCTTTGCAATTGCTCTTCATACTTAACAGCAAACCACTCGTTTAAGCGCTCTGATTCACTAAGTTTTTCATGTTCAATGTCTTGAGTTGCAGCCTTTGTAGTAGGCTGTTGAGTGGTGTTTTTTGTTGAACTTGTCGGTTCGCAGGCAGACAAAAATGCCAAAGCACCAACCAATACAATCATAGTGCGCATCAATTATTTCCTTATTAATTTTTTTTATATTAACTTGCGCATCATTGCGCTTATAAGCATATTATCGATTAATGGACTTAATTGAAAACCTTAACCTGCAATTTTTAGCTAAACATGTCGCTCAACAATAAGCATTCATACACTTATCAATACTTATCCTACTCTAGCGGCGTACCGCTATGAAATTTAAAATCTTTATCTGCACGGGTTACAAGTTCAGCTTCTATATCAGCAAAATAAGCAATACGGCTATCAACCTTATCGCTTTGTTCTTGGCCAGCAATTTCTTTTGCTAGTGTTAAGTAGTCTTGATAATGTCGTGCTTCCGAACGCAGTAATGATATATAAAAATCACCCAAACGTTTATCAACAAGTGGTGCTAGCATAGCAAAGCGTTCACAAGACCTTGCTTCGATGTAAGCAGCCACGATAAGTTTATCAATAAGTGCATCAGGCTCAAAGGTTTTAACGTGGCGCAGCATCCCCTTCGCATAGCGACAGGGCGTAATACTTTTATATTCAACACCATAATAAGCCATCATTTCTAGTACTTGATAAAAGTGATGAAGCTCTTCCTTAATCAGTAGCACCATTTTATCAATAAGATCTTGTCCATAGCTTGAACCTGAACGAGGAATAACTGACTTCGTTAAGTTATTTTTACTGTCCAGTTCACGCCAATCCCCTTCTCGCTTATAAATATAGCTTTCAAAAGGCTTTAGCCACTCAAGTAGCGCATCGCCACTTGCTTTATCTACCGCATATTTACGAATAAGAAACATCGCAGATTGCGCGGCTTTTAGCTCATTTAAAGAATAGATGTGCATATTGCTATATTTAATGATAACCAGTTGTTATTAAATAGTTTATTTATTTAAATTAAATTGGCTTACCTGAATGGAATTTAAAGTCAGTATCAGATGATTGAATAAGTTCAGCTTCAATATCACCAAAAAAGGTAACTCGTTCTGTTATATCTACTTCTGATATTTGTTCTGCTAAGGCTAAATAATCTTGATAATGTCGAGCTTCACTGCGGAGTAACGATAAATAGAATTTACCAATTTTGGGATCTAAATGCGGTGATATTTTAGCAAAACGTTCACAAGAACGTGCTTCTATGTATGCACCAATAATTAATTTATCAATTAGTGCTTCTGGCTCATAGGTGCGAACCTTTTTAAGCATACCTTTAGCATAGCGTGATGCTGGAATTGGATCATAAGGGATATTATTTTCTTCAATAATCTCTAATACCTGATAAAAGTGATGTAGCTCTTCCCTTATCAATAAAACCATTTTATCGACCATATCTTGTCCATATGAACAATCTGGGCGAGCTTTAACCGACTTTGATAAAATGTTCATCCCTTTAAGTGTTTCAGTATTACCTACTCTTTTATAAGCAAACTGTTCATAAGGTTTCATCAGATCAGTTAACTGTTCTACGCCCTCTGGTGTTAGGGCATAACGTTTAAGTAAGAATAATGCACTTTGAGAAGCCTTTAATTCACAAATCAAATGATCTCGAAGAAGTATTGGTAAATTTTCTGATTTTTTTGCTTCAACAACCCAAGACTCTGGAGTTTCACATTTCAAAAAAGATAAAATAGGGTTTAATAATTCAGAGTAAGGCACTTCTTCTGTATCTCTATGTTAAAAAGGTTATAGATATATTTTACTCCAAGTAATTATTTAAAGGCTATTTTAAATCATAATAACCTTTAAATAATTACTACATACCTCTTTATAGACAGACAAGTTTTACGAATATAATTGCTGTTTTTATTTTTATGAGAAGTAAAAAACACCTATTTTTAGTATTTTAAAGCTATCAAAAAAAATAATTTAAATTATTTTTCCCTCTTCTTTTATTTTTCAAAGAATTCTCTGTTGCCTACACCGTAAAGCATTGAACATTTTTTCTTTTATAATTCCATTAAATAACTTGCATAATATTAAATTATACGCTAGGAAAACAACAAAAATAAATTGACTATAACTATTGACTTTGATAAAATAGCTGTATCTTAAATACTTACAACCTTTTAAAGAGAAAAGATATGAGATAAAAAACTAACACAATAAGGAATAACAATAATGACAAATCTACACAGAGGTACACAAACAGAAAACAAAAGTACAAACTTAATATCGAAACCTATCACTACCTTTCTATATCAATTTTACACTTCAAATATTCTTTCAATAAGTAATCGGCAAATATTCAATATTAGTCTGCGTTAGCTTATCTGATTTTTAACAACCAATTTAGATAAAAGAAAACCGTCAGTTTTTTAAAAATTGTCATAGGGATTCTTGCGCCTAATTTTCAGAAAAAGAGGTAATACACCCACAGGGTGGGGATTTTTGCACCCTAAAAACAACATATGAGGAATAAATTATGAGTTATAAACACTACCAAGTTGAATTAGAAAAATTAATGAATAAAGCTAAATATAGAAAAGAAATAAGAAAATTGGTCGGAAAAAAAGATGTTACTTATGAAGATTATCTTGCAATTAGACTTGACTATTTTCATTACGAAGGAAGCATTCTTGATAATCATCAGTCGATTGAATTAATGAGCGAAGAATTACATTGGATCAATGAAGGTTCACCTGTAATTTTTATAGAAAATAAGGAGTTAGCGAACAGCTTGCACCTTGCATCAATGGATTTTAAAAAACAATTGACCGTTGAACCACCTTATAAAACCTTTGCTTTGTCCTTTCCTGATAACACAGTGATTGATGGTATTAAACTATCGTCCTGCTTAGTGAGCATAATGACTCGAAGTGAGTTTGTTGAATTGAGTAAATCGGCTCTAGGATTTAATGAGCCTACACCTAAGTTTGATGATGAAGATAATTTATGTATCAGTATTCGTTGTAGTCACCGCTCCGATCAATGTGATGGTACTTTCGTTCATCTTGATAAATTAGATGAATTTGAAACAACATATTCTAACGATATAGGCCTAAACATACAAAAAGAGCTAAAAATCTTAACGAAAATAGCCTTATCTCTATGTGTTTATCACAGTGCTACTGACGGAGAAAAGCTTGTCTCTGGCTATCCTAAATCTGCCGTTAAAATACCTAAAGGTAAAACACGAGCTGACTATAACGGGCTAACACTTCGCTCTACGAGTCAGCGTAACACGACAGAAAAACAGAAAACTCCAAGAAAAATTAAGTATCGCATTCCATTTTTCAGAAATCTAAGAGCAGCAAGGTTTTATAAGGGAAAACATAAAGATAAACCGCAAGGTAGCCGCTGGGTTTGGGTCAAGGAACTTGATGTGGGCGAAAGTATGAATACCTTACTGTCGTAAAAATATTTAAATTATAAATTAACTAAAGAGGAAAAAATTATGGACGAAGAAATAGATATGAACCAAAGCCTTAGTTGCTGCTGGCGATGTGAAAGTAGTGATGTAGGTGTTGAAGAGACCGCTGTTGAGTCAGATATCGTGGTTGTTCAATACGTTTGTAATGATTGTTATAGCACTTGGGAATCCAAGTATGAGCATGTAACAGTCTTTATAGCAGCACAGTAATAACATAGAAAATAAACATTAAAACACAGGAGAAAAATTATGAATATAGTAGATATAGTACAAAAACACGGCCTTGAAGACAATGATTTCAAAGAAAGTTGCACGTTGATATCAGCATCAATGAGTTTCTTTTTGGAGCTCGATTTTATGCCTTATTTGAGGGCTGAAATGAGGTTGATAGATGATTTATTTAGATTTGAAGATGAATGTGATTTGGGTGAAGTTCTTGAAGCAATGAAAGAGTTTTTAGGTGCAATAAATTACATTGAGAGAAACTTTGAATTACTTACTGACTCAAGCGTGGACTTAAAACTTCAACATCAGATGTTTCTCAGAACGATGCAAGCTTCAGTAGCAACTATCTCAATTGCTTTGGGGTTTGATGACTATTAATAGTTATTAATTAGCAACTATAGTAACCAACAAAAGAGCAAAAGTGATGAATAATCATTTAAAGAAGGGGAATTTAACGCAACAAGGACGTTGCATAACTAAAAGGTGATTTTATGAATATTGATGAACAAACATATGAGAAATTTCAACAACTTTATCAGGCAGAGCCAATCATTGATGTTGATATGTTCTTTGAAGAAAACTTAATGGCCTTTATAGAGCTATTAGCGCCATATGCGAGTGAGGGGGAAGATATGAATAAACTGACAATGTATATGCTTGGTCAAAATCCAGAAGCTTACCAAGTATTTATGTTTTGTCTCCTGAGCTTAGGAAAAATAGCTAATAGCGTGAATAAATCTTAACAAATTAAAAGGTAAATATTATGCAAAAACAAAAAAGAATAAACATTAAAACAACGATTGGAATGCCACTGGCTACCCAATATATAGCTAAATATGATCTGGACAGTCAAGACGATCCATATTCAGAGAGTCAATTAGTCAAAAAGGCAAAGAAATAGTTTGAAAAGCAGAATAAAAAAAGTAAAGAAGTAGAAGGGCTTTCTGCATTTGAACAAATGGTTATGTACACATTTGAGTTAATTGTTGATGATGTTGTCGTAGGTTATGCAGTCAAGCTGTTAAACAGTCAATCAAACATCCTTAAGTGTTTATTTGTTTCTAAAGAATACCGTAACCAAGACTATGGCAGCTTACTTATGGACGAATTTATTCAAAGCAAAGAGGCTAAAGTAACTTTTATTTCTCTGGGTAAATATGCAAAAGAATCAAATTGTATGTTTTTTACTAAATGGGGCTTTAATAACGTATTTCCTGTTATAGAAAGTGGTGTATTGGCTAGAGAAAGCTGGGAGGAAATACAAAAAGTAACTCATATTTGCTGTTGGTATCCTACAATTAAAGAATACTTTAATGAGATAATGGCAGTTAATTATATGAACCATTAAAAATGTAAAATATCACTATTGTTATGCAAAAAAGTCCGTTTAGGACTTTTTGTGTTTTAGGTTGGTAGAAAATCTAACCACCTTTATCATTTCATCGACAAGCGATTTGAAGAGGTTTGTTTTACTGTCTGTTGTTCTAAGGGAGCAATAGTTAATTCAGTTTCATTAAACAATTCTTGCTTCATTTCCAGATCAGATAGTTTATTTTCCAGTGCTTTAGCCACAGGGCCATATATTTTTACACTTTTGTGTTCAGTGAAAACCTCTACGCCTTTAGATATGCGATTTAGCCCTACTATTTTTTTATTTCTTAACGGGATCATTGTGCCATAAGAGTCAGCTTGGATATTTATAAATTCACGTAATTCTTGGCAGTATTTTGGACTGAAATTAGCGTCCTGTTCTAATTGTCGTGGGATTGTATATGACGCTTGATTAGCCAGTTTTAATTTATGCCCTGCTACTTTATCAGTGATGTATTGTTGTGCTTCTTTTGCTTGCTTACAAATACTTAATAGCACCTTTTTCTTATCAGCAAAATTACTTGCCCATCCTTCAATATAGCGACAGTGTGAACTAAAAGTTTCTAGCCCTTCATTTAAGCAATTAAACATAGTTGCTGTCTCAGCAATTATCTCTTCTTTTGCATATCCAGCAGTGCCAAAAGCACTACTCATATCACGATTTAAAGCTTTTGAAGTCGAATGACTCAATTCGTGCAGAACTACCGCAAGAAAGCTCTTATCACATTTAAATTTATTTCGTGGAGGGATAACAATTTCGTGCTTTCTTGGTGAGTAATAGGCACGGCCTTCATTTTTTTCGATTACAGGAACACCCATCGCTTCGATGATAGTTAATGCCTTTTTTACAAATTGTTCGTCCTTCAACTCATCGCTCATAACCTGCTTTTCAAGCTGATCTTGCTTGGCGAAATAGGGACGTTCATCAATATACGACTGTGGCAAAAGGTGCTTGATTTTCTCAATCGGAAACACTTTATATAGCTTTAATCCGCTGCGTTTCTTATAACCTTTTTCACGCATTTCATTAAAACTCATACCTTTGGTTTCTCGCTCAAACAGAGTCTGGCTTATTGCCTGACCATCCTTTTTATATGTCGCTAAATATTTAACTACTTGGGCATTCAACTTTATACCCTTTAATGGTTTTGTAGGATCAAAAGTGGCTGATTTGGGCGGTAGTTGCTCTTTGTGTTGTTCGAGAAGTGTTGCCGCTTGCTTGAATGTTGAATAGATAGGGATTTTTGATGCTGCTGCATCTTGCTCTTGCAATAGCATTATTACATTTATTCCAGCATATTCATCGTTGTGAAAATTCCTTGGAAATTCAGTAAGTGTTGAACGATAAAAATTCACCTCAATTTCACTATCAGAGCTTGGTTTTTCACCCTTAGGTTTGGAAAAATAATCAAATAGTCTATCTAATATTTGATCTTGTTGGCTCTTTTTTTCTAAAGTGTGAGCCGCTGCATTCGATTTGGATTTTTTCATAAGTAATTCCTTTGTTATGGATTACTTATGTCGTATCACATCCTTATGTATTGAAAAGTTCCTATGCAGCCAACGCACTTTTATTACTGAAAGTTAAAGCGTTTTATTTTTGAACGGCTCATAATTTCAGGAGTGAAAATTTGAACATTACTTGGTGTTTGAGATTTATCGCAGAAACTTAATGCACCATTTTCAGTGCGATAAGCAACGGTACTCTCATCCGATATGCCTAAAACCCACGCTTCATCAAGATCATCAATATCAAAGTCAATTAGCTCTTTCATATCAGCAGATTCTCCTTTTTCGATTAATTTCTTCTGTTTAAATGCCGCAAAGCACACCACATTTGTATCACTTTGATTATCACTATCAGAAATAGGCAAATTAGCCGTTATTTTTGTTGGTTGAGCCTCTGGCTCATTCTTTTGATTCGCTTCGCTCTTTTCTGGTGTTGAGGTTGTTCTACGCACCTCTTGTGATTTATCTTGTTCCATTTTTGACACAAAATCAGTATCAACATTTTTTATATTGAATCTGGAAAATGCCACTGGAATGCCAGGTAAGTAACAGACCTCTTTTTCATATTCAAGAACGTGTTTTTCTTTTAATTTAGTAAATGCCACTGACAGTTTTTTGTTTTTATCACCCTTAACGCCCAAAATATCAGTGATATATTTTTTGGTGAAAAACGGTTGGTTCAACCCGCTTAACGACTGGGTTATAAGAAAAATAGGAATTTGGTTTTTGCGCTTAACAGCGACAAAATCGCTATTCTGGATAAAGGTCAAGGCGTGTCCTCGCTCGTTCAGATAATCAATGAATTCTTCGTGAAACTCAAAGCGTAAGCTGTTGTCGTGAGGATTAATAAACAGCTCTTCAAATATAGGTATTGGCTGTTCATTTACATAAAAATCAGCGCCTTTAAACTTTTCAATAAACGTACAGACTTTATCTTCCAACACTGAAATTACGTATTTCCCTTTCATTTTAAGTTGCTTTAGAAGCTTCGAGCCTCTTTCTAAACTCAATACTATTCCTTCTTCATTACCAGTGTTATCTGCTTCAAGATAAAAGTTTTGGTGCTCAACAAGCATCATACTGAAAAGCGGTGTTTCAACGAACGTATCACAGAACAGATCATTTAACTGGTAGTGTTGTTTTGATAAATTATGTTTAATAATTTCTGAATTTTGTTCTTTATTATTACGAAAAAAACCAACTTGAAGTAGTTCTGTTGGTAGTGAAAGAGATTGGTTTGAAAGGTATTTATAATGGGTCAGTGCTGTAGTCATTGAGTTTCTCCTAATTATTTTTATAACAAGAAGTATTGACTCAATGATTATCCGTGATAGCTTAAAATTATGAATGTTATAGCAATGCACCAGTTGTTATTGAATTAAGAAACCAAGTTTGCGCTTGGTTTTTTCTTGTATTATCTCTATGTTTTACCCCATAAAAGAAAAACATCAAGAGCAAAAAGCTAAAAAGAACCAGAAATATTTTTGTGCTGTTTAAACAATTGTGTAATGAATTACACTTCATCTAAATATTTATCTTTTAAAGATTAGAAGATTTATCTATTACTGGAATGCTATGGACTTGCCAAAAAGAATGCTATGGAGTTGTGGTAGAGTGCTATGGACTTGGTGTTATTTGAAAGTAAACACCATTTAGTTAAAGTACGACTCAAAGTAAATCCCCCTAAATTTTATTAAGAGTAATATTCCTAATCGAAAACATTGAATTTTATTTTTTAATATTCAATGTTTTCGTACCAACGTATAAAGTAAGTTCAGGTTCTTCAATTATATAGCTTATATCTAGTTAAATACCTCATTAGATTATGCTAATGTATATAGTTCTAGTGTACATCTGTATATTTTAGCCTTATATCGTAAGCGTCAGGGGAACTACGTCTAGCCTTGTTTAACATTCCAAGGTAGCAACCGTTCTAGGCTCTCAGGTTTTTTAGCAAGCTCATCTAGGCAAGTTTGTAAATAACTGTCGACCAATAAACCATT